>Ga0308158_10000625_pt1 | contig 51253 bp, 46 predicted proteins | sample PhyBR2_FD_201038 | JGI IMG/M metagenome (GOLD analysis project Ga0308158, IMG submission 201038) | Phyllosphere microbial communities from UC Gill Tract Community Farm, Albany, California, United States - DLSLB.R2 | ecosystem: Host-associated > Plants > Phyllosphere > Unclassified | place: USA... | reverse complement strand
CTGTAAGATCGTTTTTGTTTGACCGATACTAACGAGAACTGATGAAGTTACATAATGAATAAGTGGTAGAGAAGAGAAAGGAAAGTGAAAACGTGGAACGTGTCAAAAAAAGAAGAAAAGTTAAAAAACGGTGGACGCCGTTAAAGATTATGTTGTTGATTGCGCTAGTATTAGTCGTTGGAGTCGGAGGATTTATCGGCTATACGTATTACCAAGTCGATCAAACTGTTAAAAAGATTCAATCACCGGTCAAGAATACCGGTGATGAAGTCGTCGAAAAACAAAAACCGGTCTCTGTCTTACTACTTGGAGTTGACCAACGACCAGGAGAGCGTGGACGCAGTGACTCAATCATGATCATGACTCTTAACCCGACGCAAAATGAAAGTCGGTTGATCAGTATTCCACGCGATACGAAAGTCGGTATCGTCGGTAAGGGAACAAACGATAAAATCAACCATGCTTATTCGTTTGGCGGACCGGAAATGGCGATCAAGACGGTTGAAAAATTCCTTGATATTCCGATTAACTATTATGCGGAAATTAATATGGAAGGTTTCACTTCACTCGTCGATGCCGTTGGTGGTGTGACCGTCAACAATGATTTAGATTTTAAAGTAGGCAATAAACAGTTCACGGTTGGGAAAATCAACTTAAACGGTGACGAAGCGCTGAAGTATACGCGGATGCGTTATGAAGATCCACGGGGGGACTTTGGCCGTCAGATGCGTCAACGCCAAGTCATCGAACAAGTCGTTGCGAAGTTATCGTCGGACGTTTCCGTCAGTAAATTCAATGCGATCATGGATGTCGTCGGAAAAAATGCTCAAACGAACGTCTCGTTTAAGCCGATGCGGACACTGGCCTTTGACTACATGGATGCCTTTAAAAATCAAAAGAATTTAAAACTGGAAGGAACCGGTGGGAAAGAAGCGGATGGCATTTATTACTGGCATCCGACTGACGATTCGCTGGCACAAACGAAAACCGCATTGCGCTACTCGTTAGGTCTCGAGTAAACAAAAGGGACAATCCATTTTTTGGATTGTCCCTTTTGTGTTGCATCGTTTTATAAATTTTGCTCGGCCAAACGAACGCGGCTGAAACTTGTTCCAGGTTTTTCAAAACGCTGAAGACGGTAGGAATTACTTGTAACGAGTCCGGTTGTTTCCGTTTCGAGTTGAAGCGGCGCAAGGGTTGCGAGTTCGGCATTTGTGATTGCTGTCTCTGTCCAATCAATGGCGATAACTTTATCATTTTGGAGCGTAAAGAAATGATTACCGTAAAAGAGATAGGTATTTACTTCATCGGAAAACGTCCGTTCCGGTGGACCATATGCACTATTTAAATCTTCTGCGGATTTGCCGATAAGGTCAATGAGCGTTTCGTTGACGAAACTTGTATCGAGATTATCCCCGACCCAGGTTAATAAGGCTTCGTCGGCGATTGCATCTTCTTTCAGTGATTTTGTCGTATCTACCGTTTTGATGTAGCCGGTCAATTCGTCCGTCAGTTCGATTTTGCTGACGGTATCGGTTGTTTCAAGAATCCGGTATCCGTCACCGAAGTCAGCTTCATACAGGGTATCGGTTAAACCGGAGTCACTGTAGATGTTTGTGTTACGTGTTTTGACGTAAAGCACGTTAGCTTCGTCTTTGGCGTCTGTTTCCGGTTCTTTTGTTTTCTCTTCCGACTTTTCAACGGTCACGGGTTGCTCAACCGTTGATTTTGGTTCCGTTGTTGCTGGACGCGCTAAATAGTTGGAGTAGACGTAAGTACCGGCGGCACCAAGTAAAAAACATAAGACGAGTAAAGCCAACCATCCCCAAGGAATCTTTCGTTTGACGCGAGGTTCGGTCCGGACTTTGACTTTTTGCCGACGGGGTTCCGTCTCACGATGTGTGCGTGATAAGGAGGGAACGATTTCTTCCGCTTTTTTTTGGACAAGCGGACCATCTTCTTTCAGAATCGGTCGGGCAACAAGTGTCCCGTAAAAGTCAGCAAGTTGGGAGTGATGTTTACCGGCTAAAAAGGCAGTCCATTCCTCAGCCGTCAAGTTATCCCGTTTGAACGGAACGACTGGTTCTTGACCGGTCAGGCGAATCATTGTATCTGTCAAAGATTCGGTTGAAGCGAGACTGGCACGAATCCGTTCGTGGAGTCGTTTGATGTCTTCTTCTGAGTGCGATGTATAGTATTGGAGTGCTTGTAACGAGCGATGCATGAAGATCTTCCTCCTATGTCGATATCCGGAAATCCATGTAAAAAGAAACATGTCATTCTTTATTATACTCAACAAATTTCAAAAAACGTATGTTATTTCCTGAAATTTAATCAACCATTTCCCATTTTTTTGTTATACTGAGGTCTAGTTGATGAAAAATTCATCGAATTAGACAGATAAAGGAGAATAATTAAACCATGAATGAAACGATTAGTTTACAAGAACTATTTTCAATTTTGAGAAAATCGCTTTGGCGTATTCTCGCGCTCACAATCGTCGCAGCTCTCATCTCATTTGCTGTCAGTACGTTTTTGATTAAACCGACTTATCAGGCTGGGACACAAATTCTTGTCACGCCGAAGAAACAGGAAAACGATGTAATTGATGCTTCGCAAGTTCAATCGTCTGTCACCCTTGTCAATACATACCGTGTCATCATTAAAAGTCCAGCGATTTTAGAAAAAGTTCAAGCCGAAATTGAAAATGCGCCAGACAGCATCGGTGCTCTAAACAACATGATTACAGTTGAAAGCGAACAAAACTCTCAGGTCATCAACGTCTCGGTCCAAAATACTGATGCGACGCTTGCTTCAAACATTGCGAACTCAGTTGCTAAAGTGTTTAGTGAAGATATTACAGAACTCATGAACGTCGATAACGTTAAAGTCTTATCGGTTTCCGGTATCCCAACAGTACCAGTCAGTCCAAATATTTTACTCAATACAGCAATTGCAGCTGTCGTCGGCTTTTTACTTGGTGTCGGTTTGGCATTCTTACGTGAACTTCTAGATCGTAGAATCCGGACAGAAGAGCAAGTTCAGCAAATCCTTGATCTACCAGTTTTAGGCAGTATCCCAGATATCGACAGCAAAGTCTTTAATGCATCAAAAAAGGCGTCAAAACGAGAGGCGGTTAAACAGTATGGCTAAGAAAAGTAAAATGAATAAAGATGCGCGGAACTTGATTACCGTCACGCAACCAAAATCACCGGTCGCCGAGCAATACCGGACGATCCGGACGAACATCGAATTCATGGCGGTTGATCGTGAAATTCAAGTCATCCTTGTGACGTCTGCAACGCAAGGGGAAGGCAAGTCAACAACCTCTTCAAACTTAGCCGTTGCTTATGCACAGCAAGGAAAAAAAGTTTTGATCATTGATACTGATATGCGCCGTCCAACGGTGCACTATACGTTCCGAGTCGCGAATGGTCTTGGTTTATCAAGTCTTTTGACACGTCAAGCTGAACTTGAAAAAGCGATTCTGCCAACGAAGGTCGATAACTTATCGATCTTGACAGCAGGTCCGATTCCACCGAACCCAGCGGAGCTTCTATCGTCAAAAGCAATGGAAAACTTAATTCTGAAATTGCGTGATGAATACGATGTGATCGTTTTAGACGCACCACCTCTTTTACAGGTAGCGGACAGTCGAATTACCTCTAAATTAACAGATGGTGTCGTTTTAGTCGTTGGCTGTACGACATCAGATCGTCAACGTGTGTTAAAAGCAAAAGAACAGCTTGAACTCGCTGAAGCGAAAATTCTTGGTGTTGTCCTAAACCGTCGTGAACTGACAGATGATTCAGCGTATCAATACTACTATTCCTATGAGTGAGGGATTCCATCATGGTTGATCTACATTGTCATTTACTACCACTTGTCGACGATGGTCCGGCAAGTGTCGAGCAGGCATTACGTTTAGCGGAACAGGCTGCAAATGAAGGAGTTACACGAATTATCGCGACACCGCATTTGTTCCATCCACAATTCGAAACGACTGATGTCGATGTCCGACTGACAGTTGCTGAGTTAAACGTGTTACTAAAACAACGCAACATTCCAATCACGGTTTATCCGGGACATGAAGTTCGTCTGACAGGCGAGTTGATTGAAGAAGTGAAGACGGGTGTTGCCTTGTCACTCGCTGACTCACGCTATCTGCTAGTGGAATTCCCTTCGACCGGTATTCCTTCATATGCACGACAAATATTTGCCGAATTGATTTCGGACGGCTACATCCCTGTCATTGCCCACCCGGAAAAAAACAAAGCGATCATTCAAAACCCAGCGTTACTGTTCGACCTGATTTCGAATGGCGCTATCAGCCAAGTGACATGTGCCAGTTTGATCGGTAAGTACGGTAAAGATGTGCAACGGTTCGCTATTGCTTTACTTGAAAATGGTTTGGCCCATCTTGTTGCTTCTGATGCACATCATGTGGAAAAACGTCCGTTTTACTGGAGTGAATGTCGGAAGTTTTTGGCGCAGGAACTCGAAGGTTGGTTATACGATGAAATTTATGAAAATAATGAAGCGGTGTTACTGAATCAATTGGTAGCCATCAATCCACCAAGTCCAGTTGAAAAAAACTGGAAAGGACAGTGGGTCTGATATTTTTCATGTAAAGGAAAGGTAAAGAGAGTGAATTCTGACTCTCTTTTTTCTATGTTAACGCTTACATTATTAAAATATGGAAAACTTCATGGAATAAGTTCCATAGGATGTGTTATCGTAATTTACATAAAGAATTCCAAGTTAATTATATTATGGGAATTGAAAAATAGAACTGGGAGTGAATATCATGAAACGAGTGAAAAAAGCAGTGATTCCAGCAGCCGGTCTCGGTACACGCTTTTTACCGGCAACAAAAGCGATGCCAAAGGAAATGTTACCAATCGTCGATAAACCAACGATTCAATATATTATTGAAGAAGCGATTGAGTCTGGAATTGAAGATATTTTAATTATTACAGGTAAAGGGAAACGAGCGATTGAAGATCATTTTGATTCTGTTCCTGAACTGGAGGCGAACTTGATCGCCAAAAATAAATCTGAATTGTTACATCTGGTTGAAGCGACAACAAACATTAATATTCATTTTATTCGTCAATCAAAACCTAAGGGTTTAGGAGATGCGATACTTCAAGCAAAAGCCTTCATCGGTAATGAACCGTTTGTCGTCATGCTCGGTGATGATATCGTGCAAGCGGAAGTCCCGTGTACACGCCAACTAATCGAACAATATAAGATTACGAACAGCTCCATCATCGGTGTACAACCAGTTGCAGATGAGGATACACAACGTTATGGTATCGTCGATCCAAGTACAAGCATCGCTGAGAATTTACATAAGGTAAAATCATTTGTAGAAAAACCAGCACCAGGAACAGCACCATCAAACTTAGCGATTTTAGGTCGTTATCTCTTAACACCAGAAATCTTTAAATATCTAGAAACACAAGAAGTCGGATCGGGCGGCGAAATTCAATTAACGGACGCGATTACACGTCTGAATGAAATGCAACGTGTCTTTGCCTATGAATTTGATGGGAAACGTTATGATGTTGGTGAAAAACTTGGATTTATTCAAACAACACTCGAATTTGCGTTAAAACGAGATGATCTTGGAGACGATGTGGCTAAGATGATGGAAGAATTACTGGCGGAACGAGCAAAAGCATCTTCACTTGTCTAATTTTTTATCAATCATAAATAGAAAGGAGAATGTCCGTTGAAATTGTATTATTACTACAGAACGCTGACATTAGCCTGTATTGATGCTGTAACTTTAGGAGTCGCAATGGGATTTACATATTTCTTTTTATATCCTAAAGAACTATTTGAATTAATTGATAGTGAATTACTATTTCAATCAGCTGCTGTATTTGCTTTATTGTTTGTCACATTGGCTTTCTTAATGAAGTTGTATCGTGTCAACTGGAAGTATGCAAGTGTTCAGGAAGCGTTAACTTTATCACTATCACTGGGAGCAAGTTCAACTGGTTTAATGGTCTATCAGAATTTTGTGTTTGGACAAATACTCGAACGAATCACAATTCTTAGTTTTTGTATTTCTTTACTACTGCTCGGAGCGATCCGTGTCGCCTTACGCTTACTCGGTATTGGACAACATTGGCGTAAGTATGCGTTACCTCGTCGTATGGTCAAGTCACGTAAAAGAACACTTGTAATTGGAGCTGGTCGAGCAGGACGTTCGTTAGTCCGTCAATTATATGCGTCACCGTTTCATGAGTTAAAGCCTGTTGCTTTTTTGGATGATGATCCTAAAAATATGCATTTCATAATTCAAGGGATTGAAGTGGTTGGAACGACAGAGAACTTAAAATCTGTCATTGAAAAACACCAGATTGAAGCAATTGTCCTTGCAATCCCGTCATTGACCCAACAACGACGGATTGAACTAATCACGGAAGCGAAAACGCTTTGTAAAAACGTTCAGACGTTGCCGATGATTGAGGAATTGATCACGGGTAAGATTTCTGTCAGTGCGATTCGTGATGTGTCAATTGAGGATTTGCTGGGTCGTGAGCCAGTTGAACTTGATATTTCAGGCATTAAATCAGAAATTGAAGGACGAACAGTCCTTGTCACCGGAGCTGGTGGATCGATCGGATCAGAAATTTGCCGACAAATCATTCAATTTAATCCAACAACGATTGTACTACTTGGTCATGGAGAAAACAGTATTTACCTGATTGAACGAGAACTACGTGGACTTCAGTTTCCGATTAACTTAGTCCCAATCATTGCCGATGTTCAAGATCGAACGCGACTGGAAGAAGTGTTTGCGACACATAAACCACAGGTTGTTTTCCACGCAGCAGCACATAAGCATGTACCGTTAATGGAAGCAAATCCGTACGAGTCTGTCAAAAACAATGTCTATGGAACAAAAAATGTCGCTGAAGTATCTGATTTATTCCAAGCAGAACGATTTGTCATGATCTCAACCGATAAAGCCGTGAATCCAACGAACGTCATGGGATCCACAAAACGAATTGCTGAAATGGTCGTTCAGGAACTGGGGCGTCGCAGTAAAACAAAGTTTGCTGTCGTTCGTTTCGGAAATGTACTGGGTAGTCGTGGATCAGTGATTCCACTGTTCAAATCACAAATTTTAGCAGGTGGACCAGTGACCGTCACTCATCCAGAGATGACACGTTTCTTCATGACGATTCCAGAAGCGAGTCGTTTAGTGATTCAAGCCGGTATTTTAGCAGATGGTGGAGAAGTGTTTGTTCTTGATATGGGTGAACCGGTCAAAATCGTTGATCTTGCAAAAAATATGATTGAGTTGAGTGGGTTTACAGAAGACGAAATGCCGATTGTGTTCTCAGGAATTCGTCCGGGTGAAAAAATGTATGAAGAATTACTAAAAGATGGTGAAGTGGATCCAGAAGCAATTTATCCAAAAATATTTGTTGGTCGAATGCGACAAAAAGAACCGGTAATAAACATTTTAAATCTAGTTGATCGACATAAGAATAAACCACTTCAATTAAGAACGGTCTTACTTGATATTGCGAACGATGTGGTTGTGCGTGAAGAAAATTTAGTATGATAAACCGTATATAAAAAAGGAGGAATGAAGTTTGAATTACTTAAAAATCAAACGTCCCCTGGGGTTTTCGATTGCCTTTGTTGCTTGCTTAGTATTAATTCCTGTTTTTATCCTGATCATGGCTGCAATCAAGTTTGAATCACGAGGACCTGTATTTTTTAAGCAAAAACGAGTGGGTCTAAATAAAAATCATTTTAATATTCTAAAATTCCGAACGATGTATATTGAAACACCTAATGATACTCCAACGCATTTATTAGCAGATCCAGATGTATACATTACGCGTGTTGGTAAAGTATTGCGTAAAACTAGCCTCGATGAATTACCACAACTGTTTAACATTTTGAAAGGTGAGATGGCATTTGTCGGACCACGTCCTGCTCTATGGAACCAATATGATTTAATCGATGAACGTGATAAGTATCAAGCCAATGATACGTTACCTGGTTTAACAGGTTGGGCGCAAATCAATGGTCGGGATGAATTACCGATTGAAATCAAAGCTAAGCTAGATGGAGAGTATATTCAACGAATGGGAATTTTGATGGATACACGTTGTTTCATTGCAACAATCTTTAGTGTTTTAAAAAGTGAGGGAGTAGTTGAAGGGCAAACAATAAATAAAGTTGAGAAAGAAGTTGCTAGTACAAAGGAGTAGATGATAATTTCTATGAAGGAAGTTCTTATTACTGGAAAAAATGGATATATAGGTAAAAATATAGGTGAGCTATTAAAAAGTCAAGAGGATAAGTACATAGTTTCATACTTATCCTTGAGAAAAGAAAATTGGGAAAAGAACGATTTTAGTAAATATGATATAGTAATTCATTTAGCTGGAATGGTACACCTAAAAGAAAATAAAAAAAATTATAATGTTTATGATGAAATTAATTACGAATTAACTAAAAAAATCAGCAAATTAGCTTTAAGCGGTGGTGTTAAACATTTTGTTTTCATGAGTACAATTGCAGTATATGGTGTAGAGTCTTTAATAAATAAATCGGTAATAATAAATGAGAACACTCCCACAAAACCTAAAACTTATTATGGTAAAAGTAAATTAAAGGCAGAGAATTTTTTAAAAACAATTTCTAATGATGAATTTAAAGTAACAATTGTTAGACCACCAATGGTATATGGTGATAATTGTCCAGGTAATTATAATTCATTAGAAAAAATAGCATTGAGAGTTCCTATTTTCCCTAAAATAGAAAATAATAAAAGTGTTGTAAATATTAATAAATTATCAGTAGGAATTTTGAGAATTATAGAAAACCCTAGGGAAGAAACCATAGTGATACAAGATGATACTTATATGAATACTAGTCAAACTGTAAAAAATATAGCATTATCAAAAAATAAGAAACTTTATTTATCTAAAACCTTGGGAATATTAGTTTGTTTTTTTGGATATAGAAGTAAAATATTAAACAAGATTTTTGGGAATATGGTATATAAATAAAAAAAGTCTAGGAGTGTTTTTTTGAAAAAAGTATTGTTTACTGCACATATAGATCAGCATATAAGACACTTTCATATTCCTTATTTAAGATGGTTCCAAGAAAATAATTATGAAACTCATGTAGCAAGTAATGGTAATGAAACTTTAGAGAGTACTGATAAAAAACATAATGTGAGTTTCTCAAGAAATCCACTTTCAATCACTAATATAAAAGGGTATTTTCAGTTAAAAAAAATAATTAAGACGGAAGGATTTGAAGTTATACATTGTCATACACCTGTTGGTGGAATGATAACTAGACTTGCTGCAATTAGCTCTCGAAAAAAAGGAACACAAGTAATTTATACTGCTCACGGATTTCATTTTTATAAAGGATCTAATTTTAAAAACTGGTTAATTTACTATAACGTAGAAAAAATTCTATCATATTTTACAGATACAATTATTACTATAAATGAAGAGGATTATCAAACTGCTGTTAATAAAAATTTTAAATCTAATAATATTGAAAAGGTTAACGGAGTAGGCATTGATTTAAAGAAATATAAAATAATTGACCCATTACAAAAAACAAAAATTAGAGAAAACTTAAAGTTAAAAAATGAAGATTTTATACTAGTGTATGTTGCAGAATTAAGTGTAAGGAAAAATCAAGAAGTATTAATTGAAGCAATCAACTTAATAAAAAATAAAATTCCAAATATAAAATTATTACTTGTAGGAAAAGGAAAAGATGAAAAAAAATTAAAAGAGAAAATCTTTCAGTATAACCTTGAGAATAATATAAGGTTGCTTGGTTACAGAAAAGATGTAAATGAAATAATGGGTATGGCTGATGTAAGTATTTCTTCAGCAAATCAAGAAGGATTACCCGTTAATATTTTAGAATCTATGGCTTGTGGACTTCCTTTAATAGTAAGTGATTGTAGAGGAAATGTAGATTTAATTGAAAATGAAAAAAATGGATACGTAGTTAAGAAAGATTCTTCAAAAGAATTTGCAGATAAAATCCTTACTATGTATAAAAATTCTTCAAATGAAATTTTTATTAAAAATAATTTAGAAAAAGTAAAAGATTACGAAATACAAAAAATAATAAAAAATATGTCTGAAATTTATAAGATAAAAGAAGGTTAACATGAAAATTTTATTAGTAATGATTCCGTTTATATTTATTTTTTATGAAGTTTTCAGGCAAAAAAAAGTACTAACCTTTGGAATATTTTTTAATGTACTGTCTATTCTTTATCTAGCTTATGGAACATTGGAGTTAGATTTGATGTATAATTATAACAAAATAGTTATATATTCTAGTATTTTTGCAATAATAGGGTTTAACACTGGATACATAACCCTCAAAAAATATAATGAAGGCTATAAAAAAGTAAATTTCAATTTAAATTATGATCTTGTTATTTATGGGTTTATCACCATTGCAACATGTGTTCAGCTGTTTTTGATTTTTAAAATAGGAATTGATAATTTTATTTTTTCAGATCGTGTTTATAGAGCCGGACTATTAAAAGCATACGGTAGCTTATTTTTCTATGAATTTTGGTTTAACATTGCTGGTTTACTGTCTTTACATAGATATTTTGAAACTAAGGAAAAAAAATACTTGTGGATATTTATTCTTTGTTTTTCAAATATTATGTTTCTATCTATAGTCTCTATATCAAGATCAGCAATTTTGTATTCATTGTTACCACTCATTTACTATTTAAATAAGATGAACAAGTTAAGTAATAAAACAATTTCTGTAATTCTATCAAGTATATTTATCATATTTTTGTTTATAAGAGGAGTAATGTATAAACAATTTTTGGGGGTAGATGTAGGTGAAAATGTACAATTAGGAGAGTTGGTCACTTGGAGAAGAATTTTCCTAAATGTGTTACCGTATTATGAACATCAAAGATTATATGGATATAGTTATTTGCAAACGTTAATTAGTTTCGTAAATCCGTTATATAAAGGAGAATCATTATCCGTATGGTATGTAAAAACATTTGAGTATAATTATTATTTGTCTGGAGGAGGTAGAGGATTTTCAGGCGTTGCTGAAGGATATATCAATTTAGGTTATTTCGGCGTTTTTGCTTATTTTTATTTATTAGGAAAGATATTTAAGTTCTTCCAAACAAAAGATAATAATTTCTGGATTTTTATCTGTGGGAGCTACTTGATGGTAAATTCATATAGAATTTTCCGTGCGGAATCATTTACTGTGTTTAAGTATTGGTACTGGTTCATTGTTATCCCTATTATAGTGTCATACATTTTTATCCAAAGAATTAATTCGAAAGAAAAATCAAAAGAAATTAAAAGTATGGAGAGATTAAAAATTGAGTAAAAAAAAATACAAAATATTATGCTTAGAACCAAAAAAATATTATGAAGATTTAGGAATTTTCAATAATATTTTAGAAGAAAGTAATAATAATTTTATTTTTCAATTTAATGGTAATAAGAAGTATAAAATCTCTGATGAAGAGATTTTATACTTCGACTTGATAATTTCAATCCACTATACAAATTATTTATCAAATTTTTTAATTATTAAAGCTAAAAAAAATGGTGTAAAAACACTATTACTAGCAGATGGTATTATGGATTGGTCGAACTTCTTTAATAATCCTAAGCAGTTAAAAAAAAATCTTAACCTATATCACCCTATTATACACGATCATTTTTGGACAGTAGGAAAATTTGAAAAGGAGTATTTTATGTATCGGGGTCAAAAAACAAATTTTTATTTACCAAGTAGGATTTTAAAAGTTGGAAATGTTTTTAACTTACCTAAACAAAATAAAATATTAGTAACTACGGCAAATACTGCATACTTTAATGAAATAGAAAAAATTGCGTTAATTAATAGTTTAAAAGAAATCAAAAAAAATATAGAAGAAAAAAATATTGAGGTAGTTTATAGAATTTTTGATGAAAATTTACTGAGTGAACTAAAAATAGAACCACAAAATAATAATATTATTAGTGAATTTGATGATATTTTAAAAGAAGTTTCTTCAGTAATAACAACTCCAAGTAGTATAACCATAAATGCTATGTTTCATAATCGATCAGTGGGTCAAATTATATACAGAGATTCACCATTATTTGTCCAAAGTGGTTGGAACTTATCGAGTGGATACTCTATAAGCTCTACTATTGATTCGTTATTAGCTAGGGAAGTAAAAAGAATGGAATTTCAAAAATATCAAGTCTCAAATTACTTAGCAAAAGATTTCAATGTGAACCAAGAATTAAAAAAAATTATTGATTTTCCTATTGATAATAAAAAAAATCAAATTGAAATACAAGACTATATTGATCAAAATTTATATGGTTTATTAAATTCTAAAACAAATATAAATATTGAAAATATAGTAAGGAAGATTTATTTGAAAATGAAGGGGAAATTAAAGATCAAATTCTTTAATTTTTAAGTGAAGCTTAATGAGAAAGACAGTAATAGTTCTTATGGTTGTAACATTATGCTCTAAAATTATAGGATTCTCACGTGAGTTAATTTTATCGTATTTTTATGGTGCTTCAAATATAAGTGATGCATATTTGATTTCAACAACTATACCAGCAACAATATTCGCATTTATTGGTGTTGGAATCAGCACAAGTTTTATACCTATGTATAATAAAATAAATATTGATCATAATGAAAAAGATTCAAAAAAATTTATGAACAACATCATAAATTTTTTAATGATTTTTTGCATAATAATAATATCGATAGTTTTTATTAATACTAAGTTTTTTGTACAGATTTTTGCGTCAGGATTTGATTATGAAACTTTGAAATTAGCAATAACTCTAACTAGAATTAGTATTCTAGGAATTCTATTTACAACTTTTGTTTATATATTCAACTCTTTCCTTCAAATAAAGGGTAATTTTTTAATACCTGCTCTTACTGGAATCCCTTTGAATATCGTAATCATAACATCAATCATACTTAGTTATTATTACGAGTTATACTATCTAGCTATAGGAAGTGTAGTTGCTGCGTTGGCACAATTTATATTGTTATTACCTTCTGTAAAAAAAGAGAATTATAAATATCATTTTCGGTTAAATTTCAAAGACAAATATACTAAAGAATTTATAATTTTATCTTTACCAGTCATATTAGGAGTTTCAGTAAATCAAATAAATGTATTAGTCGATAGAACAATTGCTTCTCGAATTGTTTCAGGTGGAGTATCTTCATTAGTTTATGCAGACAGACTAATGGTATTTATACAAGGTATATTCGTAACAACCTTACTCACTGTCATATATCCTAAAATTTCTACGTTAGCTGCCAAGAAAGATTTAAGCGAGTTAAAAAAAGTTATAACAAATACATTCAAGTTAACTTTAATAGTGCTTTTGCCTATGACAAGTATCGTATTGATTTATTCTAAAGAAATTATCTCCATATTATTTGGAAGGGGGGAATTCGATGTAAAAGCAATCGCTCTAACTTCAACGGCTCTCTTTTACTATGGAGTAGGAATTTTAGGTATAGCAATAAGAGAAATTTTTTCAAAAAGTTTTTACGCTTTTCAAGACACAAAAACACCAATAATTAACGCAGGGATATCTGTAATGATAAATATTTTTTTGAATCTAATATTATCAAAATACTTGGGGATTGGTGGATTAGCTTTAGCAACTAGTATATCTGCTATAATTTCTGCATTTCTAATGTATAGTAGTTTCCAAAAAAAGTTTGGCGATTTTAAAAATACAGGCATGAATAGATTTACATTTAAAATTATTTTTTCAACTATAGGAATGGTAGCGACATCTATAATGTTCAAAAGTTTATTTTCCCAGTATTTAAATGATTTTTTAACATTAATATGTTCAATCGTCATAAGTATTTTTGTATTTGTATTAATGCTTTTTGTTTTAAAAGTTGAAGAGATAAAACCAATTATAAACCAATCGAAAAGAGGAAAAAAAGATGAATAATAATTTGCTTAAAAAAGTGAAAAATATAAGTATAGATGGGAAAGTAAATTTTGGCTCAGGTAAGTTTACTCTGATTTCAGGACCTTGTGCAATTGAAAGTGAAGAAATGAGCCTAGATGTTGCTAAAAAATTAAAAGAAATTTGTGAAGAATTAGATATAGATTTTATTTTTAAATCTTCTTTTGATAAAGCTAATCGATCTTCAATTTATGCTCCACGTGGTGTAGGTATAAAAGAGGGTTTGAGGATTTTGAAAAAAGTTAAAGAAGAAGTGGGCGTTCCAGTTGTGACAGATGTACACGAACCTTGGCAGTGTGAAGAAGTTGGGAAAGTTGTAGATATGATTCAGATTCCAGCATTTTTAGCTCGTCAAACAGATTTGTTAGTAGCAGCTGCAAAAACAGGTAAATTAATAAATGTAAAAAAAGGTCAATTTATGGCTCCGAAAGATATGGGAAATGTAGTAAAGAAATTAGAAGAGGCAGGAAATGAAAATATTCTTTTATGTGAACGTGGAACAAGTTTTGGATATAATAATTTAATTGTAGATATGACATCTCTATTAGAAATGAGAGAGTTTGGTTATCCGATTGTTTTTGATGCTACTCATGCTGTTCAAAAACCAGGCGGTCAAGGTCAATCTACTGGTGGTACTAGAGAATATGTACTACCTTTGATACGTTCTGCTTTAGCGATAGGGGTCGATGCTATTTTTGCTGAAGTTCATCCCGATCCAGACAATGCATTTTCAGATGGACCAAATCAATTATACTTACAAGATATTAAGTTAGTTCTTGAACAAGCAATAGCAATAGACAGTGTGATGAAAAATGAAAAATATTAAGTTGATATGTCTAGACGTAGACGGAACAATGACTGACGGTCAGATTTATTATGATTCTTTGGGAAACGAATTAAAAAGTTTTAATGTAAAAGACGGCATGGTAATATCACAAGCTATTTCGATGGGAATAGAATTTGCTGTTATTACTGGTAGAACTTCAAACATTGTTTCTAATAGAGCTAATGAACTTGGGATTAAGATGGTATATCAAGGAATTAAAAATAAAAAAAAACTTATAAAAAGTGTATTAAATGAAAAACAATATGATGTGGAAGAAGTATTGTTTATAGGTGATGATATAAATGATTTGAGTAGTATGAATTATTGTAGATACTCAGCTTGCCCTGCAGATGCATGTCAAGAAGTCAAAAGTATAGCAGACATGGTATCTAGCCATAAAGGTGGTAAAGGAGCAATAAGAGAAATAGTTGAAAAAGTTTTAAGAGATAAAGGGAAATGGAATATTATCATAAAAAATTTCGAATTTAAAGCGCAGTAATTATAATATGGAGGTAATTTAAATATGAGTACGCTAGAGAAGAGTACAGTTCATGATCACGTATTGACAGCACAAAGTGTTTTCATAACAGAAATAAACGAATTAAAAAAAGTTAGTGAAAAAATAAATGAGGATTTTTCAGAGGTGGTTGAATTAATTTATAACTCCACTGGGAAAACTATAATTACCGGTATAGGTAAGTCTGGAATAATTGGCAAGAAAATAGCTTCTAGTCTAGCATCTACAGGTAGTCATTCGTTTTTTATGAATTCTGCTGAAGGGTTACATGGAGATTTAGGAATGATCAATCAAAATGATTTAGTAATAGCTATTTCAAATAGCGGGACATCGCAAGAAGTAATTGATTTAATTCCATCTATAAAAAAAATAGGATGTAAACTAGTAGCTTTAACTGGAAATCCAAAATCAATATTAGGAGAAAATTCGGATTACATTTTAAATGTAGGAGTTGAAGAAGAAGCTTGTCCTTTAAACTTAGCGCCAACATCATCTACTACTGCTACATTAGTTATGGGCGACGCTTTAACTGTGGCTTTAATTAACAAAAGAGGTTTTAAGGCAGAGAATTTTGCTGTCTATCATCCAGGTGGAGCTTTAGGAAAAAGACTTTTAACAAAAGTTAGTGATTTAGCTCATAAAGATATTCCAAAAGTTGATTCAAAATCTTCAATTAATGATGTTATTTATCAAATAAGCTCTAAAAGATTAGGAATGACATTAGTTTATAATGAAAAAAAACTAGTAGGAATTATTACTGATGGTGATATAAGACGTACCTTAGCTAAACAAAATGAAGACGTTTATCAAATTACTGCTTCTGAAATTATGAATAAGAACTATAAATCAATAGATGAAAATGAAATGGCAAATATAGCACTTGAAACAATGGATCAAAATAAAATTACTTGCTTAATTGTAAAAAATTCAGATTTAAATGTTACAGGAATAATAACTTTGCATGATTTATTTGGATTTTAAAATATAGGTAAAATTGAATATATTGGAGGTAAAGTAATATCATGAAAAAAAGTGTAGTAGCAGTTATTCCATCTAGATATGGATCTACAAGATTTCCAGGAAAACCTTTAGCATTGATTAATAATAAACCCATGATTCAATGGGTTTATGAAAAGGTAGAAAAAATTAATGAAATCGATGCTGTATATGTAGCAACTGATGATAAAAGAATATTTGATGCTGTCAATTCTTTTAATGGAAAAGTTATTATGACATCTAGTGAAAACAATTCAGGAACAGATAGAATCGCAGAAGCGCTAAGTAAAATACCGCAAAAATTTGATATAGTATTAAATGTTCAAGGCGATGAACCTATGATAAGAGAAGAGATGTTGATTCCTTTAATAAGTTCGTTTGAGGATAGCGAGGTATACTATTCTACTCTAAAGTACGAAATTAATAATGAAAAAGAAATAAATGATCCTAATATAGCTAAAGTTTTAACAGATAGTCTGGGATATGCTATTTATTTTTCACGAAGAACAATTCCTTACAATAGAGATAATTTGGATAATAATAAATATTACAAACATATAGGCGTTTATGCTTATAAATATGATTTTTTACTTAGATTTTCTCAAATGCAATCAAGCTATCTCGAAAATATGGAACAATTAGAACAATTAAGAGCAATTGAAAATGGCTATAAAATTAAAGTAATAGAGAGCAAATATCAAAGTATTGGTGTTGATTTACCAGAACATATTGAAATTTTAGAAAAACACTTATTATAATAAACAAAGAATTGTATATAAAGTAGGCTTGATCTGCTTCTCGTCAAGTAGACAGGTAAAATAATTAAAACTAAATTAAACGGCTTGTGTCCTGAATTCCATAGGACTCAAGCCGTTTAATTGTTTTTGGAAACGCTTATTGTTATAAAAGTGTATGTAGATTGTGATGTGAGCTCCTCGTAGGCTTGAAACTCATGAAAATAATACATCTCTAATTTCAAAGTACCTCAAAAATCTCGATAGGGGGCATTGTCGAGACAACGTCTCATTCGGAACATGCTGTGTATCAGATTTGCGTCTTCAATCATTCGCTTAAATCCTTCTGCTTCGTCCAACCGCGTAAGTTTTCGAGTCTTTTCACACCACCGATGTCGTATTTTTCATCTATCCATAGATTTAATGATACGACATGCCAAATACCTCGGCTGTCTGTTGGTAATTTCGATGCGTTCTGATTACAGCCATCGAAATGTTGTGACCGTCAAGAAGAAAAGTCATTTTACGATGATTTAAGCACAACACTTTGCCATCATTCTGTATGTTCTGTAAAAATAGTAGACCGATAGCGCATCCGGTAGCTTTCCTCATCCATTTGAATGATTTCTGCACGATGTAAGAGCTGATCAAGAATTGCTGTGACGATTCCTTGCTCACCAATCAATTCGCCTCAGCTTTTGGTTCGCTTATTCGACGTTAGAATGATCAAACTTTTTTAATAAAGCTCATTGATAAGTTAAAAAAGAAGATTGGTCTCACGTTGTTCCATTGCCATGTACATCATGTCATCCAGAATGACAAGTTCCGACTCGACGAGTCGTTTGTAACGGACTTCGGAACGAAGGATGACATTCCGGGTTTTTAGAAGGTGAAGGGCTTCTCCCATCGTAACGAAGCTGAATTTCTTCTCAATCTTTATGGCGTCAAACCCTAGACCGATGGCGAGGTGGGTCTTACCGGTCTTTTGGGGACCAAAAGAATCAAATTATGATGACTTTTAAACCGATTCAACTCTCTCAGTTGCTGGAACTGACGTACACCGATCGAGCGTAGATGTTCAAGCTCAAACTCATCCAGGTGACGTTCGACAGGGAAGTTTGCCCATCTCGTCAGCCGATCCTGTAGTTTCTGCTCGCGTCGCTTTTGTTCATAATGAAACACTTCATGTAGAAATTCATGGTACGTCCATCGTTCTTCCTCTGCTGTCCGTAAAAAGCGTGGGAGTTCTGCTGCACTCTCAACCAGACGTAAAGCTCTTGCCATTTTTTGAATACCTTCGATTGGGTGTTTACTCATTTCTTCGTCGCCCTGTCATCAAATGAATATACGGATCAAGGGCGCGCGTCGAGACGGTGATCCCTTCCTGACCAGTCAATAGGTTTTGTCGTAATAGATTAGCACTGACCTGTCCAACGTCATATAGACTACCCATTTCTTTCACTGTTTCTTCTATCCGATTAGTACCCAGGTCACGAATAAGGTCAAACTGATCACGTATGTATCGAGGATATCTCACAACGATTTCATCTAGAAAATCGACTGCTTTACTATAGTTTTCGTAAAGCGCATAGACATCCTCTGTTTGATCGTTTTTTCGTTTCACGAGGCCATGTTCATGATGTGGTGATTGAACGAGCGTTCCTCGTTCTTACGCAAGAGGATGCTCCCCCAGCACTTCACCTGTTTCATGCTCTACGATGACAATGGCATCACCTGACGTACGTTCGTAGAGATAGACGATACGGGGTCTCGTGTCGTGAGTGGTCTGTTTGCCACTCCATATACTTCATGCGAGAGTGAGCGAGCACGAAAGCGATGAAGTATAACTTGATTTCATTGTTACTCTTCGTTCTTTGCTTCGTTTCTCCCCAGTCAACTTGGAGTTGTTTTCCCATCGGTTGTTCAGGAATAGCCTCGTATTGGCGTACCTTCCGTTTTTCATCGATTTGATATACTTCGCGTATTTCTCTGACATACATCCTGACGGTGCTTCCACCGACTAGGAGTTCAGGATATGTTTCCAATAACCAATCATGGATTTGAGCGCTGCTGAGGTGTGGGAACTCTTCTAACCAGGCTACTATCCAGTTTTTATACGGATCCAACTTTTTGACCCTAAATTGCGATAACTCTTCTGAATGACTATTCACTTCTTCGGAAGTCATGTTCAAATACTTATAGACCGTAGGTCTTGAGATTTTAAGTTCTTTTGCAATTTGAGCAATCTTAAATTTTCTTTGATGTAACTGATGGATTTTGATATGTATCATTAACTTTTTCTCCAACGTTTTTCTCTCCAGATCAAATAACGACAATCACTATTTTACTAGAGTTCCAAATAAATTGAGCAAAAGTGTAAAGCGTCATCGAGCAAAAACCGTCAACTAAATTCTAGCGGTTACACCGTGTTCGAGATAGTCACGGATAGCTACTTTTTTTAGCTCTTTCGTATAGGCTTTCCATGAGGAAGATTCCTTGAAAGAAACCACTCTATCTGAATGTAAGCGGACTTTCCAATGATCAAGCTTACTCCTAGAGATCCGATGGGTCTTGGATTGTATACATATTGGATGCGAACATTCGGAGGAACTCCAATTTTTGTTAAAAAATGTTTAGTTCTCACCATAAAAAAGACCCCCCAATAGGAAAACAGATTGTTTATTTCATCTGTCTACCTATTGGGGAGCATATTAAAAGTATGCATTCCTATTTTTATATTACATACATAAGCCCTAAAATAAAAAATCGATTTAATGTATTTCTATATTTTAGAGGAAGTTAGAATTTTGGAATCTAGATAACCGTTAGGATTTTTAGATTGCCAACGCCAAGAGTCTATACACATATCATACAAAGATTTTTTTGCCTTCCACTTCAGTAATCTTTCTGCTTTAGAAGCATCGGCATAATAACTAGGAACATCACCAGGACGACGACCAATAAATTTTTTATTTATTTTGATTCCTGTAGCTGATTCAAATGTTGTAACTACTTCAAGAACGCTTGAACCCTTACCAGTTCCTAGATTAAACATTTCAATGCCTTTGTGTTGGTACTCAAGCGCTTTAAGATGACCCTTCGCTAAGTCAACAACATGTATATAGTCACGAACTCCCGTTCCGTCTTCTGTATCATAATCTTGACCATAAATACTAAGTTCATTTAAACGTCCAGAGGCAACTTGAGTAATATAAGGCATTAAATTATTCGGAATACCGTTCGGATCTTCACCAATGTAACCACTAGAGTCAGCACCTACCGGATTAAAGTAACGTAATATTTCTATTTTCCATTTTTCATCTGATTTTACTATATCTTCAAGGATTTGTTCAATCATTAACTTAGTTGCACCATATGGATTTGTTGATGAGCGCATTGCAGACTCATCAATAGGTACAATTTCAGGAACACCATATACGGTAGCAGATGAACTAAAAACAAATTTTTTCACATTAAATTTTTCCATAATCCCAAGCAATACAATGGTACTTGTAAGATTATTTCTATAATAGGAAAGTGGAAAAGCTACAGACTCACCGACTGCTTTTGATCCAGCAAAATGAATAACTGCTTCAATTTCATGTTTCTTAAAAATACGATTCAATACAGTTACATTTGTGACGTCAGCTTCATAAAACATGACTGAACGCCCTGAAAGTTGTTCAATACGATCTATAGAAGTTTTATGGCTATTACTCAAATTATCAATCACGACAATTTCATATCCTGCTCTTAATAACTCTAAGCAAGTATGACTGCCTATATAACCAGCACCACCTGTTACCAAAATATTCATGATAATTCTCCTCTTTTATGAAAATAGTAATAAAATTATACCATGAAAATAGATGCTTAATCCATAAGTAACTATATGTTCTTTATAATATTTAAAAAATACTGTGACGATACATAATGCCTTATATAAATACTATTGTTTTCCATAAGGAAAATTATATTTTATAAAAAGCATTATATTTGATTGTTAGAAAAATTTGATCATCTTATAGTAAAATGGCAAGGAAAAAAATCATATTCATAAGATTTAAAATTATTTTTATTGAAATATGTAAGGAGGACTTCTCATGACTCATTATGACTATTTAGAACGTTATCTACTCACCCATATCACTTACAGCAAACAGACAATCAAAGCCTATCGCAGTGATCTTCTACAAATGAAAAAGTATTGTGTGGAGTGGTCGGTTAAGTCCCTTCAAACATATTTTGATCAGATGATTCAATGCTATAAACCTACAACAGTGATGCGTCGGTATCATGCGTTGATGGCACTCGGAAATGAACTGGTCCGAGCGAAACGGATCAAAGTAAATCCGATGAAACAAGTCCGTCCGATTGTCCATCAGCACGTCCAGCAACGTGAGTATCATCCACTCGAAGAAACAATCCAAACGATCCGTCAAATCGATCATCTAACCTACCGTCTTTTCTTTGAACTCATCAGTCAAACGGGCCTCCGCTTCATGGAGGCCCGTTTGTTGTCGATCGAGGATATTCAATTTACGACGTTCACTTTACTCGTGCGACACGGGAAAGGACGACGCTTGCGAACGGTTCCGCTTGGGAAAAGACTGGCTTATAAACTACAAGCATTTTTAGAGGGACGGACCACAGGGCTCGTTTTCCGTTCCGTCCGTGGTCGAGCAATTAATGAACAGCAGGCTCGCGATACGTTACGCAAACAGTCACTCGCTACCCGTGGACGACCGTTGCATCCACATGACTTGCGTTTTTCCTTTGCAACCTACCTCTATCAGAAAGGAAATCGCAAACTACTTGAGATTCAGCGGTTACTTGGTCACGGCAGCTCCCGGACGACGGAAGGCTATATTTTGACGGATGAAACGAAGCTTCAGCACGTCATCAATTCGTTATCGGCGTCAGCCGGTTGATTGAAGAACGAGCGACTTCAGACGACGGCAGGATATACTGTTGTGTCGTCTTGGCGTCACTGTGTCCAAGGAGACGCATGACGGTCAGCAAATCCGCTCGATGTTCCCGGTAAATCGTCGTCGCGAACGTGACCCGTAAATCGTGTGGTCGGAGTGTTCGTTTTAAGAGCTGCTCGCTCGCAAGTCGGAGTTGTCTCCGGGTCTGATTCGGGTCCAGCGAGCCTCCGGTAGTGCTTTGAAATAAGGGACCACTAATCGTATGGACATCGAGATAGCGCTTCAAGACAGTAACCAGTTCGTCGTGGAGCGGGACGTAACGTGTTTTCTGTCCCTTGCCATGACGGACAAACAGTTGCCGTTCGTTCAGGTCGAGATCGGTCCGGTGGAGTTGTCGGGCTTCGTTGAAGCGAAGACCTGTATGTAACAGCAGGAAGTAGAACGTATACATCGTCTCGTCGTGTAATGTCTCGATGACACGCCGGGCATCGGTGTAGCTGAAGGCAGTCCGGAGTTTTGGCAGCGGACGAGTTGGTTTCTTGATTCGGGATAACGGGTTCGCGGGAAGAGATTTTTCAGCGACTAAGGCGTCAAATAGTGTCGCAAGCGCATTGATTCGTCGGGAGACAGTTGTCGGGGCATAAGTTTGTTTCAACAAGGTGATGTAGCGATGCAGGGAAGGGATGTCGATCGTTTCAGCGTGGGTACAGAAATGACGGACATCGACGCGGTAAGCTTTTCTTGTCAGTGTACTGTAACTTGGAGACTGTTCGATGATTGCAAGTAACCGTTCCAAGTAAAACGTCATCATAGGAGGATGTCCTGGACTTTTCGTTTGAGTTCCGACTTAAGAGATCGGAGTCGGGCCGGGGAGTAGCCGAGGGTGTCCTCTTTTCCGTGAAGAAGAGCTTGCAGGATGGCGAATTCCTTTCGCGATAGTTCCTGTTTCAGTTGATCGAGTAGGTAAGTGAACGAGACTTGCTGCTGACGGGGGAGTTCCGGTAGGGTTTCGACGGCGACTTCACCGGCAAGTGTCCGGTTGCGGGTGGCCAAGTAATCGAGCATCGCGCCTTTCGCTCGGATGCGGGCGAAAGTGACGGTCATGATTTTGCCTTCTTCAATCGATTTCCAAAGACGAAGCAAAGCGGCCTGGCGGCATTCATCCTGTTCATTCGGATGAATCGAGAGACGCGAGAGAAGGGAGTTGACGAGGGGCATCCATTGTTTTAACGCTTCATTCATTATGAGAGAATCCAATCTGAGATATGCATATCTATGTATTCCGCGGTAGTTTCAGTATAAGTAGAGTTATCCTGAAGCAAGTGGCAGAAACAGGAGGTTTTTCAAGTGGTTTTTCGTATTTAGTAGAAGAAATGACGGCAGTTGGCAATCGGAAAGTTTAGAAAACCGTTGGCATGATTCAAAAAAGATGATTTGAAGACAGAGGATAACTCTACTTATCCGAGGCGGTGTTCGAAAAGAAAATCTTTTTTTGAAAGCGGGTTGCTCCTTCGGCATTTTACAGTCCAGTAGACTGAGTTTAAAAGAACCGACGACATTTCTCAGATACTGCTTTCCTTGATGTGCAAGAGAGAAGTAGAAGCGGATTGGCGGAAGATGCTACGGTAAACAGAGAAAAGTTGCCGAGCGATTATGGCAGAACTATGGGGGAGTGCCGATGAAACCATTAAAAGTCTTACTGATGACGTTGATTCTCGCGACGAGTCTGTTCATCATTGGTGAAAGCCGCATGCTGACACTGGAAGGGTTCGCCGAGCCGTTTGATACGACGACCTTGTATCCGAATCCGAAAAAGTCGGAGAAACAGATGATTGCTGATATCTATGCCGCAGCCGAGCGAAATCAGGTGGAGGTCTTTACGTATGAAGAGACGCCGAATGGCAGTTTCTCGAGTACAAAGACGATCTACGGCACGGCGGGTGTCGAGAAACGCCTTGCGAATCAGCAGATTCGAAACGGTACATATGACAGTGTTTTCCTTGGCGACATCACCTTCACGTTCAAACCGTTACGGGAGCATCCGCGTCTCGCCTATACACCAAACTTTTACGGGATCGGATCTTCCGATGCCGTAAAAGCATTTAAGATGGACTTGATTGATACATATGCGGGGAATCACCCGCAACTGGGTTATAACGAACAGGCTGAGCGGAATCGTGTCCTCGGCATCTGGTCGCTCGTCGTCATCATCACCGTTTTGATGACATTTTATGAACTGTCGATGAACCGTAAGGAGCTGTTGGTTCGTTTATCGATGGGAGAACGGTTGTCGTTGATGATTGGGAAGTCGATCGCCTTCGATTCCATGATTGTGCTTGGTATTTTCGCTCTCAGCTTCGGTCTGTTGCGTCAAATTACGCCGCTTGACCCTTATTTGCCGTTCCTGTTGCTGTTACTGTTTGCTTTGCTCGTCTGTAATGGACTCGTTTATCTACTGATTGGTCGCTTGCAGATCAAAGAAGCGTTTGCCAACAGTTATCGTTCGCGGACACTTCTGTCGATGACCTATGGCTTGAAGTTCATTACGGCGTTGCTGACAATCTTGATGTTATCGAGCAGTATCACGGTGATTACGGAAGCCGTCGCGCTTTATCAAAATTAGGCGACGAGAATACTCCTGCTTCTAAACGAAGTGAAAGTGGGAGAGGAATCGCCAGCCTGTCTTTCGGGTATATTTCCTTTGAAGGAGGTGAAAAATAGTGTTGAAGCACAAAGCCTACAAATTCAGAATCTACCCCACAAAAGAGCAGGAAATCCTGATCGCGAAGACCATCGGGTGTTCGCGCTTCGTCTTCAACCACTTCCTGGCGAAGTGGGAGGAATTGTACAAGACCAATGGAAAAGGACTTTCCTACGGTTCTTGTTCTAAAGAAATTCCTTTGTTGAAGCAGGAGTTCGACTGGTTGAAGGAAGTCGATAGCACATCTGTTCAGATCAGCATCAAACATCTTGCCGATGCGTTTGACCGCTTCTTCAAGAAGCAGAATGAACGCCCTCGATTCAAGTCGAAGCGGAACCCCGTCCAATCGTATAAGACCAACATCCAAGGCAAAAACCAGTTTCCTGAAGTCTCGATTGTGTGTAACAAGCTGAAACTTCCGAAGCTGAAATGGGTTCGTTCCGCCCACTCGAAGCAGGTCACAGGCCGGATCTTGAACGCCACGATCCGACGTAATGTTTCAGGAAAATACTTCGTCTCCCTGCTCGTCGAGCAGGAAATCAACGAGCTGCCGAAGATCGGTTCATCCGTCGGCGTCGACGTCGGACTCAAGAACTTCGCCATCCTGTCGGACGGCACGGTATACCAAAACGACCGTTACTTCCGTTCGCTTGAGAAGAAACTGGCGCGCGAACAGCGTAAGCTCTCCCGCCGTCAACACATCGCCCTGAACAAGAAAATCACGCTTTCTGAGGCGAGAAACTATCAGAAGCAGAAGCGGAAGGTCGCCCGTATCTATGAGAAGATCGCCAACAAGCGCACTGACTTCCTGCACAAGGTATCGACCGAGATCGTCCAAAACCACGACGTCATCGGGATCGAGACCTTGCAGGTGAAGAACATGCAGAAGAATCGTAAATTGAGCAAGGCCATCTCGGACGTCAGTTGGTCGGAGTTCTTCCGCATGCTGGAGTACAAGGCGGACTGGTACGGGAAGACCATCGTGAAGGTTAACAAGACCTTCGCTTCGAGCCAATTGTGCTCCAGTTGCGGACATCAACACAAAGACGTGAAACCTCTTGGCTTACGGGAATGGACATGCCCGAGTTGCGGCATCCATCACGACCGGGATGTGAACGCAGGACTGAATCTCAAACAAGAAGCCGAACGTATCTTAGCTTCTTCAACCGTCGGGATGACGGGGTTAGCCTGATCAATTTTCGACCGTTAGGTCGGATAACTCAGGAATCCTTCACCTCTGAGTGAAGCGAAGGTGGAGGTAGTTCAACAGAAACGGGACTTTTTTGAAACGAAACAGACCTATGACTATACGTATATCGGTCACAAAAACACTTCGCCGAATTATTCGGACGAAACGAGTCCCGCACTGTCGGAACAGATTCAGACCGAACTGTACCGACGTTATCAAACCGATTTCTCGGCGACACTCGTGACACCACTGGCGAACTTTTCGACGCGTGATCAGACGGCCTTGATCTTGAACCGGCAAGCCTTTGAAGAGATTGCAGAGCAACTTCCGGAAGCAACCGATGTCTTCGAAAATAAGTTGACAATCATTGCACCGGAGCAAGCGACACCACCAAGTAAAGAAGAGCTCGACCATACCCTGCGGTCGTTTGGATTAAGTCCGTTCATCGAACAGCAGTATGAGACGATCCGCTATACGACACCACTCGAACTGACGGCGATTGATCAAAACCTTGTGAACGGGAGCCTGCTCGTCGCCGAACCGATGCTGATCGTCTTGAATGATGATGCGAAGACGCGGATGAAACTGAAGCAAATGTCCTTTGTTTTATTGAGTGACATCATGTACGACGTCGATCCACCGACGTTTGATCGTTTCGTTGAAGAACAGGCGATGACGGATGAACTGGTCATCCGGACGAATGTCTGGGATAAGTACATCTGTGTCTGGGAAGCGGCCAAACGGTTGATGAACATGAATTTGGTTTTTGCCGCACTGATCATCAGTCTGGAACTGTTGATCATCGTGACTGTCTTGAAACTCGAGTACCAAGTCAATGCGCTTGAGTTATCCGTCAAAAAAGTCATCGGCTACAGCATCTGGCAAAAAAATCGACGGTTAGTCCTATATACACTTGGCATCACGTCGTTCAGTACGGTCACTGTGACGCTTGCGGCGTACGTCTTTGCAATCGGTCATCCCTTGTGGTTGCTGAGCGGAGGCGGTTTGTTGGTCGTACTCGAAGGAATCGTGTTGGTCGGACTGATTCGTAAGATTGAACGGGCGAACATCCAGCGGATCCTAAAGGGGGGAAATGTATGATTCAGATTCAAGGCGTGTCCAAAACATTTGAAGGCAAAAGCTTGTTTGAAAATCTGTCGTTACAGATTGAGGCCGGAGATTTCGTCATCTTTTCCGGACCGAGCGGATGTGGGAAAACGACGTTGTTAAACATGGTGGGGGCCTTGGAACCGCTTGATGCGGGGCAGATTCTTGTCGATGGACAAGACATCACGAAAAAACGGAATCAACTGGACTACTTCCAGACGAAGATTGGATTTCTGTTTCAAAACTTTGCCTTGGTCGACCATAAGACGGTTCGACAAAATCTGGAGATCGTCCAAAAGCGCTATCGCGCCGGCCGAACGATTGAAGAGGTCTTGTCAGCCGTCGGTCTTGAGGAAAAGATCGATAAAAAAGTCTATATGCTGTCCGGAGGCGAGCAACAGCGGGTCGCACTGGCACGATTAATGCTGAAGAAATGTGACATCATTCTCGCCGATGAACCAACCGGCTCACTCGATCAAGCGAATGCCGAACGGGTCATGACGATTTTGCAGGAGTTGAATGCAAGCGGCAAGACCGTCATTCTCGTCACGCACGATGAAGCAATCAAAAAACAGGGGAACAGGTTGGTGGAACTCGGATGAAGCGAAAGAAAAAGGGTTGGCGCATTGCGCTCGGTCTAGTGGCCGGCTTCCTGCTGCTGAATCTTGTCTGGTACGGGATGACGACGGTTCAGTACCAACCGTTTTTAGCAGCAGTTCCGGAGCACGTTACAGGTGTTCATGCTATGACGAAGGATGGTCTATCGTATAATGTCAAAACACCTGATTACTTATCGTATGTCGGAAACTTAGCGGTTTCGGACGATAAAGCAGGTATTTGGCTCATCATTTGGCCGACCTTGTTCGGAGATGACGAATACGGTGTACGAATCCAAGACAAGCAAACTGGATATGAATTGATGGTGAACGATCAATTGAAACTCCTCGAACCGGATGCGGAACTACAAGCGATTCTGGATCGAAATAAACCGGAGATCACGCGTCTCGTAGAACAAGCGAAGACCGTATTTCCACTTGATTGAATAGTGAACTGCTTCCTGATGAGGGGAGCAGTTTTTTTGATGAAAATTAGATTAAGCACCTTTATGAACAACTAAGCGACTCGAATCCTAATTAATATAGGACGCAAGCCGCTTAGTTTCTTCAGTATCTGTTGTATTACTTGATGAGCAGTTTCCACTTCAGTTTCTAAAATGAGTCGTAGATTCTATAAAAAAATGGTCTTTTGTAAAACGTCTCGTATGGAAAATCAATTTGAAGAATTTGATTGTCATTAAGATAAGAAAAATTGATCTAGTTCTTCATGGTTATGCAAAATTTTTGAAGAAGGTACGTTTAGCGACTCTGCAAACTCAATAGAAGCAGCAGCAAGCGATGCAGAGTTAGCTTCGATATCGAAGGCTGCGTCTAGCAGAGAGTTGTATCTGGAGAAAGTAGCTTCGATACGTGCGATCAGTTGGTGATAAGCTTGGTCGATTTGATGTAGCAAGGAAGCGGAATAGGCATCTAAAACCTTTTTTAAAGCTTCTTCTCGTTCGCCTAGTTTCCCTTTTGCAAATTGCCAGATGAAATCTGTTGCGATCGTACCGATGATTGCTCCTAAAACAGGAATTGGAATCAATGCTTGACCAAGAGCTGCTCCAACTGCTGTTACTCCTGCTTCAAAGCAAATCAATTGTCCTTCCGTTACAACTTCGTCTGCAGCGATATCACCATCGCTATAACTTTTGAAGAGAGCACTCATACCGAATGCTGCACTTGTCACGGCACCTGCAAAAGGTGCAGAAAGAGCCGTTACATTGGTTAGTGTATAAATAGAACCCGCAGTTATTCCTGCCTTTGCTCCACTTTTTCCGGCATCTAGTCCGAGTTCTTTCCAGTCGCTGGCATCAAAATCAGAGAGTTTTTTTCCGCTCTTGATTTTAGTGTACATTCCTTTTGCTAAAGAAATAGAGGCGGTTACTGCAGCGGCACCCCCTGCAACTTTAACACCTTCAGTAATTGACGGATCACGCATTGCATTAGTTGCTTTTGTCTCATTCTTTGCCTGACGATCTATTTCTTGTTTGATTTCATGGTTTTGATCAATCAAATCATCTTGATGATTTGTCACGGTTTCAAATACTTTTCCAAGTTGTACTTCACCGTAGTTTGAAATAGAAGGATGGCAAAGTTCCGAAAACGGACGTCCTGTGATTGACTCTAACTCATTCACTTTATTGAGAATGGTCTGAGCAGATTTTGCAGAGAGTGATTCCGGGATAATGCCACTTCGGATTTGTTCAATTACAGCATACTGATCTTTTGGGATCATATAATCAATAGAAGAGTCGCGGTAAGTTTGAACATGCTTGAAGACATGACTTAATGTATTGCTAGTACCGTTGATGAATTTTGATTGAATCTTAATTCCGTTTAATAAAAAGTCTTCAGGAGCCGTACGACCGACTCCCTCAAACGTCGCATTGTTTTTTAATCCAAGTAAAGTACTTTTGGCGTTTCGTACATTTACTTCCAAATGTTCGGCAACTTCTCCATGCTTAGTGCGAATCGTTCCTAAGATGTTTTGAGGGGAAGATAAGAAATGGCGCATTTTCGATAAATGAACCAATGCATTTTCAAAATTAAGGTCTTGTTGAGTCTGTGCTCTTAATTGATCTTTTACAATCTTTTCAATTTGATCATTAATTTGATCTTGCTTAATACTATTAAATCCACCGACTCCAGCTGCAATAAATTGGTCTTTAAATACTTGGTCCACGACTTTAGCCTATTTCTCTCATGAACAGTTTAGATAAGCTTTGTGAATTGTTGATGATTGCAATCAGTTTATTCTTCTGTTCTAGGTCAAAAGAATGATATGATGTAACATTTTGAGCATCACGTACAAATTGGTGGAACATCATGTATAACTCGTTTGCAGTTCGCTTCGTTAAGTTATCTAACTGAGTAATTTCATGTCCGACTGCCATTAATTTCTTTTTCTCGACATTTATTTTGATTCGTTCTGCGTCAGCTCGGACTGCTGCTTCTTTGTTTTTGATGCTTGCAAAGATACCACCAGTGAGGAGTGTAGCAGCTCCAATACCCCATCCAATTGGGCCAGCTAAAGCTAAGAGGGTACCACCACCAGCCATTCCGCCACCACCAGCTGCTAGAGCTCCGCCACCAATCCAAGCGAGAGCAGCATTTGTCGCTGCGGCACCTGATAGTCCAGAAATTGCCGCTCCAGTTGAGGCTGTACCAAATGTAGTTGCGATTGCCATAACAGCAGTAGGAGCAAAGGCGGCTGTCGCCACACCGGTTGCTACACCAGCAGCTGTTCCACCACCGGCAATCTTAATCATTGTTTGTTCATCGTATTCAATTTCGCTTAATATCTTAAAGCTCGACAAGTTAACTTTGATCTCAGCTAACTCTTTATCAAATTCTTTTGGTGTATTTGCCAACCCATTTACATATTGTTCAATGCTATCAATCACAACAACTGAATTATTTCTAGACTCGTGTAACTTAACAGCTAAAGTAGTCGTGGCATCACCAGCTTGTTTATGAAGTTCGATTTCTTTCTTTAGTTCGCGTATAGCATCTTTTTTTAATGTAGTATTTAACATATTCAACCTCCTAACAATATATGTTAATTCTATAAAAATAAGTTTATTATTTCTCCTTTTTTTTATTAGAATAGTAAATGATTTCTTCTAAATTAGAAGGGGATGAATATTTTTTGTAGGGTTAATTTCAAAAAAGACTGAAATTATAGGGTTTTTGATTATTTTTAACTCATATTCAGAAAAGATGTACTTAAATTTTAAAAAACAAAATATTTGATTGATATTATGGATTAAAATACCTATTATGAATCATGTGTGGAAAAAATATTCTTTTTTTGATTTAATTTTAGAAATTATATGTAACTGGATGGAGTGAATGATTCACATGAAAGAAAGAACAGCCAAAATGATGAAAAGCTTAAAACGGGTATTGATCGTCTTTTTAATCGTCGGGATAGTATTTGTCGGTATCAATGGATACAGTATGTTTAAAACGAGTACAGTAGTACCTTCTGCTTTGGATTCATTATTAATCAGAAAAATGGCAGGGAACACACTTGGGTACAATTACGGGGCCCATGCAATGGAAGCAGCAATGGAGAACAACGATATCGAACGAATCAAGTACTTGATTAATAAGCATGTTGCAATCAATGCAATCTATGCGGATGAAGAAACAGTAACGACCTATGCACTGAAGAAAAAAGACAATCAATTATTACTATTTTTGATTGAGAAAAAAGCCGATCTGTCAAAAGAAAACGGTAAAAAAGAATCTCCGACTGAGATTGCATACACGACTAAAAATAAGACAGCGATGAAATTATTTTTAGATCAAGACGTTCAATTATCTGAAGACTTTATCAAAGATCACTTAATCGGAATTTGGAGTTCAAATAATTCCTTATTTTTAGCATTAAATAATGATGGCAGTACAATCGATAGTAAATTAGTTGTGAAAGGGAATGAACAAGCAGCTGATTTAAAAGGCCTTCGTGTCATGGATTTTGAGAAAGTCTCGTATCAGGACAATACTTATTCAAAATCCGATATTAAAGACATCGTTCAAATTAAAGAAGTTTACTCTGACGAGGTAGCGAGCACAGAAGAGACAATCGTCGACACGGAAGACAGTGAAGTAACTGACTCAGACGCAACGACAGAAGTAGCTGCATTATTAGAAGAACGGAAGCAGGACGAGAAAGAGAAATTAAAAATGCGTGTTCAGTTCATGGAACAATTGTCCGGATACTGGATGAGTGAAAAAAAGACAAAGGTCCCTTTTTATCAATACCTAATCATCGAACCGGATAATTACCAGCAAAGCTGGGAAATGTTCTTTACGGAAGATGACGAAACGGGCGCGTCTTCACCCGAATATGAGCTCGCTCGTGAGGAAGTCAGCGTATTAGATAAAAAGTTAGAGTACATCCCTGATAGCGAAAGAAATCCATTACAGAAAAATGAAAAAGTGGTCATCACATGGATCTCAGACAATGAAATCAGTGTGAATCTGAAGACGACGACGGATAACTTCGGAGATGATGTCATCGAGACATTGACATATAAACGATTAAAGTCGTCCGATGTTTCCAATACGTTATTAGAGCAGTTCCCTAACGCCTTTACAAAAAATAATCAGTAAAGATAATCCTTAAACTGAGGGCTCGAAGAATCATATGAGTAACGGATCTTTTCTTAAAAAGAAAAAGGTCCGTTTGTTTGTATCGCGATACTGCACGAAATTTAACTGAGGAGGAATACTATGAAAAGTTTGCAAGAATACAATTTGGAAGTGAAGCGGCTGCACAATCTCGCGCAACAAGTTGCGGCACTCGCAGAAACCTATGGAAAAAGAGACATTGAGCGTCAAGTCACACTCGTCATGAATTGGCTCGGCGAAAAAGACTTTTTAGTGGCAACGGTGGGGGAAGTTTCAGTAGGGAAATCGACATTCATGAACGCTTTGATGGAGCAAGAAGCATTACCAACTTCACTAAAAGAATCAACAGCACTCGTGACTTACGTGAAAAAAGGCGTGAAGACGAAAGCTAAGCTTTATTTAAATAATGAACTAAAACTGGAAACAGATAATTTAGATGAGTTCAATGAACATTTTAAAATCAATACAAAATTATTAGAGGAAACAGCTTCCGAAGGTATCTTTCAAAAAGCAGCCATTAAAGTAAAAGATACATTCATGAAATCCCAACAAGGAAGCACCGCAAAAGAAATCGAGGAGTTAAAAAAATCACGAATTGAAATCGAATTGAACAATCCCTTGTTGAATCAACAGGTACAAATCATTGATACTCCGGGATTAAATGATGCAAAAGGAGTCCGTTCGCAGATTACAAAAGAATTCATCGCCAGTGCGGATGCAGCAATCATATTGTTCAAAGCAGATAAACTGATGAGTCACTCGGAACTTGAGTTCTTTGAAGGACATTTAGTAAACAAACACATTCAAGATATTTTTGTAGTCGTTAACAGGATCGATAAGTTCAAAACTTCGATTGAGGAAGAGGAAGTGAAACAAGCTACATATGAACGACTGATTCCGCTCGGCATTCCAAAAGAAAATATTTTCTTTATTTCAGCGAAAAAAGCTTTTCAAGCACAGCGTTTAGCGGCACTTGAGACAAGCGCAACCAGTATGAAGCCGATTGAACTAAAAGAGCGGATTCCTTATAAAGCAGTCAAATCACAAGTGCAAGAACATCATACAGTAGAAGATGTACGTCACATCTTAATGGAGCAACATCAAAAGATGGAGAAAGAAAGCTATTTTACGGATTTCCGAAAGAGTCTGGAATATTTCCTGGTCAATAATAAAGGGCAAGGGAAGATTGAAAAAGTGAAAATCGAGTTTTTAGAATCTATCAACATTTTAGAAGAAATCATGAAACTAGAGAATAGTCTGTTAAGCAAAAGTGCGGATGAGTTAAAAAGTGAGCAAAAACAGCGGAAAATAGATGTGAAAGCAAAAAAAGCACAGTTGAATAATAAATCAAAACAATACCGTGAAAAAATGAAGCAGCAAGAAGAAATATTATTAATAGAATTTGAGAATGAACTTAAGAAGAATCATGCACTTGTACTCGCGGATATGACGAACAAGACATTTACAACGATCGAAGAAATGAAACAAACAATTCAATCGAGTATCAGTGAGACAGAGCTGTTAATGAAAAACTGGCTGACCCGTCATCTAAAAAAACATATGCAACATGTTCAAAAAAAATACTTAGAGATGTCGAATCAAGTTGCACTTCAAGGAGTTTCAATCAAAAGTATTCCGTTCGATTTAGAAGGTTTGGATGAATCCAAACTGAAAAATCAATCGACGGGTCCTGACAAAGGTGTTGTCGGACTGGCGGCCGGTGCAACAGGAGTCGTAGCTGCCGGCGTTCTTGGACTCGGGCTACTCGGTGGTTTTTTATTAGCCCCGTTACTAGCGGTCGGTGCGTTGTATCTCGTCGATGAAATGGAAGATGACTCTAAGAAAGAAGGGACATTTAATCAAGGCGCTGTCATCAATGCGATCGACAAACAGCTGACAGGGCACAACAAGAAACTGTTAAAAGAAGTGACAAAAGAAATTCGTTCACTGGTCGATCGTTACATTAAAAATATGGAGGATGCTCAAAAGAGTCTGGAAAATGATACTAACGAACGCTATAAACATGCGCAATCTATGCTAAGTAGACAAAATCAAGACGTTCATCAAAAACGTTTTAGCATTGAAAGTGATTTAAATACGCTCGAACAATTAAGAGAGCAAGTAAAAAACTAAAGGAGTGACCGTCATGTATCATCAAACCAATCATCAGATGGAAGAGTTAATGAAAGAAATTGCCCGTGAAGAAGCTTTTATTGTCGTCGTCGGAGAGTTCAATCACGGAAAAACGACATTCGTTAACAGTCTGATGGGAGAAAAGATTCTGCCAATGGGCATTTTACCCACGACAGCAACAATCAACATCATCGGAAAAGGGGAACGGAAGCTTGAAGTCCACTATAAAAACGCGACATCAAAAGCAATCGAGTTGGACGAGCTTCATTCATTCATCGGCGATCATCCTGTTGAAGACATTGAAATGATTACGGTACAGCATCCCGATGTTCCGTTTGCTGCACCCTATTATATGGTAGATACACCGGGTTTAAATGATTTGAATAAAACGCGCAGTGATGTATCGTATGGCTTCATCCCGAAAGCTGACGTTGTCTTCTTTTTATTAAAGGCGGATCAACCAATCAGCGGAACGGAACTTTCTTTTTTAGAAGATACATTGTTAGAAGAAGGGTTAAATAATATCGTTTTCGTCATGAATTTTGCAGAAGAAATAGATGACGAAGATGAGCTGGAAGAAATGATTGAGGATTTAAGTACTAAACTAAAGTCCATTAAAGGACTCGAATCTCCGGTCATCATTCCTTATGATGCTTATGAAGTACTCTTTAATGGGAATCAACACTATCTACATACTATTGAAACCGTAATTTCTGAATTTCAGGCAAAAGGAAGTAAAACTTTACGCCAAAACAGATACCGCTCATTATTGGAACGAATTGATCAAACGTTTGTATTGGAAAAAGAAGAATGTCTTCAACTGACGCAACTTAAGTCAAATGAAGTGATTGATCTTCAAACGTGGCTCTCTTTTAATGAACAGCAAATGCAAGAAGTATTAGTTCAAGTGAATGAATATGTCGCAGAGCAAATCCGTGAGATTAAAGTCATGGCAGATAAATCAATTGCGTTTCATCAGGAAGAGTGGCGTTCTGAAGTGGCACATACCATTGATCAGTATGCCGGACCTTCAAATCAATTCGCGGAAAGAGTGGAAAAGGAAATTAATCGTTATTTAGCCCGCGAACGAAAGTACTGGTTAGAGCGTTATCTTCCTAAAGTGAACATCTTAATTGAAAAAGTCAGGGATCATATCGTGCTGGAATTAATCAAGGTGACAGAGAATGAAGAGAGTATCATGTGGAAAGCAATTGACGCACAATCGACCTACTCAAACCAATCATTCTTCAAAACCAATCGTCCGGCTAAAATGGATCCGACCATCATGGCAGGTGTTTTGACAGGAGGAGCGGCAACCGTATTAGTTTCAGTAGGTACAGGAATGATTGTTCCACTCGTAGGACTGGCGGTTTATCCGATTTTACGTAAAAAGATGGAAGACAGCGCGCTAAAGGAAGCAAAAGAATTACTAAGTGGGCAAGTATCTTCATCGATTGATCGATTTTCACTGGAATTGAGCGGAAATGTCAGTACATACATTGATGAAACGATGGACGGGATTGAAATGAATATTCAATCTTATTTAGCCAATCATTATAAAGTCGCACGTAAAAAGTTAGACGAAACAATCAAACTTGGGAAAAAAGAAACACATGAATTGAGTCTTCAACTGCAAGAAAATGAAAAACAGACATTCGAAAAACTTGAACAAATCAAGAAATCGATTGATCATATGAATTCAAAAAAGTTGGAATATAACCATGAATAAACACACGAAGCAATTTTTTGAAACTTGGAAAACGAAAGAGACATTCGCTAGTTTTCTTTTGCAACAAGCAATGGATCATGCTAAAAAACATCCGGCCATCGGAATCGTCGGAGAATTCAGTTCAGGGAAGACCTCATTGATTGAAGCCTTGCTAGATGTAAAATTAGGCGGTGTCAGTATTCTTGAGGCAACGAAAGCTCCTGTCTATTATGTCTACGGTGAGACGATGCAAATCATTGGTTTTGATAGTGCGCAAAAGCAAAAGGTGCATCGTATTGATCCTACCCATTTTGAAAAAACGATATTAGATGCTGCAATTCAATTTGATTGGATGCTCATCACCTCACCGCATCCAGCGTTAAAAAATTTCTCCTTAATCGATACACCAGGTGCGAACGGAGAAACGGCCTATCAACTGCCTTATTTAGATATGAGTATTGTACTCTGGTGTTCTGCTTTTGGTGAGCCGTTAACCGAGTCACAATTAAATGAGTTAAAGCGCTTCGGAAATAAACCTATGTTTTGTGCAGCTACGAAATCGGATGCCATTGACGAGGAAGAGTGGGAAGAAGCAGAGGAAGTTTTCGAGGAAACGATAAGAGACTGTCAGGCTGTCGGAGGAGCAATCATCTCTGCACATGATATGCGTTCTGATGCTCAAAAGCATGAAGCATTCATTCGACAATTGGAGCAATGGACAGAAAAATCAATGCTTCCTCAGACGGAACAAAAACTGGAAGTTGCGTTGACGCCGTATACTGCTATGCAAATTGAAAGAGAAGTAGAGCAAAAGATTATTTCATTAAATGCCAATCCTAGCCTGTTCACGGCTCGTTTCCGAATGCTTTCGAGTGAGGTAGCCGCGTTTAAAGGAAGTTACGATTCTTTCTTCGAACGCGTGTCACATGATACGTTGTATGTATGGAAAGATCAAATTGAACTGAAGGCCATTGATGCCACCTATCAAGAGGTCCGTTCAGGATTCGAACGTTTAAAAAAAGAACTTTCAACTGTGAAAGTGGATACGGGTTTAGAACAAATCTGTCAGGAACGCATCAATAAGCTGGATATGCTCGAGACGACATTGGTTAATTTCCATCAATCAGATGGTTCGTATATGCTGAATGATGTATTTATTTCATCAATTCAACAAAAGATTCACTTCGAAAGACAAGTGGCTCAAACTGCTCTTCATACAAAAGTGATTAAGAAACAACTCAGTAAGATGGAAAAAGAAGTAGACCGTGTAAACCAATGGATTCAAAATCTGTTGAACGGTCAGGCGATCAAGCAAGCATACACCATTCTTTCCATTGATCGAACGGATGAACTGCGGGTTACTTCTACCATCGATCATGCTCCTCAAAAAGTTCGGGATGCGGCAGTGGAACAGTATTTAGCGACTGAAAAACAAATCATGGAACTGGATACGTATACTCTTTCGAAATTACCTACATATCTCGAAGAATTAGTACAGGTAGGTTTCACACCTTCGATTTATGAACAAAGAGAAGTGTCGGAAACGAGATGGAAGCAATCACTGATTGTCCTGCAAGAACTTCAATTAGAAAAGAAAAACATCCTGATGCTTAACCAAAGGTGGTCTAAAGAATTAAAGGATAAAAATCGATTGGCCATCAGCTTAAAAAAAGAAGTCAAAACTGCGCGGAAATCTTTGCTGACCATTTTCAAAAAAACAAATGAAGATATGTTTATTGATTACTCGACGGAGATGCATCGCTTCAAAGAAGAGGCGTCACTCATTTTAGAAGAGATCGATGATTACATGGATTATGTTTTATTGGAGAGTGGAGAATTTGTTAGTCCTTCGCCTTATAAGACGACTATTCCAGAAGCTCCATTCTATCAATTGAAGTTTTACAGCCGAAGTATTTACGAGGCATATCCGACTGCTGTCAAAGCTGGTGGTGCAGTAAGTGCACTTCTATTCATTATTTCACTCTTTACGTAAAAAAAAGCATTCTACGGCAAGATTAAATCTTGTCATAGAATGCTTTTTGCCGTTATCTGCTCCAATAGCCATCTCCATCAAAACGAGATGTATCACCGTCTCCATCACGAAAATATCCCTTTACGTACGTTCCTTCACTCGTGAAGTAACCGTTGACCCAGTGTGGTTTTACATAATGTTGACTCAAGTCAAGTGATGGAAGCTTGTACTCATGTGCGACAGAGAGCGGATTGGAATGATTGATAATATCGTTAAATTGAAGCGTATTCTGATTTGTCAGTCCTTCTACGTGCGTTTGTACAAAATCGTTAGCAGTATGATGCTGATTGTTTGGATCATAGTGTGGAGAAGAATCAAAGTCATGTGAAAATTCGTGTTCCATTATAAAAACTCCTTTATTGATTGTTTGAAGTAAAAAGAGCCGATTTACTTTTCTGCTGTCCAGTGCCAGCCATTCAATTCTTCTATTTTTTTACAGACAGAAGCTTCAGTACGTTCGAAACTCTCGGCAATCTCGGTCGAGAGTGCACGCATTGCCTGTGGGGATTCCAACGCTTTTGCAAGCAGTCTAACTCGCTTTAAATCGGTTTCACTCCATGGTTGATAATGATTTTTAGGTTGCAGCTTAATCGCCTCCATATTCAAGAAAAATAGTAATCTTATTAATCAGTATAATTCTTTAGAGAACGACTCGCTATTAAATAAAAGGATTTTTTGTATTTATTGACTTTAAATGTAAATATTAAATATAAAAATAAATTCATTATTGTATAATTATGTAAAAATATTTGAATGGAGGTCTATATGAATAAGTTTAGTGTGTTATTGATCGCCGGTATGATGTCTGCTACTTTAGCTGGATGTGATTCGGCTGAGACGACAAATGCCAGTGATGGCGGTACACAATCAACCAATGTCTCGAATACGAGTAATGAAAAAGAAGAGTTTAAAGAGTATTTGACGCAAGTTCGACCGATCGTTCAAGAAATGTCGGTTTTTGCAAAAGATTTTGATTCGCTTCGTCAAGAGTCGGCTGATGGAGTGATCGATGATGCAACATTCGGAAGTCGAGTTTCAGAAGAATCTTTACCGACGTGTATCCAAATGCAAGAAAAAATCGAGAAAATTGTACCACCGAAAGCATTGAGAGATACACATGGAAAGATTATTGGAATGATGGCGAAGAATACAGAAGCGATGACTGAAATCATTTCAGCTGTTGATACGGGTGATGTTTCGAAAATTACGTCTGCGAACAATCTGCTTACGGAAGCGAGAACGATTGAAAGAGAGTTTGTATATGATTTACAGGACTTATCTGAAAAACATGGTGTGTCACTTAAATAATGTTCAATAACCTATTGGAGTGTGAGTAGGATAATCCAATACTAAACGAGTGTTTTTAACGAGAGCGGTGTGGTCATGTTTAATGACACATCGCTTTTTTATACCTGATTACAGACAGTTAGACTATCGTATTTTAATCAATACAGACTCATTATTTGAAACATAAGTAAATAAATACTTTTTATTCCATTAAAATGAAATAAAATGCCTTTTTCGTGTTACTATCTTTTATGGATAAATTTAACTTATATTAAGCTTTATTTTTTTCTAGATAAAAGGAGGATCATCGAATGGCATGTGAAAACTGTGCAGATGCTGCAAGGAAGGGATTAGCGTTTTGTCCGAGCTGCGGAAACGCACTTGCAGATTTTAAGGAAGAAGTAAAAGAAACGCGTGAAAATACACCGGTCGTGGTGAAAAAATCGAAGAAGAAAAACAAGATTTGGTTATTCGCGGTTCTCACGCTCGTTGTACTAGGTGGCGCCTATTATGGATTGTCGAGTCAAGTCTTTACAGCCGAAGCGACAACCGATCAAATTCGTGAAGCGATTCATTCTTCTGATGCGAAACAATTCGCGATGCATGTCGAGTTTAACGGCAAGTTGATTGATGAAGCGATGGCAGATCGTTTTTTAGACGCATTAAAAGAAACACCTCAACAAAAAGATAAACTGATGGATTACCTATTAGTGGCCGGGACCTCCATCCGAACGGAGAATAGAAGTGATATTCCCGGGCAAGTAGTCGTGTCCGGACCGCGATATGGTGTGTTCAAAGAATATCGTTTACGTCTAGAAGGCGTTCGAACGGAAATTGTTAGTAACTTCGAAGGAACGAAAGTCACACTGGTGAATCCGGTAGGGACGGAGACGAGTAAAGTTTCAACGGATGGAATCATGATGGATGGTGTATACCCGGGATTAACGGATGCCAAAATCGATTACAACGGTGAATACGGAAAAGAGTCGAACGACGTAACGATTAATCCGTTGCTGTTAGACGCTTCTGATCGTAAATTCGAGATCGAATTAAAAGGAAATTCAGTTGCGCTTGATCAGACTTATCCGGATGCGGTACTCGTCGTTGATGGTAAATCGACCTCTAAAACTGTTGCAGATCTTGAATCATATGGTCCGATTCCTAAAGCAGGTGTCTTGTTGACGTTGGAACAACAATTTCCATGGGGAGAAGAGACGTCGGATGAAGTAGTAGTCAAACCAAATACTAAAAAAGCGATGTTTACATTCAAACCATCAGAAGCAGTATTGAATCAAATTGAGGGTCTTGTCGAACAACATGCTGCCGAATGGGTCGAGGCTGCTAAATTTCAAGACACCTCCAAATTCAGCTTAATTGACGATGCTTCCTATCTAGCGAAGCAACAAAAAAATTACGATGACTGGTACCGAAAAGACATGGGATGGGATGGAGAATATATGAGTGCCTCCATTGATCGTTCTTCAGCCCAGTTCGTCGAGTACGGCGACACGACAGGCATCGAACTGCTCGCGACTACGTACATCCGTGGCGAGCTTTACATGTACGGTAGTGAATATCCGGGAAAAACGACTTCGAAATCGACATTCCGCTATCTCTTTGCCTTCGGAAGCCCTGACTCTTACGGAGACGGTTTCCGGATTCAACAAGCAACGAATATTAAATAAGACGAAGGAGGAAGCTGACATGACAGAGTGGCAAAGCATAAAATCACGTTTTCAAGGAATGACAACAAAGGAACTTCAAGATCAGGCAGAACAGGCGCGGCGAGAAAAGGGACGCCTGCTGTACGAGATTGGTGAAAAGCATTATATGAAGTTGCGCAGTGAAGGGAAACAGGAAGCAATCAGTAACATCATCGAACAAGAGGTACTTGTTTTCGGTGCATTATCTCGAATCAATGAGATGGAAGTGGAAGCTGCGCAAAAGCAGTGTAAGTCATGTCGGATGTCACTTGACCCGGGAGCGAAGTTTTGTGGGAAATGCGGGACAGCTGTTCCGCGGGAATCGGACCAAAATAAAATTCAATGTACGATCTGCCATACGCCGCAACGTGCCACGCAACAATTTTGTACGTGCTGCGGGTCTGAAATGGGGCAACGCATATGAAGTATTGTTCGACCTGTGGTCAAGCTCACATGAATCATGAACAATACTGTAGCGTCGACGGTACAGTACTCGATCAACAATCACGCCCCATCCGTTTTGAACAAGCATCACAATTCTGTGTCGGTTGCGGACACGAACAGGATGGTCATTCTTCCTATTGTCCGACATGCGGACACTCACGTCTCGTTGCAGCGACATCGGAAGGTACGCTTCTCGATCGGTTGCCGGGCGTCGACGATATGCGCAAAAAGTGGAGAAAACAGGAGTGGGGAGCACATGCACCTTGGAAAGAGAAGGGGCAGAATTTTCTATCCCGTTTCGATACGACGCTGACAAATCCGAACTTGGTAATTGGTTATGTGACAGCGTTGGTTTTCTTTGCAGCTTTAGCAGTTACACTGTTCATTTTGCTTGGCATTGTAAGTGATGAGACCGCATTGGTTCAATTAAAGGAAGTACAACAGCGAATAGGCAGTGATTTTAGTTCGATTGGTTTATTCTTCTTCTTTGTTTTTATCTCACTTGCCGGTCTACAGGTAACATCAAGCGAAGACTTAAAGTCCTGGTTCACAGCAGAAGTGACGCGAGAGGATGCATCCTTTCTGACAGAGGTCCAGAGAGCCTTGAATGAAGCTGATTTTCATCTTTCTTCGGGTCATCTCTTGTTGTCTTTGCCTGGTCTTGTCCTATTGTTAGGCGGTGCTTGGTTACTTGATCGCGGAGGGATTGTCGGCGGTAAAGCAACTTCCTGGAATGAACGTATCGAACGGGCACTGGCTTTTGCATCAACCTTAACTGTGATCACATTACTCGCAGGTGTAATCGCGACAGATTTTGGTATCTTTAATCTTCATCTATTAGGCGGAGTTGTTCGAAGCTTCGTGTTGATTTTAAGTCTGACTTTGATGTTCTTGTTCATGTCACGTGCAGACTTGAAAGGACGTTGGGAAGTGGGGCGCCTGTCTATCGGGATGTTGATGTCTACGTATCTGGCTTGTCTCATTCTCACTTCTCTTGGACAAATCACTTATCTGCAAAAAGCAGGCGGTTTAGCTGACAATCCTCAACAAACGATAGGTCTTATGTTAATCAACAGTGCTTCACCGCTTTATATTGCAACACAAGGTGGACAGGTTGATATGAAGATGACAGTCTTGACGGAAGAATATCGATTAGGTCTTGCCTTATACGGAAAAGATCGAATAAATGATTTGGAAGGACCTGTTACAGAGGCAGAGAATGCTTCCAATCTCGATCGTATTCAAGAAATCGTCGGCAATCAGATTCAAAACGGAGAGAATCCGACACTGAATCCTAAAATCGAGCGTTTTGATGAGACGGTCGATATGGGATTAATCTCACATTTGGCGAAGTTAGCGGATACTCCCTATAAATTTCAGCAGGACCAACTGCTTAAGAAAAGTGTCTTCCCCTATGGTCTTATCATTTTGGCGATCGTATTCATAGGTCATATATGGATTGGTCTTGGACAAGTTCGTTCACTATCATCCGTTGTCCTGTACGCAGGTGTCTTTGCAATCGGAGGTCTTATTTTGGCCTACTTCACGCAAACTCGATTGGAAGTGACGTGGGACGATGATGTATTAGCGGGTATCACTGTTTCCGCTTTAACGCTTTGGAATACGCTCGCGTTATTCCTGTTCCCTTTCGTAGGTGCTCTGACAGGATACGGGATTCACCGATTGAAGAATTTGAATCAGTAATGGACAAATGCCTGCCTTTTATAAAAAGGCAGACATTTTTCATGCAGCTACAATTTCTTTGAAATACATGTGAAAAGAGAACACATCAAACAGAAGGAGGAGACATATGGATCCCTATCAAAGACTAGGTATCTCGAGAACTTCGAGTATGAAAGAACTGGCTCGTGCTTATGAAGAAAAATTGGCAGCTCATCCGGAAGAATCGGAAGAACGTACAGAAATCGAACGGGCGTACGTCGTCATCAAATACGAAAAAAAGCAAAAGCAAAAACGTAATAAAAGAGGTGTCGGTATCATCAGTCTCCTTTTAGTAGCAGGAATTGGTGGAGGTGCTTATTACTATTGGGGGATGGAAGAGGAAGCGGTAGCTAAAAAGCCAATCGAAAAGAAGACAGCTACGACGTTTGTGATTGGTGAAGAAGTAAAGGACGACAAAAAAGAGAAGACGACACCTGTGAAAAAAACAGAATCGAAGCCGGCAGTCGATTCCACTGAATCCTATGAAAAAATCATTGATATTTCCGAGATTTTCTTTCGGGAGTTGGAAGATGCCTTGACTGACCGAACGGTTAAAGGTCTTTCCGTTAGTACAAGCACCTACAATCAAGGCTTTCAAAAAAGTCTGAACGACTTAATCAACGGTGGATACATCTTCGACGGAGAGTTAACGGTTAACGATATTCCTCAGAGTGATATCGTCATCAAGGGTGATCAAGCGACAGCGAAAGTGACGGTTGATTACTCGTCCCGTTCTTACCAGCCTTATTTTCATGAACGACCAGATCCAAGTACAATCGTCTGGCAACTGGATTTAACGAAGTCAGGACAGGATTGGTTAGTGACGAATCGAACTTCGCTTTCTGATTCAGCAAAAGGTCGCGGTATGGAAGTGAGACAATCTGTGAAGGATGACATCATCAGTACCATCAATGATCACGCCAATGAATGGAAAAGTGCATATGAGAGCATGGATACGTCTTATTTTACGTTGTACACAGAACCTGACTATTTGGCAAGACAACAAAGTTACTATAACTCTTTAGAAAAGAGAGGCGTTTACTGGGAAGGATATTTTGACAGTATTGAATATTCACCGTCGTCCATTAAGATCAGTGAAAATGCGACCGATTTATCGGCTACGATTGAAGCGATCTCTTATTATGTAGGCGATTATTACGATGAAGACGATTCGCTCGTGGAAGAAGATCCCGGCGACAACGTCCCGTTTCGCTATCATCTCAAATATGATCTGAATCAGGAACAATGGTTTATCAAGAGTACCGAACAATTAAGTTCATTTAGCGTCAATGATGCAGAACGTTATTAATCAATCGAGGAGGAAATTGAAATGAAAAAAACAGTATTATTTACAGCGGCAGGGCTATTAATCAGTCTCTTGCCTATCCAGATGGATTCGGCAGCGGCACTCAGTAAATCAGAAAACAAGATTGTGGATAAACAACTCGCTTCATTAAAGAAAAGTAAACTCTCAGGCGGATATAAGCCGATTGATGTACGGTCCGTTTATTTACTTGGAGGAAAGTATCCGGAAACGTTTGTTTTATACGAACGCTTTAATTCAAAAACGTATATGAATGATGTCATCGGAAAAGCTCAGAAATACGATGCGAAAAAGAAAAAATGGTCGACGGTCTATACATACACGGATCGAGAGACGGATTATTATGCAGTACGTGCTAAAGGAAAGATGATAGATACGAAAAAAGAACAGTTGGTGATTGGACCAAGTGCCGGAAATGCTGGTTATGTCACACCTATTCTGATTGGATCGACAGATGGAAAAAAGATCAAAAAAATCTTTGAAGCAAAAAAAACCTACACATTCGGAAAAGCGGTCATTCGTGATCAAAAGCTGTATCTTGGATCAATGACGATTGTACATGATGTCTATTCGTACAAAGGGACAAAGTTAACGCGTCGAGTAGGTAATGGTGCGGATGATCGGAAAGTTGCAGGGAAGGTATCAAAGTATATGACGCTTGACGGGTATGCGGGCTATACATATTTAACGAGTCCCCACAACATCAGTTTAAAGAAAGGACAATCGGTTGCGGTGGTTCGTGAATATAAAGATGATACGACCCCATACGTGTATCGCGCGCTTTCATCAGGTGAAGGTCGTCTCAAAATGGAAGGATATCATTTCAAGGCAGTCAAGACTGGTGTTGAGAGATGGAGGTTCGAGCCGGATGCTTATGGAGACGCCGATAAAGTGAAGTTTACGATTCGTTAAAGCTATAAGAAGTAAATATGAGATGTGATGGCTCCGAAAAAATTTCGGAGCCATTTTTGTCATGTCCAAAAAAAGAGTAGGTTCTGTGCAAATACTAAAAAATTAATTGATATAAGAAATCAAAACAATATACATACAAAAAAATCAATAAGTTAGAATTAAATGGAATATTAGATTTTATTTTATGAACGTCAGGATAGACGTTTAAAAGGAGATCATCATGTCAAAATTGTCGTGGAAACATGTACTGGCTACAGGGCTCATTGCGTCACTTATCGTCCCATCTTCCTCCGTTTTAAATGTGCCAACGGTTCAAGCAGCAACCGTTCAAGGACAAGGCGAAATCACGCCAATCAAGGGACTGTTTTTATTGAAAGATACGGTTCTTGAAAATCAAACGATTGAAGAAAACCTGTATATCGGACCGGACGCCCACGTCACTTTAAAAAATGTGCGGACGACAGGCAACGTATACGTGTACGGGACGTTGGAAAGTAAAGGGAACGTTAAGATAGAGGACATGATTCGTGCCAAACGAATTGTTCGGGAAGCGACTACCGTTCAACGTGAGCAAGGAACAGCTTACTTCATAAAAGGGGATCAAGTCGAGTTCGATACTGAAACAACGACCATCATTCCGCGTATGCCACTACAGATTTACGGCAAACCGCTTATTCCGGTCGATGGGAAAGTCTCCTTTACAGGAGCGACCTTACCGGTACTTCAAGCAACAATCGACGGCAAACCGTTAGCTTTGCAACCGGACGGGACTTTCTCTGTCCAGAATTATGATATCGTCGGAAAAAAAGGAATCGAAATCATCTTGACGGATATTTTCGGGCAACAGTCACGGCAACGGCTCGGTATCATGGATCAGTCGAATCCGGAAGTCGAGGCGTCCATGCCGACGGGATTATACTCCGGAGAGAAGGAAGTGAAGCTTGAGGCGACGAAGGAAGCCACGATCTATTACACGATGGACGGCTCTGAACCGACGGAAGATAGCTCAAAGTATTACGAACGCTATCCGATTCTATTGGACCGGACGACACAACTTCGTTATATGGCAGTCGATGCATTTGGTCTTCGCTCAGACATCTATGAACAGCAGTACTATTATTACGATGTCGATCCGATTTCGATAGTGGATCAAAAGATAACGGGCAACGGGCAGCCTGGCATGAAGTTAAAGTTCTATAATGATCAACTATTGCTTGGGACGGCCACTGTGTCGGATAATGGGACGTTTGAACTGCCGATTTCAGAACAAGCAACGGGAACGACGTTAAGAATCGAAGCAGCGTATGAAAACTGGCAAGCTGCTTCGAAACAGCTTGAAGTGCAGGACAAGACAGCCGTTCGTCTCGATTTGCCGGCGACGATCGATGATGATGTCTTGCGGTTGGAAGGGACAACCGAGCCGTTCGCACGAGTCGAGGTTATGAACAGACGAAATGATGTCTACGGCGAGGTAAGTCTTGGATCAGGTGAAGCCGATGCGGACGGTCATTTTTCAGTTGCGTTTGATTATCCCGACAACAGCAAAGCTATTCGTGTTCAAGCTTTTGGAGACGATCGAAGAACAAGTGCCGTCAAAATCGTTCATCTGCATGACGTGACAGCACCGATCATGGATCACGTCGGGAAGTTACCGGATACTCAAACCATGTTACCGGTCGGTGGCGAAGGGAACGATACGATCATTGAAGTCTACCGAGGACAAGAACGGATTGCGATGCGTCATACAGGACCGTCGCGTTACAGTGATATGTATTACATCGATCTTCCGAAGCAATCTGCCGGAACGAAATTGATGGTGTATTTGAAAGACGTATTCGGCAACCGGAGTCCGGGTCGCGAAGTGATCGTCGAAAAGGCGAAGCCGTTCTTCAAGTTTAATGTGGACCACATGACGAACGAAGCGACGAAGATTACCGGACAGACGGAGCCTTTCATGCAAGTCACGGCACGTCTCGGGAAAAAGAGTGTACAAACGATGTCTGACGCGAAAGGAATGTTTGTGTTATCTCCTGTCGCCTTACGTGGACAACAGTATATTACATTTGAAGTGAAGGATCTAAAAGGCAACCTGCATTTTACTGAGGAAAAGAGGATTGAAGATGTCATCGCTCCCAAAATCGAGGGAGCTACCGGACTGACGGTTCCGGCCAGTCAATCGTTTGATTTGTACAAAGGGGTACGCGTGATCGATGAGACGGATGGCGATGTGAAAGAATTACTGAGTGTGACCGGAAATCTCGATCTTAACCGACCAGGTCGCTACAGCCTGATTTACACTGCACGTGATTTATCGGGTAACCAAAGCGAAGTCAAACGGATCATCACAATCAAAGATATGACACGTCCGGTGATTGAGGGTGCGGACGATCTTATCTTAGCGGTCAATGAACGATTCCGTCCGAAACGGAATGTGACCGCTTCTGACAATGTCGATGGAGATGTGACAGAACAGCTGAAGATTTCTGGAACGGTTTCTACCGATAAAGTCGGTGTCTATCCTGTTACGTACAGTGTCCAGGACGCGGCCGGCAATAAACGGACACTTATCCGAAAAGTCACTGTCAAGGATACGACAGCTCCGGTCCTGAAGGGAGCTGTCTCGAAAACGATTAAGCGAAACAGTTTATTTAATCCAAGTGCCGGTGTAACAGCATCAGATGAAGTGGACGGCGTGTTAACGAATCAAATTAAAATCACGGGACGAGTCGATACAAAGCGGGAAGGCATCTATCCGTTGACGTATCGTGTAAAGGATCGTTCGGGGAACGAAACGGTTGTTCAAATTAAGATTACCGTGAAATAAAGCTAAGCAAGCCGTCTCGTTTGAGGGATGGCTTGTTTGTCTTAACAAGAGGAGGTAGGATGAGATGAAAATTGTAATATCACTTTTAGTAGTAGCAGGCATCTTCATGGCAGTTCCTTTAACTACTCAAGCAATGAGTTCAAGTGAAAAAAATATAGTGAAGAAACAAGTTGAATACTTAAAGAAAAGTAAGTTGGCAGGCGGGTATAAAGCAACTGAAGTGACGACTGTTCATCTTTTGGGTCATGATATTCCTGAGACGTTTACCATCTATGTTCGAGACGACGGATTAAAAGACATTGTTTACCGGGCGCAAACTTATGAACTGAAAACCAAGCAGTGGAGAACCGTATATAAAGACTGGAGATATGATCAATTCAGTCCATCGTATTTCTTAGAACAAGGAAAACTTATGGATACTAAAAAAGAACAGATTGTTGTCGGACCATTTTACGGGAGTGGTGCAAGTATCACACCAGAACTCATTGGATCTACGGATGGTAAACAGGTTCGGACACTTTTTCAACCTGATAAAAGCTATTCATTTGGCAATGTAACAATCAAAAATAAAAAGCTGTATCTAGGGACGGCAAGCATTGTCCATGACACATATCGATACGAAAAAAATAAATGGAAGCACCGGGTGGGCACAGGACAAGATGATCGTGATTTAGCCGGACCCGTTACGAAATGGTTGAAATTATCACAAGTCAATGGAAAAGCTCGATTTAGTACCTCTCGAAACGTGAAGTTAAAAATAGGAGATACCTTTGCGATTGTCCGGTCGGACCGAACGGATACCAGTCCGTTTAGTTACCGAACATTACAATCAGGTTCTTCTAAGATGAAGTATCTGTATCCTTCCGTATACAAGGCTTCTAAAAAAGGAAAAGAAGAATGGACGTTTGATGAGCATGCGTATGGTCTGTACACGACATTATCTTTTTCGATTAATTGAATAAAGTTCTTTAATTTATCATTATCTATTAAAAATATACAGATGATGAATCTTTTTTTGTGAACAAGGGTAACTGTAACTGTTGGCTATGAAAGCAAAACTGACACTTACGGAGGCGGGGAAATGAATCAACTGGATGGATTTCCAACATCGTACTGGCGCACTTCGATTGAATCTTCAACTTATCCAAAGCTAGACGATAACCTGACAAGTGATGTCGTCGTCATCGGGGCCGGAATTGCCGGGCTCGTTACGGCGGTTCAACTGATCGAGCAGGGGTATGACGTGACGTTGATTGAAGCTGACCGGATTGCGAGCGGGACTACCGGCTATACGACAGCAAAAGTCTCATCACAGCATGGATTGATTTACGACGAACTGATTCAGACGTTCGGTGAAGAGAAAGCACGGCTTTATCACGAAGCGAATGAAGAAGCGATTCGTTTCCTGCGGGATCAGACGACGCGTCTCGCAATCGAGTGTGAGCTTGAAGAACAGAATGCCTATCTATACGTGGCGTCGAGTGGACCGAAACAGAAGCAACTGATCAAAGAAGCAGATGCCTACAAACGGCTTGGGATCAACGGCGGTGACGCAACGGATGAAGTGAAAGATAAATTACCGTATCCGGTCGAACAAGCACTTGTTATCCGTAATCAAGCCCAGTTTCATCCGGTCAAATACTTACTGGGTCTCGCCCGTCATTTCACGGAGCAGGGTGGGAAACTGTATGAACAGACGCGGGCGACGTCTGTCGATTCCAACCGAACACCGACGGTCCGGCTGGAATCAGGACATCAGATTGAAGCGAAGAAAGTGATCGTCGCGAGCCATTTTCCGTTTAACGACTTCAAAGGTCTCTACTTCTCAAAACTGGAAGTTCACCGATCGTATATCGTTTCGGGACTTGTACCGGACAATTTCCCAGACGGCATGTTCATGAGTGCCGACAAGCCGAGCCGATCGCTCCGTCATGTGAAGGCAGCGGACGGGAAGCGGCTTGGACTGTTCGGCGGGGAAAATCATTTGTCGGGCCATCAAACGGATACGAAAACGAATTATCAAGCGTTGGCTCATTTTGCCGAGAGTGAATTTGATGTCGCGCAAATCGAGCAATTCTGGTCGGCTCAGGATTTGATTTCACTGGATAAAGTGCCGTATATCGGCCAGATGACAAGTGATGATCCGAACATCTTAGTTGCGACCGGATTTGCTAAATGGGGAATGACAAACGGGATTGCAGCAGGGTTGCTTTTATCTGATTTATTGACCGGCACGCCGAACCGTTTTCGGGGGCTGTTTGATCCGAACCGGTCGAAGCTCAATAAACAGGATGCGAAGCAGTTCGCGAAAAATAATGCAGATGTTGCGATTGAACTGCTGAAGGGGAAAGTTAGTCGTGCCAGTCAATCAGCAGATGATCTTAAGCTTGATGAAGGCGGACTCGTCCGTCATGCTGGAAAGACGGTCGGCGGATACCGAGATGAATCCGGTGAACTGCATCTCGTCAAGACAACCTGTACGCACATGGGCTGTGACGTTAAATGGAACAAGGGGGAACGGTCATGGGATTGTCCGTGTCACGGCTCGCGCTTTGATTACCGGGGAAATGTCTTGGAAGGACCGGCGGTGAAACCGTTAAAAAAACTGAATTAAGCTTGAGCCGTCTCTTTTACTAGAGGCGGTTTTTTTGAATGAAGTGGAAGAGATATCTTGAAACTTTCTTTTGTTGGAGATTCAATAGTTTTGTGTCCGTCTGACCTTAAATATTTCGAATGATATCTGAATTTAATATTCAATCCGATTTTTAATGTGCTATAATTACCTGGTAATAAAAATATTCAAGCGTTTAACTATATCGGTCGGGTCGATCTTCATGTGGATGTTACGAATTCACCGTCACGAACGCCGTTTACAGGTTTCATATCA
>Ga0308158_10000620_pt1 | contig 51658 bp, 48 predicted proteins | sample PhyBR2_FD_201038 | JGI IMG/M metagenome (GOLD analysis project Ga0308158, IMG submission 201038) | Phyllosphere microbial communities from UC Gill Tract Community Farm, Albany, California, United States - DLSLB.R2 | ecosystem: Host-associated > Plants > Phyllosphere > Unclassified | place: USA... | reverse complement strand
AGAAGTGAAAGTTGATGGCAACGAATACTTAATCTTACGCGAAAGCGATATTTTAGCAGTAGCAAACTAATCAAAGGGGGATTTCAGTCATGGCAAAAGATATCTTATTCAGTGAAGAAGCACGCCGAGCGATGCTTCGCGGAGTAGACGCATTAGCGGACGCAGTTAAAGTGACGATTGGACCAAAAGGACGTAACGTCGTTCTCGAACGGAAATTCGGTTCACCACTCATCACGAATGACGGTGTGACGATTGCAAAAGAAATCGAACTCGAAGACCACTTCGAAAACATGGGCGCGAAGCTCGTCGCAGAAGTCGCATCGAAAACGAATGAAATCGCAGGGGATGGTACGACAACAGCGACAGTCCTCGCACAAGCGATGATCCGTGAAGGACTCAAAAACGTCACTGCAGGCGCTAACCCGATGGTCATCCGTAAAGGGATCGAAAAAGCAGTCCGTCGTGCCGTTGAAGAACTGCACGCAATCGCAAAACCGATTGAAGGCAAAGAAGCAATCGCACAAGTTGCCGCGATTTCAGCTGCTGACGAAGAAGTTGGTCAATTGATTGCGGAAGCGATGGAACGTGTTGGTCAAGACGGCGTTATCACAATCGAAGAATCACGCGGCTTCACGACGGAACTTGATGTCGTCGAAGGCATGCAGTTTGATCGTGGCTATGCATCACCATACATGATCACGGATTCCGATAAGATGGAAGCGGTCCTTGAGAACCCGTACATCTTGATCACGGACAAAAAGATTTCGAACATCCAGGAAATCCTGCCGGTCCTTGAGCAAGTCGTTCAACAAAATAAACCACTCTTGATCATCGCGGAAGACGTCGAAGGCGAAGCACTCGCGACACTCGTCGTCAACAAACTCCGTGGAACGTTCAACGCGGTTGCCGTTAAAGCACCAGGTTTCGGAGATCGTCGTAAAGCGATGCTCGAAGACATCTCGATCGTCACAGGCGCAGAATTGATCACGGAAGAGCTTGGTCTTGATCTGAAAGAAACACAAATCACGCAACTTGGCCGTGCATCGAAAGTCGTTGTCTCAAAAGACAACACGACAATCGTCGAAGGAAACGGACACAGTGATTCGATCACAGCACGTGTGGGAGCAATCCGTTCGCAAATCGAAGAAACGACAAGCGACTTCGATCGTGAAAAACTGCAAGAGCGTCTTGCGAAACTCGCAGGCGGCGTAGCCGTCGTCAAAGTCGGCGCAGCAACAGAAACGGAACTGAAAGAACGGAAGCTCCGGATTGAAGATGCGCTCAACGCGACACGCGCAGCTGTCGAAGAAGGAATCGTCGCTGGGGGAGGAACAGCCTTCATCCACGTCACGAAAGCCGTTGAATCGATTCTTGCCGTCACAACAGGCGACGAAGCGACAGGTGTTAACATCGTTCTTCGCGCCCTCGAAGCACCGCTCCGTCAAATCGCGGAAAACGCCGGTCAAGAAGGTTCAGTCATCGTCGAGCGTCTCAAGCATGAAGCACAAGGCATGGGTTACAACGCGGCTACAGACGAGTATGTCGACATGATCGAAACAGGAATCGTCGATCCGGCGAAAGTGACGCGTTCAGCACTTCAAAACGCAGCGTCTGTTTCAGCGATGTTCTTGACGACAGAAGCCGTCATCGCCGATAAACCAGAACCAGCCGGTGCACCTGCAATGCCTGATATGGGCGGCATGGGTGGAATGGGCGGAATGATGTAACATAATCCTGTGAAAAAGCGTCAAGCCTTGTAGACTGACCAAGCAATATGAGGCACATATAAAACACTTTGATTAGGCTGCCAGTACACTGTATTTTTTCGGTGTCAGGTAGCCTAATTTTTCTTGGATTCGTTTTTCGTTATAGTAATTTAAATAATTGATAACGCCTTCAGAGACTCCTGGTCTCTTAGCGAATTAAATTTGATGTACTGAAACTCCTCGGACTTTAAATTAGAGTGGAACGATTCGATCACTGCGTTGTCCCAACAGTTTCCTCTACGAGACATGCTGCTTGTTAGGTGATTCCTCTTAACGAATTCTTGAAAGGCGTATGACGTATAGACACTTCCTTGGTCCGAATCAATGATGACTCCCTCGGGGTGTTTCGATTTTCAAGCGCTATCTTCAACGTATTGATGACGAGAGGCGTTTGTTGGTGCTCGTATAACTTATAGGGGATGATCTCATTATTGAATAAGTCCATGGTGGTGATAGATAACTTAATTAGCCTCTTAAAAATGTAAATTCAAAATAACACACAGCCTATTTTGTAAAAAATTATAGGTTAATAAATCTGCGTGTTGTTTATTATTGTATCTAAGGTATCTAGTTTCTTTCTTGATCTACTTTCCTTATTTCGTTACTCGTTATTACAGGTTTTATTCGCTCCCTAATTCGCTCATGTATAAATTGCTCTTCAAATCCTAATTCTTTCAATAAATAGAACTCAAGGATATTACGTAATATGTGAAAACCAGTAATCAACTCTTCGTCTTTTAAAGCTTTATATTCTAGGTTATGACTATAATGCGTATAATAATTTCGAGTGTCGGCAATTTTTTGAGCAAGTTCATCTATATTAAAATCTCCAGTGTGAAATAAAAACTTATAGTCTGCTATAAGTAAATCTGCTAAGCGATTTTTTAGTACAACAAATTTTTTAGAATCGCCCAATAATAGTTTTCTATCTTTGTCACGAAAGACATCCGGTCTGATTAATAGTAACTTTTCTATTCTTTTTTTATAATCTGTAAGTGAATCAGCAATTCTACGAGCATGATATGTTTCTAATGCCTGAACCATATTTAAAAAATGTCTGCTTATGGAAAGATTTTTATTATAAATACTATCGATGTACAGCTCTAAAATTGGTTCCATCGTATCAGCTACATTTTGCCACTGTAGAAAATTTGCCTTTTTTAATTCACTGAGTGTAAATAAGTATTCGTGCTTTGTAATAATTCGTTCTTTTTTTAACCTTGTTTCATCACTATTTTTATATGCATGAATAACTTTCAGCGGTCTCAAATGTCTATGTTCATTTTTTTCAAATTCATAATAAATATTAGGATTTTCAACAATCATAGAATCAAAATTCAGAGGTGATCCTACCGCAATTTCAATTAATCTTTTTATTTGATTTGCAATATCTATATACTCATTTATTGGTAGCAATAGATGAGACTTGATATCTAGATGTGGAGTTTGATTTAAAACTATCTTTTCTTTCATAAGGTCAAATGGATCGCTAAAAGATAAATAGTAAGATACACTGTAGCTACTATTTGAAAATATTTCTATCGGCTCAACTATTTTTAAATCGATGATAGAATTATTGTCTTTCTTCCACGGATTTCTCACATAATTCGAAACATCACCCCATTGAATTATCCCGGGCATACTAATAGTCATACTAGAAAAAAGAATATCTTTTTTTGAATTAAAGTTTACACCGTCCAACATAAACTTTGCTCCATATCCAAATACTTCTTCGGATCCTACTCTACTTTCAGTACTTACTCTCGTACAATTAACGAGGGTTATTTCTGCTCCGTTAATTGTTGTTCCAGTTATAAAGGTTATTTCAAGAGGGAGCGTTAAGTAACTTATGATCGGATTTTCCTTATTAGGAATGCGTATATATAGAACAATTCCACCCTCTTTTTCGTTTAAAAACAAATCACCGGTATATTCATCTCCAGAGTTGTTGACTTTCCAAAAACCCGATGCTGAGAACTTTAACTCCACCTGATCAACTCCTCCAAATTTATACAACAAAGAATTTAAGAACATACTAAGAATCTCATCTATGTGAATATTACTTCAATTATGTAATATAATTGAAGTGATTAGAAATAGTGTACATTATAAGAAAAAATTAATGATTGAAAGAATTTCAAATTAAAAGTCTTTTCTTTCTTTAATCGATTGAATCTCGATCTCTCAATTACATTCATCCCTAAGTATTTTATAAGCAAGTTTAGCCCTTTTTTGTTTAGCTATGCTAAATTATTTGATCGTGGATATATTGTAGATTTTTTAATTATCTCTCGCTCCATAAGCTTAATCCTTTTTTTGATAATATTCACTTCTCTCTAATTATATATAATTCATGTCATCTAAAAGGGGATATACAATTCGTTTAACAGTAATAAATGGCTGTATCTTACTTCATTTGTTTTTAAAGTAATTTAGGATATGTGTGGAGGAAAGTACCTTTTTAAAATTATATTAACAAAAGTTATGCAGATATTTTATTAAAGCAGAGAATTAATTAATGAACTTTTAAACAACACTTTATAATCCTTAATATATAAAGTGTTATTTGCTGTTCCGGATTGTTACTATGATATGGAACACTTTTAGAACAGATAATTTTTCAGGAAATCTTTTAGCGTTAGTAAGAAAAAAATCAATTAATTATATAATTTTTTAAAAAAATCTTGTAAATATAAATTAAAGTGGGTAATACTTACTCAGAAAAAACTTTGCGGAAAGTTATATGAATAAAGATATTTCAATAAGGGGGATGCTAAATATGGCAGATATTGAACTATTACATCGTCAATTTGAAAATTTAAGATCCGACAATAAACTTGCTGCTGTTATGAGAAAAGAAGCGAACTCTCAACTTCAGTTATGGGTGTTAAGTATTCGTTTAGATAATAAAACCTTTCATAGAATTTTATACTCATGGGTAATAGCTTCTGAACATAGTGATGGGAAATGGTATAAAACTGATCTAATAAAAAAGTGGCTTCCTGAAACACGTAAATACGAAGCAAATATTAGGAAGTACTCGTTTTATTCTGACGGTCAATCAATAACAAATATTTTTCTGGAACTATTGAAAGGAAGTACGATTGCTCAAGCTTGTAAAAACCTTCAACTTAACGAACCACCTGAAAATGTTAGTCTTCTAACATTAGAGTATCCAAAGCATAATACTTATATAGTAAGACCACCAATATTTCTTGAAACAGAATCTATAAGTCGCCTATACAAAGATTATGTTGCACCATTAAAAAGTCCTTCGAATGAAGTTTCGTGTGTCTCTGCTTCACTATTTCATTTAGATAAAATGAATATATGGAGCACTTATGACGTTCCTAATCAACCTTTGGATTGTGCCGATGATTTAGCAAGGTTATGTTTAAATACGTTGAATAAAGAAACCGGATTTCAATTTAATAACAGTGATTGTAGTAGATTAGGGAACATTGAGTGGATTGTGACCTCATCAACTGATCTTGAAAGTGCTCCGCTGGATTTCAAAGTATTAAAAAATGATAGTCTTAAGCAAATCCAGAATGATATTGCTTTTAAAACAATAGACAAAGGCACAATAAGTGTTTATTTAAAATCCGAAATAACAATAAATAGTAATCAACTTCTTATTAGATGTCGTTTAAAGAATAACAACGAAATAACCTTGGATCAAATAAAGATAGTTGACCTAGAGGAAGCAAGAGAAGGGATTCTTTTTTCTTCATCGCAACCAATTAGCCGTATTCAATTAACAGTATGGGTTAAGGACTCGGCAGGTGATAGATGGGATATTTGGTATGAACATGAGGTACCTATTATGAGAGAGATGAGAATAGCAATGGGGTTAATAGGACTGCAAGGTAGAGTTGGTCTTAGTACATTAAAAAACTTTAAGGATTCAAAAAAATTTAATAAGAAAATTCAAGAATATGAAAAGGTAAAACAAGTGAGTTACGACAATTCTATAATTACAGGATACGGATTAGATCCTTGGAAGAATTCTAAAGAGCAAATCCAAGATTATGTTAAAAGGTTATATTCTGAAAAATCTAAAGGCGTATTTTTGCAAAAAGGCTGGGGGAAAGAGGGGCCTTCTCCACTTCAATTGGCCAAATGGTTTAAGGCACTCACAGATAATACAGAAAATAAAAAGATAACTATTGTTGATCCGTATTTCGATACAGTGGGATTGGAGTTAATCGCTCATACTGCTGCCACGAATACATCTTTTGAAGTCATTACTTGCACTCAAATTGAATCTCACGATGATAATTTAATAACAACTGATAAGGAGCAAGTTTCAAAAGATGAACCTATTCGTGCTACACGTATAAAAAATGGGTGTGAACAATTAAAGTTAATACTTTCACGATTGGGATTAAAAATAATTGATATACGCGGAGATAAAAGTTGGAATAATTCATACTTTCATGACAGGTATTTGTTAATTTTTGATTCGAATGGAGATGTTTCTGAAGGCTATCATTTGTCAAACTCTCTGCAAGCAGCTACACAAGCACATCCATTATTAATAACTCCTATTCCAAGTGATATTTTGAAAGATGTTGTTTCATATATAGAATTTTTAAGTACTGCGAAACCACCTCTTATCAATGAAGCAACGGCACTACAAATATATCCTAATAATATTGAAAATACTATAGGTTCTGCATCTCTTAAAATTAAAAAAAATGAGGATGAAACTGAGAAAAGAATACTTAAAGCTCGCTTGTTTTTCGCTGAGTTATTACAGATGCTTGACTTAAAATCAGCAACTTTTGAAGAGTCTAAAAGGATATTACTGCAACATGACTTTATCGACTCAAATGAGTTCCACTTTATTGTAGTAAATCGAGAATCTTTTGCAAAGTTGTTAACTAATTTTTCTGAAAGGCTAATAGGTAAAAGTGATGAAGAGTTTTTGGTATTATGGGAGAGCTTTTCATTCTGGTTATCAAATATTGTAGAAGCTGAAAAATATTTAAATACTGTGATCGAGGCTCAAGAAGAGAGTCTCATTAATAAAATTAATTGCTATTTAAACAATTTTTCTAAAATATCAATTGAGGATATTAATGAATCCAAAGAACTCATAATTCTCCAAAGAAATAACTTTCTAGCTAAATCATATATCGATAGCCTGTATGATGCGTTTCTAATATTACAAGGCACGTATGATAGTGGATTATATGGTCATTATCATATAACTTATGCAGCCAGAGTAATTGTATATACTAAACCGTCGTTGTTAGTGAATATAATAGAAAAGATAGATTTGATCAAAGAAAAGAGAAACAGCAAAAAAATTGTTGTTAAAGCATTTTTATTTGATGAACTCTGTAGTTATTTAATGTTCGACTTAAATTCGAACATAATAAAAGCGTTACTACAGTCAACTATTCCTTCATTAAGAGGCTTAGGATCGCAAGCAGAATGGGTTTATTACAGTGAAAAAAAAGATCTTCCATCGTCAAATGGTTTGGATTTTCTTGATTTGAAATATAATGAACGTATCTATGCATTTGCGGAGTGGATTTATAATCTTCGAATAGAAGCTAATAGATTAGGAAAAGAGTCTCTAGAGATAGCAAGTAAAAGAAAAGCGATATTCTCTATGATACAAAATATTTGGCCTGAAAATTTTTCTGGAAAAGGGAGCGCAATCATGCGTTTATGTGGTCCGCTTAAAGGAAGTTGGTCAAAAGATATTTATCATGATCTTTTATTATCTTTGGTGGCAGAAAATAAAATTACCAAAGATGATGCTATACTTTTTTGGTTTGATCTTTTATTAGAAAAAATAGAATCTAGAGATAATAAAGTATCATTTTATGCTCCAACTGATGTTCCACTTACAGAATTATGTTCTTCTATTTTATTCGATTTGTCAGAAGGTGCTTTTAAAATAAAAGTTGAACAAATTAAAATGTTAATTGTGAAATGTAACCGTGAAGTCCGCCGACCTTTTGGAAAAAGTATAGATTTCGCCAAATGGAACAAAGCTAAGAAACAAGGTTTGTGGATTAAAGCTTTTTTAAATATAGCTTGTTGTGAGACAACTGAAAAACGGAAAGAGATTTTAGAATTATTAAGTATAATGGATAATAAATTAAAAGATATTACTGATAGTACTGATCAGGTATTGTCTGAATTCGCCACATAATCACATAATATGCCCACTTAGCATTTGAATATACGTTGCAATGCTTAGGGGAAATTTCTACAGTAAAGTTAAATATAATGTCCGAGCTTAGATTTTAAAATTTAACGAGATAGCGGTTAATTAATGTGCAAGATGTTATAGAGGGTAATGTGGGACATGCTGATTTTCTGCGTTTTATTGCACATTTGTCCAAGGTACTACACTTGATAACCTCATGGGCGGAATGATGTAATCAGCTCCCCTTAAGTTTTCATATAAAAAATTGTTAGTAAGATGAGAGTAGTTTGCTAACATTTAAGAGGCTAACTGAGGCTTCTCATGAGTTCACTGAACTTTTGAGAGGCTTCTTTTTTGATTTTTAGTTGAATGCCTATATAGACATCCTTCGTAAATTTACCATTTTTATTATCAAGTATATCCATGATTTATCACAAGTACTTTTACACTTTGGTAAGTAACAATGTATGGGTATGAATAAGTCTGTGTAGTATTGAACCTTGATTATTAAATTTAATTTAGTGATTTTTTTCCTTAATTTAACTATAAGCAAGAGATAAGGGTTAAAATAGAAATGAAGATTTTATGTTTTCATTATTTAATTTTATGTTTTCATTATTTAATTTTATGTTTTCACTATTTAATAGTAAAAAGGGAAATTGTGAAAATTCAGGTTTGGAGGGATTAATAGTGAATGAGGAATTTAGGGAGTTATTAAAAAAACAAGGAATTAGCAATCCAGAGAATCCAAATGAAGACGATATTAAAAAAGTAGCAGAATTGTCGCAGATATTAGAGCTAAGAGTTGATAATAACGAACTAAGTGAAACGATGATTCAAGAATACTATAAATATGCGACGGCAATACTTCCTAATACATTAAAAACACTGAATGATTTAGCTGCGCAAACTTTAGGAAAAGATGTTATAAGTTCATTTAATAAAAGGATTGAGGCCTTAAATAAAAGATTTGAAACTGAACAAGATATGGAAGTGTTAAAAATCATTCAACAGGAAATTTCCGACTTGTATGATAGGATTCAAAACGAATCAGATAATCAAAGAACTTTCTTAAAGCAAATAGCATTTGGATTAATGGGTACAGTTGTAATACTAGGAGGAGTCGCAATTAGTGTTAAAAATAAAGAAGTAGGTAAAAAAATTGTTGAAGAAGGATTGAAAGCAATTAAAGGATAAAATTTCTGATTCTAGAGAGGCAATTAGCAGAAAAAATAATTCTTTTGTATCTAAAATCTTCTTCATTAGAAAAGGGCTGTAAGAGAAAAAATGAATAGATCTCTGCCGGTATGAAAAACGAATTAATGATAAGAGATATGTAAGGTGAAAGTAATCGTTGCTTTCATACTGATAAAGTTTTACTCGATTTTCGATTTTTATATCGCTATCAATATTCTCGCCAAACGATTCCTAGACTGTTTCGTTGAATCATTTAAACAAATTCTTAGCGAGTGATTTTCAAAAATAAATGGGTCTAACGATAGACAAACAAGCTTGACTCCTCACTAGACATGAAGAAGGCCAGGCTTGTTTATTTTTAAGGAAATTAGATACGATGTGATTACTTTAGCTCATTCTCTTCAATAATCTTATCCGACAGTTTTAATTGTTCGCTGACTTCCTTCACTTGATTTAAACAGAATTTCATCTCAACTTTACTTCCGTCGACACGTCGTAATAGGTGCCTTCGCCTGATGCTTTCGTCAAATCTGCTTCATAGTAATAGTCTTTATAGCGGAACGAACCATCGCGAAAGCCGGTCAGATTCGGTTGATCGCCAACGAGTGATTGCCACAGCATATAGGACATCCTAAGATTCAATAGATCAATGATCGTTGGTGCGATATCTATTTGTCCGCCGTTTTCTTTCATGACCCGACCGGTTTACTGGTCGGGTTTTTTGATGAAGAGTGGGATGCGTCGCTCGAGCTCAAAGGCAACAATGGGAGACGAGACATCAACTTTTTTGCGCATCTCGCTTCCTTTATTGATGAGTCTACTATCGTGATTGCCATAAAAGATGAAGAGAGGCTGGTACCCTAGATCCCGTTGTTTTAACTCGTCGATCATCTTTCCGACACCAGTATCGACGTAATAAACGGTCTGATAATACCGTTTCAGCATCGGATCCTCATATCCGGACAGATCAAGCGACTAATCTTCCTTGTCAATCTCATACGAGGTATGACTCGTCAAGGCGACTAAAAAGGAGAAGAACGGTTCTTGTAGCGTCTCCATATGATCAATGGATTTGAGGAAGAACTGTTGATCGTTCAGCGCTATCCCAATGAGGCTGAAGAAGTGTTTAAAACCGATGTTCTTATAGACATCGTCACGGTTCCAGAAGCCTTTTTCGTATGCATGCATCGGGGCCGTATCGTATATATTTTTCTCAAAAAATGCAAGCAACGGCTCTAATTCATTCGTTGGATATTGCGTATAGACGGAGCCCGATTTCAACGGATAAAGCGATGTATTCGTGATGAACTCTGCGTCCGAAGTCCGTCCTTCATGCGTCTGATAGTAAAATGACGAGAAGTAGAGAGAGATTCTTTCTTCAACCGCTTCAGTTTTGGTATCACTTCTTCGCCATTAATGGCTTTGTCGATGACAAAAGCCTGGAACTAATCGAGCTGAACAAGAACGTATAAGCTTAGATTGGTGTTCTTTTATCTAGTAGGTCAGTATTTACAATCTGCTATTATTAGAAATAAATATGCCAAAACTCTCATCAAAAAATCTGTATATTTTGTGATAGATTAATATTCCGTGCACTCTTCTGTTTTTCAATATGTTGTAGATTTGTATTAGAAAAGACGAAATTAAAATATATCAGGAAGGCGGGAATATATGAAGAAAAACGCAGAAATCACAATTCAATCTTTAATGGAGCAATCCATAGCTATCATCAATGACACAAACGAACCTTTTTTAATCATCGGCAAAATTCTCCCGAGTTTTTCGAACGGCGCCTGGTCCTATGAAGAGGAATTATATGATACTCCCTCTGAAATCCGTTTTCCCGATGACAAACTGGATTGGTCTGCTTATATCGACAGCAATGAAAAAATCGTCTTGTTGGCTTTCCATGAAGACGCGTGCATTGGACAGATCCGTCTCGTCAAAGACTGGAATCGTTTTGCCTATATCGAAAACATCGCTGTCAAAAAGGATTTCCGAAAAAGCGGTGTCGGTCACTTGCTGCTTGAAGCAGCTGAAACCTGGGCGAAGGAACAATCGTTGATTGGCTTATCGCTTGAAGCGCAAAACGATAATCTGATCGCCTGCCGTTTTTACGTCAAAGAAGGATTTGTTCTTGGTGGAGTCGATACGCTGAAACAGTCTGCTAATTCAAACATTGATCTGACGCTGTACTGGTATAAACTGTTTGAGAAGACTAAAGGAAATGCCGATGAACAAAGATGAATTAATCACATTAGCGGAACAGATGTCGATTGACGAGTATGTGTACGATGAAGAACGGGGTTATTCCACGAGTGAAAGGTCGCCGTCTGACTTGGCGTATGAAACAGCACGGCGTTTTCAGGATGTTCAAATGCTTCCTGTGTTAATGGACCTGCTTGAACAGACGAAGCGACTAGAAATGAAACAGCATTTCTACTTTATGCTGGGGACGATTGGGATGAACACAGGTGACGTTCGTATTGCTGATTTATTGTTAGAACGGTTGGCGCAAGAGACGAAGCCGACACTGATTACAAGTATCCTTGACGAACTGGCGAACCAGGAACGGGTGGGTGATGCGACGGATATCATCCAGTATGTCGAGGATTCCCGCTCGGCTGTTCGAAATTCGGCGATTGATGCACTCGGCTCCTGTCGGGGGATTTTAGCAGAAGATGCGTTAATTCAATTTATTACGACCTCCACCGATTCGTTTGAGATCATGAGTGCGAATTTTGTGTTGGCAACGATTGGGACGAAGCGGGTGATTCCGCATCTGTTACCGCTCCTCGATCATCCGAAAGGTGATGTCCGGCACTCGGCGCTGAATGCCATAAGTGAACTCGGAGACGATACGTTCCTGCCAATGTTTATAAAAGGCTTAGAGGATCGGTCGATTGACGTCAAAGCATATGCATTGCTTGGGATTGCGAAACACGGGGATGCCTCCGCCATTCAGCCGGTCATCAAACGGCTGAAGACCATGTTGAAGCGACAGCGGCAGATTCAAAGTGACGAAGGTTTGGTTGCACTGCGTTTTTTAAATCGCTATCGACAATCGGACAAAACAATTCCGGTGTTATTTGACTGGATCGTCACCAAAAAATGGGAGGTCCTGTTTGACGACGAGCAACAGTGGTTAAAAAGGAATCATCCAGAGTGAGAGGTGACTTCAGCAACTGCTAAAGTCATCTTTTGTTATTTATAAAAAAACAAAACTTCATTCTTTACTAATCGTTCTAGAAAGGGTATGATCGGTTTGTAATCAGAAAACAACTCACCCTTTTTAGAACGAACATTCTAAAAAACAGCGATGATGGTTTTTGTAACGATTGAAGGAGAAATGACATGGCTAGAAGTAAAGAGTTTGACGAAACGGTTGTCTTAAAAAAAGCGATGGAGTTGTTTTGGGAGCAAGGCTACGAAAAAACATCGATGCAGGATTTAGTCGACCGCATGGGGATCCACCGGAGAAGCATCTACGACACGTTTGGTGACAAACGCTCATTGTTCTTGGCAGCTCTGGATGCATATGAAAAATTCATTACGCACGAGATGGAGACGATCATCCGTCAGAAAGATTCGGTTCACGCGGCAATCCGTGATGTGTTCCTGTTCATCCTTCGTTCTTCGGACCAGTATCCAAAAGGATGTCTGTCGGTCAATGCGGCAGTCGAACTGTCCTTACTCGATCAGGAAATCGACCGGCTCGTGACAGCGATGTTCAACCGGACGGAAGATATGTTCGAGGAGTTGATCCGGCACGGACAGCAAAACGGCGAACTGTCGGACGATATTGATCCGGTACAGACGGCGCGTTTTCTGCACAACAATCTGATTGGTCTGCGCGTTTTGATCAAAACGAACTACAGTCAAAAAGAATTAGAAAGTATCATCACCCTGGCACTCAAAGTGCTGGACTGACTTTCTTTTTTTACCCATTCTAGAACGTTCGTTCTAAAAACAGCTTTACTATTTGAAGGAGGAAAATAATCATGACTACGACTCAACTACCAACACAATCACAATTTATCGAAGCAGCAGGAACACGTTACGCGTACCGGACAATGGGACAGACGGAAGGAACGCCAGTCGTCCTGTTCGTCCATTTCAGAGGAACGATGGAAAACTGGGATCCGAAATTGCTGGCACCGCTCGCCGCAGCCCGTCCTGTCATCCTGTTTGACAACAAAGGGGTCGGGGAAACGAATGGTGAAACACCGGAAAGCGTAAGCGAGATGGCACAAGATGCCATCGCCTTCATTCAGGCACTCGGACATGACCAAGTTGATATCCTCGGATTTTCGATCGGCGGTATGGTGGCACAGGAAGTCGCTCTTCAAGCACCGAACCTCGTCCGGAAAATGGTTTTGGCCGGTACGTCACCGGAAGCGGGCGTCAATCCGCACCCTGAAATTTTTGAGCGGATGAACCGTCACGGAGGAACGGAAGAAGATGGTATCAACGATTTTATGTTCTTCTTTTACGGACCGACGGAGACAAGCCGGACAGCCGGTATGGCGTCGCTCGAAAGAATTTTCAGTCAGAAACAGTTCGACAGTTCGGATCAGGTGAAAGCAGCACAAATGCAATCGGTCGCCAAATGGGCGCAGCAAAAACCGGAAGAGGATTATGAATGGTTACGGACGATCAAACATCCTGTCCTCGTGACGAACGGAATTGAAGACGTGATGGTTCCGACGAAAAACAGTTATATTCTGGCGGAAAAAATGCCGAATGCCCAGTTAATCATTTATCCGGATTCCGGACACGGTCATTTGTTCCAGTTCCCTGAACTGTTTGCCGCACACGTCAACTTATTCCTGGATTCAGATGCGATTTAAGCAGTGGTCAAAACAGACGAAGGAGGATTTATCATGAAAGCAGCTCAAATCACGAAGTATTCCAAAGTAATCGAAGCACACGTCAATGAAGTGCCCGTTCCGGATATTCAAGACCATGAAGTCTTGATCAAGGTGAAAGCAGCCGCAATCAATCCCCTCGAGATGCTGATCATGACGGGAAGCGTCAAGCTGATTCAAGATTACAGCTTTCCGTTGACGATCGGGAATGAACTGGCGGGTGTCGTCGAGAAAGTCGGGAAGAAGGTAACCGGATTTTCGGTCGGGGATGATGTCTATACGCGTCTGCCGATTGAAAAAATTGGTGCCATCGCTGAATATGCAGCAGTTGCAGCGTCCGCGATTGCTTTGATGCCAAAGAATCTATCGTACGAAGAAGCGGCAGCAGTCGCCCTGACCGGACTGACGGCCTATCAGGGATTACATGAAGAATTAAACGTTCAAGCGGGAAAAACGATTTTCATTCCGGGTGGATCCGGCAGTTTTGGTCAAATGGCGGTTCCGCTTGCGAAGAGACTCGGATTAAAAGTGATTGTCAGCGGAAATGCCGAGTCCCGTGACCGGACGATGCAGCTCGGTGCCGATCAGTACCTGGATTACGCGACTCAAAACTATGAAGACCTTTTGACGAACGTCGATTATGTCATCGATACGCTTGGACCAAAGGAGTTCAAAAAGGAACTTAGCATCCTCAAACGGGGAGGACGGTTGCTGTCGCTGCGGACCGGACCAAACAAACGATTCGCGAAGGATCGGAGGTTTCCATTTTGGAAACAAACATTGTTTTCACTCGCCGGTGCCGGTTATGATCGGGCGGCAAAAAAACAGGGTGTCGAATACCGGTTCATCTTCGTCCGTGCAGACGGGACGCAATTAAGAGCCATCACCCAAATCGTCGAAGCCAATCAGATTGTCCCGGCCCTTCACCCGCAACGCTTTACGATTGAGCAGGTCAATGAAGCATTGAAGCTGGTCGAGACCGGACGTCCAAAAGGAAAGGTCATGATTACGTTTTGAAGAGATATCGAAAAGGAGACACCGTCATGCAGAAAACGGTTTTGATTACAGGGGCATCAGGGGGGATTGGTAAAGAATTAGCCGATCGGTTTGCTCAAGATGGGTACAACATGGTACTCGTCGCTCGTAATGAAGCAAAGATTTTGGAACTTGCGACGGACTATCAGATGACGCATGGTGTCGACGTGACCGTCATCGCTAAAGACGTCGCAACACCTGGTGTCCCACAGGAAATATTTAATGAGCTGCAACAGAAAAAGATTCACGTCGACTATTTAATTAACAATGCTGGATTCGGGCTGTACGGAGCATTTTTAGAAACGGATCTTGAGCAGGAAATGAATATGATTGAAGTCAACATCAAGGCCGTGACCGTCATGACCAAACTGTTTTTACCCGGTATGGTGCAACGAAACCGAGGCGGTGTCATGAATGTCTCTTCAATGGTCGGATTTTTCCCGGGACCGTTGATGTCGGTCTACCACGCCACGAAGTCGTACGTCTTATCGTTCACAGAAGCACTCGAAAATGAAGTGAGCGGTACAAATGTAACCGTAACAGCACTTTGTCCGGGACTGACCGCCACCGGCTTCGTCGACCGTGCCGGCATGGGGAAATCGAACATGCTTCAAGGTAAAGTAATGGAGGCGGGGCGCGTCGCGGAGATCGGATACCGCGGATTTTTGAAGGGGCAGACGCTGATCATTCCGGGCACACAAAATCGAATCATTTCGTTCATTCCGCGTTTGTTGCCGCGTAAGCGGCTTACCCGGATGATCCGGAAAATGCAGGATGGATCAACAACATAACTAGTGTAATAAGCGGTAGATCAATCATCGCTTGCATACGAAAAGGAGGAGCCGGATACCAGTCCGTCTCCTCCTTTTTGGTACTCTAGCGATTACTTGATGCAACAAATTTCTCCAGATTGCCTAAACAAAGGGTGAAACCTTATTTCTCCAATCCGTTCTTTTCGATGATCGCATCCGACAGACGCAAATCTTTTCGTACTTGTTTCGTTTGCGGCTGACACATGTCACGGTCGACCTGTTTTTTCGTCGAGACGTCATAGCAGGTACCGTTACCGGCTTTTTCCGTCAGCTTCGCTTTGTAATAGTAACCTTTATAACGGAACGAACCGTCGCGGAAAGCGGTCAGATTCGGTTCATCATCGAGCAGAGAGTCGCCCATCATATACGGGACGTCGAGATTGAGTAAATCGACGATCGTCGGGGCGATATCGATTTGTCCACCGTTCTCTTGGATGACTTGTCCCTTGTCCTGGTTCGGATTCTTGATGAACAGCGGGACTTGGCGATCGAGTTCAAAGGCATCGACGGCATTGTTGATCCGCGCTTTTTGTTGCATCTCACCGTCCTCGTTTGTAAGACCGCTGTCGTGATCACCGTAAAAGATGACAAGCGTGTCATCCCACATGCTTTTTTTCTTCAATTCCTTGACCATCTGTCCGACAGCTCCGTCGACATAACGGATCGTTTGATAATACCGTTTCAGCATCGGATCGTCATAACCGGACAAGTCGAGTTGCTGTTCGTCCTTCGGAATCTCGTACGGCGTATGACTTGTCAAGGCGACGAGGAATGAGAAGTACGGTTCTTTCAACGTTTCCATGTGTTCGATTGATTTCGTAAAAAACTGTTTGTCGTTCAAGGCCATACCGATCTTTTTTTGTTTCGGATAATCGTCCTGGCTGAAAAAATGTTTGAAGCCGATATTTTGATAGACCTGATCGCGGTTCCAAAAGCCTTTTTCATACGCATGCATGGCGGCTGTGTCGTACCCGTTCGTACGCAACAGATCCGGCAGCGCGTCAAACTCGTTGTCCGGGAACCGGGTGTAGACGGAACCGGATTTTAACGGATAAAGCGACGTATTGGTAATGAATTCGGCGTCCGAAGTCCGTCCTTCGTGTGTCTGATGATAAAACGATGGGAAATACAGCGATTCTTTTTTCAGCTGATTCAGGTTCGGTGTTAACGTTTGTCCGTCGACTTGTTGATCGATGACGGAAGCCTGGAACGATTCGAGCTGGACGAGAATGATATTCGGTTTTTTTGTTTTACCATTTGCATCGGAGGTCGATGTCTCATCAAGCCGTTGCTGTTGTGCGTTCGTCAAATCGTCTGTTGGACCAACTGCACTTTGAATTCCCCGAAACAGATCGAGTCCATGGTACCCCCAAAAACCAAGCTGATAATAGTCCCGCATGTCGGAGACCGACTGACTGAGCCGTTGGTCTTCTTTGACAACGCTGTAGGTGACTGGCGCAGCAAACAGGACGATACCGGTCAGGAACGTAAGACCGGCCATCTTTTGCCGTTTGCTTTTCGTGACGGCAAATGTCTTTTTACGTGTAAAGAAGAGAATCCCTAAGAAAATCAAACTGTCCGCAAACAACAGGAAGTCGGACGGCAGGATCAGGGCGGCGAAGCCGCTGCTGACATCGCCCATTTGCAACATCTGCGACATCAACGAGACTGATAGGAAATCGTTAAAGTACCGGTAATACCACATGTCCGATATCAGTAACAGGCTGTGGGCGAGCAGCAGACCAAGCCAGATCCAGCGGCGTTTGCGCCATTCAATCAACAAGGTCCAGCTCGACAGCAACAACATGCCCCCAAGGTTCATCAAAAAGAGGGAGGTCGGAAAAGCCGTGTCGGTATAAAAGCTGAACAGCACGAATTTTAACGTGCCTAACAATAAGTAGAGGGCGTAACCAAATACGATCATAATATTCTCCTAACGTTCGTCATTGTCGTGAAATAGTCTATACCCTCAACTAAATGAGAACGAACGTTTGAATCGGTTAGGATGTGTTTGTCATTGACCTGATATGTTAAAAAACATCTGAATAGACAGAAAAAATGGAATAAAGTAGAATTAATCACTGAATTTTGAAAGGATGTTCTACATACATGAACTGGAAACATTGGATAGGAAGTGCCGCACTGGTCTGCGGAACCTGGTTGACGCTGACGACATTAACTGAAGCGGCACCGTATGACATAAAAAAGAATGATCAAACAATCATCGGTTTTTATGATTTGGAAACGAAGCAAACGATACCGTACCCGAGCGATGTGTCACCGTATGCGTTTTTGCGGGCAAATTCTGCGGATCAGACATTGTTCTTATTCCAGGACGATTATTTTGACGAAAGCTTCCAGCCATACTATTTGATGAACGCCAAAACCGGTACATCGGAAGAAGTGAAGCTTCCGGCCAACCTGGAATACTTACGAGTTCTTGATCAAAATCACTTTGTGGCGCGCGGAATCTCGGATGCGTTTCATGTGGTAGAGCGGCAGGGAAACGAATTCGTCATCAGCGATACACTAAGGGATGGGCGTAGTCCGTCCGTTCAGTGGATCAGTCCGAATCGTTTCTCCCTCATCCGTGATGGAATTGCCGACTGGTACGATGTGAAGACAGACGGGACGTTTGAAAAAGTCCGGACCGTCGAAGTCAACAGCTTTTCTCCATTGACTGGCGACTGGATTCTTGATGTCAGCAAAACAGCGGTGATTCGGAATGTGGAAACGAATCAGACGTATGGCTTGCCGAATAAACGGACCGACCACTTTGTTCGTGGCGCCTATGAGACGGCAGACGGTTTGTACCTGCAGCTGACAGAAGATGATGAGACGAAAGACGATAACCGTTCGTCTTCCTTATATTATCTGGATAAGCAAACGGAACAACTCAAGACACTGGTCGACTATTCCGACGGTCTGGCACAGGAAGTCCTGACGGATGGACGTGCCGTTTACCGGGTGAACGGTCAAACAACGCTGCTCGACTTTAAAGAGTATTTACGTCAACCGGTTGCGATTGACGATCGGACGAAAGCGGATACGGCATTTCTTGAGAAGACAGTATTGACGCCGGATGTCCAACTGATGCGAATTGACGGAACAACGGAGCCGCTTGCGCTTCGAGATGTTACATTTACGGGAGACATAGACCAGGAAAACGGTGTCCGGATTCCGACAAGCCAAAAGCGGATTTATAATACGGTCTATACCGTCGCTTATACGGCGGAAACAGGTGTCGTACTGAAAGACACGACACGTTATCAACACAAACGCTATTTGACGGCGACGCTCGATCAACTGAAGGAAGTCAAAGAAGGGGTTTATACGTACCGGTTTGATCTTGGGCAGGCTGATGTACCGGTCAATGTTTTCCGTAAGGACGGAACACGTCTCAACAGTGCAGTATCGGACGATAAGGGGATGCTGACCATCGGACTCGGCACGACCGGATTGCTCGGGCAGCCAATTTCGTTTGAAATCGGTGATGAAAATACGTTCGATCAGAAAAAAACGGTACAACGGACGATTGCCGGATACGAAGCACCGCGTGTGACCCAGTCGACGAATACAAATTTCAAAACCTTTACGTACCGGTTGGAGAGTAAAAATGACGGCGGAACGTATACCGTCTATCATGGAAAGAAAAAAATCACAGCCGTTCCGGCAACAAAGAAGACGGAAGTGACGATTCCTTATACAGATCAACTGGCCGAGTACCGGATTGTCCGTTCCGGCAGTTACGTCTCGAAATCACTGGCGTTAAAAGACAGCGTGATGTTGTACAGTACGTTAAACAACCCGTTAAATGACGAACAGACGACAATTGACGGTGTACTCGATGCGGATGCTTCTTACGGAAAACTCTACATTGACGGTAAGTACACGGCATACATCGATCGGAAGAAAACGCGGATCTTCGCCATCCCGACGAAACCGTTAAAAGCCGGTCAGATCGTTAAGCTCGTGGCGCGGAAAGGAACGCAACTGCAGGTATCCGAGCAACGGGTCGTCGCAGCCGGTAATCCGACGCTGAAGTCTTATACGACGACACTAAGTCCGACAAGTACAGCCTGGAAAGTCAAAGCGACAAAAGGAAAAACGATTGTCGTGACGATCAACCAGAAGCGGTATACAAAAATCGCGACAGGCAAAACACAGACGATGACGTTCCCGAAACAAAAACGCGGCACACGGGTGACGGTTCATGCGGAATCAATCAAATTACGCAAGAGTAAAATCTTTACGCTGACTGTTAAATAAGCCGGATATAATACGACTCTTCCACTCTGGAGGAGTCGTATTTGTTATGGGGGAAAACGAATAGATTGTAAAATTTAATTTCTAAATGTTGTGGATTTTATAAGTATTTTACTTTAGGATGAATTGGTGCGTGTCTAACGATGAAGGAAAAAAATTCAATTCAATTTTTTCAGCATAAGAAAAAAAGTATAGGAGCTAATACAAAATGAATCAACCGAATTCCCAGGAAATGCAGCCTCAAAAACTCATTAACACCAAAAGTCAGTTCCGGCCTGAAATCGAGGGGTTGCGTGTTGTCGCCGCCTTGCTCGTCGCGGTCTATCATATCTGGTTCAACCGCGTCTCGGGTGGCGTCGATGTGTTCTTCGTCATCTCCGGATTCCTGATCACGACATCGATTATCTCGACGATCAACCGGACGGGTGAATTTCGTTTTCTGCCTTACGTCACAAAACTCATTAAACGATTGTTGCCGTCGGTCCTGTTCATTTTAGCCGTCGTTCTGATTCTCAGTTCGTTTTTACTGCCGCAATCGATTTTAGAAAAGACGATTCGTGAAGTCGTCGCCTCGATGTTCTTTTATCAAAACTGGCAACTCGCCATTTCAAGTACGGATTATCTGGATGCAAGCCAGATGAAATCACCGGTCGAACACTTCTGGGCACTGTCGATTCAAGGGCAGTTCTATATGATCTGGTTCGTCCTGTTCTCATTCATCTTATGGATGGTCAAGAAGTACACGATTCAAAATGCAAAACCGATGATTAACACGATTTTAGGTGTATTGTTCGTGACGTCGTTAAGTTATTCAATCTATTTAACGGAAGTCAATCAGCCCTGGGCGTATTTCATCACGATGACGCGTGTTTGGGAGTTTGCCTTGGGCAGTCTGCTTTGCATTAACCTGTCTTCGATCCATATTCCGAAATGGATGGCAACCTTGATGGGCTGGCTCGGACTGATTGGTCTGGTCCTGACCGGGCTCCTCTTTAACGTCTCGCAAATGTTCCCAGGATACATCGCCCTTTGGCCGATGACGTGTGCGCTGTTCATCGTCCTGTCCGGAACACGCGACACGACGTTCGGCATCAAACGTTTCCTCGGATCAAAGCCGATGGTCAAACTCGGAGGAATCGCTTTCGGAATTTACCTCTGGCACTGGGTTCTGCTTGAATTTTATCGTTACAACGTCCAGCAGACACCGGGCTTCCTCATGGGAACGGCCATCATCCTGTCAGCGATTCTGTTGTCATACCTGATGACGGAATTCATTGAAAAACCAATCCGCAGTGCGAAAGTCGACCGGTCGGCCTTCAAGAAGCTCGGTGTCATGATCAGTATCAATATTCTGTTGATCGGGTCACTCTTCGGACTGAAGTATTTCGAAGAACAGGAATTGAAGAACGGCGTCAGTGCAAGCGATTACCCGGGCGCAATGGCCGTTAAGAATCCGGAGAAGACGCCGGAGCACGATCCGTTCCCATCTTATGCGAATGTCTTTGATGATCTGCCGCTCGTCCATGTCGACGGCAGCAACCAAGGACTAAATAAAAGTGACGTCAAAGTCGGCGAATACGGTGAGACAAAAGATTATGTCGCGACGATTGCCCTGGTCGGGAGCTCACACTCGGAGCAGTGGTTCGGAGCGATTCATGAAGCCGCAAAAGGCGAAAAGTACCGGATTTTAAACATTACCCGTTCCGGGACACGTTTCTCGACCGGTTATGACGATAACGTCCTAAAGGGTATCTGGAATCAAAACGTCCTCGACTATTTGAAGGATGCTGATGTCGATCTGATCATCTCGCACGTCACGGCGGCAGATGCGACGAAAGATAAGATTCATCAACAGATGGTTGATCAAATGCAGTATGTCAAAGATGAGTACGGCATCGATGGTCTCGCACTCCGAGACAACCCGCGTTACAGCTTCAATGTCCTTGAGTCGCTTGAAACGTCGAGCATCAAAGAAACAACGAAGAAAATGAACGCCGAAGTTAACCAACGCGATGAAGCGTACTGGAAAAACTTCGAACAAACGAATAAGTCGCTCTACAAACTCGACTTGACGGATTACTTCCGTGTCGACGGCGAATTCCGTCCCGTGATCGGGAATGTCGTCATCTACCGTGATATCAGTCATATGACGAATTCCTATGCGGAAAGCTTCGGACCGGTCTTCAAACAGAAACTGAATGAAGTCGTAAAGGATATTCTGAAGAAAAAACAATCGGATTAAGCATCACTTAAACTCTTCCCCTGGTTCAGGCGGAAGAGCTTTTTTGTGGCGAAAACAGGAGTTTGGAATAATTTAGGGAATATACAACAAGGAACGTAAAAGGGGGAATCATCAATGACAGAAACAGAACTCGCACAACGCTTTCGGACCTTTGCCGAGCGGGAGTGCCGCGATTCAAGTCCGTTGTATGAATACATATCACTCGAAATTGCCGAGGATCCGGGAATCCTCGATCTATGCCGGCATGCCCGCGACGGTCAGCCGGTGCCGAACCTCCTGTTTGGAGCCGTCCATTACCTGTTACTAAAAGGCATCGATCATCCGCTTGCTGCCTATTATCCGAGCGTGACGAAACAGCCGAAGCCATTTCATGATGCGTTTGCCGATTTTAAGTCATTTTGTATGACATATGAAGCCGAGTTGATTCCGCTCCTTGCGCAACGGCTCGTCCAAACGAATGAAGTCCGGCGTTGCACCTATCTGTATCCGGTCTTCAGCCAAATCCATGAGCTGACACAACAACCGCTTGCTTTGCTTGAAATCGGGACAAGCGCCGGATTGCAACTGCTGTTTGATCAATACGGTTATGAATACGGGAACGGGGAAACGGTCGGAAATCCGGCATCCCGTCTTCAGCTGACATCGGTCATCGAGGGGATTGATACACCGGTCATCCCGCAGACACCGCCACCGGTTACGATGCGGACGGGACTCGATCTGAACATCGTCGACTTGAATGATGCAGACGAACAGTTGTGGCTGAAAGCATTAATTTGGACGGAACATCGGGAGCGGCTCGCAATGTTCGAGGCGGCAGCCGGTTATATCGAAACATTACCGCTGAAGCTGGTCGAAGGGGACGGAGTCCACTTGTTGCCGCACTATACAGTCGAAACGCCGGCCGACAGTATTCTCTGTATCTTCCATACGCATGTCGCGAATCAGATGCCACTTGCGGTCAAAAAAGAACTGTTGCACGTCGTCGGAGAGATCGGGCGGACACGGAATCTTTACCATGTCTATAACAACGTCCAGGACCGGTATTTGCATCTCGATGCCTACATCGACGGTGTGTTGACCGAGCAGACGATTGCCGAGACGGACGGACACGGTCGCTGGTTCAAATGGCTGGTTACGCAAGAAGTATAATTTTTTCTTGAATTCAAGATAAAAAGCGTTATTTTATCCAAAAACCGGGAAAAGACGACATGTACATCCATCGTCCGTCACTGTTTTTGAAAAAAGGAGCGAAGTCATGTCTAATGTGAAACTGGCTGTCATCTATTACAGTTCGACCGGAACCAATCATCAACTCGCCACGTGGGCGAAAGAAGCAGGAGAAGCGGCCGGCGCTGAAGTCCGCCTTGCGAAAATCAAGGAGACGGCACCGGCAGAAGCGATTGCCTCGAATCCACTCTGGCAAAAACATACCGATGCGACACGCGACGTCGAAGAAGCGACACCCGACCTGCTCGACTGGGCGGACGCGATCATCTTCAGCGTCCCGACCCGTTACGGACACGTTCCGGGACAATTCCAACAGTTCCTCGATACGACAGGCGGTCTTTGGGGACAAGGGAAACTCGTCAATAAAGTCGTCAGTGCGATGTCGTCGGCGCAAAACCCGCACGGCGGACAGGAAGCAACCGTCCTTGCCGTCTATACATCGATGTTCCACTGGGGTGCGATTGTCGCAGCTCCGGGTTATTCGGATCCCGTCCTGTTCGCAGCAGGCGGAAACCCTTACGGCACAACCGTCACTGTTGATCAGGACGGAAACATGGTTGAGTCGGTCGAACCGGCCGTTCGTCATCAGGCGAAACGGACCGTCGATATCGCAAGCCGCATCAAAGGGTAATACAAAACCGCACCATTCCGAAAAGGAAGTGGTGCGGTTTGTTGTTATAACGGTGGAGTCGGATTGAGCGGTAAGTCGACCGTAAACGTCGAACCTTGTCCTTCGATCGATTCGACATGAATCTCCCCGTCGTGGGCACGGGCGATTTCACGGCAGATCGATAAGCCAAGCCCGGTTCCGCCGATTTGACGGGTATCGGAATTGTCGACCCGGTAGAATTTCTGGAACAGTTCACTCATCGCTGATGACGGAATTCCGATTCCGTAATCGGTCAAGGCGACCGTGACACGGTTATTGTGTTCGGTTATGCGGATTTCAATCGGCCCCCCGTCCGGCGAATACTTGATGGCATTGTTGACCAAGTTTCCGAACAGTTGACGGATTTTTTTCGAGTCCCCGTTAACGATTTGGACCTTTTCCTCGGAGAAGATCCGGATGTCATGCGACGAAGAGGACAGACTGTGCAACTGCTTTAAGTCCTTCATCATCGCCAGTAAATCAAACGGCTCGAACGTATACTCCTGTCGATTTGCTTCCATCCGTTGAAGATCGAGGAAGTCGTTAATTAACAGCGACAGCCGTTCGGTTTCCGAATGGACGGCGGCCAGATATTTCTTTTGACGGTGTGGCGGCAAGTCCCGTTGAATCATCAGTTCCGTAAAGCCGTAGATGGAAGACAACGGAGTCCGTAATTCATGTGAAATCGTCGAGACAAGTTCGTTTTTGATCCGGTCGATTTCGACTTCATTGGTTACGTCACGCAGGACAAGCAAAATCCCGCGGAATTTTCCGCCGTAGTGAATTTCTTCCGAATACGTTTTGATAAAACGTTTTTCCTGATTAATCGAGAAAGTGATGCCTTCGCCGGTTTTATGTTCGACGAATATTTGACGTAAATACAGTTCGAACTCCTGCAGTTGATCGACCTGATATTTTAAGTGAGTAATGGAATCGTTGATTTCGATCAGCCACTCCGCTTTCGAATCCGTTGCTGACGGATGGTCGAACAAATCAAGTAACGGACGGTTGATCAATTGAATCGGTCCTTCCGGTTCAATGTAGACAATCGATTCACGGATTGAATTCAACAGACGTGCCGTTTTTTCGCGTTCCCGTCCAATCTCATCAAACGTCCGCATCCGGAGTAACGACAAGGCGAGTTGACGTGCAAAGGCAGCAAGCTCTTCTTGTTCCTGCGGATCAAACGGATGGTGGAGACGCATCAGATAGATGTAAGCAATGATCTCATCAGTGCTGGCATCAAGAACCGGTGTGACGGCAATCGCGCGTTGGGCAAACTGAGCGATGTGCGGGACTTTATCCTTCCGTGCTCTGCGGATAACAGGTTCGATGGTGGCGATCAGATCATCCTGTTCCTGTTCCGTCAGACCGTAGGAAATGATATTCGTCACGGTCGTGCCTTCCTTGAAGATCAAGGAACCGTTCGTTGAATCGGTAATCTCGACCATCTTTTCGATGACCGCCGGATAAGCGGTTACCGTGTCACGGGAAGCAAGCGTTTCCGTCAGCTGATTCCGGATTTTCAAGTGGGCTTCGTTCCGTAAAGTGAGCCGCAAGGCCTGTTCTAAATTATCATTCGACGACATCAATCGGTGTTTATTGTCAGTCAGGGCCGTCGCCATTTGATGGAACGATTTACTGAGCTCACCGATTTCATCGGTCCGATTCATTGGAATCAACGGTGCGGTATGTTGTCCTTGAGCAAGCAATTTACTTTCTTTGCTGAGGAGTTGAATTTGACGTGTCGTCCGTGCGATGAACGGTCGAATGATCAACAGGATGACGAGGAACAGGACCAACAGATTGATGAGCCAGATCCATTCTGCGTATTTTGTTTGTTTGATCAGTTTCTCTTTCGCCATTTCTTCCTTCGCCTGCAGACTCGTCCGGTAACTGGTGAAGACACTTTCCATCGTATTGACACTTTTGCGCATCGTTTCACTGTTCGATGCATTCATCTTGAATTTCCGGTTCGGATCCCGCTTGATCTGCGGCATCATCGATTTTAAACTCTGCATCTGTAAAAACGTTTCATCGACAGTGCCGTCCTGTTTGGCTTTGACGTATTTAATGAGGCTCGGCATGACGAATGTCGTGTAAGACGTATAGAGGGAGCGGACATCCGACGCATAAATCTGATCGGCTTTATATTTTCCGTTTTTCTCGAACCATTCGGTTTGCTGTTCAAGAGATGATTTTTTTTCATTAATGGTTTCAAGAACGGCGTCATCACCGAAGACGATATATCCGCGCATTTCATATTGTAAGGATTGCCAATCGTCCCATAAGGACGTCGCCCGTTCCTGCCGTTCACTGATGGCATCGAGACTTGTCTTGGCGCTCATCACCTGATGATTCGTATAAAAGTAAGCGGCAATCGAAGACACTGATAACGTGATCAGGATAAGGTAAAAAGCAGACATGATTTGCCGGCTGATTTTTTGATTGAACCATTTTTTCATATAATTATGGATGCCCCTTTACGTCAGCTTTCCTTGTGAAGAAATAGATGTAACTACTATACCTATTTCTTACCGTAATCGTACATTTTTTAGACTCAGAAAAATAGTCTTATTAGAAAATTATCTTAAATACAAGAAATTCATACCAGAAAAACTGCAGGTTGGGTAAGAAGTAAGAAGGAATGGTATTTTCAAACAAAAGGAGGAGAAGAAGATGAACTATCGATTTTTAGCGGTGTTGTTTGCGGCGGATGCTGCCGTCCTCATTATCGGAGGGATGTTACTGCGTGATACATTTGCCTATGCCCCGATTATCGGCTGGGCGGGAGGACTCCTGTCCTTGTTTGCCGCCATCGCCTTTTCGATGAGACGCCAAAAAAACAGATAATCGAAAAATAGGACGTTCTTCTCAAAAAGAGACGAACGTCCTGTTAGTTGAATCAATGCTGTTCGACAACGATTTTACCGATTGTTTTGCCACTTTCGACGAGACGATGGGCTTCTTTTAAATTCTCTGCGTTCAGACCGATCAGCGTTTGAGTGACCGTCGTCTCAAGCGTTTCCTCATCGATCCAGGTCGCGACTTGCGTCAAAATTTCATGTTGCCGGATCATGTCCGGTGTCTGGAACAGGGAGCGGGTAAACATGAATTCCCAAGCGAATGTGGCACTCTTTTGTTGCAACGCGCTGAGATTGAGGGCCTGGTCCGTCTCGACGATGCTGCAGATTTTCCCTTGCGGAGCGATGACGTCGACCATTGCATCGAAATGCTGGTCGGTCGCGTTCAGACAAAAAATGTAGTCGACGTACGAATAACCGAGTTGCTCCAGTTGTTCACGGAAATCATTGTGGTGATTGATCGTATGATGCGCCCCGTGTGCTTTTGCCCAGTCAATCGTTTCCGGACGGGAAGCCGTTCCGATGACGGTCAGACCGGCATGGTTCGCCAGTTGCGTCGCGATGGATCCGACTCCGCCGGCTGCACCGATGATCAAAATCGTTTTCTCGAGATTTGATTTGGCATCGAACGTCAATTGCAGGCGGTCCGTCATCGCTTCGTATGCCGTCAAGGCAGTCAAGGGAAGCGCCGCTGATTCACTGAACGTCAAACGTTCCGGTTTTTTTGCAACAATCCGTTCATCGACGAGTTGGAAGGCACTGTTGGAACCGGGGCGGTTGATGGCACCGGCGTAGTAAACTTCATCCCCGACGGAGAAGAGGGACGCGTGATCCCCGACTTCGACGACAATCCCGGCGGCATCGTAACCGATGACTTTCGGTTCTGTTTCATCCGCGCCCTTAGCCCGGACTTTCGTATCGACCGGATTAACGGAAACCGCTTTAATTTCGACTAATACATCATGTCCTAGTGCGACGGGACGTTCCAGTTCAAGATCAATCAGACTGTCGGCTTCCGTAATCGGTAAGTGTTTGTGGAATCCAATGGCTTTCATCTGTGGCATGGCAAATCATCCTTTCGGGAGTAAGTATCTTTGGAACTTTTCCACGCGTCGGGCGAAACGAAACCCGTCTGAAATTAGAAAACCGGTTTCCTTCCTGTGAGGTCCGTCTATTGAATTGGAAATTTGTAGTAAAATATATACGGTAGATCTCATTAAAGGAGTCGAACTGTATGCATGATGTCATTTCTTTTCCGGCTGCCCCGACACAATCCATCATTGAACAGTATTTAGTCCATGCCCATCCGTATCCCCGCTCGTATCAACCGGCAAAGTTGATTGCGCTTCGGCGGGAACGTGGAGTCATGAACCGTCTGTACCGGACGGAACGGGAACTGATTCTCTGTCCGGGCGAACCGATTGCTCCGCAAGTGCAACGTCTGTCGCTTGAGCAACAACAGCGTTTGCTCGGCTATATCGAAGCGCGGCAAAACAGTTTCGGATTTGAAGAAGCCGAGACGTACAAGTTTTATCTGCTGGAAGTCGCTTATGAATTACGTCATCTCCCGCGGACGAGTCAGCCGCTTCGGGCCCATACGTATTATCAGCTGGAAGAATTGCTGTCCGGCAAACCCTTTGTTCTCCATGCGACGGCTCGCCGGCGACGGTAAGTTTTCCTTTTCAAAAAGAGGATGACGCAAAAAAGAATCACTCGTTTTTTCACGCCCTTTCCTGTAGGAGGCGCGTGAAGCGAGTGATTCTTTTTTTTCGGAAGAAGGGTGGTAGAATTGTACGCTGTTCCCATTATCTTTGGAGACTGATTACTGAGTCAGCCGATGTTTGATTTAGAGGGCTGGAGTCGGAGTCGGTTTGGCACCCGTCTTCGCATAGGCCGCATCAATATCCGAGCGGATTTTTTTGACCGGCGTACCTTGTTGGAAAGCGACGATTGATTGGGCCGCGATATCAAGACACGTTCCGCACGTAATCCCGTGTGTCGTCCAAGTCGTTTTTCCGTCTGCCATTTGATCGGCAATGAAGCAATCATAGTTACTCGTGTGTCCGGCGGATTCCCCGCATCCGCAATAACACGGCATCTTTTCCAAAAGGTCCTGATGTTTGGCGACAGACAGGTAAATCGTCTGAATCGAAGAATCCGTTTCTTTTAGGAACGCCGGTGCAACGCCTGGCGACGTCGTCTGTTCCAGTTGATCGGCATTTGTGTGCGTCGCATGGGTCTCATGATTAGCATGCGAGTCGGTCTTTTGTTCCGCCTGTCCGCAGGCACCGAGGGCAAGCGTCGCCGACAGTGTCATGATCATCCATCCGTGTTTTTTAGGCATCTTCATTCCTCCATCACTCATTGATTCTTTCCTTAGTATACGGTGGAAGAATCCACGAAGGGAAAGACAGGGATGGCGATTCGATGACAGTTCTTATTGCATCAATTGTTGTTCGATCGTCTCGAAATTTGCTTCCATCATCTTCAAGTACGTTGAACCGTTTTGTCCCTTTGCCCCGAGGGAGTCGGTGTAGAGGGTTCCGCCGATCGGAACACCAGTTTCGCGGGAGACCGTCTCCATACTGCGCCGGTCGACACTCGTTTCGACGAACAGCACTGGAATATCCTGTTGCTTGATCAAATCAACGATCCGCCGGACTTGATCGGGCGTCCCTTGATTATCGGAATTAATTTCCCAAATGTAGTCGGCTTTAAAGTCGTAGGCGTCGCTAAAGTATTTAAAGGCGCCTTCACTTGTGAGCAGATGGCGCTTGGCGTCCGGAATCGTAGCAAACCGTTCCTTCGCTTTTGTGTCGAGCGTCTTCAATTCTTTGATATAAGTCGAAGCATTTTTCTCATAATCGGCTTTGTTCGCCGGGTCTTCTTTGATTAATCCCGCTTTGACGTTTTCAACGTATTGAATGCCGTTGCTGAGATCGAGCCAGGCATGCGGGTCGGTCTCCTGTTCCTTTCCGGCGGCCGTCAAATACTTTGGTTCGACGCCTTTACTTAAGGCGTAGACCGGAGCATCCTTGCCGTCCTTATTTGTACTGGAGCGGAGTTTATTAAACCAGGAACCGCCGGCTTCAAGATTCAGACCGTTGTAAAAGACGACATCAGCGTCCGCCATCTTCCGGACATCGGTCGGCAACGGATCGTATTCGTGCGGATTTTTGCCGACCTTGACCATGCTGTGGACGTCGACATGTTCACCGCCGACGACACGGGTCATATCTTCTAAAATCGAATAGGTCGTAACGACTTGCAGTTTTCCATCGTCGGCAGAATCGGGAGCACAGCCGGTCAGTAAAACAGCGAGACCGGTTAAAGGGATTAATCGTTTGAACATCATGTCGTCAGCTCCTTTTTGGCAGATTTCCATTTTCGCAGTAATCCGTGGCGCGGTGAGAAAATGAACACCAGCGCAAACAAAGCGGTCGCGACCAGGACGATCGAGGCGCCGGATGAAAGATTATAGGTAAAGCTGAAGTATAAACCGATGACGGAAGAAATCGTTCCGAGACCGGCAGACAGGAAAATCATCCGTGACAACCGGTTCGTCAACAGGTAGGCGGTTGCAGCCGGAGTAATCAGCATGGCGACGACGAGAATGATACCGACTGTCTGGAGAGATGCGACCGTGACGAGGGTCAGCATCGTCATCAGCAGGTAATGGATCAATCGTGTCGACAGACCGTAAGCAGCAGCCATCGTCGGATCAAATGAGGTGACAAGCAATTCTTTGTAGAATAGAAAAATGGCCCCAAGGACAATCAGACCGATGGCGAGCGTCATCCACATATCGCTTGGACGGACGGCAAGGACGTTTCCGAACAGAATATGGTACAGATCGCTGCTGCTGCGTAAAAAAGAAATCAGGATGATACCGAGTGCGAAGGCTGACGTAAATAAAATGCCAATCGCCGTATCATTTTTAATCCGGCTGTTTTGACTGACGAAACCGATTCCGAGTGCGGTCAAAAGACCGGTTGCGACAGCACCGATGAAGAAATTGATTCCGAGCAGATACGAGATGGCGACACCGGGCAGGACTGCATGGGAGATGGCGTCACCCATCAGCGACATCCCGCGTAAAATGATGAAGCAACCGATGACCCCGCAGATGATGCCGACCATGACGGATGTCACGAGGGCTTTCTGGAGAAAATCGTATTCAGTCAGGGCGTGGATGAAATCGATGATCGTCATGACGAAACCTCCACTTTCTGCAGGAAGGCAAGCGGATTGCCGTAAGCTGCTTCGATGAGATCAGCATGCAGGACGTCTTGTGGCGGACCGACCGAAATGATCCGTCGATTGAGAAGTAGCAACGTGTCGAAATAGTCGGCTGCTTTACTTAAATCGTGGTGGACGACGAGGATCGTCTTTCCTTCCTCACGCAACGTGCGTAACAAGTCGATGATGACTCCTTCGCTGCCGGCATCCACCCCGACGAACGGTTCGTCGAGTAATAACAGGTCGGCTTCCTGCGCTAAGGCGCGGGCCAAAAAGACACGTTGTTGTTGACCGCCGGACAGTTCACCGATTTGACGGTCGGCGTAATCGAGCATTCCGACCCGGTCGAGACAGGCGCGCGCCCGCATCCGGTGCTGTTTCGTCGGCCGCTTGAACAAACCGAGCTGCGGATAACAGCCGATCAGGACAGCATCGATGACCCGAATCGGAAAATCCCAGTCAATCGCACTGCGTTGGGGAACGTAAGCAACCTGTGTCCGCGCCTGTTTCGCGGATTGACCAAGCAGACGGATTGAAGTCGCTTCTGCCGGAATCAATCCCATGATGGCTTTGATGAAAGTCGATTTGCCGGCACCATTCGGACCGATGATTCCAATGAGTTGACCGGATGTAAAACGGACGGACAGACGTTCAAGTGCAGTCGTCTCGAAATAGGAGACGGATAATTGGTCGACTTCTACTGCATGTAGCATAAAAAAACTCCTTTCCGGTTCATGAGATTTGATTAGGTAATGAATGTTTCCTTAGAGCAACAAAAAGTGTAAAAAAAGAGTTTGTTTATTGTCAGTTATTATTCTTTAGACTAATAATGTTTCCTTAAGGCAAATTTTAAGGTGCGACGAAAGAAATGTCAACTGCTTTCATCAATCGCTCTTTTTGAAAGCATCGTGCTAAGATGGAAGAGGAGAAAAAGTGGGGGTGAGAGGATGAGTCAGCCGGAGGAACAGCAGTGGAAGTTGCTGTTACTGGAAGCATTGGTGAAAGAACGACGGGAAGAAGCACAGCAGGTAATCGAAGAAGTCTATCCATACGACTTAGCGAACTGGTATGGTGAACTCGAAAAAACGGAACAGGAACGGCTCCTCCGTTACCTGGATCATGAACGGTTGGCTGACGTCATTGAGGAACTGGAGATCGATGAGCAGCTCGAGGTCTTACGGCGTTTAGATGTCGATCACGCGGGACACGTCATGGATTTAATGGAAAATGATGATGTGGCAGACATCCTGGAAGAACTGCCGGACGATGAAGTTGATCGTTTATTATCCGGCATGCGTCCGGATGAGGCACTTGTCGTCCGCAACTTATTGACGTATCCGGCCGAGACGGCAGGACGCCTGATGACGAACCGGTTCATTTGGGTGACGGATGAGTCGACGGTTGGCGAAACGATTGAAAAGATGCGCGATTACATCGAATACTCGGAGACGATCAATTACGTTTATGTCGTCAATCAACTGAGTCAACTCGTAGGTGTCATTTCCTACCGTGATTTAATCCTCGCAAGTAACGACGAACGGATTGCGGACGTCATGGACCGGAAAGTCATCAGCGTCTCGTCCGAGACCGATCAGGAAGACGTCGCGAAGATGTTTGAACGCTACGATCTGGTCTCGTTACCGGTCGTCGAAGGGGATGTCCTCGTCGGATTGATTACGGTCGATGATGCCCTTGACGTCTTACGGGAAGAAGCAAATGAAGACATCGAAAAGTTATCGGCGTCCGGGAAATCGATTGATTTTGATACGAAACCGTGGGTGGCCGCAACCCGGCGTCTGCCGTGGTTGATTTTGTTATTATTTATCGGACTCGTGTCCGGATCGATTATCAGTCAGTTTGAAGAAACGTTATCCAAAGTGGTCGCGTTGGCATTTTTCATGCCGATGATTGCCGGAATGACGGGAAATACCGGAACGCAGTCGCTGGCTGTCGTCGTCCGTGGTCTGATTACGCGTGAAGTCGACAAACGGGTCGTCACGCGGCTGATCATTCGGGAATTACGGGTCGGTCTGATCATTGGTGTGACGTGTGGGATTTTGATTGCCATCATCGCCTACGTCTGGCAGGGGGATCCGATTCTTGGTCTCGTCGTCGGCAGTTCACTGATCATTACATTGATTTTTGGAACATTAGCCGGAACGATTATTCCATTGATCCTGCACCGTCTGAATATCGACCCGGCCATCGCATCCGGCCCGCTCATCACGACGCTGAACGATATCCTGTCGTTGCTCGTCTATTTCGGGATTGCGACGGCCTTCATCAGCCGTTTGATGTAACACAAAAAAGTATCGTTCTGCCGAATCTGTCGAGATCCGGTAAAACGATACTTTTTTTGACTTTCATTTAGGAAAGAAGTTCTCGGTTCAGCGGATCCAGACGGCAAGTGGTCCAATATCATCGAAGCCGGCTTCAAGTGCCGTGATCAATTGATCGCCATACTCATAGCCGACGAGAGGCTGTCCCGGGAAGTGAGCCGAACTGAGCCGGATGATATCATCCCAGAGTCGTTCATCGAGATAATCGGATGTCAGATGCGACAGTCCGGTCGTTTGACCGTTGGAATAGGCAATGAACCCGGCTTGCTCGCCGTCAGAAAAGAACATCCGTACATCCGTCCGTTCGAACAGTTTATCCGGTAAGTCATGTGTCTCGATGAGAGTGAAGAAACGTGCCGCTTCCTCGGAAGTCGTCACGACAGTCCAGTCTGGCGGGAGCGCGCGCCGGTCAAGAATCGGCGGACGGACAATCCATTCTGCTGTGAACAGGTGTGTCAGTCCGGCAAGTGAAAAATCGTAGCTGGCGGTGCAATCCTTGATACTGTTGACACCGGTCAGATCGAGTTGCTGTTGATGCGCCCGGACCATCATTTCCGGATAGAGTGGCGGAACGTCGCCGGTCGCTTTCCAGTGATCCTCTGTTTCCGTGACGGTACATCCGTTCAGCTCGCAAATCAGACGACACCAGTCGAAGTTATTTTGAATGGCTGCTTGCCGCATGAAGGCATCTCCTTTCAGTCTTCCTGTTCCTTAATCAAGACATAGGCGAGTGTAGCAATCAATGTCAGGAACAAACCGCATCCGATCGTAATATAGGCCATCGTGAAGACTTTGCCGAGTGTCGTGACGGGAGCGAACGTCGGATGCCCGACCGTGCTCAGTGTCGTGATACAGAAATACAGCGCGTCGACGATGGTTAAGTTTTCTTGCGTGCTGTAAAAAATCGTTCCGGACAGCAGGGTCAACAGACACAGCATCAAGAGACCACGGAAGTAGGATAATTGAAAAGCATGGCGTAACCCTTTAAATAATCGTGAAAAAATCGCAAGCATGGAAATCATCGTGTGCCTCCTTCGGACGGTCGTTGAATCGAGTCGAGTGTATCATGAATCCGGTATCCGTTTTTACCATTGTATTTGATGTGATACATGGCCTGATCGGCATGATGAATCAATGTATCCAAGCTGATGCCGTGATCGGGTGAATAACTCATTCCAATGCTCGTTCGAATCTCGATCAACTCTTCTGCGAGTGTAAACGGATTGTCCTGGAAGGTCTCTAAGAGCGAAGCTGCGAACTGGTGCAACTGGTCCGGTGTCTGATTCGGCAACAGTAAAAAGAATTCATCGCCGCCGACCCGGGCAGCGAAACCGGGCGGCTTAACGGTCCGTTCAAGCAGCTGAGCCAAGTGAATCAAAAAGGCATCGCCGATTTGATGACCGTACGTATCGTTGATGCTTTTAAAGCCGTCGAGGTCAACGACGACGACCGTGACACTGTCCTGCTCGAGAATGGCTTGCCCGGCCCGTTCATAAAAGTTACGCCGGTTGGGGATTTTCGTTAACGGATCATGATAGGCGAAAAAGCGAATCGTCTGCTCGGCTTCCTTAAAGGACTGGATATCCCGAATCAGCAACATCCCGTGTAACTCCTGTTCGATGAAGACAAAGTCGGCATCCATGACGACATACCGTTCCTGTTGTTCGAGCGTCAGGACCTTTGTTTCGTATTCATTGAATTTACGCTGGGAAGCAAAGTGGACCTCATAATGCTGAAGCCAACCCTGTTGTTTTTTCTCCGGCAGGTAGTCGGCGAACGGCTGACCTGACAGTTTGTGTTCTTTTAACAATGTATGAGCCGCGGGATTCGCACTCTCGATTCGGCCGTGCCGGTCGAGCAACAGAATCGCCGAAGGATTTAAGTTATAAAGCGTCGCAAACCGTTTTTGATAAGAAGCGAGATAATCAAATCGGCGCATGGCGATCGTTAAAGCGGCCGCCCAAAACAGCCCGCCGTACATATAGGCGTAGGGCGGCATGACACCATAAAACGAGTTGTATCCGAAGACGATATCCCAAACGAGAACAAGGAGCGCAACACTCAACAGGACATTGATGATGCCCCGGCGCGCATCCCGCAACTGGGTCCGCGCATAAAACAGTAAACCGATCACGAGAAGGTGGAAGACGTTCCCGACAGTCATCGTGATTAAGTACGAAGCATTAAACTCCGGATAGATGAAGGCGCCGATCCGTTCAAATTGCTGACTGTTGATGACGTTCGTCTGAAAGGTATACGTAATCAGAACGATGATCATTGGTACATAAAAGATGCCCGGGTAAAGGAGCCGCGGCATCTTTTTCCACAGATTCGAGACACGGAAGATAAAGTGGAGCGATGTACTGAAGACGAGTAATCCAGCATTTCCGAACCAGTACGTCACGAAAGCCGGACTCATCGAGACGGGCGCGGCGTTTCGGAAAAATTCACCGAGAAACAACATCCCATAGGCGAAAGTAAAGAGACTCAGCAGCCGGTGCTGCGAACGTTTTGGATTGCGTAACAGGATATCCACGGCCATATAAAACATGATGAACGTCGGAATCAAGTAGACGGCCGTATACAAAAATAGGGGAGTCATGAAAAACCGTCCTTCTGAATGAATTTAAAGTCTTCACTTCATTATAAAAAGAAGAAAAGGACGAATCTAACATGTTTTGAACAAAAGGGGAATTAGTCTAAATTTAGTGTCAGTTGCCGGGTTTTGAGTGTCCCGACGAGACCGGACGGATCGTTTGCCGTTTTATGGGCGACGAAGGCTTCGTCTTCCGGAGCGGTCCGGACACGCAACGGCTTCTCATCGGCATGGACGAGCTCAAAGATTAACTCGGCGATGGTTTCCGGTGACTGACGCTCGGCGTGTCGGACGCGGTACGTCCGTAAATAACTTTCGATGATCGGTTTGAAATCATCTTCGTGCAATCCGCCTGTCTGCTCGAGACGGTCGAGGACGCTGGCGGTGAAGTTTGTCTCGACGGCAGCCGGTTCGATCAACGTGACATCGATCGAGAAAAAGGGTTTGTAATACGTAGCAAGGCTTTCGAACAGTCCTTCAAGGGCAAACTTGCTGGCACAGTAGATTTCATTCATCGGTTGACCGACCAGTCCGCTGATGCTCGAGGTGGCTAATAAATGACTGCCGTTCGGAGCGGCTTTCAAAAGCGGCAGACAACATTCGATTGTCCGCATGACACCGAACACATTGATATCAAACAGCTGAGTGATTTCATAACTTGTCGCTTGTCCGAGTGCCCGTAACAAGCCTTGTCCGGCGTTGCAGAATAAAGCATTCAGATGACCGACTTCCTGCTCAATGATGGAGACGGCCTGTTTTAAACTCATCAGGTCCGTGACGTCGACTTCAAGAAAATGCAGGTGCGGTAAAGCGGCTTGTTCGAGTGCCGGCGTCAGCTCACGGGTTCCGGCATAAACTGTCCATCCTTCTTCAGCAAACCGTGTCGCCGTCGCGAGACCGATCCCGGACGAGGCACCGGTGATGAAAATCGTACGCATGTGTCATTCCTCCTCTTGAATTCCAGGCTATACCATTCTTTACCCGAATTTAGCGAAGTTATTTTAAGTAAAAATTGCATTATATAATGTAAAAACTTAAAATGAAGAAAAAGAGCGGGAGGAAAAAGAAAATGGCTCAACAGGATCGACTTCAACAAATGCGGGAATGGATCAAGACGACACCTGAAATTTCACTTGATCAGCTGATGGAAGAGTACCGGATTTCGCGTGACACGGCCCGGCGAGATTTGATCCAGCTCGAGCGGGAAGGAAAAATCATCCGGGTCAAAAACGGTTTGATCCGTGTCGGGACGAACACGACCGTTCAGTATGACCGGCGGACCGAACAGCCGCAAAAGAACCGGATTGCGAAACACGCGGTCCGGTACGTTCAGCCGGACCAAACAATCATCCTCGATGCAGCTTCGACGGTCGCCCGGATGACGGTTCATCTTCCGGCGCAACCGATCCAAATCATTACGAATGCACTGGCTGTCGTCGAACAATTGGAGGCCCGTCCGGAAATTGATTTGTATGTGACCGGAGGGAAATGGGACCGGCATGCACGCAGTTTAGTTGGGATTAAGACAGCGGATGATATTTTGAACTATCAGGTCGACCGTGTATTCCTTGGCGCATGCGGGCTGACGGAACAGGGGATATTCGCGGAAAATCTGGAAGAAGCAATCGTGAAAAAGGCGATGATCCGCAGTAGCGCGGAAGTGACTGTACTGGCAGACCATACGAAGTTCGAGAAACGTTTTCTGCACAAAGTCTGTGATCTTGATCAGATTGATGTCCTGATTACGGATGAACGACCGACCGAACAATGGCAAAAGTGGCTGCAAGAAGCCGATATCTTGCTCGAAATAGCAGAGGAGGAATAAACATGACAACGATTCAAACGACATTAGTCGGATTCGGATTTTCAGCCGTAACGTTTCACGCCCCATTGATTCAAGCGTTGCCCGAATATACGATCCGGCAAGTCGTATCCAGCCAAGCCGATAAAGTGACGTCTGTTTTCCCGGAAGCCGATGTGATCGGAACACTCGAAGAGGCTTTACAGGATGACCAGACGGAACTTGTCATCATCACGACACCGACAGCTTTACATTTTGAGATGGCGAAACAAGCCATTGAAGCCAAAAAACATGTCCTGCTCGAAAAACCGGCCGTCGTGACGATGGAAGAGGCAATCGAACTGCAACGTCTCGCGACGCATCACGGCGTCTATGTCGCCGTCTATCAAAACCGCCGTTACGACGGCGATTTCTTGACGGTGGAACAATTGGTCGAGATGAATGAAATCGGAGATTGGCAATTGTTCGAATCACGGTTTGACCGCTATCGTCCGGTCGTACGGGATCGCTGGAGGGAAAAGGCAGGACCGGGCTCCGGTATTTTATTTGACCTCGGTTCACACTTGATCGATCAGGCGCTCGCTTTGTTCGGTGAACCGGATGCCGTCGTCGGCGATGTGTTATTCCAGCGCGACGGAGCGGAGACGGATGACGGATTCCACATTACGTTATTCTACGGGAAACGTCGGGTCATCCTCCGGTCCAATTCCTTTATCCAAGGGGCAACGCCGCGGTTTGAATTACATGCAACACGCGGAAGTTATCTCAAATACGGAATGGATCCGCAGGAAGCACGCCTTGCATCCGGACAACCAGTTGATGTCACAATCGGTCAAGAGGAAGCCGTGAATTACGGATATCTGCAAATTACGGATCACCCGGCGGAACGATTGGCGACACTTGCGGGAAATTATCTCGGTTTTTACAAAGCACTTGCTGAAGGTTTGAAGACGGGTGATGTGCCGGTCGATTTGACGGATGCGCTCAAGACAATGCAAATCATCGAAGCCGTTCGCTTGAGCAGCGAGACGGGACGGAAGATTTTCCGGAAGGAGTGGGATCAATGAATCTGACGGAACTATTGGCGCAGGAAGAGACACTGACGTTACGTCATTTTACGAATCACGATGCATTGGCGGCCGGACAGTACGTCATCGATCGGGCTTTGCGTGAGCAACTCAGCGTCGCCGTCGAATTGAAACGGAACGGACAACGGCTGTTTTACGCGGCACTGGACGGAACGGCACCGGATCAGGAGGAGTGGATCCGGCGGAAATCGAACGTCGTCCTCCGTCACGGACACAGCTCGCTCTACATGCGACTGTATAACGAAAGTAAAAACCGGTCCTACCACACGATGTATGCGGTCAATCCGGCCGACTATGCTGACGCCGGCGGATCGTTTCCGGTCCGGGTCGCGGGTGTCGGTGTCATCGGAACGATTACCGTATCGGGCTTATCGCAGGAAGCGGATCATCAGCTGGCGGTGGAAGCGCTGACGTATTTAAACGAAAGCAGGGCGGACTGAAAAGTGGATGTTATACAAATCAGGGGGTGACAGATTTCAAGTCTGTCACCCCCATGGGCGTGTTCAAAAGGAATCACTCTTTCATGCGACTCCTACAGGAAAAAGCGCAGGTTGTCTTGCGCTGTCAGAGACAGACAAGACCCACTTTCACGCCTCATTGAGGCGGAGAAGTTGGCTTGTGTCTCGCCTGAGGAAAGCGCGTGAAAGGAGTAGTGATTCCTTTTAGATCAGTCATGTTTTGGATATCATAATCAAGAAGCCATCGAGTCGGAAGCAGACGCTTCGACCCGTCGTTTGTTCCCGCGGTAAATAAAGAATAAGGCGGCTAACATAAACAACAGACCGGCAAAGCGTTTCAAATCAAACGCCACTTCGACGCCACCAAATGTCCCGAAGTGATCCAGCACCATTCCGGCTGACAACTGTCCGATGACGGTTGCGATACTGGCTGCCGTCACCCCGATTTTCGGGACGGAGAGAATGGTCAGGAACAGATAACTGACACCGAACCAGACGGCACTGAGCTGCCACCGGGGTGCATCAAGAATTAACAGGACATCTCCTTGTCCGAAAAAGAGGACGGCGAGTGCAAGCAGGAGCATGCCGGTGAAAAAAGTTAAAAATGTACTTTCCAGTGCGCCGGCTTTTTGACCGAAGGCACCGTTGATTGAAGACTGGGCACTGAGGAGAATTCCTCCGAGCAGTGTCATGCCGAGTAATGCGATATTCATCAAGTTTCCTCCTTCTTAGAAAATCAAAAATAGCGCGATGACCATCAGGCCGGATGCGATTAATTTGTCTTTGTTGATGGCAACGCGGGGACTTCCGAGCCATCCTTTATGTTCAATGACCATGCTGGCGATCATCTGACCGATGATGACGCTGATCATGGCGAGACCAACACCGACGAGCGGGATGCTGATGATCAGGATTGTCAAATAAATACTTCCGAGTAATCCGCCGAGCAACGTCCATTTCGGAGCTTTGAATGTATAGCCAAGCGAACCTTTTCCAAAGAAAAGGGTGATGATGCCGATGATGATTGTACCGGCAAAGAAATTATAAAAGCTGCTTTCGAGTTTACCGATACTGTTACCAAGCTCCCCGTAGATGGCGCCTTCGATACTGAGCGCAATCCCGGCAAGTAAAGCCAACAGGTAATAAATGAATTTCACAATCCGTTCCTTCTTTCTTTTCCAAATCTACATATCGAGAATTGTCGATATATTAACAAAGGAAAACCCCTTAGAGTTCTCCTTTTAGATACTCTGCCAACTCGTTAATCTTTTCTTCATTTCGACGGTAATACGTCCACTTGCCGTGACGTTCGGATTCGAGCAATCCGACTTTTTGTAACATCGCCAAGTACTGGGATACCGTGGATTGGGACAGGTTGGCCTTCTCCTGGATATCACCGACACAGACGCCTCCTTTTTCAGCGAGATTCGTTGACAAGTGAGCAGCCGGTTTGTTGAAATGAGTCTCTGGATCCTTGAGCCAGCGTAAGATGTCGAGACGGACTTCGTTCGACAACGCTTTAAAAAGATCTACTTGTTGTGTCATGCCATCAATCTAATCGATACTTTCCGATATGTCAATTCATCGGTTTGAGTCGGCAAAAGCGGTTTTATCCAAAGTGTGCGTGATTTTTTCACCGGAAACGAGTTGAAATCCGAGACCTTGATAAAACGGATCGGCCTGTTCGCTGTATAAGACGAGTCGGTCATACGTCAAAAAGGCTTCAGACATGATTTTTTCAAGCAATGCCGTCCCGATTCCATGTGACCGGGCTTCCGGCAAGACATAGACATGACGGATCCGGCCGGTTAGGGCTTGACCGGATTGTTTCATATATCCGCCGCACGCCAGGACTTGATTGGTTGTCGACAGGGCGACGAACATCGCTTCCCCGTCTTCTTGAAACGATTCCTCCCGGCGGTTGCGTAACATTCGCTCGACGAGTTGGAATCCTTCCTGCGAACTTTTAGCGAGCAACGGAAGCCAGTTGTATCCATCAAAGTCGTTTACCCGTTCGATTGTCACATCCATCCGTGATTCCTCCTTCTTTTCTCTTGGATTATTCCTTTTTCAGGCCCCTCAAAAACCCAATTTTCTTTTTCGATGAATCTTTTTTTACGAGAGACTGGATTTTTAAAAGCCCTTTTGCGTATAATGAGAAGTAATGGATTGAACGCAAATGAAAGGAAGTGGCCGTCACAATGAGCCTCAGCCGTTTAAGTAAAGAAGAAATTACTGATCTTTCACTGATTAACTTCGTCAATGAAATGCTGCAAGAAGCGGGCGAACAGCCTATTACTTTCGATGACATCACAAAAGAAATCGAAAAATATCATACGTTTAAAAATGAAGAGGACAAGTTCGAGAAACTTGCCCAACTTTATACGGACATGAACATCGATGGAAACTTCGTTAACGTCGGAGCTAACCGTTGGTCGCTTCGTGCATGGTATCCGTTCGATAAATCGGACGAGGATCTGGTCATCGAAGCGCGTCAACGCGGTGAACTCGATGAGTTCGAAGAAGAGTTCAACTACGATGCAGAAGAAGATGAGTTCGAGACAATCGAAGATGATCTCGATACGTTCGCGAAAACTGCTGATTATGATGCAGCAGATGACAGCGAAGAAGATACATTCAAAAAAGTTGCGGTCATTGATGACCTCGAAGACGATTTGGATGAAGAAGACCTCGAAGATTTCGAGGAAGAAGACGAAGAAGTTTAACAACCGCAACCTGCCATTTTTGAACATGAAAATGGTAGTTTTTTCGTTGACGGCTGACACAGGTACGTGTGATTTTTGTCTTTAAAAAATCTGCTTGACGAAGTTTTCGGAATGACGTAAGTTAGTCATGGGCTTCTTTAAGCAACGTGCTTAATTTCAGCAAAAGTGTCTCCTGTGAATGGGGGCACTTTTGCTTTTTTATTTTTTAACGACCTCTGACAGATTTCTGGACTCGAGAAGGGAGCAATTTAATCATGACAAAGTATATTTTCGTAACCGGTGGGGTAGTATCTTCGCTCGGTAAAGGGATCACGGCAGCATCACTCGCTCGTCTCTTGAAAAACCGTGGCCTGAATGTCACGATCCAAAAATTCGACCCGTACATCAACATCGACCCGGGAACGATGAGCCCGTACCAACACGGCGAAGTGTTCGTCACGGATGACGGTGCTGAAACGGACCTTGACCTTGGTCACTACGAACGGTTCATCGATATTAACCTCAGCCAAAATGCAAACGTGACATCCGGCCGGATCTACTCGACGGTTCTGAAAAAAGAACGTCGCGGTGATTACAACGGTGGAACAGTCCAGGTCATCCCGCACATCACGAATGAAATCAAAGACCGTGTCTTCCGTGCCGGAAAAGAAACGGGCGCAGATGTCGTCATCACAGAGATTGGTGGAACAGTAGGGGATATCGAATCGCTTCCGTTCATCGAAGCCATTCGTCAGGTGAAAAACGATATCGGGAAAGAAAACGTTATGTACGTTCACTGTACACTCGTTCCGTATCTTGCCGCTGCAGGCGAGCTGAAGACGAAACCGACACAACACAGTGTCAAAGAACTCCGCAGCTACGGAATTCAGCCGGATATCATCGTTCTTCGTGCAGAACATGATGTACCGCAAGAGATGAAAGATAAAATTGCCCTCTTCTGTGACACACGTCCGGAAGCGGTCATTGAAGCAAAAGATGCGTCGACACTTTACGAAGTGCCGCTTAATCTGCAACGTCAAGGCATGGACCAACTCGTCTGTGACTACTTCAAATTCGATACACCGGCTGCTGACATGACAGCTTGGAAGCAACTTGTCCACACAGTGACACACCTTGAGAAGAAAACGAAAATCGCTCTTGTCGGGAAATATGTCGAACTCCGTGATGCATACATCTCGGTTGCAGAAGCCTTGAAACACGCCGGTTTCGCTTTCAACAGCGACATCGAAATCGACTGGATCAATGCAGAAGACGTCACGCGTGACAACGTTCAGGAATTACTTGGTTCAGCAAACGGAATCCTCGTCCCAGGCGGATTTGGAGAACGCGGAATCGAAGGAAAAATCGAAGCGACACGTTTTGCACGTGAAAACAACGTCCCGTTCTTCGGAATTTGCCTCGGTATGCAACTGGCGACAGTTGAGTTCGCCCGTAACGTCCTGAATCTCGAAGGTGCTCACTCGGCGGAAATCGATCCGGCGACACCGTACCCGATCATCGACTTGCTGCCGGAGCAAAAAGACATCGAGGACCTCGGTGGTACGCTTCGTCTCGGTCTGTATCCGTGTAAGCTTGAAGACGGTTCAAAAGCGCGTGCGGCTTATTCGAGTGAACTCGTTTACGAACGTCACCGTCATCGTTATGAGTTCGGTAACGAATTCCGTGAGCAGTTCGAAGCGAACGGTATGGTCTTCTCAGGTACGAGCCCGGATGGCCGTCTTGTTGAAATCATTGAGATCCCGGAACACAAATGGTTCGTCGCTTGTCAGTTCCACCCGGAATTGATTTCGCGTCCGGAACGTCCGCAAGCCTTGTTCCATGACTTCATCCAAGCATCATTGGCTGAGTAAGAATATCACTTTAAACCTGTCTCCATTCGGAGACGGGTTTTTTTTGTAGGCTATGAAGAAGCCGGAATCATCTTTCGGAGAAAATCAAAATTCGCCGACGCTTTTAAAACTTATCTGCTATAATGATAGCGAATTCATTCCTACAAATTTTGCGTGGAAGGTGTAGATCTTGATGGCTCCTAAATATAAACAAGTAGCTGAACAAATTGAAACGGATATCGTCAACCACGTCTACCAACATACAAATAAGTTGTTGACGGAAGATGAATATGCGACGAAATATGACATCAGCCGAAATACGGTCCGAAAAGCAATCGAAATCCTTGTCAACAAAGGATACGTCTACCAAGTTCAGGGGAGCGGCGTGTTTGTCCGTGACCATTACAATAGTGACTATGTGAATCTTGAGAAATTACAAGGGTTGACGAGTGACTTCAGCGGCCGCAAAGTCGAGACACGTCCTTTAGCTTTTGAACAGACGACAGCGAACGAGGAAGTAGCGGAACGGATGAAGTGTCCGGTCGGCACACCGGTCTATTATGTCAAACGTCTCCGTCTCGTCGACGATCATCCGTTTTCCGTCGAAGATTCATATTTCCGGAAAAGCCTGGTCGTCTATTTGGATGAAAATATCATCCGAAAGTCGATTTATAACTATTTACGAAATGATCAAAAACTGGCGATCGGTTTTGCAGATCGTGTCATTTATGCAGATTTCTTAAAGGCTGAAGATGCGGTGTTACTCGAATTAAAAGAAAATGATCCGGCATTGCTCGTCGATAACACGGTGTATCTGACGAACGGTCAAATCTTTGATGTCTCGCGTGCGACCCATCATTTCAAACACGTTAAGATGCTGAAGGTTTCGAACATCAAATCATGAACGTATGCGAGAAAATTCTCTCGCATGCGTTTTTTTTGTTCACATTTTATTTGATAAGAAAGGGTTTACATCTATTTTTGAGCATGCTACTATCGGTTTATAGAATTTGTACCTATGAATTTTAGTTATCCATACAAAAAGGAGAGATACCATGGTTTCTGAAACGATTGAGATTACACCGGAAGATATTTTTGGTCTGATTGCCCTTTCAGGTGACGCCAAAGCCAGTTATCATCAGGCGATTCTTTTGATGCAGGAAGGAAAAAACGAAGAAGCGGATGCAGCTGTTAAAGCAGGCGATGCGACATTAAAAGAAGCGCACAGCATCCAAACGAAATTCGTAACACTTGAAGCACAAGGAAAAACGGCCACGGTCGGTGTCCTGATGGTACATGCGCAAGACCATTTAATGAATACGATTCTTGTGAAAGAATTGCTCGGATACATGATGAACATGCAAAACGAAATCAATCAATTGAAGGGAATGGATCAAAAATGATGAAAATCGGATTATTCTGTGCGGCAGGTATGTCGACAAGTATGTTAGTGGAAAAAATGAAAGCGGTTGCCGCTGAACGAGGACTCGAAACAGAGATTGCAGCCTATCCGGAATCGGAAATGGAAACGTATGTCGACAACTTGGACGTTGCGCTGCTCGGACCGCAAGTCAAATACCTGCTCGCAAAAGGTAAACAGATTTGTGAACCAAAAGGTGTGCCGATTGATGTCATCAACACGATCGATTACGGCATGATGAACGGAACGAAAGTACTGGACCACGCACTCAAGCTCGCAAATAAATAAAACGGGGTGACCACTTTGAAAATGCCTAAACAATTCCTGTTTGGTGCGGCGTCGGCTTCTTATCAGGTCGAAGGTGCATGGAACGAGGACGGAAAAGGGGTCTCGAACTGGGACGTCTTTTCGAAAATTCCCGGCAAGACTTTTGAGAATACAAATGGTGATGTCGCCATCGATCATTACCACCGTTACAAAGAAGACATCGGACTGATGGCAGAGATGGGCCTCGAATCGTACCGCTTCTCAATTTCATGGCCGCGGATCTTCCCAAATGGCACAGGTGAAGTAAATGAAAAAGGACTCGAGTTTTACAACAACATCATTAATGAGTGTTTAAAACACGACATCGTCCCGTTCGTGACGCTGTATCATTGGGATTTACCACAAGTCCTCGAAGAACAAGGCGGCTGGCGGGATCAAGCGACGGTCGATGCCTTCGTCCGTTTCGCAGATACTTGTTTCGAAGCGTTTGGTGACCGTGTCCGCAACTGGATTACGTTTAACGAGACGGTCATCTTCTGCTCGCTCGGCTACTTGTCAGGCGCCCATCCACCTGGCATCGAAGGTGATGCGAAAGCCTACTTCCAGACGACACATAATGTTTTCGTCGCCCATGCCCGTTCCGTCGAACGTTTTAAACAAGCGGGATACGAAGGGGAAATCGGCATCACGCACGTCTTTAACCCAGCTTTCAGCATCGATAACGAAGCGGACAATAAATTCGCTGAGATGCATGCGAACGAATTTGCAACGCACTGGTTCTACGACCCGGTTTTAAAAGGAACGTATCCGGAATACGTCGTCAAGCAACTGGAACAACAAGGTCTGCTGCCGGACTGGACGCAAGACGAACTTGAGTTGCTCAAACGGACGGCTCCGCTGAATGATTTCATCGGTCTCAACTATTATTGCCCGCAACGCGTCATGAAAAATGATACTGCCCTCGTCATGGCAGGTGGTCGCGAAAATGCAACCGGTCGTCCGGGTAACCCATCGTTTGACGGTGTATACAAAACGGTCCTGATGGACGATAAAGTCTACACGAAGTGGGGTTGGGAGATTGCCCCGGATGCTTTCCTTGAAGGACTCCGGATGCTGCAAGCCCGTTACGGTGATGTCAAAATCTACATTACAGAGAACGGTCTCGGTGATGTTGATCCAATCGTCGGCGAAGAAATCATGGATACACCACGTATCGAATATATCGAGAGTCACCTCCGCGCCGTCAAACACGCGGTTCAGGAAGGAATTAATGTCTCCGGATATTATGCCTGGTCGGTCATCGATCTCCTCAGCTGGTTGAATGGTTATAAGAAACAATACGGATTTATCTACGTCGACCATGAAAATGGTCTTGCCCGCAAAAAGAAACAATCGTTCCATTGGTACAAAGAGATCATCGCCACGCGCGCTGAAGACCTGTAAGGAGGTTTCCGAATGAGTCGTCTAGAAACCGTATTCGAAAAAGTGACACCGGCCTTTGCCCGTTTTGCAAACGCCAAACCGGTCCTTGCCATCAAGGATGGATTTATCTTGACGATGCCGATGACAATCATCGGGTCACTGTTCCTGTTGATTTTAGCTCTCCCGATTCCAGGCTGGGAAAAGTTCATGACCGGTCTGTTTGGAGCCGATTGGACGTTACCGTTGACGCAAGTCGTCGGAGCGACATTTGATATTCTTGCCCTGATTGGTGTATTCGGAATTGCCTATTCGTACGTCAAAAACGAAAAAATCGAAGGGGTGCCGGCCGGTATCCTTGCGATCATCTCGTTTTTGATCATCACCCAAGCATCCGTTCTGTCGGAGTCAGGTGAAGTCGTCAAAGGCGTCGTCCCGAAAGTCTGGACAGGTGGACAAGGGGTCATGGCGGCAATCGTCGTTGGATTGGTCGTCGGTTTCATCTACTCGCAGTTCATCAAACGCGGCATCAGTATTAAGATGCCGGCCGGTGTTCCGCCCGGTGTCGCGAACTCGTTCTCGGCACTCGTCCCGGGACTCGCTGTCATCACGTTGTCTGTCGTCACGTTTGCTGTCTTCCAGGCATTTGCGGACCGGACGTTTACGGAAGTCATCTATGACGTGCTCCAAGCACCGATTCAAAACTTGACGGATACGCTGGCTGGAGCCGTGCTCATCATGGTGCTTATGTCAGTCATGTGGTGGTGCGGGATTCATGGTGCAGCCATCATCATGGGAATCATGGGACCGCTGTTGACAGCTAACGCGCTCCAAAACCAAGCGATCCTCGACTCGGGGAAAGAACTGGTCGTCGGTGGAAACGCGAATATCGTCACGATTCAATTCCTCGATGTCTTTACGAAACTTGGTGGAACGGGAATCACGATCGGTTTCATCATCGCGACGTTGATGGTGGCCCGCTCGGCACACTTGAAGCAACTTGGGAAGTTGTCGCTTGCTCCGAGTTTGTTCAACATCAATGAACCGGTCATCTTTGGAATGCCGATCGTCTTTAACCCGATCATGTTCATCCCGTTTGTGATCGTCCCTGCCATCGCATCGTTCATGGTCTATTTCACGATTCTGTGGGGGTGGGTCGAACCGTTTAATGCCTTGCAGGTACCGTGGACGACTCCACCGATCATTTCCGGATTTTTGATCGGCGGATGGCGTGCGGCATTACTGCAAATTGCAACGATTGCTATGTCGGTCGCGATTTATCTGCCGTTTGTCCGGATGCAGGATCAACTGTCATACGGAGAAGAAGTCAAAGCACAGGAAGATCAAGCTTCGGCTTAAGTAGGAAGAGTGTTCTAAGTTACAAAAACGAGTGTGTTTTCTCTGAAGGTAGAGGAAACACACTCGTTTTGAATATCTAGGCAAAAATAGTTCAGAAGTTTAGATTATTACTATAGAAGAAAAGCGTCATTCCCACTCTTCCGTCATCTCTTGTAACTGCGTCAAAATATGCGTCAACAGGAAGGCAGCTAGTGCCAGACTCGGCAAACCATGACGGGAACCGTCCTCAGCCGGAAGCAATCCTTTATCGAATTTCAGAGCGAGCGGTGCAATCGACCGTTCGAGTGTTTCCGTCACATCACCAAGTGTGATGATTGAATACGGCGTATGCCACGCATCATAGCGGGCAAGTGACGCGAGCAAATCGGACCGTTCCGTATCCGGTGTAAAAATCAACACCCGGTCGACGGCATGCAACGTTTTATGATCCTTAATTTTCGTGACACGCTTCATCTGGTCCGGACCGTCGGACAGCATCGGATACAGTCCTTCAAACTCGCCGTAGGCATCGAGATAGACTTTTCCTTGACCGACGAGTGCCTGCGCAAGCAGACGGACGACATCGAATAATTCGTCTTCCTGTTTTGTAAGCGTTTGTAGTTTTCCGTTGAATTGTGTCGCTAAAATTTTCAGCATTTCTAACATCCTTTCTAAATTTCTCTCACACACAGTATATAGCAAGTTTTGCTTTCATGTAGAATGGAAATAACTAGAGGAGGAGTGTGGGAGATGAAAGGAAGATTACTCATCGCGGAAGATGAACCGGGGATTCGGAATTTACTGGCACAATTATTTCGGGCGCAAGGGTATACGACCGATGTCGCCGTCGATGGTCTTGAGACGATTGAACGGCTCAAGGAGACGGAATACGATTTGTTGTTGATGGATGTCAACATGCCGGGGCGGACCGGTCTTGAAGTCCTGCGTCATCAGGATGAGGTCGGACGACGGATCCGGACGATTCTGATGACCGCTTTAGACGAAAAAGAAGCGATGGAAGAAGCGAAACGACTCGGTGTCGTTGCCTTCTTCGGCAAGCCGTTTGACATCTTTGAATTAAAAAAAGAAGTGACTGTGCAAATTTCGAACGATGTAAGCGGTTAATCCTTCACGTCGTCGTCACAATCCTAAATTCGGAGTGAAATGCTGTACGTTCCGGTGAATCAGTGTGTTATAATCAGTCTGAAAATGCACGTTTACGTGTAAGTAGCGATCAAAACAGAGGAGGATGTCATTATGCCATTAGTATCTATGACAGACATGTTAAACAAAGCTCTCGAAGGTAAGTACGCAGTAGGTCAATTCAACATCAACAACCTCGAGTGGACTCAAGCAGTACTCGGTGCGGCTCAAGAAGAGCAGTCACCAGTTATTCTTGGAGTATCTGAAGGTGCAGCACGTCACATGGGCGGATTCTACACTGTTGTTAAAATGGTAGAAGGTCTCGTTCACGACATGAAAGTAACAGTTCCTGTTGCAATCCACCTCGACCACGGTTCGAGTGTTGAAAAATGTAAAGAAGCGATCGACGCTGGATTTACATCTGTAATGATCGACGATTCACATAGCCCGATCGACACAAACATCGAAACAACAAAAGCTGTTGTTGAGTATGCGCATTCGAAAGGTGTTTCAGTAGAAGCGGAAGTTGGTACAGTTGGCGGACAAGAAGACGACGTCATCGGTGATGTCATGTACGCGAAACTTGACGACTGCGTTCGTATCGTCAAAGAAACTGGAATCGACACGCTTGCTCCTGCACTCGGTTCTGTTCACGGACCATACAAAGGTGAACCAAACCTTGGTTTCACTGAAATGGAAGAAATCCGTAACGCAACAAACCTTCCACTCGTTCTTCACGGTGGAACAGGAATCCCGACACACGATATCGAAAAAGCAATTTCGCTTGGTACTTCGAAAATCAACGTCAACACGGAAAACCAAATTTCGTTCGCGAAAGTGGTTCGTGAAGTCTTGGCTGAGAAACCAGAAGCATATGACCCACGCGTATTCATCGCACCAGGTCGCGAAGCAATCAAACAAACTGTCATCGGTAAGATGCGTGAGTTCGGTTCAAGCAACAAAGCTTAATTTTTCATGCCTAAAGCACGGTAGACACTCGTCTATCGTGCTTTTTTTCATCTAAATCAGCAGATTGTTTTGGAAAACGTTAGGACTTCTCACCGAAAAAATTTATAATGGAGGAGTAAGCGATTTCAAGGGATACTTTAAGGGATGAAAGGGGAAAGAGAGAGATGAGATTTTTTATCGACACAGCAAACGTAGAGGATATTAAAAAAGCACATAAAATGGGGATTTTAGATGGGGTTACGACAAACCCGTCACTCGTCGCAAAAGAAGGCGTCGATTTCCATACACGACTGCGCGAAATCTGTGAGATCGTCGGAGACGTCTCGGTCAGCGCCGAAGTCATTGCCCTCGATGCAGAAGGAATGATTCGCGAAGGGAAGGAACTTGCTCAGATTGCACCGAACATTACGGTAAAGGTTCCGATGACACCGGCAGGACTTGAGGCTGTCGCAGCACTTTCAAAAGAAAACATCACGACGAACGTCACGTTGATCTTCAATCCGAACCAGGCCTTGCTCGCAGCACGTGCCGGCGCAACATACGTATCACCGTTCCTCGGTCGTCTGGATGATATCGGTCAAGACGGTATGGGACTTGTCGAAACAATTGCCCAAATCTTCGTCATTCATGATATTCCGACACAAATCATCGCGGCTTCTGTCCGTAATCCGGTTCACGTCACGAATGCGGCGCTCGCTGGAGCAGATATCGCGACGATTCCGCTTAATGTCATTGAATCACTGACGCAACACCCGTTAACGACGCAGGGAATCGAACGTTTCCTGGCTGACTGGGAAAAAGCGCAGCAATAACAGATTGTAGAGAAAGGTTGATGGAATGTGGACATTTTGCATATCGTAGGACAACAACGTCTTGAAGGAACCGTCATGATCAGTGGATCGAAACAGAGTGCGATTCCGTGTCTCGCGGC
>Ga0308158_10000615_pt1 | contig 51952 bp, 53 predicted proteins | sample PhyBR2_FD_201038 | JGI IMG/M metagenome (GOLD analysis project Ga0308158, IMG submission 201038) | Phyllosphere microbial communities from UC Gill Tract Community Farm, Albany, California, United States - DLSLB.R2 | ecosystem: Host-associated > Plants > Phyllosphere > Unclassified | place: USA... | reverse complement strand
GCTTCGGGATCACCCCTACTCGAAACATCCAGACGCCACCCATATGGAGATCAACATGGCCACCCCGACCACCAAAGCAGCTCAAGAAGTTCTCAAAGCGGATTTTCAGACCCTGGTCCGCGACACCGAAAAATTGCTCGAGCACACGGCCAGCATCGCCGGTACTCAAGCTGAAGAACTGCGTGCGCAGATCAACGAAAGCCTGCTCAAGGCTCGCGAATCACTGCAGCAAACCAAGGAGACCGCTGCCGAGCGCGGCCAGGAAGCCGTGGTAGCGGCTGAAGGCTACGTACAGGAAAACCCTTGGCAGTCCGTGGGCATCGCCGCGGGTGTAGGCTTCCTTCTGGGCCTGTTGGCTACAAGGCACTGATATGTCCCTCCTCGACTCGGATACCACAGACACCAGCACCGGCTCCACGTCTCGGCGCCTGGGTGCTGCCATGCTCGGCCTGCTACGCAGTCATGTCGAACTGTTCGGCATCGAGTTGCAGGAGCAGAAATCTCGAACCGTCAGCCTGTTGCTTTTTGCCGGGCTGGCCCTGGTATTCGCGCTGCTGGCATTGGTCGCGTTGTCCGGGCTCATCCTGATTCTGCTGTGGGACAACTACCGCATGGCCGGAATGGTCGGCCTGGCGGTGTTCTACGTATTGGCAGGGATCTTCTGCGCATTCCGCCTCAAGGCGGCCGTGTTCGATGAGTCCTCGCCATTCAGTGGAACACTGGAAGAATTGGCCAACGACAGGGAGCGCCTGCTGCCATGAGCCGAAACGAACCCACCAGCGCGCAATCGCGGCGCGAAATGCGCAAGTCGTTGATTCGCCTGCGCATGGAAATGCATCGTCAGGAGCTGCGGCATGAGTCCCGGCAATTGGTCAACCCGCTCAACCGTCTGCGTGGGTTGGGCCAATCGGTACAGACCGGCATGGGCATCAAGCATGCCTCGCTGTGGGGCATTGCCGGGGTTACGCTGATGGGCTTCCTCACCGGGCGCGGCGCTGGCAACAGCGCACGGGCTCCGGTGGTTGTGCCGGTGCGCGGCGCCGGGCGTCTCTCACGGTTGGCGAAAGTCGGGGCAACCTTGTTGCCACTGATCAAGCTGGCCATGCAGGGCTCCTCGCGCCGACGCTAATGCTGCAACAAAAGGCAATCCGGGCGCAGCTTTCGCTGTGTACGGATTGCTTTTTTTTGCGCCGAATTTGTGCTTTCAGAAGTACGCCCCACACATTCACGGCCCAATGCCAGCCTTGCCAGCCGGCGTACGCAAGCCGACACTGCAGGCTCGATCGGGTCCCGGAGGAATCGCCTTGGATTGGCACACACTGCTTACACGCGAACGCTTGGGCAAGCCCCTGCACAGCCCTGAAGAACTGGGCCGCAGCCCGTTCCACAAGGATCACGACCGCATCATCTTTTCCGGCGCCTTCCGCCGGTTGGGGCGCAAGACCCAGGTCCATCCGGTGTCGAGCAACGACCATATCCACACGCGCCTGACACACTCGCTGGAAGTCAGCTGCGTTGGCCGCTCCCTGGGCATGCGTGTGGGTGAAACCTTGCGTGAACAGCTGCCGCAGTGGTGCGAACCCAGCGACTTGGGCATGGTGGTGCAATCGGCCTGCCTGGCACACGACATCGGCAATCCGCCGTTCGGCCATTCGGGTGAAGACGCCATTCGCCACTGGTTCCGCCAGGCTGCAGGCCGTGGCTGGCTGGACGCGATGAGCGAAGTGGAACGCGACGACTTTCTCAATTTCGAAGGCAACGCCCAAGGCTTTCGGGTGCTCACGCAACTGGAGTACCACCAGTTCGACGGTGGTACGCGGCTGACCTATGCCACATTGGGCACCTACCTCAAGTACCCCTGGACCGCGCGCCATGCCGACGCCCTGGGCTACAAGAAGCACAAGTTCGGCTGCTACCAGAGTGAGCTGCCATTGCTCGAGCAGATCGCCGGCAAGCTGGGCCTGCCGCTGCTCGAAGAACAGCGCTGGGCCCGGCACCCGTTGGTGTACCTGATGGAGGCGGCCGACGACATCTGCTATGGCCTGATCGACCTCGAAGACGGCCTGGAGATGGAGTTGCTCGACTATGCCGAGGTCGAAGCGTTGCTGCTCGACCTGGTAGGCGACGACATTCCCGACACCTATCGCCAGCTGGGTCCGCTGGACTCGCGGCGGCGCAAGCTGGCGATCCTGCGGGGCAAGGCCATCGAGCACCTGACCAATGCCGCGGCGCGTGCCTTCGTCGAACAGCAGGAGGCGTTGTTGGCCGGCCAGTTGACAGGCGATCTGGTCGAGCACATGCACGGTCCGGCCAAGCGCTGCGTGCTCGATGCCAAGGACATGGCGCGCAAGAAGATCTTCCAGGACAAGCGCAAGACACTGCACGAGATCGGCGCCTACACCACCCTCGAAGTCCTGCTCAATGCCTTCTGCGGCGCAGCGCTGGAGCAGCACACCACCGGCAAGTTGTCGTTCAAGCACCAGCGCATTCTCGACCTGCTGGGGCACAACGCGCCGCAGGCAGACTGGCCACTGCACAAGTCGTTCCTGCGCATGATCGATTTCATCGCCGGCATGACCGACAGCTATGCCGCCGAGATGGCCGGAGAAATGACCGGGCGTTCCAACTCGTTCTAGCCTGAAGCGGTGAAACAAACGAATACAAACGATAGTTGACTCTTTTGAATCAAACTATCTTTGTATTCTTTTGTATTCCGTTACGCTTAAATGTGTAGGAAGTTTCCTAGAATCACACTTTGCCATGTCCTTTCGTATGCCCTTCGAAGCAACTGGGCTAAGGTGCGCGCTTTTACTGAATCGTTCAGGAGAGGCTGCATGCGTAATGTATTCATTATCGATGATCACCCTGTCATTCGGCTTGCTGTCAGAATGATTCTGGAAAACGAAGGCTACTGCGTTGTCGGAGAAAGCGACAATGGCGTGGATGCCATGCAGATGGTGCGCGAGTGCCAACCTGACTTGCTCATAGACGTTTTCTAGACAGCGTTATTGATTACCAAATTTTATCTCGATAGATCAAAAGGATAGGATTTTTTTTGACACCTCGATTTGACACCTTGATCCGGTGAGCTAGCCTTTAGAGCATTCCACTCACAGGACGTTTCAGCATGCTAACGTGTCGAATCACAGACAAAGTCCTGACTTTCAAGTGGCAGTCCGACTTAGCGGTAAAAGGCTCGCAGACTTACGCTTGCACTCATTATGGGAAATTCACCCCTCCTCAGTTGCAGGTGCTCGCTGACAGCACCATAGCGGTGTGTTCAAGACTCTCGAAAAACAGTTACAACGCATGCTTCAAAGGCCTAAGCACGATTCTCGAAAAACTAAATCCATCTAAATGGCCGGCGCACAACAACGTCCCCGGCTGGCAAAATATTATTGTTACACTTTTTGAAAAAACGATCCAAACGAAAAAACTAAAACTCCAATCACGGGTTACGTACTGGAATTCCGCCGCGCAGATAATAAAAGAACTTTCACGAATGGGAGTAATCCCTCGTGCAGTAAGGATTCCAAATGCCAAAAGCAATTCCTGGACTGATGAAAACTCCTCTCCCCCTCTTGGCTATCAATGTGAAAAAATCCCACTCGTTACAGCGATTGAAGAAATATTGCCAAAAAAGTTTCTGGTTGAGCTGGATCTCGACAAACCGGATGACTTGTATTTAACGCAATTCAAACAGGAGCTCGAAACCAGTGTTGCACTTGTATCCAATGCTTTAAACAGTTATTGGGAAGAAATGCTGACAACGCATAGTATCGGCAAAGCGCTGATGGACTCTGTTCCAGCGCTCGGCCGTGACCAAATAATTGAAGCAAACGGAATTAGTGCTGACGGCATCCACGTCTGCGCGCCTTCGTCGCCGCGCAGACTAGTCATCCCGTGGCTCTTGACCCTACTGAAGCACAAATTTGAGAAAGGCCTGATTACAGCAATTAGCGCAACTGAGTTTTTTAGAACTTCAGCCGGCTTAGGTCTTGGGAGAGTGAATAAGCTATTCCAGGCGCTGAAAGCGATTTGTCCCCGTAAATATATGAAAGCTAAAGTTTCAAACGAATACGCAAGCCGCCTGATTGGGTTATTAAGTGTAGTGGATTGCAACGCAGCGATAGCCGCACTTGTCATTAACAACCCTGTCTTCACCCCTGAGTCCATCGCTGTAGCAGATCTGTATATGGAAAACGGTGATTGCTATGTCCAGGTGGATACTGAAGAAGGATTAGTAAGATTCTCGGTTTCAAAACCTAGGGCAGGGAGTCGAAAGGTCGCCTACTTGAACAAAATCAGTAGGGATATTCTTGCAAAGGTGATTGAATGCACCGCAAACGTCAGACAGCTTCTAAAGGCCGATAAACGTCCGGACTGGACGCGGCTATTCATCTATTTTTCGTCACGGGGGCCTGCAAGCAGGGCTAGCCAGATAAGCAACAACAACGAAGACAAAAACTCACTCAAGACCCGACTTGCTGCGGATCTGACTTCCATCCGAGGTGAACTCGATTTATCACCCAGAGTGCTCAGAGCAACGCAGGGAATCATCACATTCTTGCGAACAGGTAGTCTCGCAGTGACTTCCCTCGTTTTAGGAAATAGCATTGCAGTAACAGAGTCTAACTATATTCCCAAGTGGCTGGTTAATCGCTTTGCTAACAGAACTCTACGTATCCTGGCACAGAAAGCTATTGTAGTCGCCACGCATGGGCATCCCTGGGCTCTGGCCGCAACAGATTTTACAACCCCGGAACAACTCCACCGGTTTATCGTGAGAGTTCTTTCTGAGGCTATTGGGAATGATCCATTTGCTGTTGTTGCTCGCCGTCGACTGTCGAATGTTAACAACCTTTCTACGGTTCTACCCCCGAAAAGCGGTGATCTTCACTTTCACATAAACAGTGAGATACTAGCTGCGTTGTATGCCTATGAATCTCAAGTTGCCAATATGCCATCAGAAGAGCAGCTGAAGATCCATCCAGAGACTCAGCTTAGTCATCAAGCCGTATGCAACATCGCACGTCTCTCTAGATTGGCAGCCGAACTTGATATAGACAACGCTAGTGAATCTGACTTTCAAATATCTCACAGCTTCTGTGGCGGCGACTGGGATGAATTGAAAGAAGCACACCAGATCGCGCTTGGCGAAATCGAATATTATAATTCACTATTTGTTAATGTGCAGCTCGCTCGATAAAAGCACAGCTGATCAGGAGACTATAGATGCGCAGACGAAATTCGCGTCACATCAGCGAAGAGGTGCAGGTCGAAAATTTAGTTAATAAGGCGAGGAAACTCATCCATGTGCAGAACGACCAGTATGAGGCTGACTGGTTAAAAGCCGGCGGCATCGGCAGCGAGCAGTGGACTGTCATGGATGACTACGAATTAGGTTCGGTGTTCACTATAAGGTTCGACGACTACCTGCCAGACGGCAGTTTATTAACCGATGCTCAAAATTCACTATTGTTAGAGCCAATCCAAAAAGCAGTATTCCACTTGCGGATGGGCAACCTTCAACACTTTCATGGCTGGCACAAACAATGGTTAAGAGTCGTTGACACCTCTGTAAATCTAGCAAGGTGGATGGTGCTTCACACGGCGGTTTTCCAGCCTCAACAATTTGGATTTAAGCTACTCACCGATGATCACCTCAAAGCTTATTTTCACGAGTTTGCCAATGGGGGAATCGCAAACACACTAAAGCTAGAAGACAGATTTCTGGCGATACTTCACGAAGAAACACTAACTTCGTTGCCACTGTCAGAAATTCTTGCCAAAAAGAACTGCTTGGATGAAGGTTTTATTCAGAGCTCTGCATTTTGGCTACATAAGCAAGGAGCTTATATTCACGCCAAAAGGCTGAAGTGCAAAGTAGTATCTCGTAAATATCTGGAGAAAATGCTCGGCTGCTCATCGCAGCTTTTCGATCGATATCCTATTATAGCAAATGTTCTCAATCAGTTTGATATCCAGTATAAACTCTCTTCCCCTGAAGCAGTTGATTTGATACATAGAGATAAACGCCGCGTCGGCCCCTTATCTACGATTGTCAGGAAAACGATGTATACGCATCAAAAAGAAATCAGAATTTTAATGTCTGCACATAATTTGGTGAGTGAACTCCCATACATTTCAGACTCTGCTTTTAAAGAGAAACATCTAGACACGCTCGGGCTCGATGGGCATACAATGCTTCTTCCAATGGAGGTGGGTCTCGGCGCCATTAATGGAGCCGCCGAGATGATCATATGTTATGGCGAACAAATAGTAGCAGCAGCAGCTGCGTTTGCTGACGAATTTACGTATCTAGGTTCATCCTATAGTCAACCAAAGCGTAGCTCTTCAATGAGAGATTTTTTCCAACGTAAAAGGTTTGAATGGTGTTCCGACGAGCAATTTGGCGGTGTCCCTTTATTTACTAGATACAATGTCACCTCATTTACGTCCAATAACCGCTCTCCGGCCCTCAAGGGTGAGATAACTTTTCAAACTCTCCACGAAGCTTTTTACGGTGCTTGCGCTCTTTTGATCGGCATGTGCAAGCCTATTCGCGATGGTGAACTGCACAGAGTCAACCTCGATTGCCTTGATTGGGAGTTTGAAAATGGTGGAGCCCTATTAATCCACGAATTGGAGAAGAGTGGCCTCCAAGGGCAACGGCAGGTAATCAGGCGACCTATTCCTTCCTTAGTAGCCCGAGCGATCCAGTTATTGCAAGTTTTGTCCGCAAAGCTCAGAGCAATATACGGAGATAAAACCGGCCCCGTCATTGATCGTTTATTCTATATCCCAAAACGATACCTTTCAGCTCCAACAGGAAAAGTTCTTGGAGAGACATTAAATGCCGCCATTGATACATTCTGTGAACTCACAGCTCTACCAAGAGGTGCGGATGGCCAGCCTTCGAAAATCCGTATTCATCAAATGCGCAAGTTCTTCTTGCTAGTGATGTACAAACACCATGACGGCGCCCTTCGCCGTACGCTAGGCTATGGAGCAGGCCATATTAACGAAGGGCACATAGATGCATACACATCGTTTTCCCATAACGACCCCGAGAGCGTAAAGTACGAAAGCCAGTGCGTTAGCGACAGGCTCTTAGCGCTGGAACTAGGTCATATCGCCTCGGAGGGTCACGACGGCCTTACTGCTCTCTACAGTCACATTTGCACTCACTTCAATACACATTCCATTCAAGCTTTGGGCCACGAAAACTTTATCAAATTTATTAATCAGTTGCAACACACCAAAAAATATAAAAGCACTGTATATACAGTTGAAATATCTGGTAAAGATGGCGTTCTGACGACCATGGAATTCGCAATTAAATTTGAAGGAGCACGTGATAATGAATTCAACTGAGCAGAATATTGAAGCCCGAATAGACTGGCTTCGTAAAATAATACTGCATGAGATTTTAGCTACCGAGACGGATATAGCCGCCCTTTCCGATCTGCGTAGTTTTCTAGCGGCAGAGATTAAAGGGCTTTTTACGCAGAAAGCCTACAATACAATAAAAGCATACGCTGTCAAAAACAGAAGCATTGCGACACCTCATCACCATGCTAACACTTGGGAGTATATCAAGGAGCTTCGTACCCAAGCGCATCAAGAAACCTTAGTGAAACAGAGGCTTATTGAGGGGGAAAAGAATTTAGAAAACCTTGAAAACTCGGCTTTGCTTGAGGCACATTTATGCAGTATGGCTTATATAGAGGCGTATGAATTCCTGAGAGCGCTAGTGAAAGAACCGTCACTGCCAAATCTCTTTCAAGCTAAAATCAATAATTTCATCTCTATCAGTCATGCCAAATATTCCCATATCACATCCCATGGGCCGCGTGAGGGCGCGGCCTTGCAGGTTATTCAGGGAGGGAAACAGTAATGGCGCAGTTATATAGGCTACTTACCGATAAGAAACTGCCCAGCGGAGCATCACCCCTTACACGCACTCAACACCACTATGTAACCTACGCGAACTATAGACTACTCCCGCTAATGTACTGGCCAAACGGTACGCCCTGTCATTTAGTAAATTTATGGCTTATGGAAATAGCCTCCACCTCAACTGGGAAAGAGTCAGCCAAGACCAACGCAGTCTTGATCACCCATTTTATTCGCTTCTGCTTTACACGAAATATCTCATTTTACGAATTTAGCGACTCATACTTTACAATTTTTAAAAACGATTTGCAGAATGAATTAAAGGTGGGTAGATCTCAAATTCCTACTCGTGCCCGCGCCGGTTCGCAAGTCTTGTCTATCCAGCATACATGTCTAAAGTTTTTGCTATGGGTTCAGCAAAATCACCCCCCCCACGATCAGCTTCCCATAATAGGGACTTCCATCGAACAACCTCGACTAACTATAGAGTGGCGGCATACGTACCATAACACAATATATCTATGGCACGCAGATCTTGCTCAACCAACAACCGCAATTAACGATAAGTTCCCGATACCTGAAAAACATATAGCAAAATTACGCACCATTGTTTACCAACGCTATCATAAAGCTATTTCCAGAGAGACGCCCGGCAAGCAGTTAAGTCTACACATAATGAAGACCCTCAAGTATTTATATAGCAGAAGAATGTTTACCATAAACATGATGACAAACTTTGGCCTTCGCCCAGAAGAGCTGCAGGAAATGCCGTTCGATGAGAACTCCAATATCATATCTACCCTCACTGTTTGCTTACCCACAAAAAAGACTAGAGCATCCAATGTAGTACGTAGACTAAAGATAAACATGGGCTTAGCAATAAGCCTACAATCCTACTTCGATGATAGGGCAGAGTTCGTCAGTCACATAACTACCACCAGCGGCTCAACTCTGCGAACCAGCGCCACACTGTTGGGGAAAAATGGTTTTCCATTAAATAAAGCATCTTTAACCAAAGAATTTGACAGGCTATGTGACGATGCAGGCCTAAGTGATAGGAAGGTCTGTTTATCTATGTTTCGTCATAGATTTATAAGCCGAGAGGTCAAATCTGAGCTGTTGCTGCGATTCAGAAAGAACCCCGAACTCATGGGAGAACTCTCATCATCGCTTAAAGAATCCGTTGCTCGGACTGTAATAGCGAAAACCGGTCATTTACGACCAAAATCTATTTGGACGTATGTCGACGAGCAATACAAATTGCTGACGACCCCTGACTCCCATGAATCGTTCCAAACGATCAAAGATGATCTAGAACAAACCAAGAATACACTTGAAGATCTGTTGTTCCGGCAAAAATTTAGTTCAGAGGAGCAGGTAGCTGGAGAGCTTGAGCTTCTTCGCGAATACATTCGCGGCTTAGAAGAGCGACTCTATGCAGCTGAAAGGACGGCGCCTGGCAGTTGATTCAGTATTAAGCTGATAAACCGCGGCGCAGATAGTAGCTCTCAGATAGGTGCTGAACTGCTCGACAAAGGCCCTGACATACTGCGTATCACGCACCTTAGAACTGATCGAGTATGGGGTATGCCACCCTCCATCGAGCTCACAGCCTCGGACTCAAAAAAACGTCTGGTCGGAGGCCGGTGAATACTACAGGTGACGTAACCCTTGGCCCATAGAGTATCGGTAAACGCTTCTCAACCGCATCACTTGACTTAGCTACTGCACCCAAGACTCAACCTCCTCATGGCCAAACTGCGCTTTCCAAGCACCAAGAAGCCGATTGTTTCCGCCCTTGGACTCCACGATCTCGCCTGTCAGCGGATTGCGATAAACTTTTATCCTCCTAGCCTGCCTAGTGCGTTTAGCAGGCACCGCCACCTGCCCTCCTTGTACACCACAGAAATTCGGATCAAGCAGGTCGACGACGTCAGCAAGTCCTTTGCCATGCTGCTCAAGCAGCTTTCGCAGTTTGCCCTCAAACTCCATTTCTTTCTCTAGCCTTGGATCACTTCGAAGCTCATCGAGCCTGGAACGCTGCTCGGTGATCTGCTGTTCGAGCCGGCGGTATTCTGTGAGACGAGACATATGGGCTCCTTTCGAATTGGCTATGCGCGTTGGTGTGCGCCCATTATGCAAATTTAGCAGCCTAACGTCGAAGCTATCAGTGTCTCCGCTCGACTTAAGCTTGGCAGCTTTGAATAGCTCAAAATCCGGCCATACCCCTAGGGGCGGAATCGGCACCTCCGGAATAGGTGCGATAGACAACATTTGCCATTGGCAACGATGCGCGTGCCCGTAAAATGCCTACTCACTTTTGTCATTGTATGTGTCATGAAAAGAATACTGCTCTGCCTAGCCCTTTCCCTATCAGCGATTGGGCCCGCCTTCGCCATACCGCCCAGCACATTCACTGAAGCCAAAGTCGTCGCTAAACAGAAGGTGTACCTCGACCAAGCTAGTAGCAACATGGGCGAACTCTACTGCGGCTGCAAATGGAAATGGGTAGGTAAGTCAGGAGGTCGCATTGATGCGGAGTCTTGCGGCCTCCAGGCTAGAAAACAGGAGACACGTGCCGAGCGTACTGAGTGGGAGCATATCGTTCCGGCATGGACGTTCGGGCATCAACGCGAGTGCTGGCAGAATGGCGGTCGGAAGCACTGCGTCGACGACGACCCGGTATTTCGCGCTACGGAAGCTGACCTGTTCAACCTCTATCCATCGGTTGGCGAGGTAAACGGAGACCGAAGCAATTTCAACTACGGCATGGCCCCAGGGGTGGCTCCACAGTATGGCCAATGTAAGGCCAAAGTAGATTTCGAGCAGCGCGCAGCTGAACCGCGTAATAAGGTAAAAGGTCTTGTCGCCCGGACAACCTTCTACATGTTCGACCGGTACAATCTGAGCATGTCGCGTCAGCAGCAACAGCTTCTGATGGCCTGGGATAGACAATTTCCGATCAACTCGTGGGAGTCAGAGCGCAACAAGCGTATAGCGGCCATTATGGGGCATGAGAATCCATTCGTGACCGGGCAGCGTTCATGGACGCCGGGATACAAGCCCGTTGCAGACGGGATCATGAGTCCTATTCCCCCCAAGGTAGCGAAGTCACTACCGGCTCCTCAGGTCATCAGTACGGCTCCAACGGGCGTGATCATTGGGAACAAGAATAGTCATGTGTATCACCTACCTAGCGGATGCCCCAGCTATACACAGTTGTCACCTAAGAATCAGGTGACGTTTGGATCGGAATCAGAAGCAGAGGCTGCCGGCTTCCGGAAGGCGGGCAACTGCAAGTAGACGGGAGCTAACTTTACACGTAGGTCTTGATCTCGATGTCTGGGGCGATGTGCAGGCCTCGTGTAGGGATGACTGTCGCGAATCCCTGGCGCTCAGACAAGGAAGCCTTAGTCGCTATTGGCCAAACTGTGGGTGGAAGAAAGACGTACGGTCTCATCGTAGCTAGGGAGCAAACACCGCAAGTCGCGCTGTACACCCTAGCTGATGAGGTGAGATTGAACAATGAAGCAAAGACCACGGCCTGCGGACTATTTGCCATCGCGCTTTGGTGTACGTCACCTGCGCTGATTCGGAGCCTCAGTCAGCTTTTCAGTCTTCTGAGCGGGGCGGCACTTATGTACACCCTCGGAGCACCGTTGCTGGTTTTACTTTTAGGTCGACCACGCATTCGACAGTGGCCCGCTTCTATTTGATAGTAGGCAGTGCCTTGTCCGTAGCCTACGAGATTTGCTTGTCGCTTTTGCTCGGGTATGGCCATACCAGCGCTCAGGTCATTGAGCTCGGCGTCGTAAACTACCTGTGGCCATGCCTCACAGTACTTCTTGCCATCGTCATGAACGGTCAAAAAGCCCGCTGGATGATCGTACCAGGGTCGATGTGTACATTGTGCGGAATCTTCTGGGTGATAAGCGGAGATGGATTGGAGATCTCAAAAATTTTTGATCGAATCACCTAAAATCCGCTTACCTATGGCCTTTCATTCAGCGGAGCCTTGATTTTCGCACTGTACTGCAACGTACCCAGACGTTATGCCGGGGGCCAGAACGGTATCGCCTTTTTCTTTGCGCTCACGGCGATAGCCCTTTGGGTTAAATACGCCTTTAGCGACCAGCAAATTGCCCCGTTCACTGTCATAAATACTATAGAGCTGCTCGCGGCGGCTGTCTCGATGGCGGGCGGCTATGCGCTTTGGAACGTTGGAATCTTGCGCGGAAACCTAACAATGTTGAAAACCGTTTCCTATTTTGCACCAGTGCTTTTGTCAGCCTTCGCTGCAGCCTGGCTTAGTGTGGAGGTCACAAAACAATTTTCGCAGGGTGCTGTGTTTGTTACTATAGGATTGCTCATTTGCTGGGCAGCCACGCGGACACTTACACTAGCGTCAGAACAATGAGTAGTCTGATTTGACGGCAGACCTAAGGCCTAACAAGGAGCAATAAGTGAAGCGGATCGCTACCGATGGCATATCGAAACAATCATCGCCAGAGGAGCTAACTGAAATCTTCGGTACGGTACGTGATCGTCTTGATTTCTATCGGAATGAAATTCAATGTGAAACGACCACTCTGTCGGAGCGGAGCAACGCCTATCTAGGAGCGCAATCTTTTTTAATCGTTGTCTACGCGTCTACTATGGCAAATTTGAGTCCGGAGTATGGGCGACTATTTACTTTAGTGACGCCTACCATTCTCGCCCTACTCGGAATAGGCATATCCGCGCATGCGTGGCCGGGGATTAAAATGTCCTACGATATAATCGATCACTGGTACGCTATGCAGACGTTTCTACTGCGAAATGAGCCGCTAGCGGCTGATGATTTCCAAGGCACCCCACTCTTCCACCATAAAGAAACAATGGAAAACGGGAACAACAAAGCCCTAGCCTTCCCAATGCGTACGCCGTGGGTGTTCGGTGGCTTGTGGATGCTGCTGGGTAGTTTCTCAGTATGTTTACACATTGGTGCATTTGCTGGCTGATCTGTATGTCCCCTTAACTGAACTCGAATAGGAAGACAGGGGTCGCCTACTGCCAAGATGACAACCCAATCCTGTTAGCGGCCACGCTTAGTGCGCGGACGCGGCCAGCGTGTTCTTGGTGATGCGGTTACTACTATCATTACTTTGCTGATACATTTATACACCGCTAGCAAGTCAGCACGTCTTAGCTCATAACATGGAAAGGCGTGTAAAACCAGCAGTGCGAAACACGCGCTATTTGGTTTTTCGTAACACAATAGCGATAGAGAAAGTTACTCATCATTCGATACCGTGAAGCTGTTTCCAGTTACCTGGATGAACCACGTAACCAAACAACGCATAGCCCCCGTACGTCAGCTCAGTACCCTCGGGAATCCACATCATCTGTCCTGGCTCGACCTTGTACCGCTTGCCATTCGCGCACAGCTCGAAGCAGCCTTCAATGACGAAAATGACCTCGTCATAGAGCACTGTCCAGGCTACTTCAGCCCCTTCCCAGCGGGCAAAGCCCACGCCCATACTCGGAGAGACCTCGTTGCTCAAAGCTCTAGCGACGCTGGCCCCTCCGGGGGGCCCTCCCCGATGGTTAAATGACAGGTCACGATGGTCAACTAACAGAACCGGTTTTTTTACCGGACATTCTGGTGTACTCACAGCTCACTCCTGCTGTTCCAGGCTGCCCAACGAATCCGCGTCCGCACGCCCAGGCCAAGAAAAGGCTCGGGAGGATTCAAAGACGGCATTCCGGTCACAGCCTGGATGTCCTGAAGCTGCTGTGAATCTGCGCCCACTACCCTGTCGGCCAGCAAACGACCCGACACCGTGCCCCAAGCTGCGCCAACCCCATTGTCACAGGCCGTCGCGAACACCCCTTCGTTTACCTTCCCAAAGAAATTGGTGAAGTTTCGAGATATCGCATAGGTGCCGCCCCAAGTATGAGTGAAGGGAACGTGCTGTAATCCTGGGTAGCGAGTCAGGAACGCCTTGCGGTGATCATTTCGTATGCTCTCGCGAGCGACTGAGTTAACACTGTGTCCATAGCGCGGCACGTGCTTATAGGTGTTGCGGATGATCAAGCGGCGGTCTTGAGTCATACGCACTGTTGTACCCGCATGGTCGGCTGGCGTTAGCCCCCAATCTGCCTGGATGCCTGCTGATGCCATTTCTTCGTCTGTAAGCGGGCGCGTCCAGCTAGCGAACGTCATGACAGGCAACAAGCGATTACGTAGGTAGCCGAATTCCTGAGTAAAGATGCTGGTGCTGAGCAGAACGCTGGGCGTACGAAGCAAACCATGGTCGCCATTCAGAAGCCATGCCCCTGATGAATCCCTTTCCAGACGACGGATAGGCGACTCTTCCAGAACCTCCACGTTTTCAGGCAACGATGAGCCTAACCCCCGCACCAGTGCGGCAGGCTGCATCAGGTAGCACCCGGGTGTATAAATCGCGCGGCTGTAGTGCGAGGTTCCCAGAACACCTTTCAGCTCTGTCTGCTCGACAACTCGATAATCTTCGCCCAAGTTATCCAGCAACGATTGGAAATGGTCTAGATATGCCAAGCCACGGGGGCCCACCGCGCCTTGGTATTTGCCGGCATGCGACCATTGGCACTCGATCCCATACTGTTTGATCAAGGATCCTAGTTGGGCGATAGCCGAGCGGTTCAGCCCAAGCAGACGCTGCTTGTGTCGCGGATCAGGATGCTCCAAAGCGAACTTATGGGGCAGATCGATCACGAAACCAGAGTTTCGACCAGAAGCGCCATATCCCACGCGCTGGGCGTCCACCAACACGATGCGCGCGTGTGGGCAATGCTCAGCTAAACGGCGGGCTGCTGCAAGTCCAGCAAAGCCGGCGCCGATCACCACATGGTCAGCCCTGTGGTGCCCTTCCAGCCGCTTCGCGGGTATGGGAGGGGGCAATGCGGCGTACCAGCCGCAGTCGGTATCATCAAAAGGCAGTTTAACAATGCTGTTCATGACCAGGCCTCACGCCACGTTTTGTTGTTGTGTGGCTTGGCAGCGTTGCAGCCAAGTAGATCGTTGCGTCTGCGCTTGCTTCCCGAGAAGAACAAAGCCACGTAGAGCGCCTTGTAGGTCGTGGAAAGCAGCGCTTAGGCCATCCTCTGTGACGTCGCACCGCCAGGAACCTTCCGTGCCATGAGACGGGAGTAGCAGACTCAGTGGCGCAGCGGGTGTCTTCACCATGACAGGCATGAGCGGATAGCTGACGGACGTCGGTTGCCCCAGCAGTGTCTTCGTCAGTGCCTGGATGCCCTGGTTGATTGGCGCCAGGTATGGCAAAAGCTGCCCTTCGATCTCGATACAATCGCCCAAGGCGTACACGCCCTGATGTGATGTCTGGAGGAACGTATCGGTCAGGATGCCTCGGTCGCACTCTATACCAGCGGCCCGTGCCAGCTCGACATTGGGACGCAAACCGACCGCAGACAACACGATGTCCGCTTCAACCCGCTCCCCGTTAGTCAGCGTCAGGCTGTATCCAGCTGCCAGGCGCTCAACGCGCTGAAGCGTAGTACCCAGGTGCCACCGAACGCCCAGATCGGACAAGGCGTTGCGCAACTGCACGCCGACCTGTTCCGGTAGTAAACGCTCCATGGGCCAGGCCCCCAATCCAATCACCTGAACCTCGTAACCGCTCGCTGCCAAATCGTTGGCAAACTCGCAACCGATCAAACCATCACCCAAGATGGCTACGCGCCTTCCCAAAGTCAGGCGTTCCCGGAACGCGTGGTAGTCATGGAGATTGTTCACACTCACTAGCGCATCCGCCGCCCCTTCTATAGGCAGTCGCACCGGCGAAGCGCCGCTGGCAAGAATGAGCTTTCCATAACGCATTTCACCCAAGTTTGTGAAAAGACAGCGAGACTGTGTATCGATTCGATGCACGCAGCAGTGCGGGTAGACGCGGATGCCAAGCCTTTCCTCAATAGCCAGCGGCGTTTCGCTGGCAAGGGTGGCAGGTTCACGTCCCTGCGCGAGTGCAATAGAGAGGGCTGGCTTAGAGTAGTTGTGCCCATCCTCCTGGGTAACCACCCGGATCTCTACGTCAGGATTTGCTTTGCGAAGTGCTTGAGCGAGGCCGTAACCTGCGTAGCCGCTACCGATGATGACGATAGGCTGTTCAAGAGTCACTGCCTGTTGCTGAGGGAGTACTGCCGCAACAGGCAACTCTGCTGCAGGTGCAGGCGCTTGAGACACCGCCGTCACAGGCTCGCTAATCTCAATCATCTCGAAGTCGGCTTTGCCGACCTTGCATTCTGGGCAAAGCCAATCGTCAGGAATGTCCTCCCACCTTGTCCCGGGGGCGATTCCATCGTCCGGCCAGCCGAGCGCTTCGTCATATATCCAGCCACAGATGATGCACAACCACTTCTTGAATGCGTTTTCCATCATTCCCCCTTGACCCGAATGGCAAGGTTCTTGGTACGTACATAGCTGTACAGCGCTTCCTGGCCCTTTTCGCGACCGAACCCGGACAGGCCTACGCCACCAAACGGCGTCTCGATACCGCCGGCGTACCATTCATTGACGAACACCTGGCCGGCGCGGAGACGGCGCGAACAACGCAGAGCCCGGTTGAGATCCTGGGTGAATACGCCCGCGACAAGACCGAAATCAGTGCCGTTGGCGATGGCGATTGCCTCTTCTTCCGAGTCGAATGCAATGGCGGCCAAAACGGGGCCGAACACCTCGACCTGTGCAATGCTCATTCCGGGTTTGACGTCACGGAACACGGTTGGTCGCATGTAATGCCCCGAGCGATCAGAAACGCCCTCCCCACCTGTGGCGACTACCGCTCCCTCTTCCTGCGCCTGGCGACAGAGAGCTTCGATTCCCTTCAATTGGGCTGCGGATATCACAGGCGTGATGTCCGCGTTTTCCTCGCCTGGCCCAATGTGAAGGCTTTCGACCATGGCGACGATGGCATCCACGACCTCGTCGTAGATCGAGCGATGAATGAGAATGCGCGACATAGCCGAGCAAACCTGACCCGCGTTGAAGAAAATGCCATCGCGAACGCTGTTCAAGACCTGCTCGCGGTCGGCATCAGCGAAAACCACAGCGGCGGACTTGCCGCCAAGCTCCATCACGCTCGGCACAGCATTTTCTGCAGCGGCCCGCAGAATACTTTGTCCGGTCGGAACGGAGCCGGTAAACACGATCTGATCGATGTGCTTGCTGGACACCATGTGTGCCCCCACATCACGGCCGCGACCGCATAACAAATTGACAGCGCCACGCGGCAAGCTAGCTCGTTCCAAAGCTTTCAAGAGCACACACAGCCCCAGTGGCGAGAGCTCCGGGGATTTGATGATCACCGCGTTGCCAGCAGCCAGGGCCGGCGCCAGCGAGCGAGCACAGATTGACACTGGGAAGTTCCAAGGAACGATTTGCAGCGATACGCCCATTGGGTCATAGACGGTAAAGTCCATGTACCCGTTACCCAACGGGATAGAGGTGCCTTCGATCTTATCGGCCATGCCCGCGTAGTACTCGAAGTAACGCGCAGCTTCATCAAACTCCCCCTTTGCGTCCCGGAGGGTCTTGCCATTCTCAGCACACAACACTTGTGCGCCTTCATTGGCAATGGCGCGAATTTGCGCGGCAATTTCGAGCAACCACGTCACGCGCTGCGCCGGGCGAGCGCGGGTCAGCTCGCCACTGTCAGCGCAGCGGCGAGCGGCCTCCAGAGCCCGGTCAGCGTCGGCAACGCTCGCCTGAGCAATAGTCGCCACAGGCTGATTGTGGGCGGGCGCCAGAATAGTCAGACGTTCTGCGCTGTCGACCCACTCTCCGTCGATAAAGTTGAGCCAGTGCTGGGTAGTCATAGGATTCTCCTGGCTCACGCCTGCTTGGCTGTATCGAGAAGTTGCTGGGCCGTCCATTTGTGGAAGTAATGCGTTGGAATGTCCATTTCGGGGGAAAACGCACCGCCGTTGTAGCCAGGCGAACTGCGGCCCTTTTGCATTCCTTCGACCGAAGCGATGTCTTCTGCGAACACCACACGCCACGAATCCATCACCGCCTTGCGGGCAGCCTCGTATTTAGGCTCCAGTGCTTGGTCACCCACATAAAACAGGCGCAGATGCTCTACGGTTTTGCCAGGCTCGATGGGCTCAAGCATCATTGCGAACGCGTGATCCGCCTGGATACCCAGTAAGACGTTAGGGAAAAAGGCTACGTACTCGGCGTTGCGCATGCGATCCGCCGGCCAGGAAGGGAATGTCGGCAGGTGCGTACCCGCCACATCCGACAGGTTGTAGGCGTAGCTGCCCTGCCCTGCAAACTGGTCGAACAGGATGTTGTAGTGGTCTTCAAGGCGCGAATAGGTATTCAGACTTGGATGTACCCAAGGCAGGTGATACGCCTCACAATAGTTCTCGACCGCAAGCTTCCAGTTGCATTTCACTTCGATAGCCATCGCGCCACCGTTTGACTCACGGCGCATCAGACTCATGCCGTCAGTGCCCAGAAACTGCGTCCAGCGTTCGGTTAGCGGAGCCAACGCGTCTTGCAAAGCTGGGGCGTCACCGGACAGGTTGACAAAAACCATGTCCATCCAGATCTCGCTACGCAGAGGTTTAAGGCCATGCTTCTCGCAGGCAAAGCGCTCGTCTTTGTGCTGGTTGATGCCTCCGACATGAGGCGTGCCGCGCAGCGCGCCATTCAGATCGTACGTCCAAGAGTGGTATGGGCAGCGAATGACGCCTTGTACTTCACCTGGTTCCTGTACCAGCTTTACCCCGCGATGGCTGCAAACGTTATGGAAAACCTGCACGCGGCCCTCACGGTTGCGCATCATCAGCAGCGGTAGCCCCATGAAATCCACGGGCTTAACATATGCGTTCGTGGGCAAATCGGATGCGAAACCAATGCACGCCCAGTTACGGCCCATTACATGGTCGCGATCCATCTCGAAGTAAAGATTATCGGTGTAGAAGGGGTTAGTCAGGCCATGGGCCTGCTCGATGGGGGACAGTACGGTTTCCAGGATTTCTACAGGAATCAGGTTTGCGGTGCCCATTATTGTTATCTCCAAATCGCACGTTATAAGGGCTGTGGTACTAGCCCTTGCACGGCAGATTCTTCAGATTAACGAGCCTCGCACGCAAACGATTTTTTGGGGCTTATTAATGAGATTTTGTCATTTATAGCTTTTTATCAGGATGCTCTGCTGAGCCTGCTATTCATTCCTAAATCTCATCACATGATGAGTTTAAATGGTTTGTTGGGATTCCTGCTCTCGCTCATCTTGGTACGGCTATTTATCCCATAGCGTATCGCGCTGCACCGCAGCGCATTAAAACAATAAGGGAGAACCCTGATGCGTGCAAAAAGCGGCCTTTTCAAGGGCCTCAATCCCGTTGTAACAATCTGTTCTGTCACTATAGTTCTTGCCTTTGTCGTGCTATGCGCAACGCAAGGAGAGCAAGCAGCACAATCTTTCAAAACCGCGTCAGACGCGATCCTCGATAACTTCAAATGGTTCTATCTCGCGGTAGTAAGTGGCCTGCTCGGGGCTTTGAGCCTGATAGCTATCAGCCGGTATGGCACTCTGAAATTAGGGCGAGAGCACGATACGCCTGAGTTCAGTTTTCCTGCCTGGATCTCCATGCTGTTCAGCGCAGGCATGGGGATTGGCCTGATCTTCTGGTCGGTCGCCGAACCTGTGTTGCACTATTCAATCAACCCGTTCAGCCAGGGGCTCACTGACGAGTCGGCCACAGTAGCCATGCGCTTGACCTTGTTCCATTGGGGGCTGCACCCATGGGCAATCTTCACAACCATCGGGCTAGGTCTCGCTTATTTCGCTTACTGTAAAGGCTTGCCCTTAGCGCTACGCTCTATTCTCTACCCCATAATAGGGGAGCGAATCTACGGGCCAATCGGGCATGTCGTTGACATCCTCGGCGTGTGCATCACAGCGTTCGGTGTTTCCCAATCTCTCGGTTTGGGAGTTATGCAGATCAACACTGGACTCAACCAGGTCTTCCAAGTACCTGTGAGTATCACGCTGCAGTTAATGATCATCGCGGTGGTGAGCGTGATTGCAGCCATATCGTTGGTCGCAGGCGTGTCGAAAGGGATGAAACGTCTGTCCACGCTCAATATGTGGATGTCGTTCGGCCTGATGTTGATCGTCATGGCATTAGGCCCCACGCGCTATATCCTGGAGTTTCTGTTCGAAGCTACCGGAGACTACTTCCAGCACTTGGTGGGCTTAAGTTTATGGACAGACACCCAAGCTAATTCTACGTGGCAAAAGAGTTGGACAGCGTTCTACTGGCCGTGGTGGATGACGTGGGGCCCGTTCGTGGGTTTGTTCATCGCACGTATTTCTCGCGGTAGAACGATTCGTGAACTGGTCATCGGAGCATTGTTGGTGCCCACATTGGTCACCATCCTATGGATGACAGTTTTCGGCGGCACAGCACTCAAGGACGAACAAGACGCTCGTCGGCTCAGCGCGCAACAAGTAACCACAGAACAAAGTGCGGGATCAGCATACGAAGGAGGGCCGCTCCTGCAGGCCACAAAGAAAGAGACCACTGCAGCGATGTTCACCTTGCTGGAGCGTCTCGATGGGCCTGTGGTAGGGGGAGTGCTCTGCATTTTTGTCTGCCTGCTCTTGGCAGTGCATTTCGTTACAGCGGCAGACGCGGGAACTCAGGTGCTGTGCATGCTGAACTCTGTAGGCAGTATCAACCCGCCTAATTGGATCAGGGTGCTCTGGTGTTTCTTGGAAGGTGCGATCGCTGCGGGGTTGTTATTGGCTGGAGGACTGATCGCAGTTCAGATGGCGAGCATCGTGATCGGCTTCCCTATAGCGCTGTTCCTCGTGGTTACCTTGTATAGCCTTCTACGAAGCTTGCGACAGGATACGGTTTGGCCAGTGCAGACGATGGTCATGCGCGCACCTGCCGATTCCGCCTCAATACGGCAGCTAGAGCCGGATGAAGCGCGTCCGCTAACGGCGCTGCGAGAGACCGCCTGAAACAATAGCGATCGTGATTGAGCGCCACCCGCATAATCCTTACGGTGGCGCTCCAAGCGCTTGTATTGAACAATGCTAAGGCATCGCAGGGATGCAACAGATATTAGTTGGCGCATCCGTTCGGGAAAGCCCCACCTAGCCCCATGGAGCCAAGAGATGATGCACACCAATATCGGAGTGGGCACCAGCCCCAGCCTTCCAAGCGGACACTTCATAAACCCAACACGCCGTTCCTGTTTGAAATCCTCAAGACTCAGATCATTCAAGAACGTATCCAGCACGACACTTTAGTTGGCATTATCGCCCCAGCCATATTCTCAGTGTAAGTATGGATAAGCGATAGATAACGCCACACTCCCGTAAGCATGCGGTGAACTCATCGAGACACGCGCGCAATAATGGTGGCTGGGGCTCGACTGATGTCTGGGGCTCTATTTCCTATCGAGAATTTTCCGCGAAGCGCGCTGCACTGCCATCAAAATAACTCATGATCGCGGATCAAGTACCAATGCACGGACGCCAGCAAAGAGTGGCTCCGCTTGATCCCAACTACCGGCTCGTTCGCGACAACCCACCGTCTCGTTCTCAAGGCGTGCCATGAAGTCGTGCGTATAATGCGCTCCCTCTAAATTGCTTAAGCTGCCGAATGAAAAAACTGCTCTGGGGTAGTAGCGCTAGCCCTCTCGATCACCACCTCCGCCTTCTCAAGCCCGCCATCAACTTTTTCCGAAGCCAAGGTCATCGCCAAGCAAAAAATCTATTTCGACCAAGCGAACAGTGCCTTTGGCGAGTTGTACTGTGGCTGCAAGTGGACGTGGGGTAGGTAAATTAGGTGGCCGTATCGATGCTAAGTCGTGTGGACTCAAGGCGAGAAAACAAGAAACTCGATCAGAGCGCACTGAGTGGGAACACTTAGTTCCAGCCTGGACACCACCAACGGCAATTTTGGCAGAACGGTGGTCGCGAGAATTGCGTGGACGGTGATCCGGTGTTCCGCGCGATGAAGGCAGACTTTTTCAACCTCTACAGACGGATGTCGCGCTCGGCAATGCGTCATGATGCGAAGTTCTTTCCAATTGTAATGAGATCTATATGCCCTCGAGTGGAGTTTGATTTGCTCTTCAATGACTGTGACAGCCTGACTGGCCAGGCTATATTTCGCATCTGTTACTCAAAGAAAAACTGGTCAATATAGCGAGCCCTGCGGCGCTAACGGATTTTCGCGCTATGTCACCAGCGCACGTTGTTGATCATGTTTTGTTGAATGTCGTCTCTCGACCCAATGCGTGGTCTGATTGGTTTGACCGCTACAACCTTGGTCATAGAAGTATGCGTGCCGGCCCAGGTTTCGAGCTCACTGCCCACCTCATTCAGGCCGTATCAGTGGGCATTGGTATCGGGCTTGTTCCTGACATTCTGGTGCAGGACGAACTCAAATCCGGAGCGCTGATAGCACTGTTCGACCCGATGGAAAGCGATCGCAAATACTACCTTGCGTATGCCACACGCTATCAACATTTGCCAGCGCTTGCGACCTTCAGTGCTTGGCTGCTGTCCCTACCGTTCCCGGATTAAAAATCCATGGAACAAACACCACAGCAATGCTTGGTGGAACTTTGAGCACTGTGTGGCGAGGCCGTTCTCGATAACCAAAACGCTGGAATTATTCAGATGCTACCGTCATATAAAGCTCCAAACACCCGGCGCTCATACTGAATCATCACGCTGTCGAGTAGCTTGCCAACAGATTAGCGATCCTGCTGTAACCAGCACTGCCCCCTGCCAAAACTGCATGTTCAGCACGGCTCCTAACCATACTGCAGCAAATGCCGACGCCAGCACGGGGGCGAGGTAGGATGCGGTGGCCAGCAAGGTCATATTTCCGCGTAAGATGCCGATGTTCCAGAGCGCGTAGCCGCCAGCCGTTGCGACAGCAGCGGCTACAAGCTCAAGGCTGCCACCCAAGCTGATTGCTGGAATCATCTCGCTGCTGAACAGATATTTCAGCCAAAGCACAATTGCGGTCAAGACGAAGAATAACCCCACCAGATTTTGCCTGTTCGCATACCGCCGAGTAACGTTGCAATACAAGGCGAACGTAATCCCGCAGCCTAGTGCGAGGCTGTAGCTAAGCGGGTTTGACTGAACGTTTGCGATGATGCCTAGCAATGACAAACCATCCCCACTGACTACCCATAAAATGCCAAAGAGAGCGATAGCAGTACCAGGAATGATGATCCACCGCGCCTTTTGGCCATTCATGATGATCGCTAGAACAACGGTGAGGCATGGCCATAGGTAGTTCACCACGCCAAGCTCGATTGCCTGAGTACGGTTGCTGGCAAATCCCAGAGCAAGTGAAAGACACACCTCATAAGCGACAAATAGGGCACTGCCCAGGAATAGATAAAGCTTTGATATCGAACGAAGGCGAGGTTTTCCCAGTAAGCAAACAAGCAGGATTGCGCCCAATGTGTAAATCATCGCGCCACCACCCAGTGGGCCGAAGATTTCACTGACACTTCGAATCAATCCTGCGGCGGTGCTCCACAAAATAATAGCCACTAATCCACACGCTGTGGCGGCAAGCTCACTTTTAATTCGCATCATAGCGCTCTGTGATCTGCTGAATATGCATCAGGTCTTCACGTCCACGCGAGTTATCACCTTGAGCATAAGTCCCGAACTTTTTAAAGGAGGGCTCGAACGTGGCAACATCCCACCGCTCCGGTGCAAAAAAAAGCGCACATACCAAGATGTGCGCAAAGAGTCAACTTTTACAGAAAAGCGCTACACAATCCTGAGAGCTTTTAGGGATGAATCCAACGACCGAGCCTGGATATCTTGATACAACGAAAATTCGTCACGAACCCCACTGCCCAATGCAGTCTCAAACTCATTTCGGGATGACCCAGAAAGACCTGTATCCGAAGCTTCGTCACCCAGGTTGGATTGGAAAATTCCGGCGGCGCTGACCGGAAGGAAATCCTCATACACAAGAGGGCTGTACTTGATCAGCCCCTCCGATATCAAGCCTTTTAGAGGCCATGCTTTCAGATCAGAATCCTGGAAATTCGGTATCTTATCGAGCGCCGGATAGTACCTGACGAAAACCAACTCATTGTCGTGCAGCGATTTGATATCGTCCGGAAAATCCTGAAACACACGCTGGAGAATTTCAGCATATTGGTGCGCGTTGACTTCGGATGGAGGCGCACCCAATTCGGCTTTGGCAATGAGCAAGAGCCTGTCATAGAGTTCACGGCCTTTAATAGTAAGTGCTGCTCCTCGCTGCTCAATCTCGCCAAACCGAGCCGAGTGACTGCCATTTACCTCTCCACCGTCACCCGGGAAAGCGATGTGCTCGTTGAGAGCTTTGAAGCTGGTTTGCCGAAGGAGAATATCGACCTTGCGCTTCGGAGGCCCTTCAATCACAGCTTTAGGGACGATGCCCTTGGACGGCATCCTGGCCTGAACCGCATCGATATCGAGAGTTCGAGGTGTCAGATGGTTGATATGTGGGCCCTTGAATGCGACCACGTCGGCAATGAGGCGATGCTGTTGCTGAAGTTTGTTAAAGGTTTCTAGGCTGACAGTGGCCGAACTATGCCATCTGAAGGTCTCAAGTGCCTCTGCAACGAATACCTCTGCTTGTTCGAACGTGAGCCCACCATTGGACTCATGGAGTTGGATCAGCTCGATTACTTTGGGGGTGAAAATATTCCTGGCTTGAAGGGCGGCTTGGGCAACTTCTCTGAGTTCTGCATCATCGATGAGTTCTAGCCGTAGGAGCGATGTGAAAACCCGGAACGGGCTTTTGTTGAGCGACTTTTCTTCAACAGCCCTAAACGCGGTGGCATGGACTGGAACGCCGGCGGGAGCGAGATCGTAGTAGCCGACAGGCTCCATTCCCATGATTGCGAACAAACGGCGCAATGTAGACAGCTCACCCGGTGTGCCTACACGAATGGCACCATGACGTTCCATGGACAGGCGATCCAACTCCCCGCCCAGGCTCAGGTTCTGCTCAAGCCGTGGATCCCGTTCCATGGTGCCCTTGTTGATGCACGCCACCAAATCCAAAAGCGTTCCATATTGAGGGACTTCACTCTTATACATCTCAGACATTGCAGCAGAAAAAAGTGTTCGGATTTCATCTTTGTTTTTGAATGCGCTAGTGGACATAAGCACTCCTGGGCAAGCGACTGAAGTTTATAGTCGAGGCACATCTATTCGGAAAAATCATCGCGATCCATACCCGCATTAGCTCGGAGTAAATTTCCACGTTATGAATCGGACGCCAACGTTGGTATGCGGTTAGTTAAAGCGAATTTTTTCGTTTCCAATCGCCCGGATAAACAACGTAACCGAAGGTCGCATAGCCAGAGTATTCAAGAACGGTATGTTCGGGGATCCAGAGAAGCTGGCCAGGATGCACTTCATAGGTCTGACCGTTTGCCCTCAATGTGAAACACCCTTCGAAGACAAAGATCACCTCGTCATAAAGAACAGTCCAGGAAACCTCGGCACCTTCCCACTTACCAAATCCCACACCCAGGTTCGGAGAGATATCGTCAGAGAGCGCTCGGACGACACTTGCACTGCCGGGTGGGCCACCACGATGGGTGAACTCAAGATCCTTGTGATCAACCACATATACCGGAGTTCTGCCTGTGGTGGACTTCATAGCTCGCTCCGGCTGTTCCATGCTGCCCAACGGATTCGCGTGCGGACACCCATACCCAGAAACGGCTCGGGAGGGTTCAGAGAAGGCATGCCGCTCACATGTCGAATATCGTTCAAGAGCGATGAGTCCGATCCGACCACGCTATCAGCCAGTAACGTGCCGCCGATGGTGCCCCAGGCAGCACCAACGCCGTTGTCACATGCGGACGCATACACGCCTTCATCTAACTTCCCGAAAAAATTGGTGAAGTTCCGGGAGATAGCATACGACCCACCCCAAGTGTGAGTGAATGGAACATTCGCTAGATGTGGGTAGCGAAGCAGCATGGAAACTCGGTGTTTGGCGCGCACCTTGTCTCTCAGATCATCGTTCACACTCTGACCGTACTTTGGAACGTGCTGATACGAGTTTCGAATGATCAGGCGACGATCCTTGGTCATGCGAACCGTGGTACCGGCGTGATCTGCCGGAGTAAGCCCCCAATCTTCAGTAATGCCTGTGGCGTCCATTTCCGCTTGTGTGAGAGGGCGAGTCCAGCTCGCAAACGTCATCACAGGCAGAAGGCGGTTTTTGAGGTAACCAAACTCTTGAGTGAAGATGCTCGTCGTCAGGAGTAGATTTTTCGTCTGTACTGATGCGCCCGCCAGCTCGATAACCCAGTTTCCGCTGCTGCCTTTACGCAGACCGGTAACAGGGGAATTTTCGAACAGCTGAACGTTACTCGGCAGTGAGTCGCCTAACCCACGCACAAGTGCAGCTGGCTGCATGAGGTAGCAGCCGGGAGTGAAGACAGCCTGGGTGTAGTGCGAGGTGCCTAGTACTTTTTGCAGACGATCCCGCTCGACCATCTCAAAAGGCTCCCCCAGATTTCGCATGAGCGAGACAAAATTCTCGAGATAAGCTACGCCACGCTCTCCGACAGCGCCCTGGTATTTACCAGCGTGAGACCATTGGCAGTCGATGTCGTGAGTTTTGATCAGGCCTTCCAGCTTGGAAATCGCGGAACGATTAAGCCGCAACAGAGCCTGTTTGAAATTCGGATCCGGATGTTCCAGCGCCATCTTGTGCGGAAGGTCTATTACGAAGCCAGAGTTACGGCCTGAGGCCCCATATCCGACTCGCTGAGCGTCCACTAGGAAAATCGTTGCCTCTGGCTTCAACTCTGCCAGACGTCGCGCAGCAGCAAGACCGGCAAAACCGGCGCCGACCACGACATAGTCCGCGCGCTGCTCACCTTTCAAGACTTTTGAAGGGGTGGGCTTAGGAAGAATGTCATACCAACCACAGTCGCTGTCATCGTTGGGTAAATTAATGGCTTGATTATTCATTTTATTATACTCACCCGATAGGCAATGATTGACATTTTGCGAGCAAATCTGTCCTGCTCTTCTGGGCTTGACGTCCAAGCAACACAAACCCGGTAACTCGGCCCGTCTGATCCTTATGGCTGGCCACTAGACCATCCTGAAGGGAGTCGATATACCAGTCACCCGTGCTGCCGGCAGGTGGCGGAAGAAGAGACAATGGAGCAGACGGCGTCTTCACGGTAATAGGCATCAGTGGGTAGTGGACGGCTGTTGGCTCACCCAAGAGTGTGCGTGCAAGAGCTTTTATACCCTCGTTAATTGGCGCAAGGTATGGAAGCAGTTGCCCATTGATTTCAATGCAATCACCAATGGCATAGATGTCTTTTTCCGACGTCTGGAGCCGAGCATCTACCTTGACGCCACGACCACACTCAATGCCGCTTTCACGTACGAATTCGACATTCGGAAGTAAACCGACAGCGGACAGTACGAAGTCGGCGATCAAAGATTCGCCATTCGCTAGCTCGATGTTGAAATCGTTCTCTCGCTTCTGGATGCTAGAGATGGTTGTCTTTAGGCTCCACTTCACTCCCAGCTCCGAAAGCTTTTCCTGCAGATGAACTCCGGCTGGTTCTGGTAGAAGCCGACCCATAGGCCACGCACCTAATCCAATGATATGTACCTGATATCCAGCAGATGCTAGGTCGTTTGCGAACTCGCAACCAATCAAGCCTTCTCCAAGAATGGCAATGCTCTTTGCGCTTGGAAGCTTTTTCCTGAACAACTCATAATCAGTAAGAGTGTTCACGCTGAGCATCGCATCATGGCTACCGTCCAGCGGAATGCGAATGGGGCTGGCACCACTTGCAATCACAAGTTTGCCAAAGCCAATCTCACCGAAGTTGGTGTGGATACGCTTTTGTTTCGAATCGATTCGCTCAACAAGACAATGTGGGTAGACCCTGATCGAGAGTCGCGACTCAATTTGGAAAGGCGCCTCGTCTATCAACCGTGCTGCGCCTTTATCCTGTGCCAAAGCGATGGATAAGGCCGGTTTGTAATACCTATGGCCGGACTCACTGGTCAAGACACAGATTTCAACATTCGGATCAGCTTTCCGGATAGCTTGAGCAAGTCCATAGCCGGCGTGACCACTACCAATAATCACGATAGGTTCTGCAACCGAAGTCGAACCGATAGGCATAGGAGTTTGAACAACGACTGCTTGACTTGGTGCAGGAGCGATAGGCGCAATAATGGGCACAATTGCAGCCGTTTCCGAGTCAGAGATTTCAAGCATCTCAAAATCTGCCTTACCAACTTTGCACTCTGGACATACCCAATCATCTGGAATGTCTTCCCAACGTGTGCCCGGAGTGATCCCGTCATCAGGCCAGCCTACCGCCTCATCATAGATCCAGCCGCAGATAATACAGAGCCACTTTTTCATAGCTTATTACTCACCTGCGACCTTGATAGCCACGTTCTTGGTTCGAACATAGCTATATAGCGCTTCCTGGCCGCGTTCACGCCCATACCCGGACAGTCCCACGCCACCGAAAGGCACCTCGATACCGCCGGCATACCACTCGTTGACAAACACTTGGCCTGAACGCAGAAGACGCGCACACCGCATCGCCTTGTTCAGATCCTGAGTGAAGACTCCCGCCACCAAACCGAAGGCAGTGCTGTTCGCGATGGTGATGGCTTCAGGCTCGTCGTCGAAGGGCATGATGACCAAAACAGGCCCAAATACTTCTTCCTGCGCGATATTCATCTCTGGGGAAACATCTTTGAAAATAGTAGGCCGCAGAAAATTGCCCTGGCTGTCGCTTAAAGCTTCGCCACCCGTCACCAGTACTGCCCCTTCTTGCTGAGCGCGCTGGCACATTTGCTGAATATGATTCAACTGTCTCGCGGTGATCACCGGAGTGAGATCGTTACCGTCAGCGCCGTTCCCAACAGAAAGTCCCGTAGCAAGATCTTCAACGCGAGAGACGACAGTGTCGTAGATCGAGCGATGAACAACCAATCGTGACATGGCCGAGCACACTTGGCCCGCGTTGAAGAAGATCCCCATGCGTACACTGGCTATAAGTTGGTCAAGATCGGCGTCCGGGAAAACGAGGGCTGCCGACTTCCCGCCGAGCTCCATCACGCAGGGAGTTGCATTCTCTGCAGCAAGTTTCAAGATGGTCTGTCCGGTAGGAACAGAGCCGGTGAAAACAATCTGATCCACTTCTCGCCGAGCAGCAAGGTAAGATCCGATTTCGCGACCACTGCCACAAAGCAGATTCACCGCGCCGTCAGGAAGACCTGCACGCTCAATGGCCTCGAAGAGTACGCAGATTCCGAGCGGCGAGAGCTCTGGTGACTTCACTACGACTGCATTACCCGCAGCCAGTGCCGGCGCGAGAGCTCTGGCACAGATAGAGACCGGGAAGTTCCATGGGACAATTTGCAGTGACACGCCCATTGGATCGTACACAGTGAAGTCTATGTATCCATTACCCAGTGGAATGGATACACCTTCGATCTTGTCTGCCATACCACCGTAATACTCAAAATATCTGGCGGCCTCAAGGAATTCGTCTAGGGCTTCGGGAACGGTTTTGCCGTTCTCAGCGCACAGGACATGCGCGCCTTCGTCGGCAAGAACGCGAATCTCCTGGGCAATTCGGGTCATCCACTTAACTCGTTCGGCGGGTCGTACCGAAGACAGGAGTCTGGAGTCGGCGCAGCGACGCGCTGCCGCCAGAGCTGCTGCTGCATCGCTAACCGAAGCTTTTGCGATTGTTCCGATGCTTTGATTCGTAGCAGGATTCACCAGCTCGAATCTGGCATCGCTGTCGCACCACTTGCCATCTATAAAATTTAGCCAATGTCTTTGCTTCATGCTCTCAAACTCCCGCCTCAAGCCTGCTCTGTCTGGAGGAGTTTTTCAGCAGCCCAGCGGTGGAAATAGTGTGTTGGCAAATCCATTTCAGGTGAGAACACACCACCGCTGTAGCCTGGTGAACTACGGCCTTTCTGCATGCCCTCTACTGAGGCGATGTCCTCAGCAAACACGACCTTCCAGGACTCCATAATTGCGTTGCGCGATGCGTCATACTTTTCACCTAATGCCTCGTCGCCGATGTAGTACACGCGCAGGTGTTCGATGGTGCGACTTGGGGAAATGGGTTGAAGCATCATCGCGAAAACGTGGTCAGCTTGGATGCCGATCAGCGTATTAGGGAAAAACGCAACGTACTCAGCGTTTTTCGTCCGGTCAGTTGGCCAACTCGGGAAGATTGGCAGGGTTGTACCCGCCACAGTGGACAGGTTATAGGCATAGCTTCCTTGGCCTGCGAACTGGTCGAAAAGGATGTTGTAATGGTCTTCCAGCCGAGAATAGGTGTTCAGGCTTGGGTGAACCCACGGCAGGTGATATGCCTCGCAGAAGTTCTCAACCGCCAGTTTCCAATTGCACTCGACCTCTAGCGCCATCGACCCCCCATCGGCCTCCTTCCTGATTAGGGAAAGGCCATCAGTCCCGAGAAACTGAGTCCAGCGCTCTTTCAGCGGAACCAGTACTTCTTCGAGAGGGGTTGCGTCTCCAGACAGATTCACCAGAACCATATCCATGAAAATAGCGCTACGCAAAGGCTTCAGACCATGCTTCTCGCAATTGAATCGGTCATCTTTGTGAACGTCGATACCTCCAACGTGCGGTGTGCCCCTAAGAGCACCATTGAGGTCATAAGTCCAGGAGTGGTAAGGGCAGCGAATAACACCCTGAATAGGGCCGGCTTCCTGTATTAGCTTCACTCCACGATGACTGCAGACGTTGTGGAATACTCTGAGTTCTCCCTCTCTGTTGCGCATCATCAGCAACGGAAGCCCCATGAAATCAACAGGCTTCACATAGGATTTTTGTGGCAGGTCAGTCGCGAAACCGATGCAAGTCCAACCTTTGCCCATCAACTCATCGCGATCCAGCTGAAAGAATTTCTGCTCGGTATAGAATTCATTTGTCAAGCCATGAGCGTGCTCAATCGGATTCAGGACGTTTGTAAGACTCTGAACAGGAATCAGGTTTTTGGATGTCATTGTTATTTTCTCCAACGCCTTGGTGGTCGATGGCGACATTTAAAATTCACTCCTCATTTCAGACAAACGAATTATTCTCAGCCACTCATTACCTTTTGGAATAAATGCACGCCCGACGAAAAGCCAAGGGGGCATGATTTTCATTTATTCCTTTAGATCATAAATGCATGAGTATTACTACGTTGCTTCCACGCCTCACAACCAGCATGCTCGACTCGCTCTATCTCTCCAACAACATTTAAAAACAACAGGAGAATCACGGATGGCTTTGAAATCCTCTAGCTGCTCTGCTGTCGCGATACTCGCGGCTCCGACAAACATCGCCACCTCACTCGTGGTGCCTAGCTTTGTCGGCAAAGCCGTTTCAGGATTCGAAGCAGCCCCGGCATCAGGTACAACCGCAATCGACTTACTTATGGCGCAGCCAATACGAACCCGCCTTGCACTTTCTTGCAGCACTAATCACGCGCTTTACGAACCTGATGGCGATCTTTAGCAGGGAGACCCACCCATAAACTTTCTAGCTTCATTCTTTCGTAAGTTTCTAAAGATTTCGTAAGAGTCTAAATTCCGTGGAATCGAGTACGCACGTGCATGCATGAATTATAAGGAGTACACGAAGGCATTCCGATAGCTGCTTACAACACTAATCCTTGGACTGATTATAGTCGCGTTACGAGACTTTAATCTTTAGCGACCAACAATAAAAATTCAGCCGTACCGGGAGATAACATGACGAATCAAGTACGCAATATCGAAGACTTACCATGGAGCCGATTTCACCGGCTGCTTACCTGGCGATCTGCTGGTGGCTCCTTCGTGGATGGATACGTTCTCAGCCTCATCGGTATTGCCCTGATGCCCGCATCAGCAGCGCTGGGTTTTGATAGCTTCTGGGAAGGAATGATCGCAGCCTCAGCGCTAATTGGAATTTTCATAGGTGGCCTGTTCGGCGGCTGGCTTACCAATCGGTATGGCCGACGTGCGATCTACTACGTCGGGCCTATTTTGTTCACGGTAGGTTCAGTGGCCCAGTACTGGGTACAAGACGCACAAACACTTTTCTTATTGAGACTCCTCATCGGGATAGCAGTGGGTATCGAATACCCTGTCTCAACCTCGATGCTCGTCGAGTTCCTACCCAAAAAAGAGCGAGGCCCAAAGTTGGGATGGTTCGTTATCGTCTGGTTTATCGGCGCGGCAGTGGCGTATGTTGTTGGTGAGCTGATCCTGCGAATAGGGGGCCAGGATGCATGGCGTTTGGTGCTTGCCAGCACTACCGTCTTCAGCATAGCGCTTCTTTTGCTACGCATTGGTACCCCTGAGTCCGCACGGTGGCTCTTAAGCAAAGGCCGACATTCCGAAGCAGAGCAGGTGATCAAAAAGGTGTACGGCCATGAGTTTTCATTGAAAAACCTGCCTGAAGAACCTCAGTCGGTCAAAGTTTCCTTTTGGAGCTTGGTTCGTGCTGGCTACGGTCGTCGCATGCTATTTGTGTCAGTGTTCTGGACGTGTTCAATTGTTCCCATCTTCGCAGTCTATGCATTCGCTCCGAAGGTGCTCCAAGCACTCAACATCAAAGACGATTGGGCATCGATAGGCTCTGTGACAATCACGGCACTCTTTGTCGTCGGTTGCATGGTCGCTACGCGCGTAATCAATAGCCTTGGTCGCCGTAATCTACTAATCGGCAGTTTTCTGTTATCAGGACTTGCGTTATTTGGACTAGGGATTTTTCACGAAGGTTCACCGACGGTGATTCTGGCCCTGTTCGGCGCTTATGCCGTGTTTATTGGCGGCGCCCAAGTTCTCACGATGGTTTATCCCAATGAACTGTTCCCGACCGAAATCAGGGCTCAAGCTATGGGCCTGGGGACATCCATATCACGCATCGGTGCAGCAGCAGGTACGTATGCTGTGCCAGTGGCGCTTGCTGATTACGGTATCGCGAATACTATGTACGCAGCAGCTGCCATAACCTTAGTAGGCTTGGTCGCCAGCTGGATTATGGCGCCAGAAACGCGGTCTCTGAGCCTGCAGCAAGCTGGCGCGCTGGATTAATCTGCTCGTTAGGGCGGTGGTACGTAACTCACCGCCCTCAGAACGAAAAACTGGCTACACATGCTTTCCACCACCAGGGGGGAATCATCAATAATCTGGATTTGGGCATATTCTCCGGCCAACTAGAAGAGCGAGTCAACCTCATGATACCAACTGCGAGCTCAGACAGATTCAAGCTAGATGAAGTCCTATGGGCTGAATTAGTCATAAATGGTAAGTTACTACCTGGCATCACTTACTTCATGCTAGAAAGTAACAATTCCTGGTGTAGTTACTGGATGAAAATGGACACTAACTGTCAATCAGTTTTACATCGCCACACTGACGTAGAGCTGATAATGATTTCGCAAGGGGAAGTCGAGGATTCCACTGGAACTATTTATGAGAAGGGTGATTGTGTAATCTACAAAAAAGACTCGGAGCACCAGCTGTACTCGAAGCATGGATGTATCATGCTCGTCATAGAGTCTACGCCGCCAATTATTTATTAAGCTAATAAAGAGGCGCCTAAACGGCGCTTTTAGGATTTACATATGCGGAATTTTGTCGATCAACCAATTGCGAAAGTTATCAACCCCTTTCTGGTTGCGGGTATAGCTATCGGACTCAATGAGCCAGAATTTTGAACCAGTTTTCAGCATGGGTTCCATTGGTTTTATCAGCATTCCACTTCGCAGATAATCATCGACAAGATATGACCATCCTAGTGCAACACCCTGCCCGTCCAAGCAGGATTGCAGTAGCATGGAGTAGCTGTTGATTTTTAGTTTACGCTTCGGCACTGGGGCAGGTATTCCCAACCCATCAAACCACTCCAGCCAACCGAGCCAATCCTTCTGCATATCTTCAAGATAAAGCCAGGTGCAGTCAGATAAGCTTTCAGGGGTAGTAAGATTAGGATTTTTGCGTAGATATTCAGGACTGCAGACAGGAAAAATCTCCTCATCAAACAATGCTGTGGCCCTGCACCCACGCGGTGGGAAACGCAGATAATTCAAAACAATATCGTATTGGGCCGTTTCACTTAAATTGTCCGAGGCAACGATCCTGAGTTCGATGTCTTCATTTAAGGCCTGAAACGTTGAGACTTTCGGCATGAGCCATAGGGATGTCATGGCCGTGGTGGCTGCGACCGTAAGCTCTTGGCTACCATGCACCCCACGAATTTTTTCTGTGCCTTCCGCCAAAATAAAAAGTGACTTCCTGACTGTGTCGTAGTACTCCAAACCAGCTAGTGTCAGTTCCATTTTTTTTGTACTTCTATGCAAGAGCTTTTTGCCAAGATACTCTTCCAGCAACTTAATCTGTTTGCTCACAGCCCCCTGAGTAACATTCAACTCAATTGACGCCTGGGTAAAGCTAAGATTGCGCGCAGCAGACTCGAACGCGATAAGACTATTCAGCGGAGGTAACGGAAAGCTTCTCATTTTAACCTCTTGGAGGTTTATTATTCTGATCGCCCATTGTACCCTATCGCTTGGCCTCACTCCAGAACTTTAAAATTTCCAGCCATGTAAATCTTCGTTTTTACCATATTTATTCGCCCCAAATGATGCTCAACATAAGACAATCAAACTCACAGGCAACCAGAAAAACTCTCCACAGATGCCGATTGGGCCTCATGGATTACGCTCCTAGAGCGAACAAGATCAAAAGGCGACGGTTGATTATGGCTTAGATGAGGGAGCAACAGAACGTTTTCCTCTCCCGCAGACATACAAGCTCACACGCAATGAGCATCAACAAGTTACCGAAAACTATGAAATTACAATTTAGCAGTAATTATGACAAGTACTTAATGATTTATAACTCACTACGTGCGACGGCTATGGCGTTAAATCGAGATCAGCACAGCGGCACTACATCAACTGCGGATAAAGGTTGGCTAGCAGGCCTTGATCACTTTCTCGAGCAACTCTTCAAAATTTCTCATCGCTTGAGTAACTATTGCTGGAATGACTCGGATTCTTGTTCCTAGCGAAATACTCTGTGATGAAAAGATATTTTCACGTTAGCACCCTAATCATGCGCACAAGTTGAAACATCTGGATTTGCTGCTAACCGCTATTGGCTTACGAAGGTTGATGAACGGGATCTGCTTGGCTGCGGAGCTGAAGCAAAAATACCAGGTGCTCGAATTGATTATTTTATCACCGAATTTGCAGGTGATTGGTGTCTGGTCTCGGTCGACAGGACAATCCATTGCTGACCAAGCCCTTTAGTCTGAATGAACTAACTTTGCGCGTGCATTTGTTGCTTAACACTCCCACAGATAGCAGTTAACATCAGTGCTGGATTGCTGCCTAGTTTGAATGGGTGTCTAAATTAACTTGCACCCCCCTCACGGTCGACACCTTTTAGTCAAAGGAAAGCTGTGGCGGTGCTCCGCCCCATCACTGAAAAAAACCGCGCGCCAACGCCATGTTGACGAACTAATGTCAGCAAGGCAATAAATAAAAGCAGCGAAAGCTACAGGCAACGCGCAGCAGTTGTATGCGGCCAGGACACGTGCTCAACGGGCTCCACTGACAGTATTCGCTCAGAAGCAGCTTATCATCAACCTTGCTAATATCGCTCATCCGCTACATTGCCAGGAGATCCGGCGCACTCCAAAAACGCCGCATTGGCGATCAGCCGATTGTTAGTACTTTGCGAGCCAGCGCTTAAACACTCGCCGCACACGCAATACGCACCACGTCAGCCGATCGGCTTTGCACGGTGCAAGTGATCCAGCCCTGTGCCGTTGCTCCTCAACCTACATCAGCGACCTGAACGTAACTCACTTGGGTAAGCAGCCACTCACGGAAGCGATTAACGCTTTGGCGATTGGCCGAGCGCCCGCTGGGCTCCAACAGACAAAACCGGGCGTCGGTACGAAGCACTGTTTCGACCGGCCTAACTAAAGCACCGTTAAGCAGGTGGCTGTCCACCAGGTTCGACCATGCTAGCGCCACGCCTTGTCCCGCTAGCGCCGACTGAATGAGCATCGAATAACTGTTGATATCGATGCGATTACGGGGCTCGGTAGGCGGCAATCCATTGCGAAGAAACCATTCCGCCCAACCAACCCAGTCGCTTTGCGGATCTTCTAACCACAGCCATGTCGCCTCGCCCAGATGCTGTGGATCGGATAGCTGTGGATTACGTGCCAAATAAGCTGGACTGCAGACTGGGAATATCTCCTCGACGAACAGAGGCGTTACCCTGGCGTTTGTCGGTTGGGAACGGCAGTAGTACAGCGCCAGATCACAGTCCAGCTTGGAAAAATCGCCCATGTTGTCGGTGGCGATGATGCGCAGGTCTACCTCATCGTTCAGGTTCTTGAACACCGATACCCTGGGCAGGAGCCAAAGCGACGCCATGGCAGTACTGGTGACAACTGTCACACGCTGCGATCCTTGCCAATGGCGGATACCGGACGTGGCATGAGCGACTTGTTGAAGCGATTCACGCACAACGTCGCAGTATTGCTTGCCCACGGTCGTCAAGACGATTTCTCGCGTAGTGCGGCTGAAAAGGGGTTTGCCTAGGTAATCTTCGAGCAGTCGAATCTGGCGGCTGATAGCACCTTGGGTGACGTTCAGTTCACGAGCGGCTAGGGTGAAGCTCAAATGTCTTGCTGCAGCTTCGAACGCAACCAGACTGTTTAGCGGCGGCATCGGTTGGAGTTTCATAAGGCATTTCACGTCTAGTTATTTTTGTGTGGATCAGTGCAAGCTACAACATTGTCAGCCATTGTGCATCTGGCACATAGGACATTCGCGGTGTCGCCACTGTCCTCACCGAGCGGCCGGGCTGTTGTATGTAGTGGTCTAATGAAACCGGACACCCATTTAGGCGAGAATGCTCGCCATAGAGAGGTGTCCGATGACCAAGCAACGCCGTACCTTTACCCCCCAATTCAAGCGCTAAGCTGCCAGCCGGGAGCTTGACCAGGGGTACAGCCACGCCGACCAGCAAAGCGCTGACAGGGCAGCCAATATGGGAGCAGAGCTTTCCGCCAGAGGCTGTGGCGATATCGCTTTGAACAAAGCATGAGTCGGCGTGGTAACCGCCACGACAATGCACCGATGGAGCGGCTATTTCGTAGCTTGAAAACTGACTGGATACCGACGATGGGCTACATGAGCGCTGCGATGGCGAAGCAGGATATAGCAGTACATCTGGCGGCGACTACACCAGTTCAATCGAAGGGTAACGCCTGCGGTCGCCGAGGAAAAACTTAACTCAGTGTTTGGGATCACTTGACCACTACAAGGTCGTGGTCAAGGCGCGAGCATCAATGGCAGACACCGGTGCGAATCCAGCTCCCTTCTTGAAGCTCATGTTGTGCACGAAATTCTTCATCGCGTCTGATGGATCTATCGAATCGAGATTGAGCCTGTTCCCCGTCGACCGCGAGAATGCAACGCTCAGAATAGGCCGCTCCTCCATATGGCCTGTTGCGCCGTTCAGCACATCATCCAGAGCAGTGACAATGACTATTTCATCGGCCAGTACGGCCATCAGCTCTCTGGCAACGCGCAAAGCACAGCTACAGACATAGTCCTGGTGTATCTCGTTGAATCGCCCAGTCGGCATGACCTTGGTAGATAGCTTGCCACTCTTCAGCAAAGACTTTATCTCCGTCGGAATCACTTCTGAGCCGTGGATAGCCAGCTTGGCCTCCAACACACCGTTCTCATGAACAACAATCTGTATGGATGAGCCAAGGTGTGAAATTTCCGAGAAGGAATCAAATGCCTCGATGGCATCAAGCTTCGCTTGGTGATCGCCGCTCAGGATGCGCAAAGCCATACACCTCTCCTCAGTCCACTCAGCGTGCTCTGTGTTCCAATCAGCGAGTGCCACTTGGTAGCGCTTTTCGTCCTCAAGCTTTGCCACATCAATCTTTGCTACCAAATCTCGACGCTTGCGAGCTTCTAGCTTGAATAACCGAACGAGCAAATTTGGGCTATACGTAGTAGACGCGTGCGTGGCTGCCTGCTCAAGCGATCTGGAGTTCTCAGGCTGCATGGGCTCAGGCTTTGAAAGCAACCGCTTCCAATTCACCGGCTTCTCGCACTCTTTGTGCATCGACATCAAGATTTCGAGATGATTTTCGTATACCTCAACTTCATATGCCGCCTGCTCAAGCGCTTCCATCTTGGCGTACTCGTTGTGCCGCTTCTCAAGCTCACGTTGCCGACGGTGCGCATTGCGCTCTGCCCGCCTTGCTGATGCCTGCAACGAACGTACAGTCCCTTTCCAGCCCATCACGATTCTCCGTATCGTTCATGTGATGGCACATTAGCATGAGAAGGCATTCAAGCTAAATGCCCTCCGCCATCACTATGAAATGGTCAGCGCTTCAGTGGGTGCGTCGCCACATCAGAACGCCGACATTCCTTGATGAAAATTCAGAACCGCGCCACACGAACCTATAGGCCCCACGCATCAATGATGAAGGATGCCTGCGAATCAAAACTCGGCCACTGAACAGTCTGTGTCACGCGGTTAATTTCAATGGGAGAAAGATCCTCCATACAGGGGTGAGATAGGATCTGGCCGAGCAGTCTATCATCGATAACCACTGAGCAATGCGATCCAGCCGCAAAACTCCAGCATAGAGCTTACGAACAACCTAACCCCGTATTTTAAAGCAAAAATCGATGCTTCTGCTTTCGACAAGCTAAATGTTGGAGCTCTTGATGCAATTACTGGAATTTCTTGACACTGTAATACATGATGCAGCACCGGCGGCGATAAGGAATTCTTCCAGGATTGCCCGGATGCAAGGGAGCAGCAATCATGGCTAAGCCGACAAAGATTCGTGAAATCAACGACAAATACTCATACACCGACGAAAATCCAGGTGGCAAACGTGATGCCGCCTTGGTGTCTTGCGCGCAATGCAAAGATTACAACGAGCTACAGAATGTCTACGACGAGCATCTGTTGGCTTTGGTAAACGATAAAAAGATCACCAAGCAGGCGGCCATTGATGCACTGTCCGAGTGCTGTGAGGAATTGACCAACCCTCGCAATCGCGTCAAATTCTATGTGCTGCTGACTAAAAAATTGGGACATCAAGTCGGCTGATTATGGAAGGGTTGCGCAGCCCACAGCGCTGCATAACCCACTGAAACAACCTGATCTGAGGGCCCGCGCTAGCCTAAATAGCATAGAGCCTGGGCATATAGGCTTGGTAGATCCGGCGGGAACACCTGCTCGCAACACTTGGCTAAATCCTCCCCTGACCACCATCTCATTTCACAGATAGCCTCTCGCTCAGCGTCGCTCCATCCTGCGCGCGAGAGTTCCTCATCAGCCATCCTCACGGTGTAGTAGTTTTCAACTGCCAGCACGGTCTGGCCATCAGGTAGTACCCATGAAAACTCTCTGCGAGCGATGCAATCGCCGATTGACTGGACAACAATTCCAGTTTCCTCCTCAAGCTCGCGGATAGCTGCCTGCTCAAAAGACTCGCCATCTTTTAGCTTTCCGCCGGGAGTTGCCCAGTAGGAAAGCCCCGCTAGCGCGCCGCTTTTGTATCGGATCTTGAAGAGCAGGAGTTGATTATCGGGATTGATCAGCAATATTCGAGAGGCGAACTGGCGTCTAGGCATACGTCCCCCGTTGTAGCTAAAGGATGACGTCCAAGATCTCGCTACCCTTCATCCGCCGAACCTCCACGACGTATTCCGCGATATTAGGCACTGCATAGTCCACGACGAGTTCCACCACAGGCTTGGTTGGTTTACCTGAGCGCTTTACAGGGTAATCTAGAATTCGGCGGAAGATATCTACACCGCGACGATGGGGCATCGGCATGGTATTGCCAGAATTCATGTGGCACAGCCAGATAGCTTGAGCGTATTCAGGGATGAACGTTGCCGAGTCCAGTGTCAGAACATCGTGTTCGAGCTTTCGGTAATCGCGTGCACCCAGCAGGCGATTAAGCCGTTTCTCCTCCGCCCAGAAGAACACTTTCTGGTTGATCAATTCGTACCATTGTCGAGGCGTTGTCCCATCGATCAATGCCTGCATCAAACGGCCTTCAGGCATGGGCTTCTGATCACGTAGAATAATGCTGGCAGGGTCACCGGCTATCACATCCATTTTTTGATTTCGGTGCTCACTTTCGAACCGAGCTCGGTCGCCACTTTGTACGGCCAGGTGATCCAGGACTGCCGTGGCGCTCATCAATCCGCGCGTGCGAATGCTCTCCCAGGCGCCACGTTCTGCCATGTGATAAATCTTGGGGTAAAGCTCGATCAGCTTGTTCATTTCCATCGTTTATCTCCGGTCGGAACGTGCTGTCCAGTTGCGTCGATCGATTAGCGATCGCAAATCGCTGGTGTTCGGATCCTTCGGGAAACGCGTATTGATCAGAGAGACAGGTGCTTGGGAAACGCGCTCCAGTTCCTCTACGAACTTGATGGTCTCCGGTTCGAGCTGTTCGAACCTACGGGCCTTGCTATTAGCTGACTGAAGATAGTCCGCGAAGGTCAAGACGATGTCGGTAGGAGCATTGAGTGCGCATGCTCTACGAAACTGATTCCATTCAAACCACCCCACCTTGCGGTTTCGATTAGTAGTCGAGGTTTTTTCTGCTGCGTTTAAAGCGCTAGCATCCAGTTTTGCGGAATCCGCGATGTCATTAAAGGTCGTTGGATGCTTGAGTCTTCCCGAGATATGGCCCTCGTCACCATCAGGGTCACCTACTCGAATGGGCATAGGTCGAACGACCATCAGTATTTTGCGGACTCTGCTGGGCGATATTCCAGCCTCAGCAAGGCATCCAGCCACATTAGTGTCCCTTGAAGTCACATGCGGATAGTCACCATGAAAGATGCTTAGTCCGCTGCCTTGAGTGCCCTCCAGCAGGATGGACTGACCGTTGCGGTAAGCCTCTTCCAACCTGTCAGATGTGCAACCGTGGAAACTTCCAGGAACGCCAACGTAGGGACGCAACTCCTCTACATCCCTGGCAAGTCTGAAGCTTGTTTTTCCTCGACTCAAAATACGCCGCGCAGCCGCCGCTCCGCTGCCACTCCCGGTAGACGCAATTGTTGAAACAAGATGGCCCTGCTCGGTGGCGATGTCTTCGTCTTCAATGATGGTTGCTTGGGGGTCGATGAATAATCGTCCGACACCAATCCCACATTCTTCGATCTCTTTCAAAAGTCCAGGCAGTCGGATCGTCATGCCAGGGCCAAGCAACAGTCTAGCGGACACATCACGCGACCCTGATGGCAGATGATGGTAGACATATGGCCCACGTGCACTCGCAACGGTATGACCAGCATTGGGGCCACCGACTCGCACCATCACATCGTACTCACGAGCCAGATAAGCCACGATGTTGCCCTTTCCTTCGCTACCGTACTGCCCGCCAATGAGAACATCCACGCATCTGATTTCGGGCGGTGTAAACAGATGCAGCCGAGCGGCAACGCGCACCAACGTGTCCTCAGGATCTGAACGCTCTGTGTAGATGCGAACATCCGCATCCTCTTTGAGAGCGTCGATCTCATTCTGGTCTTTGAGTGGGTTGACCTCGTCATACCCTACGGGGGTTACCTCAACACCAGTGCGTCCGGCGTAGCGCTCCTGAAGCGTGTGATCGCTGGCATATAGGTGAACATGTACAAGATTGGCCCCAAAGACCTGTCGAAAATGCAGCACCTGCTCCAAAGAGTCCAAGTGATCAATGACCAAAGGGCGATCGTCATTCTGGTCTTTGCAGATCGCCTGCGTTGCACGAAGCATCCATTGATTAAGGTCGGAGGCGTCGAGCTCTCTGCGCCGGTCAATAAGTGTCGGCTGATCCATGCTCAGAGACCAGTTGACGTCCTCCACATGTCGACGGTCTCGAACCACAACGAAGCCAAATTGCTGTTCCAACAAGCTGGCCAGCTCACTCTTGCCACTGCATGTTTTGCCACTTATCACCACTATCTGCCGTGTGTCCATGCACTACTACTCCCAGAGGCCGATGATCTGACGCGCAATTTCAAGCGAGGTGTATGACTCAGTATCGAAAACGCTGTCCGCATAAGCAGCAAGCGACCGCGCACTCTGCTCGTTAGGGTGCATCACGCACGCTTTGTATTCTTCAACGACGGTCTCGGTGCGGCTGGTGTACCTTTGCTGCAGAACGGCATCAGGTGCAACTATGTGTACGTGCTTCACCGCATCCCCGAAGCACATCCTAAAAAGCTCCACCTGCCTAGGCTTACGTACAGCGTCCAACAACCAGTTCCGGGCATCTGGGCGGGCGTTGATAGCTGGAAATGCCACAGAATCAATCAGCCAGGAGAAATCAGTGGCCATATCTAGGGCGTCTCCGAGTTCCTGAAGGCTGTGACGATCAGTTGACGTATTGGTGACGGTGCATTGGGCTCGAAGAAATGCGCTACTGCTGATGGGCATATAGCCGAAACCGCTCTGCAATGCGGCCGAGACCGATGTCTTGCCACTTGCCATTGGCCCACTCAAGAGAAGTAGTCGCTTCACGTGATGACGATCCCTGTCTTCTGATAGCAATATTCTTGTAAAGCGTAGCTGACTAATGTGACTTGCTCCGATTCCAAACGATAATCCATCTTCAGCTCCAAACTCTGGGCGCACGGATGCGTATCAGTTGTGCTCGGCTTGGCGATGATTTTTTTCGTCTATAGAAATATCGGTTCGTGATCAAAGAGAAGGAGGCGGCTGCGCCGCCTAAAGCCGATCTCCCCTACCCACAAGGGCTCACTGACGCAGATCGATCCTTGAGCCCGCAACGGCAAAGCCAAGATCAAAAGCCGAGGCAGGGGCAAAAGCATGGAGCAAAAGCAGAACGGCTGACTGTGCAGGATGAGTGTGGGTAGGGCATGCGTAAATGCAGCTTTTCGTTTGCTCTCAAATATAAGTACTCCGTTCCGTTTGAAATTTTTCAAGGGGGTGGGGTTGAAGAAAATCCGTGAAACCCGACGAACGGCATCCTCCTGAGCACGGTATGTCAGCTTGTCGAACTCTGAGCAATCCTCTATATTGTGTCCAGCTAGCATAAAAACCACTACATGATGTGCCAGGCTAGCTATTGTTGACGTTTATCTGCAAACCCTTCAGAGGTGTTCGGGAGATATCGTATGACTGACAGACGCCCTATCAACAAAAACGTAGTCGTTCCAAAACCGGGGGGTGGCACACAGCCTCGCTCTCGTAACAACGATGGTCAGATCCGTGACAAGCGGAGCGATGCCAAGAAACCGAAGTAGTCATTTGAGACCTTTGCAGATGGAGTGAAGCCATTCGCTGAGGTCTCATTCATCAATGTCCGGCATCAAACGAAGGTGTAGAGCATAGGCATGGTCTGACGGATATCAGGTGCGCAGCCTTGTGCCTCCGTAACCACGCCAGGATGTTGTAGCAGGCAGCATGACCAATGCAGCAGTGATTCGCTGCATAGCCTGCGGTCTGAGTCCCTTAGACCGAAAACCTTTCCGATGTGCCTCCAGCGGAAGGATGTGAGTTGTACGCGGCGTCCGCATCGTCCAACAGGTTGGCCCAGACCTTTTCCGGTATTGCCTTCAACTCGGCACACGCTGTGATGTACGCGGTGGCAGCGCCAAGACGGAAAACGGCTTCCTCCGTAGATTTTGCAGAGCTGATAGCATCGATTCGAAGCATTGCTTTTCGCATAGCAAACTCTGTGGTGCCTAGGGTTTCGATTGAGTCCATTCGTTACTCCAGTGTCGGGCTTGGTGGAACTATAGCTCTGTTAAAATCCGCATCATCCCGCTTTTCAGAATACCCGCATCATCGCAAACATGTTCAGAACCTCTTCCTATGCCTCCGGCGAAGTCATATCACACCTACCGCTTTAAGGCTTATTGCTAACGGGTGCTATCTACGGACACAGCTACCCTTAATGGTACGTGTCCGTCGACAACCGCAGTCAACGCTTTAAGATAGTCCACTCAGCACCTCCTCCTCACGTGCCCAATAGACGCCTCTGGTGCTCCACTACGCTTCGTTTGCAGTGAAGAAGCTTGCTCCCCTATCGTGATTTGATCCAACGACGCGCTCATCATCGTCTGTTCTGCCTTTGATCCTGATGAGCGATTGGCCAAATGCGTAGCTCTTCTTTGAGCTCTGCAACGAGATTGGCTATCGCTCTGCTCGAGGTTAGGCCGCCGATGGGAACCGCGCTTCTGCTGACCTCGACTTTGCGTGTTCTGGGATTGATCAGTTGGATACTGATAGTCCTGTCTGAACTGACAGTGCATTTGCATTCAGTGGGAAGGAATGCGGATTCTAGCAAATGGCGTAGCTCAAGATGGGAAAGCATTGCTCACCTCAAAAAGTCCTGATTTTTGTTTTGTCCACCGTTACGACAGAAGGTTAGCGTATCCTCATACAGCGTAGACGTGAATCTGAGTCAATATGTGGCGCGCCATACTGCTTCTGCATCCGCTGCGCCGTATCCTGCAAATGTACGATTTATATTTTTATACGTGCTGTACTGCGAAAATATGGACTGCTCGTTGATGCCTGCCCGGCTCTCAAGACCCGCTGGGCCTCTTGCTCAATGCCGCTTCTGAGGTGAAAAGATTAGGTTTATCAATCTGCAGGGCAAAACTTAAGCTTTGAAACGTCATTCTTCATGGCTGTGATTTCAGATAGCCCGCGCACTTGTGAAAGCACGCGGGCCTATCAGTTAAGCGTCTTTGTCTTGCGCAAGACCCGAGCCCAGGTCTGCGCCAGTAACGGGGTTGCTTGAAGGATCTGACATGGTACGAGTCTTCATAGCTTCGAGTACGTCGAAGTCAGCAGACGACAGAGTCACTGACGCCAGACCATCCCCGCCGTCCACGGCCGGCTCAGGGCTTTCAACGTACTCCCATTCATCCCCTTGATTCCATGGGCCACGGACGTTTGGCTCTCCAGACATGTTGAAGTATTTGTTGGTGAACTCAGGCATCCCAGGAAGCTTGCCCTGTGGGAAGTTCGGCTGGATAGAGTGCAGCGCCTTCTCGAATGATAATTGGTGAGCAATCTCACGGGTCATCAAAAAGCCAAGAGCTTCCTTCACCCCTGGGTCGTCAGTCACATTCATCAAGCGCTCGTAGACAATCTTTGCACGGGCTTCAGCTGCGATGTTCGAGCGGAAGTCTGCGGTTGGCTCACCGATGGTATCAATGTAGGCAGCAGTCCAAGGCACGCCTGCAGAGTTAACCAGCGGTGCCCCGGCACCGTATAGAAGGCTAGTGATGTGGGAGTCGTTGCCGGCGCCGTTCAGAGAACGGTACAGCTCACCTTCTTCTTCCACCCCTTCAGCCAACTGGCCTTTGGCGCCCTTGTTAAGCATCACGATGATAGAGCCGACGATCTCGAGATGGCTCAGCTCCTCAGTAGCGATGTCCATGAGCAAGTCTTTGCGGCCTGGATCATCTTCGGCCAGCGCTTGGGTAAAATATCGTGCTGCCGCCGCCAACTCGCCTTGGGCACCACCAAATTGTTCAAGCAACAGGTTGGCCAGGCCAGGATTGGGCTGAGCGACACGAACGGTGTACTGAAGACGCTTATTGTGTAAAAACATAGTCATTTCCTCAGGCGTTTTTCTAGATGATTAGGCGCTGCTTCGCTCAATGGAGCGGGAGGAAATGCAGCAGCGCCTTCATGGCCTGAGAGCCATAGCAAAACGGACTTGATCCATACAATTTTGCTTGACCTGACAAAAGGTAAGATGGCGAAAGTTTCAATGATTTTCCCAATAAGGACGATCAGAGCTATCTATCGATGGCTATCATGCCTTCTGAACCTATGGGGACATTCAACCGCTATACAGCACGCTCGGAGTGCTGAGTTGAATAGCAATTCTCGGATGAAGGTGGTCTGTCCGAGTAGGGAACCATTTATCTGGAGTTCTGTTTAGGCAGATGGTTTGAAGATAGCCCGCTCATTCCTACGCGTTTGGCCGGTAGCTCATGGAAGGGGGCTATATGGAACAATCTACGTCAAAAGGGTACCGTGCAGAGGCTTTGGGCTGTCCCTGATACGAAGCCGATTCAGAGGAGTGCGCTACTTGGGAGTAGCAACAGCGGATACCGTTAGAACGTAACGATAGCGTACTCGCCACCCAACCATAGGGGTTCAGGCGTCTCACTCGATAGGCTCAGGAGCGAGGGATAGGAGGCGCTATTAATAAAGCCCTGTCACCACGCTTTGAGGACAGCGAAAACCAAACTCGCAATGCACCTCACATCGTTGAATATCCCAATAAACTCGAGGACGGCAGCTTGGGGCCTGCCTAGCGCTAAACCCAGCAGTTCAGGCCCAGATTTCGAAGCCTTACCGCTTAACCATCAAGCGATCGCTTGGACGCTGTTATGTGCTAACGACCGAAGATAATCACCGAACCCCTCTCGGCACCGGCAATCCAACCGTGCGCTCGTGGTCACACAATTCACTGTCGTCCAGGTAATAGAGGCCCCAGCATTTTTCAAGTCGTTGATTAGGTGCACATCTTCGTGCGCCTTCAGGGGTTTGAATCCCCCAACGCTTTGATAGGCTCGCGCATCAACGCCTAAGTTTGCACCATGAATGTGCTGATGGCCTTCGATAGGCGTATAGAGCGAATCATAGCGCTCACGCACAGCATCTGAATGGAGCGACCAGTCATCCACCTTTACCGTCCCACAGACCGCGTCGGTTTGAAATCGTAGCTGATCCGCCAGCCATGAGACGGGCACTGCCGTGTCTGCATCGGTAAACGCTAGCCATCGGGCACCCTGCTGAATCTGCAGGTCAGCCCCGGCTGCCCTCGAGCGGCCCACATTCTGATAGTCCACCTCGATGCTTTGTACTGGGTAAGCAGCTACCACGTCTCCAGTAGCATCTGTACAAGCATCCATTACGATGAATATCTGAACATCTTCACCCTGCAACCTCGGATGGGCTGCAGCTGCGAGCAAGGATTCGATGCAATGGCCTATGGTCGCTTCTTCGTTATGTGCAGGGACAATGATTCCAATCATGAGACGCCCTCGGCTACCGTCAGAACTCTGGTTACAGGGGTGGTAAGAAATCGACCTATCTATCGACTGAAGGTTGCAGATAGATACGGCAGGAACGTGACGGGGCGCCAGACGGTAACGAAGGAAGGCGGAGAGTTTGGAGTTGAAAGGATTCATGCATGGTCATCAGACGTCAGCAGAAAGGTAAGCTGTGCTGATAGGCAAAGTCATAAAATGTGGCTGGAGCTTAAGAAGCCCTGGGCTGGGGAGACCCGGAACGTTGAGAAAACGTTACTAGATGCCAACGAGCGGATCATTGAAACAGACCTCATCAGCTTCTGAAAAGCGGGAGGCATACTCCCGCTAAGCCAAAAGCCTAGCCAAGCACCCGGTCGCGATGCCGGTCAGTAAATTAAGGTGCCGGTAGCGATACCCAGTCATAGGGGCGTTACCGGCAATTGTCCAACTGGCCCTACGGCTCACAGCCCCTCGCCTCTTAGCGCTTTAGAATGGAGCGGCTGCAACTGTTCCAAGGCGTACAGTGAAGCGGCGATCTGCACCTCGAGTCGATCACCTTCAAAATGACGAGTACCAGTAAAACTAGCATAGCGATCTTTCACCGCGAACAACCATGCAAAGCATATTGTCCCCGGCGCAATCCCCTCTATAGCATCGGGGCCAGCAACCCCAGTAGTGGCTATCGCCACGGTAGCGGGCCCACCCTTTAGCGCACCGTATGCCATTTCGCCCGCAACCTGCTCGCTCGTGAGGCCGTATTGATTGATCGTGTCGGCTTCGACGTGCAGGATCCGCTGTTTGGCTTCAGGAGAATAAACGACGTACCCGCTCTCCAGAAGCTGACCAGCGCCGGGCACGGAGGCCACTAAGGATATCATTTGGCCAGCTGTACAGGACTCTGCCGTGGACAGCAGCAACGAGTTCTGCCTGATGTATTCAGTGATCCTAACCAGCTCACTTTGATAATCGTCCATGAATCGCTCCACGGTATTAGCCTTTGGACTTTTTAGGGTCGGCGCTACGAGGATACGTGCGCTCCTCTTGGATGGTGCCATCTTCTTTATGGATCTTCAGCGAAGCGGTCTTTCCAGCAAGAAAATCAGTAGCTAATTTGACGATCTCTGCCTTCGTGTTGGCCGTCTTCGAAGCTCGAGTAGCACCCTGTTTTTTCAGCTCCCAGCCATCGGTGGTGGTGGTGATGTGGTAGTTCTCCATTCCTACTCCCCTCTGCAGATGAGACTCGTGTGTATTTCACAGTGAGCGACTCGGCAAAGGCAAGTTCAGAATGATTTCTGCAGTGACGTGCCTGGGCGAATGTATCGGTGCAAAGGGAATCTTTTGATGCGGCGAAAATCAGTATGCCTAGTCACGTTTTTTCAAGGGCCCTACAGATGAAAAACCATCTATACATCATCGACTACATCATCCATGGCCAGCCCAGGAGCTTCGTGGTTCGCGCCGATAAGATGGATACCGTTGCCGCATGGCACTGGGCAAGCTGCGATGCCGGTTTTGGGTACATCCCGAAGAGTTCTCGCGACAAAACTAGAAAGACATCGAGGCCTGAGGCCGAGCGCCTTGGAATATCGGAAATGAAATGGCGCAGCGCAGAGCCCTCCGTTGCCTGAATCAGCTTAACTGATGCTAAAACGGCGAATTAGGTCATTCGGATAAAAGGTCGCGAATTGCTTGATCCAGAATGGCGCAGCAGATTGGCTAAACCTCTCGTCAACTGAACCACCAGGCTCAACATGCCGATTGAGGCGATCCGTACTATCGGCACAACGTAAATTTTATTACTACCGTGCAGATCTTGCCGTAGTGAGCCATAATCTATTTACTCTTAATCATCTCAGGAAATACGAATGTCTAAACTCGCTGAATTCCGCCGTCTCGAACGTCATCTTGCCGAACAACTCGCTGCACTGGAAGCCATGAAAGGCGACAAGGGGCTTGAGCAAGAAATCGAATTTGAGAGCAAATTGCGCGCTTTGCTGGGTGAATATAACAAAAGCCTACGGGACATCATTGCGATCCTGGATCCCCAGAATGACTCCAAATCTACCCGTACTGCGCCTGCCCCGGTCAAGGCGAGCCGGAAAGCTCGTGCATTGAAGGTCTATAAAAATCCGCATAATGGCGAGGTGGTCGAAACCAAGGGCGGCAATCACAAGACCCTAAAAGAATGGAAGGCAGAGCACGGCTCGGACACAGTCGAGTCCTGGTTGTCCTGATCGCATCTTCTAGACGCCTAGGCGCTGTCAGTGCACCTACGGGCTCAGCCTAGCTTCCGAATGCGGGTTGAGAACTCGGTGACCTGCTGGGAAGATAAGCATTCGAGGCTCCCGAAGTGTTGAAGGTGCTGAACCATGATCTCGCGGCTTCCCGGTTGGCCGCTGACAATACGTCTGCATGTCTTCTCCAAAATCAACCTGGCAAGCTCTGGGTTGTCGATTTTTGACGCGTCAAAAGCTAGGGCAACCGCGCTAGCCAGCTCCCCTAAATCCGGGTTCGCTCTGTGCAAGGCGCGTAGGGCGTTTAGTTGCCTAGCTGTGATCGGTAACGACATAAGCCCCCTATGATCAACGTGTAGCCAGCACGCTTGCTACGTCCTTTAGACATTCGCTCCAAGCCTTACACAACAGCTAACAAGGTTAGTCTATAGGTTTTCTTTCCGTCAAGGTCATGGCCATCCGCCCCTGCTAGGCGTGTGAAGGACTCAGTTTCGCTATCTTCTGTTTAGACATTCGGTTGTAAGAGGCACCGCGATGACCACCGTATGAAATTTGAGGGCGTATCAAGATCTTGCCATCAGCACCCAGAGGCATAGTGACTGGTAGAACGCGGACATCTTCCTTCTCGTAGGTACATTGGCCCTGCAGAGGTAAAGGCAGATAGCTTGATTGATCCTGTCTTCCGGGCATAGGGGTGAACAGTCAATCGCCAACCTGAAATGATCGGGAACTTGCGCAGACCGGTGACCCTCTTCTGTAGGTGATCCATAAGGAGTGATTAACCATGGAAACCTCAATTTTCTGGACAGCGTCCGCTGTGATCGTCTTGCTGCTAGACGTCTGGGTACTGACAAGCGTGTGGCGAAGCACCAAAAGCTCTGGTACGAAGCTAGGCTGGACGGTGTTGATTTTCATATTGCCTGTGGTTGGACTCGCTATCTGGGGCATCGCGGGGCCAAGAGGTGTTGCGATCCCCCCAACATCTGATAGCCATAGCAAGGGCTGAAACCAATCACCTCAAACCTGTAAAAAGCTTTCATTGGAGGCAACATGTCAGATCCAAAAATGAATGATATAGCCGATGGTAATCAGTTCCCGCCTGAAAATACTGATCCTCTTAGCCCTGGCCGTACTGACTTGAATCCGAGTGATGAGGCAGGCATTGATGAGCTGCCTAACAACGAAGTCGATGCGCCAAGTGATGAGTCAACTAATCCCTACGAGAATGGCGTCCCTGATATCGATCCCGACAACGCTGAAATGGATAAACAGCCAAACCCCCGATAACTTGATCAGCTCATTGAATGTCGTGCTGTGGTCTGAATTCGAGGCCATACTGGAAATGTGGATCGTTAGCCGAGCGGCAAGGAACGTCCCCAACAGGGGGCATTCCGACGATCCATAAAGGTGCCCTTGGGGGCTGAAATTGTTGGCCTGGAGCCTGTGTTAACACAGTGGTGACGCTCAAAATGGGTAGCGGAGTGTCTGCTTGATGCAGGTTTCAGGACTTCAGAGGGACTTGATTTGGGTAGGCGCTTTCTCGCCTCGTCTTGCAAGGAATGGATCATTGAAGCGAATTCTCACTGGTGGCACCTCCAAGGATGTGCATCCTGAAGACCCATCTAAAATATTCGTTACAGTGCGCGACCGACTAGATTTCTATCGGAACGAAATCCAATGCGAAACTACTATTCTGTCTGATCGCAGCAATGCCTACTTAGGCGCGCAATCTTTTTTAGTTGTCGTCTACGCGTCGACCATGGCAAACCTGAATTCAGAATGGGGGAAATTCTTCACCTTGGTGCTGCCAGTGCTTCTTGCATTGTTCGGAGTGATCCTATCTGCTCAGGCTTGGCCTGGAATTAAAGCATCCTACGACGCTATCGATCACTGGTACGCTAAACAAACTTTCATGCTGAGCGGCGAACCGATAGCAAATGTAGATAAAGATGGTGCTCCCCTATTTCACCGTAGAGAAACAATGCAAAATGGAAACAATAAGGCCCTTGCGTTTTCAATGCGTGCGCCTTGGATATTCGGTAGCCTATGGGTTTTGCTAGGTTGTTTTTCAGCATATGTGCACTTTTGAAATCTAATTAACTAGTGACGCGTCCCGGACATACGCTTTTATAAAGCAATCTCAACCGCTCATCTTCAAGCATCTTTTCGCCTACTAATTGAGACAGGAGGTTGCAATCACTTTACCACCGGATGAATTTCCGTAAGCGCGTCCTGCAGCCATCACCAGAATCCATAGCAATGACTGCGTGTTCGCGGAAGACACTGTCTGTCGCTGCAAGCGGGGCTTACAGATCGATCAGACCTAAGAGCGGAGATGGAAGCGATAGATCATAGACACCCAGTGGCTCGGTGTACAACAGCGGTTCGAAGCGGCCTGTCTAACTCCAAGCCGCACACCTTCAGTGACGGTGAACACGACCAATTGCAGCGTATTACTTGAACGAAGATAAGCAACTTCGTACCCCCGAACTTTAGCTAACCTGACCAATCTGGTAGAGTGACATAAGCATCTTTACCCTAAGCAGTCCGAGACATCACATGAGTTCAGAACTTACAGAAGAAGAAATGAGGCAAGCGCTTTTCGGCGGCGTTGAGGTTTTTGCGCCGGCCACAGCTGTAGAAGCAC
>Ga0308158_10000613_pt1 | contig 51992 bp, 49 predicted proteins | sample PhyBR2_FD_201038 | JGI IMG/M metagenome (GOLD analysis project Ga0308158, IMG submission 201038) | Phyllosphere microbial communities from UC Gill Tract Community Farm, Albany, California, United States - DLSLB.R2 | ecosystem: Host-associated > Plants > Phyllosphere > Unclassified | place: USA... | reverse complement strand
CACCGCCGCGGCCAGAACGGCGAGCAGGATGTTGTCGAAGATCAGCATGAACGCGGCGGCGACGAGCACGGCAGCGGTCGTCTCGGCCAGAACGCGGATGAACGAGACGGCGGTGACGTGGGCATTCGTGTCGTCGCCGATGCGGCGCAGTGCCCGAGCGTTACGGCCGCCCGATCCGAGCTCGATCAGATCGACTCTCGAGGTCACGCCCAGGGCCGCCTCGAACGCCGCCATCAGCCCGCCGAAGGCGACGAGCAGGAACGCGGCGACGAGGAGGAGGGCCTCGGTCATGCGCGGTGCTGGCGCTCGACGGCCTGGAAGCCGGCGATGAGCTCGCGCTGCAGCCCGAACATCTCGCGCTCCTCATCGGGCTCGGCGTGGTCGAAGCCGAGGAGGTGCAGCAGGCCGTGCGTGGTCAGCAGGATCAGTTCGTCCTGCGTCGAGTGCTTCGCGGCGACCGCCTGGGTCTCGGCCACGGCTGGGCAGAGCACGATGTCGCCCAGCAGGCCCGCGGGGGTCGGCGCGTCTTCGGAGCCCGGACGCAGCTCGTCCATTGGGAAGCTCAGCACGTCGGTGGGGCCGGGCTCGTCCATCCACTGCACGTGCAGGGACTCCATGGCGCCCTCGTCGACGAGCACGATGGCCACGTCGGCGTCGGGGCTGACGTGCAGCTCCTGGAGGTTGAACTCCATCAGACGCAGCAGGACCTGCTCGTCGATCTGGTGGTCGGACTCGTTGTTGATCTCGATCGTCATGAGCGGTTTCGTCTCGGGAGGTGATCGCGGGGACCGGCGGCACCGGGGCCGCGTCGCTCCGCACGGGTGGCGAATTCTGAGGCCTCGTCGCGTTCGCGTCGAGCGGCCAGGCGCTTCTCGTCGTATTCGCTGTACGCGTCGACGATGCGGCCGACGAGGTTGTGTCGAACGACGTCGTCGCTGGTCAGGCGCGAGAAGTGGATGTCGTCGATGTCGTCGAGGACCCGCGTGACGAGGCGCAGGCCCGAGGCGCCCTGCGGAAGGTCGACCTGCGTGATGTCGCCAGTGACGACCATGCGCGTGCCGAAGCCCAGGCGCGTGAGGAACATCTTCATCTGCTCGGGCGTGGTGTTCTGCGCCTCGTCGAGCACGACGAACGAGTCGTTGAGCGTGCGCCCGCGCATGTAGGCCAGCGGGGCGACCTCGATCGTTCCCGTCGCCATGAGCTTGGGGACGATGTCGGGGTCCATCATCTCGTTGAGCGCGTCGTAGAGCGGCCGCAGGTACGGGTCGATCTTGTCGGTGAGCGTGCCGGGGAGGAACCCGAGCCGCTCCCCCGCCTCGACGGCGGGACGCGTGAGGATGATGCGGTTGACCTCTTTGCGCTGCAGCGCCTGCACGGCCTTCGCCATCGCGAGGTAGGTCTTGCCGGTACCGGCGGGGCCGATGCCGAACACGATCGTGTTCTCGTCGATCGCGTCGACGTACTCTTTTTGACCCGCGGTCTTGGGTCGGATGGTCTTTCCGCGCGACGACAGGATCGCCTCGCCCATGACCTCGGACGGACGGGGTCCGCCGTCGGAGCGCAGCATGCGATTCGAGCTGGTCACGTCGGCCGGGTCGAGTCCGTGACCCGAGCGGGTCATGCTGAGCAGTTCGTCGACGAGGCCGCGGGCCGCGCGCACCGCGTCGGGCGTGCCCGAGAGGGTGATCTCGTTGCCGCGCACGTGCACGTCGACGTCGGGGTGCTCCTTTTCGACGACGCGCAGCAGGCGATCCTGCGGGCCGAGCAGTTGCACCATGGCCACGCCGTCGACCTCGATGCGGTCGGAGACGGTTTCTTCGGGGGAATCAGCCACCCAGGCTCTTTTCGTTCAGGCCGCCCGCGAGGACGTGGGCGTGCACATGGAAGACGGTCTGACCGGCGCCCTCGCCGGTATTGAAGATCAGACGGAAGTCGCCGTCGGAGTGCTCGGCGGCGACGGAGTTCGCGAGCCCGATGACCTCGGTGAGCAGGTCGGGGTCGCCCGCGGCCAGCTCGACGACGTTGCGGTATTGCTGCGTCTTGGGGATCACCAGCAGGTGCACCGGCGCCTGGGGCGCGATGTCGCGGATCGCGAAGGCGTTCTCGGTCTCGGCGACGATCTCGGCGGGGATCTCGCCCTGCAGGATGCGCGTGAAGATCGACGGCTCGCTCATGGCATCCATTCTAGTGAGGGCCTCCGACATCGAGGCGGGGCCGTTGCGCCGAGGCGCGGCCCGGATCACCAGCGCCCGTGCGCCGCCGACAGCACCGAGATGGCCGCGGCCCCCGCGGTGGAGGTGCGCAGGACCGTGTCGCCCAGGCGTACGAGTCGGGCGCCGGCATCGGCCAGGGCCGAGAGCTCCTCCGGGGCGATGCCGCCCTCGGGGCCGACCACGAGCACGACGTCGCGCCCGTCAGAGGCTTCCGTCGCGACGGACGTGAGACGGTCGGATGCCGAGGGCTCCAGCACCAGCACGAGCGAGGTCGCGGCGAGACGCACGAGGTCGGCCGTGCGGGCCACGCCCTCGACCTCGGGGATCCAGGCCCGGTGCGCCTGCTTGGCCGCTTCGCGGACGATCGTTCGCCAGCGGGCGAGGCCCTTGTCGACCTTGGCATCCCAGCGCGAGACGCTGCGCGAGGCCTGCCACGGCACGATCGCGTCGACGCCGAGCTCGGTCGCCGCCTGAACGGCGAGTTCGTCGCGGTCGCCCTTGGCCAGGGCCTGGACGAGCACGAAGCGCGGCGAGGGTCCGGGGATGACCTCGCGCCCCGTCACCCGTACCTCGACCTGCTTCGGCGACGCCGCGGTGACGACACCCGTGAGCCACGCTCCGCGACCGTCGCCCAGTGTCACCCCCTCGTCGACGCGCACGCGCCGCACGGCGGCGGCGTGGTGCGCCTCGGCGCCGGTCAGCACGACGGAGTCGCCCGCGTGGGCGTTCCCGGCGTCGTCGGTGACGAAGTGCAGCACCACGGTCAGTGCCGGAAGCGGTCGCGGAACTTGCTGAACATGCCCTGCTGGTGCTCGGCAAGCCGCGGCTTGGGGGCCTTCGTGCGCTTGGCGAACTCCTCGATGAGGGCGCGCTCCTTGTGGTCGAGACGCGTGGGGGTCACCACGTGCACGCCGACGCGCAGGTCGCCGCGCTGACTTCCGCGCAGCGGCGTGATCCCGCGGCCCTTGATGGTCAGGACGTCGCCCGATTGCACGCCCGGGCGCACCTCGAGGTCGACGCTGCCGTCGAGGGACTCGATCGACGTGTTCGTCCCGAGAATGGCATCCGGCATCGACACCTCGAGGGTCGCGACGAGGTCGTCGCCCTCGCGACTGAAGGCCTCATGCGCTTCGACCGTGATCTCGAGGTACAGGTCGCCGTTGGGGCCGCCGGCAGGACCGACCTCGCCCGACCCGGGCAGCTGCAGACGCAGGCCCGACTCGACACCGGCGGGGATGTCGACCGAGACCGTGCGGCGCGCACGAACGCGGCCCTGACCCTGGCACGTCCCGCACGGGTAGGGGATGGTGGTCCCGTGACCCTGGCAGACGCTGCAGGGGGCACTGGTGACGACGTTCCCGAGCAGGCTGCGGACCGTGCGCTGCACGTGGCCGGAGCCGTGGCAGATGTCGCACGTGACCTCGCTGGTCCCGGGCTGCGTGCACGCGCCCTGGCACGTCTCGCACAGCACGGCGGTGTCGACCTCGAGGTCGCGGTGGGTGCCGAACACGACGTCGCCGAGGTCGAGGGTCACGCGGACCAGGGCGTCTTGGCCCCGCTCTCGACGCGACCGCGGACGCGGACCCCGTCCGCCGCCGCCCTGGCCGCCCCCACCGAAGAACGTCTCGAAGATGTCGCTGAACCCGCCGAAGCCGGCCGCTCCCCCGCCGCCGAAGGGGTTCTGGTCGCCGCCCATGTCGTACCGGCGGCGCTGCTCGGGGTCGCTCAGCACGTCGTAGGCGTGGGTGACCAGCTTGAAGCGCTCGGAGGCGTCTTCTCCGGGGTTCACGTCGGGGTGCAGCTGGCGTGCCAGTCGGCGGTACGCCTTCTTGATGTCTTCGGGGCTGGCATCGCGTTCGACGCCCAGGACCTCGTAGTGGTCAGCCACAATCGCCTTCCTGTCCGCTTGCGCGGGGTCGTTCTCGGGTGGGGTGCTCGCGGGATTCGACGTCAGCGAGACGCGTCGTCGTCTTCGAGCATCCGGGTCAGATAGTGCGCGACGGCACGGACCGCCGCGAGGTTGGAGGAGTAGTCCATGCGGGTGGGACCGAGCAGCCCGACGCGGGCCCCGCCGGTGGATCCGTCGTACCGGCTGGCGAGCACCGAGGCCTCGATGAGTCCGAACGGCTCGTTCTCACGACCGATGCTCGCTGACAGCCCCTTCTCGTCGGCCACCATCTCGCTCATGAGACGCAGGAGCGTCACCTGCTCTTCGATCGCCTCGAGCAGCGGGTAGATGCTCCCGCGGAAGTCGGACTCGCGCTTGGCGAGGGTCGCGGCGCCGGCCATGACGAGGCGATCCTGACGGAACTCCTCGAGCTCCTCCCCCACGATGCGCAGCACCGCGTCGGCGAGCACGTCCAGCGTGACACCCGGGCGCGGCCCGTCGGTCAGCACGGCTTGCACCTGCTGCGAACTGTCGGCGACGCTGCGCCCGACGAGCAGCGCGCCGACGCGAGCGCGCAGCTGCACGATGTCGGTCTCGCCGGGTTCTGCGGGCACGAGGGCGATGCGCTGCGAGACCCGGCCCGTGTCGGTCACCAGGATCACCAGCACGCGCGGGCCGCCGAGGGCGACCAGTTCGACATGACTGACATTGGCGCGGGCGAACGACGGGTACTGCACGATCGCGACCTGTCCGGTCAGCTGCGTGAGCGCGCGGACGGTGCGGGCGAGCAGGTCGTCGAGGTCGCCCGCTTCGTCGAGGAACGACGTGATGGCGCTGCGCTGTGCTCCCGAGAGCGGGCGGAGCTCGGCGAGGTGATCGACGAAGACGCGGTATCCCTTGTCGGTGGGGACCCGCCCCGACGAGGTGTGCGGGGCGACGATGAGCTCTTCGTCCTCGAGCAGGGCCATGTCGTTGCGGATGGTCGCCGCCGACACCCCGAAGGCGTGTCGATCGACGATCGCCTTGCTGCCGACGGGTTCGCGCGTGTCGACGTAGTCCTGCACGATCGCACGGAGCACCTGAAGGCCACGTTCCGACACCATGAGCTGCTCCTCCCGTCTGGCACTCGCATCTGCGGAGTGCCAATTCTACGGGATCGCCTCGGCACGGTGCCGGGCGGCTCGCGGAGTCGCCCGGCGGCGCGTCGTTCAACGCCCGAGAGCCCCTCATCGAGGTCGGCACGCGAGCACCGGAACGAACTCGTCCGCCGGCCGCGTCGCCGGTCAGACCGTGAGCGCCCGGACCACGGCATCCGCCAGGAGTCGTCCCCGCAGCGTCAGCACGATGCGCCCGTGAACGGCATCCCGGCCCTCGATCAGACCGTCGGCGATGAGGGATGCCACGGCCTTCCGCCCTTCGCCGAGGATCTCGGACACGGCCAGACCCTCGCGGATGCGGCTGCGCAGCAGCACCGACTCCAGCCGGCGCGCGGTCTCGTCGGGCCGCTCGCGCGCGGCCGCGGGCGATTCGACCGCGGCCAGGCGTTGGGCGTACGCGGCGGGGTGCTTCACGTTCCACCAGCGGAGCCCCGCGACGTGGCTGTGCGCGCCCGGCCCGAAGCCCCACCAGTCGGTCCCCCGCCAGTAGGCGAGGTTGTGACGCGAGCGGTGCGCGACGTCGCGCGACCAGTTCGACACCTCGTACCAGTCGTATCCGGCGGCGGCGAGCAGGTCGTCGGCCAGCTCGTACATGTCGGCTTGCAGGTCGTCGTCGGGCATCGCCACGACCCCGGAGCGGATTTGGCGCGCGAGCTTGGTGCCGTCTTCGACGATCAGCGCGTAGGCCGAGACGTGGTCGGGCTCGAGGGCCGTGGCCGCTTCGAGGGAGGCGCGCCAGTCGTCGAGCGATTCTCCCGGCGCGCCGTAGATGAGGTCGACCGAGACGTCGAGACCCGCGCGGCGGGCCGCGGCGACGGCCGTGGCGACGTTCGCGGGATCGTGGGTGCGGTCGAGGGCGGCGAGCACGTTCGGCCGGGCCGACTGCATGCCGATCGACAGGCGGGTGACGCCGGCGTCGGCGAGCGTGCGGGCGACCGTGCCGTCGACGGTGTCGGGGTTGGCCTCGACGGTGACCTCGGCCCCGTCGGCGATTCCGAACTCCGAGCGGACCGCGTCGAGCATGCGCGCCAGGTCGCCCGGCGGCAGCAGGGTGGGCGTTCCTCCGCCGAAGAAGACGGTGGATGCCGCGCGGCGGCCACCCGCGGCATCCATCACTCCCCCCGCCAGACGCACCTCGGCGGCCAGCGTGTCGGCGAAGTCGTCTTGGCGGGCGCCGCGCAACTCGCTGGCGGTGTAGGTGTTGAAGTCGCAGTAGCCGCACCGCACCCGGCAGAACGGCACGTGCAGGTAGACACCGAAATCGGCGGTCGGGTCGATCTCGAGGTCGGCGGGCAGGTGTCCGTCGGCGGGGGCCGGGTCTCCGAGCGGGAGCGGACCACCCATCAGGACGAGTACAGCGGCGAGATCGCGCGCAGGTAGCGGGCGAATAGCGACTTGCGCCGACGGCGCACGCGGCTCGAGAACAGGCGGTACGACGGGGCCGTCGGGCGGTCGAAGGCGCGCACGACGAACCACACCTCGTCGTTGTCGCGCCACTCCACCGCGAACAGCTCTTCGCCGCTGACGATCGAATGTCCGACGGTGCCGAGGATGAAGCCCACGCGACGGGGCTCTTCGAAGACCGAGATCACGCGCAGCTCGGCGTCGGCGCGGTGGCCGTCGACCTTGCCGTGCAGGCGCACGCCGGTGCCGGGGCTGACGAACGGCGTTCCGTCGGCGGCGAAGCGCTGCTCGGCCTCAAGGCTGCTGGGCGCGACGGGAGCACCGTCGGCGTCGAAGCCGACGCCCGAGTAGCCCTCACCCGACGCTGGGCGCACGTCGCTGATGCTCAGTTCGCCGGTGCGCAGGGGCGCCCACGACAGCAGGAGCTCTCCGGCCGCGGCGAAACGCTCCTCGCCGCTGCCGATGCGCCAGGCGTCTTCTGCCGGCAGCGAGTTCTCGGGCGGGTACTGCATCAGATCGTGCGCCTGAGTGGCTCCGACAGCCGCGTAGTCGACCGTGTCATCGGTGAAGTTCTGCCTGCGCATGGTTCACCCCTCTCGGTGTGGTGCGTTACTTCTTGGTCTCGACGTCTCCCGACAGGGCGGCGATGAACGCCTCCTGCGGAACCTCGACGCGGCCCACCATCTTCATGCGCTTCTTGCCCTCTTTCTGCTTTTCGAGGAGCTTGCGCTTTCGGGTGATGTCACCGCCGTAGCACTTGGCGAGGACGTCCTTGCGGATGGCGCGGATCGTCTCGCGCGCGATGATGCGCGCACCGATCGCGGCCTGAATGGGAACCTCGAACTGCTGGCGCGGGATGAGCTTGCGCAGGCGCTCGGCCATGAGCGTGCCGTAGGCGTACGCCTTCTCGCGGTGCACGATCGAGCTGAACGCGTCCACCTTGTCGCCCTGCAGCAGGATGTCGACCTTGACCAGATCGGCGGTCTGCTGGCCGGCGGGCTCGTAGTCGAGACTCGCGTAGCCCTGCGTGCGGCTCTTGAGGTGGTCGAAGAAGTCGAACACGATCTCACCGAGGGGCATGTGGTAGCGCAGCTCGACGCGGTCTTCGCTGAGGTACTCCATGCCGAGCAGCGTGCCGCGGCGCGTCTGGCAGAGCTCCATGACCGTGCCGACGTAGTCCTTGGGCAGCAGGATGCCGACCTTGACGATCGGCTCCGACACCGAGGCGACGCGGCCGTCGGGGTACTCGCTCGGGTTGGTGACGGACACCGTCTCGCCGGTGTCGGTCGTGACCTCGTACGTCACGGACGGAGCGGTGGTGATGAGATCGAGACCGAACTCGCGCGAGAGGCGCTCGGTGATGATCTCGAGGTGCAGAAGGCCGAGGAAACCGCAACGGAAGCCGAAGCCGAGGGCGACCGAGGTCTCGGGCTCGTACTGCAGCGAGGCGTCGGAGAGCTTGAGCTTGTCGAGAGCCTCGCGCAGCTCGGCGTAGTCGCTGCCGTCGATCGGGTAGATGCCCGAGAAGACCATGGGCTTCGGGTCGGTGTAGCCCGGCAGCGCGTCGGTCGCGGGCTTGCGGTGCGTGGTGATCGTGTCGCCGACCTTCGACTGGCGCACGTCTTTCACGCCGGTGATGAGGTAGCCGACCTCGCCCACGCCGAGACCCTTGGTGGGGACGGGCTCGGGGCTCGAGACGCCGATCTCGAGGGCCTCGTGCGTCGCGCCGGTCGACATCATCTGCAGGCGCTCGCGCGGCTGCAGGGCACCGTCGATCATGCGGACGTAGGTGACCACGCCGCGGTAGGCGTCGTACACGGAGTCGAAGATCATCGCGCGGGCCGGAGCGTCGGCCCTGCCGACGGGGGCGGGGATCTTCTCGACGATCAGGTCGAGCAGCTCTTCGACGCCCATGCCGGTCTTGCCGCTGACGCGCAGCACGTCGGCGGGGTCGCCGCCGATGAGACCGGCGAGCTCGGCCGCGTACTTGTCGGGGTCGGCGGCGGGAAGGTCGATCTTGTTCAGCACCGGGATGATCGTCAGATCGTTCTCGAGCGCGAGGTAGAGGTTGGCGAGGGTCTGCGCCTCGATGCCCTGAGCCGCGTCGACGAGCAGGATCGCTCCCTCGCACGCCGCCAGCGATCGGCTGACCTCGTACGTGAAGTCTACGTGACCGGGCGTGTCGATCATGTTCAGGGCGAACGTGCCGTCACCGGTGCCCCACGGCATCCGCACCGCCTGCGACTTGATCGTGATACCGCGCTCGCGCTCGATGTCCATGCGGTCGAGGTACTGCGCCCGCATATCGCGGTCGCTGACGACGCCGGTGATCTGCAGCATGCGGTCGGCCAACGTTGACTTGCCGTGGTCGATGTGAGCGATGATGCAGAAGTTGCGGATCTGCTCCGGCGGAGTGGCAGACGGCTCGAGGGGCTTCAGGGCGCGCGGTGACATGTTCCGTCGATTCTACGGTGGTGCGCCGACATCGCCGTCCCCGGAGGCTCGGCACCACGGCATCCGGAGGCTTTTACAGTGGATGCCATGGCGGTCCAGGTCGTGCTCGTGCACGGCATCCGCACGTCCGCCACGATGTGGCGGGCGCAGGTCGCGCATCTGCGACAGCGAGGCACCCCGGTCACCGCGGTCGACCTGCCGGGGCACGGAACGCGCCGCGACCAGGCCTTCACGCTCGACGGGGCGTTCGTGACGATCGATGACGCGGTACAGGATGCCGCGACCCGCGGTCCCGTGCTGCTGGTGGGGCACTCCATGGGCGGGCTGTTGTCGATCGAGTACGTCGGCGCCGCGCCTCGTCCCCCGGTCGCCGGGTTCGTCGCGGCATCGTGCACGTCGCTGCCCCGCGGCATCGGGCTGGCGGCCTACCGCTTCTTCACGCGGCGTTTCGATAGCCTCCCCGATCGCGGTCTGGGACTCACGAACCGCGTGCTCGACCGCACCCTCCCTCCCGAGACGCGGCCCGACTTCGGCGCCGGCGGCTACGCCTTCGACGCGCAGGACACGGCCCTGTCGTCTCTCGCGGAGCTCGACATCGTGGCATCGCTTCGCCGGATCGATGTGCCCCTGTGGTTCGTGAACGGGCAGTGGGATCAGCTCCGCATGAACGAGCGGATGTTCCTCGCCGTCGCCCCGCACGCGGAGCTCATCGTGGTTCCGCGCACGACGCATCTCGTCACGGCGATGCGTCCGCGAGTTTTCAACGCGCTGCTGGAGGTGGCGCTCACCACGATCGAGGCATCGACCTGATAGACTCGGTCCTTGGCTTGCGTGTGGGGTTTTTCCCGACCTCCACGATCGCCGGTGCAGCGCCCCTCTACCGCTCGCCCGGCACATCCCATACTCACTCAAACGAAAGACCGTCGACGTGGCGAACATAAAGTCGCAGATCAAGCGCAACAAGACCAACGAGAAGGCGCGCGAGCGCAACAAGGCCGTCAAGAGCGAGCTCCGCACGCACGTGCGTCGCACCAAGGAGGCCGTCGTGGCCGGTGACAAGGAAGCGGCCCTCAAGGCGCTCGCCACCGCGACCAAGAAGCTCGACAAGGCCGTGAGCAAGGGTGTCATCCACCAGAACCAGGCCGCGAACCGCAAGTCGGCCATCGCGAAGTCGGTCGCCGCTCTCTGAGCCGCAGCTCTTCTCGACAGCCCGTCCCGCATCGCGGGGCGGGCTTCGTCGTTCTCGGAGTGGGGTGACCTCTGCGCACGGTCCGCGTGCGCAACCGGCGCGGCAAGCGAAGCCTCTTCGGTTGCCGCTCAGCCCCCGTAGGGCGCGCGGGTGGCGATGATGGTGATCATGCGCTCGAGGGCGAACACGGGGTCTCTCGACGCGCCCTTGACCTCGGCGTCGGCTCGAGCCGTGGCATGGATCGCCATGCCGAGCGTGTTGCCGGTCCAGCCGACGAGGTCGCGGCGGGCGCGGTCGACCTGCCAGTCCTTCATGCCCAGGCGCTGAGCGAGCATCGACGACGACTCGCGGGTGCCCGCCACGCGCGCCATGGTGCGGAGCATCATGGCGACCGCGGCGACGAGAGGCACGGGATCGGCCCCGGATGCCAGCGCGTGTCGCAACGCGAGCAGGGCGGGGCCGTACTGCCCGGCGATGGCGGTGTCGGCCACGGTGAAGGCAGAGGTCTCGACGCGCCCCCCGTAGTAGCGCTCGACGATCCGCTCGTCGATGTCGCCGGGGACGTCGGAGATGAGCTGCTGGCATGCCGCGGCCAGCTCGGTGAGGTCGTCGGCGAAGGCCGAGACCAGCGACCTGAGGGCGACGGGGGCGATGCGCTTCTGCGCGGCCTTGAACTCGCCGACCGCGAAATCGAATCGGTCGGAGTCGCGTTTGACCGCGGGGCAGGCGATTTCGATGCCGCTGCCCTGACCCGCGCGGATGCCGTCGAGCAGCTTCTTGCCGCGAACGCTCGCTCCGGTGTGGCGCAGGACGACCGTCGCGCCGTCCTGCGGGTGGGCGAGGTACGACACCGCCTCGGTGAGGAAGGTGTCGCTGCATTTCTCGACGCCGCTGACGCGGACGAGTCGGGGCTCGCCGAACAACGATGGCGACGTGACGCTGAGCAAGGTGCCGGCGGCGTAGTCGTCGGCCCGGATGTCGGTGACCTCGAGGCTCGGGTCCTCGCTCTTGAGCATCGATCGGATGCCTGCGATCGCGCGCTCGGCGCAGACCTCTTCGGGGCCCGAGACCAGAACGATCGGCGCGGGCTGAGGGGAACGCCACGACACCTGCGGAATGGCCGACTTCGCCTTGGCGGGGGCGGAGCGTCGGGGAGCCGGAGTCACTCCCCCAGCTTACCGACCGGCTCCGACATCGCCGGTCGGGTCGCGAGCCCCTTCCCCCGTCCCCGCGCGCTCGCGCCACAGGGTGAGTCTCCCCTCTTCGTCGAGCCAGACCGCCAGCGCACCGTCCCGATCGGTGCGCGCCGCAGTGCTTCCCAGAGCCGCCAGGATGTCGAGGAGCGTCGCGGTCGGATGCCCGTAGTCGTTGTCGGCACCGACCCCGATGAGCCCGACCGCCGGGTGCAGCGCCCGGTACAACGCGGCATCCTGGTCGGCACTGCCGTGGTGGGAGACCTTCACGACCTGCACACGCGGAACATCGATCCGCCGTCGGAGGGCGGACTGCGCCTGCTCGCCGAGGTCGCCGAGTAGCACCGTGCGAGGAAAGCTCGCGCCGGCGACGTCGAGGGCGACGGAGGCGTCGTTTCCGGCCTCGGCGTTCGGGGCGGGACCGAGCGCCTGCCACCGCGTGCCGCCGAGTGTGCCCGTCATGCCGATCGTCGCCTTCTGCAGGTGCGCTCCGGCGTCCGAGAACCGGTCTAGGAGTCGTCGGTCGGCCGCCTCATCGGGCGGCCCGTGCACCACGAGATCGACCCGCCCCATCACCGCCGCGGACCCGCCGACGTGGTCGAGGTCGAAGTGCGTCAGGACGACGAGGGCGAGATGGTCCACCCCGAACGTCTGCAGGCACCGGGTCAGTGCCTCGGGTTCGGGTCCCGTGTCGACCAGCGCCACGGCGTCTCCGGACCGCCAGAGCGTCGCGTCGCCCTGACCGACATCGCACATGGCCACCTGCCACGCCGCGGGCACGGTGAGGGGCCCCGCGACGGTGCGGACCGCCGTCTGCCCCAGGACGAGGCCGACGACCACGGCGACGGCGGCGGATGAGATCGCGGTGATCCGGGGCAACCGGCGCGGTCTGACGACGGCGATGCTGACCGCCGCGCCGACGCCGGCGAGCAACGCCGCCCCGACAAGACCGTCGGGCCACGGCAGGTTCTGGGCCGACACCGCCGTGGTCGTGTGCGCGACAGCCGCGATCCACGCGGCCGGCACCCAGGCGAGGGCCGTCAGACCGTCCCTCAGCCAGGGAAACGGGGCGATGCAGGCGAGGGCTCCCGCGATCGTGGCGGGCGCCGCAGCGGGGTCGGCGACGAGGTTGGCCGCGACACCGAGAAGGGGAACGTGCGGGTCGATGAGGACGATCAGCGGGCCGCAGACGAGCTGGGCCGACGTGGGCACCGCGAGGGCGAGGGCGAGGGCGCGCGGCATCCATCGCTCCAATCCGCCGGCCAGGGGGCGCGCGAGCACGAGGAGGGCCCCGGTCGCTGCGGCCGAGAGGGCGAAGCCGAGCGAGCGGGAGAGCCACGGGTCCACCATCAGCAGAATCGTCACCGCGAGGGACAGGACGGCCACGCCGATCGCCGGTCGCCCGAGTGCGAGCGCGAGCATCGCCACTGCCGCCATCGCGGCCGCGCGGATGACGCTCGGCTCGGGGGTCACCAGCGCGACGAACGCCGCCAGCACCAGCATCGCCCCCATCACCCTCCCGCCGCGGGACGCACCGCACAGCGCCAGCAGGGCGAACGCCGCACCCACGACGATCGCGCAGTTCGCCCCCGACACGGCCGTGAGATGCGACAGCGACGAGGCGTTCATCGCGGCCTCTGTGTCGGGGTCGAGGCTCGTCGTGTCACCCACGGCGAGCCCCGGCACCAGACCCGCTCCCGGCTGGGGCAGGCCGCGGGTCGAGGCGACGAGGCCGTCGCGCAGTCCCTCGAAGAACGCCCACACGCCCGCCGGGGTCGAAGCCGACTCGACGGAACTCGTCCGGACGACGAGGGCGGCGCGCTCCCCCGGGTCGGAGGGGACGGCTCGCCCCCTCAGCCGCACCTCGCTGCCCATGCTCGCCGCTTCCAGCGCCGACCGTCCCTCGGCATCGACGAGGATCCGCGCGGGGACCCTCCCCGTGACGGCGAGAGCGCCCGCGCGCACCCGCGTGGCGACGGCGTCGAACCACGCGCCGCCGTCAGGAGAGCCGTCGATGCGCCCGGTGACGGTGACCTCCAGCTCGAGGTGGCGCCCTCCGTCGGCCTCGAGGGCGGCGATCTGCGCCCGCGTCGATCCCGCCGTCGCCACGGTCCCCGCCGCCGCGGCCGAGCAGGCGAGCGCGACCGCGACGATCGCGAGCACCGCCGACCGCCGCCACGCGAGCGCGGTGGTCGCGCACGCAGCGAGGGCGAGGACCACCGCGAGCGGGGTGGGATCCGAAATCATCGTGCTCGCACCCGCGGTCGCCCAGGTCGCCGCGGCGACCGAGACCGCCCGAAGGGATCGGCGGCGCGCGCCGGGACGCCCCCTCACACGCGCACCAGGTCTCGGATGCCCGTGAGCATCTTCTCCCCGATCCCCGGCACCGAAAGCAGATCATCCACGCTCGTGAAACGACCGTTCGCTTCGCGCCACGCGAGGATGCGGTCGGCCATCGCCGGCCCGATGCGCGGGAGCTCGTCGAGCTGCTCGCGCGTCGCGGTGTTCAGGTCGAGCGCGCCACCCGTGCTGCCGCCGCCGCCCGAGGCGGGTGAAGCAGCCTCTGCCCCGACCACCGGGACGACGATCTGTTCACCGTCGGCCACGGGCCTGGCGAGGTTGACCCCGTCGCGTTGCGCGTCGTCGGCGAAGCCTCCCGCCCGGGCGATCGCGTCGGCGACCCTGTCACCGGCATCGAGCCGGTACAGCCCGGGCTCGCGCACCGCTCCCGCGACGTGGACGTACAGTCCCGCCTCTGCGGGCAGGGCGGCGGAAGACGTGGAGGGGGATGCCGTTTCGTCGACGATCTCGGCACCGGTGGCGCCCCGCAGCATGCCGATGCCGATCGTCACGGCGAAGGCGAGCAGCACCAGGACGATGACCGCGCCGATGCCGAGGCGCGCTCGCGGGGGAAGAGCGCTCGGGAGTGGATTCGCAGCGTCGCGCTCCTCCGGTTCCGTGCCACCCGCGTTCGACGGGGAACGGGACTGCTTCATCGACGCTCCCCGCATCACCGTGCGCTGCGACTCCTCGCGATGGGAGGAAGAGGACGGTTCGGTCACGCCACGACGCTAGGCACCGAGGCTGCCGTCGCGCGGCGCGAGATCGCTCTTTCGTGGACAGCCGGAAGGATCCCCGCGCTGTGCAGAACCCGCATCTACCCTGGAGCGATGTCTACGAACACGTGGCGCGCCGTGATCTCAGCCCTCGCCGACGATCGCGCACGCGACGTGTACGCGCGGTTCGTGCTCGCCCAGCCGGTCGATGAAGCCCTCGACGCCCTGTCACCCGGAAAGCGTCGACGCGTCCTCGACACGCTGCTCTCGGCAGGGCTCATCTCCCCTGACGGCGCAGGATGGCGAACCGAGCCCGAGGTATTCCGCGACGCCCTCCGCTCCGCACCGGCCGCGCCCCGCGCGGCGGGCGTCGACCGCTTCTTCGTCGACGGCCGCCTCACGGTCTACCCCTCTCGAGCCGCCGACCGCGACGCCGTGCTCCTCCACATCGTCGGGCGAATGAGCGAGCCGGGCGAGATCCTCACCGAACGGGCGGTCAACGACCGGTTGGCGGCGATCGTCGACGACGTCGCGGCGATGCGCCGGTATCTGGTCGACGCCGGGCTCCTCGAGCGCTCCCGCGACGGCGGCGCCTACTCTCGCGCCCGCTGACCGCTCCGCGCGCACTCACCTCGCAACGTTTCGGCGAGGCGCACGTCTCTTCGAGCGCCGCGCCTCCACACGGTCAGAAGACGCCGGATGCCACGCCCCCGCACTCCGCAGAGCGCCGGTGGCGTGGCATCCGGAATCAGAGAACCTACTTCGTCGAGAAGCTGACCACCTTCGGCGGGCGCACGACCGCGCGCACGATCTCGCGGTCGCCGAGCGCGCGCAGCACCTTCTCGTCGGCGCGGGCCATGGCCTCGAGTTCGTCGGCGCCGATCTTGGCCGAGACCTCGAGCGTGCCGCGCACCTTGCCATCGATCTGAACGACCGCGGTGACGGTGTCCTCGACGAGCAGCGTGGGGTCGGCCTGGCGCCAGGTCGCGAGCCCGACGAATCCGTCGTAGCCGAGCGTCGCCCACATCTCCTCGGCGGTGTGCGGGGCGAACAGGTCGAGGGTCATCGCGATGACCTCGGCGGCCTCGCGCACGGCGGGGTCGCTCGCACCGGGCTTGCCGTCGATGGCCTTGCGGGTGGCGTTGACCAGCTCCATCAGGCGCGCGACGACGACGTTGAACTTCGTCTGCTCGACGAGGTTCGCGGCATCGGCCAGCAGGCGGTGCGTCACTCGGCGCAGCGACGCGTCGCCCTCGGCCCAGACCACGTCGGTCTCGCTGTCGACGTCGTGAGCGATGCGCAGGGCACGGGCGAGGAACTTCGCCGCACCGGTGGTCGAGACGTCGTTCCAGTCCTTGTCGTCCTCCACCGGACCCGCGAAGGCCAGGGCCACGCGCAGGGCGTCGGCGCCGTGGGCGTCGAGCTCCTCCTGGAACAGCACCAGGTTGCCCTTGCTCTTCGACATCTTCGTACCGTCGAGGATGACCATGCCCTGGTTGATGAGGCTCGAGAACGGCTCGGTGAACTCCACCAGACCCATGTCGAACAGCGCCTTGGTGATGAAGCGCGCGTACAGCAGGTGCAGGATCGCGTGCTCGACGCCGCCGATGTAGAAGTCGACGGGGCCCCACTTGTTCGCCTCGCGGGCCGAGAACGCCTCGGTCTCACTGTTCGGCGAGAGGAAGCGGAGGTAGTACCACGAGCTGTCGACGAACGTGTCCATCGTGTCGGGGTCGCGCAGCAGCGTCTGGCCCGTCTCGGGGTCGGTCACCTGCACCCAGTCGGTGGCCGCGCCGAGGGGCGAGGTTCCCTTGGGCTTCAGGTCGAGCCCCTCGACCGAGGGCAGCGTCACCGGCAGCTGGTCGGCGGGAACGGGCGTGATCGAGCCGTCCTCGCCGTGCAGCATCGGAATGGGCGTCCCCCAGTAGCGCTGACGCGAGATGAGCCAGTCGCGCAGGCGGTACGTCTTGGCGGCGCGGCCGACGCCCTTGGCCTCGAGCTCCTCGATCATGCGGGCGATCGCGTGACGCTTCGAGAGCCCGTTGAGCGAGCCCGAGTTCATCATGCGACCGTCTCCGGTGAGCGCAATGCCGGTCTTGACGGGATCCAGGTCGTCGATGTCGCCGAGCGGGTCGATCGGCACGCCCTCGTCGTCGAGCTCGATCACCGGGATCGCGCCGGTGATCGGCGCGGTCGTGTCGACGACCACCTTGACGGGCAGGTCGAAGGCGCGGGCGAAGTCGAGGTCGCGCTGGTCGTGCGCGGGCACGGCCATGACCGCGCCGTGACCGTAGTCGGCGAGCACGTAGTCGGCGGCCCAGATGGGCAGCTTCTCGCCGTTGACCGGGTTGATCGCGTAGTGGCCCAGGAACACGCCGGTCTTCGGGCGGTCGGTCGCCTGGCGCTCGATGTCGGTCGCGCGCTGCACCTGAGCGAGGTAGGCCTCGAAGCTCTCGCGCAGACCCTGATCAGCGGATGCCGCGAGCTCGGCGGCCAGGTCGGACTCGGGGGCCACGACGAAGAACGTTGCGCCGTGCAGGGTGTCGGGGCGCGTGGAGAAGACCGTGATCTTCTCGTCGCGACCTTCGATCTCGAACGCGATGTCGGCGCCGACGGAACGGCCGATCCAGTTTCGCTGCATCTGGATGACCTTGCTCGGCCAGAAGCCTTCGAGCTGGTTGAGGTCGTCGAGCAGGCGGTCGGCGTAGTCGGTGATGCGCAGGAACCACTGCGTCAGCTTCTTCTTCACGACCACGGCGCCGCTGCGCTCGCTGGTGCCGTCGGGCAGCACCTGCTCGTTGGCGAGCACGGTCTGGTCCACCGGGTCCCAGTTGACCAGGGCGTCCTTGCGGTAGGCGAGGCCCTTCTCGTACAGCTTCTGGAACAGCCACTGGTTCCAGCGGTAGTACTCGGGGTCGCTCGTGTGCAGGACGCGGCTCCAGTCGAACGAGACGCCGTAGTCCTTCAGGCTCGCCTTCTGCTGGGCGATGTTCGCGTAGGTCCACTCGACGGGGTCGGCGCCGCGCTTGATGGCGGCGTTCTCGGCGGGCAGGCCGAACGAGTCCCACCCGATGGGGTTGAGCACGTTGTACCCGCGGTGGCGCCAGAAGCGCGCCACGATGTCGGAGTAGAGGTAGTTCTCGGCGTGACCCATGTGCAGGTCGCCCGAGGGGTACGGGAACATCGCGAGCACGTACTTGCGAGGGCGCGTGTCGTCGTCGCCACCGGCGCGGAACGGGTCTTTCTCGGCCCAAGCCTGCTGCCACTTCGCCTGGATGGCGTGGGTGTCGAAGCCCCCCTCGCGGGGGTCTGGTGCGGAGTTCTGAGACACGGATGAAGCCAATCGTGAAGGTCGGGAGGCCGCGGGGGCCAACCTCCAGGCTATCGGACGCGCAGGTCACCACCCGGGCGGGACCTCGGCTCCCAGGGCCGCCAACGGAGCCCGGGCCTTGATCCCCACTTCGGCGACTTCGGATGCCGCGACCGAGCGCCACGTGATGCCGCCTCCCGCCCCGACCCAGGCGGCATCCTGCTCCACGACGACGCTCCGGATGACCATCGCGAGATCCGCCGCCCCGTCGTCGCCGATCCAGCCGAAGGCTCCCGAATAGATCCCCCGTTCCTCCCCTTCGAGCCCGGCGAGGATGTGCATCGCGGACTCCTTGGGCGCGCCCGTCATGCTCCCGGCGGGGAACGCGGCATCGAGCAGCCCGCCGATCGTGGTGCCCGGCACGAGCCGCCCCGACACCTCGCTCACCAGTTGGTGCACGGTGGGGTACGTCTCGACCTCGAGCAGCCGGTCGACCCCGACCGTCGAGGGGTCGCACACCCGGGAGAGGTCGTTGCGCATGAGGTCGACGATCATGACGTTCTCGGCCTGCTCCTTGGGATCCGCTCGCAGGTGCTCGGCGAGTGCCCGGTCGCGGTCCGGGTCGGTCGAGCGAGGACGCGTGCCCTTGATGGGGTGGGTGTGCACGCGACCGTCGCGCACCTCGAGGAAGCGCTCGGGAGACGAGCTGACCAGGGTGGTGCCGCCGATGCGGATGAGACCCGCGTGGTGCGAGGCCGAGGCCTGCCGCAGCCGGCGGAACACCGCGACCGCGTCGTGCCGCCCGGGCACGGTGAAGCGGGTGGTGAGGCACAGCTGGTACGCGTCGCCCTCGCGGATCCGCTCGCGACAGGCGCCGATGAGGTCGGCGTACCGCTCGGGCTCCACTCGGCCGGATGCCATGCCCCGGGGCTCCGCCGCGCCCACGGTCACCGGGGGCGGTGCGCCCGCGACCCGCGCGGCGAGGTCGGCGTCGCCGAAGACGTGGACGCGGCGGCGGGCGTGGTCGAATGCGACGAGGGCGGCGACGCGCAGCCAGGCGTCCCGTCCTTCGTACGAGCGCCAGCCGACCCAGCCGCCCCGGAACGGGCCGCTGTCATCCGTGGGTCCGCCGGCGGGTGCGGCATCCCTCTGCAGGGGTGCTGACGCGTCGTCGAGGCGACCCGAGCCCATCCAGCTCCACCCCGTCGGCGCCTCGCGTCCGGCGTCCAGCCAGAACGCGTCCCCGCCCGTCGCGAACACGTGCAGGAAAGCCGCCTCGGGGTCGACCCACCGCGGCAGGGTGAACGGAGGGGCGGAGTGGGGCACGCTCTCAGGCTAGAGCGGGGATCCGGCCCTAGGCTGACGGAGGTGAACGAGATCCTCACCTGGTTGCTCGACGTCGTCCAGAACGTCGACCCCGTGCTGCGCACGATCATCGCCGGGATCGCGGTCATGCTCGAGACCAGCGTGCTCGTGGGGCTGGTCGTCCCGGGCGACACGATGGTCATCGTGGCCGGCACCGCCGTCGCCTCCCCGGTCGAAGGGGTCGTGCTGGCCGCGGCGATCGTGGTGGGCGCGCTGCTCGGTGAGAGCCTCGGGTTCTGGCTCGGTCGCTACTTCGGTCCGCGTATCCGCGCCTCGCGCCTCGGCCAGAAGCTCGGCGAACGCAACTGGGAGCGGGCCGACCGGTACCTCCGTCGTCGCGGCGGACCCGCGATCTTCCTGTCGCGCTTCCTCCCCGTGCTGCACTCGCTCGTTCCTCTCACGGTCGGAATGAGCGGCTACAGCTATCGCCGCTTCCTCGCCTGGACCACCCCCGCGTGCGTCGTGTGGGCGAGCCTGTACGTCACGGTCGCAGCATCCGCTGCGGGGACGTACCGCGAGCTGTCCGACCGCATCCACGGTGCGGGCTACATCTTCGTCGGCATCCTCGTCGCCTTCATCGTTCTGGTCTTCGTCGGCAAGAAGATCATCGAGCGGCTCGAACGTCGCCATCTCGCGGACGAGACCGCTCCTCTCGAACCGGTGGACGGTGACGTGAAAGACTGAGGGCGATGCCTCGTTCCCCTCGCGCCAAAGTGCTCTGGTTCGCCCGACTCGAGCGCCGGTTCCACCGCTGGCGCGAACGTCGAGCGCGCGCGCGCGGACTGCGTCCCGCCGTCACGGGTTTCCCGGGGTACGGGACCGAGGAATGGGTCCGCGTGCTGGGCCGCGTGCTCATCGCCCCGCCGATCAAGCGCACGTCGACGGGTGAGTTCGCGAGCTTGCGCGGGTGGCGAAGCTTCGCGGCCGTGCCGGTCGGCTTCGGACAGGTCGACGTCACGATCGACGGCGTCACGCATCGTGTAGTCGCCGACCGCGGTGGAGTGATCGATGCCAAGCTCCCCGCGACGCTCAGCCCCGGCTGGCAGAGCATCACGATGTCGGTCGAAGGCAGCGAGCCGGCCGAGACGCGCGTGTTCATCGTGGGGTCCGACGTGCGCTTCGGCGTGGTGAGCGACATCGACGACACCGTCATGGTGACGCTGCTCCCCCGCCCCCTGCTCGCCGCGTGGAACTCCTTCGTCGTCGACGAGCACGCGCGACAGCCCGTCCCCGGGATGGCGGTCATGCTCGAGCGCCTCACGCGCGAACACCCGGGAACACCCGTGGTCTACCTGTCGACCGGTGCCTGGAACGTCGCGCCCACGCTCACCCGCTTCATGCGCCGCCACCTCTTCCCCGCCGGGTCGTTCCTGCTCACGGACTGGGGGCCGACCCACGACCGGTGGTTCCGCAGCGGCCGAGAGCACAAGGAGCAGAACCTCCGACGCCTGGCCGCGGAGTTCCCCGACGTGAAGTGGCTCCTGGTCGGCGACGACGGCCAGCACGACGACGCGATCTACACCGGCTTCGCGATCGAGCACCCCGAGAACGTCGCGGCCGTCGCGATCCGGCGACTGCTCCCCGCCGAAGCGGTGCTCGCGGGTGGGCGGACGGTCGTCGACGACCACTCCGCCGCCGAAGTGCCCTGGGTGACGGCCTCGGACGGCGCGGGTCTCCTCGAGCGGCTGCGCAGCACGGGCGTCATATCCAACGAGGCCTGATCCCCGATGCCGCGGCCTCGGTGCGTCCGGCGTAACGTCAGCGATTCGCGCAAAGTCAGTGGCATCCCGCGCCTCACGGCTGAGGATGTGCGGAACGCTGAGGATGTGCGCGGAGGCGACCGAGCGCGAGGCCCGATGTCGGAGGTGGCGCGTACGGTGGAAGCATGTGCGGTCGTTTCGTCGTAGCCAATGTGGCCTCCGAGCTCGTGGGGGTGCTGCGCGTCGACGTCGAGGCCGACGAGCTGCCCCGGCCCTCGTACAACATCGCCCCGACGTCGCAGGTCGGCATCGTGCTCGACTCGATCAAGAGCGAACCCCCGGTCCGCCGGCTCGAGGTCGCGCGCTGGGGGCTCATCCCGGGGTGGGCGAAAGACGTCAAGATCGGCGCACGGGCCTTTAACGCGCGGTCCGAAGAGGTCGAAGACAAGCCCATGTTCCGTAACGCCCTCATCAAGCGACGCGCTGTGATCCCGGCATCCGGCTACTACGAGTGGAAGACCACTGACGAGGGCAAGACGCCCCACTACATCCACCCCGCCGACGGTTCGCCGCTGTTCTTCGCGGGGCTCTACGAGTGGTGGAAGAACCCCGCTCTCGCCGACGACGACCCCGCCCGCTGGGTGCTGAGCTGCACGATCCTCACGCGCGATGCGATCGGACGGCTGGGCTCCATCCACGACCGCATGCCGCTGTTCATGGATCCCGACTTCGCCGACGCCTGGCTCGACCCCACGACCGAGAACGTCGGAGACGTCCTCGACGCGGCCATCGACGCCGCGCCCGACATGGCCGAGACGCTCGAGGACCACGTGGTCTCGGCGGCGGTAGGCAACGTCCGTAACGACTCCCCCGACCTCATCGAGCCGGTCGAGTGACGCTGGTCGCGACCCGAACCGTCCTGACGCGCGCGGAGTGGACGGACGCCGCCGAACAGCACGCGCATCGCGCTGACGCGCTCACCGCCGATCACCGCGCCCGCGCGAGCCGCGCGCAGAAGCATCCCGTCGAAGACTTCCTCTTCACGTACTACTCGTACAAGCCCGCCATCCTGCGGCGGTGGCACCCGGGTCCCGGGGTCGTGCTCGAAGGGGCCGACGAACGCGCCGCGTGGAGGTGGTATCGGGCCGAGCCCGAGGGCATGCGAGTGGATGCCGAACGCTTCCGCTCCGAGAAAGGGTCGATGTACCGCGGCATCGTCAACCTGCTGCGCGCCACCCTCGATCGACCCGCGAAGTTCAGGTGCTTCGGTCTGCACGAGTGGGCGATGGCCTACCGCGCCGACGAGGTGCGGCACGCCGTGCCCCTGCGCCTCGGTCGCGACGGCACCGACGCGGTGGTCGACGCCCACGACCTCACGTGCACGCACTTCGACGCGTTCCGCTTCTTCACGCCCGAGGCCGTCCCGCTCAACCGCACCTCCCTCAGTCGCGACGACCAGGTGGCGAGGGAGCAGCCGGGCTGTCTGCACGCGGGGATGGACGTCTACAAGTGGGCGGTGAAGCTCGGGCCCCTGGTCCCTGGGTCGGTGCTGCTCGACGCGTTCGAGCTCGCGCGCGACATCCGCACGCTCGACATGCAGGCCTCCCCCTACGACCTGACCGACTGGGGGTACGCGCCGGTGGCGATCGAGACCCCCGAGGGCAAAGCCGAGTACGTCGTGCGCCAACGCGCGTTGAGCGAGCGCGGGCAGGCCCTTCGACGGGCGGTCGTCGACGCCGCAACGGAAGCGGGCGACACGCCCGACGGCGCCGATTTCTTGCCTCCGCGATCCGTGTTGTAAGCTCATGGAGTTGCCTCAAACGGGGCGGAAAACAAAAAACGGGCCTGTGGCGCAGCTGGTAGCGCACCTGCATGGCATGCAGGGGGTCAGGGGTTCGAGTCCCCTCAGGTCCACCACGAGAGAAAGCCTCCGCTTCGGCGGGGGCTTTCGTCGTTTCCGGAAACGGCCTGTCCCGGTGGGTGGAGCTCACGGCATCCCTCCGCTCCGCACAACCTCGGTGATTTGCACACCCTCAGCCCGAAGGCGCGGGATGCCACCGATTCTGCGCGGATCGCTGAGGTCACGCCGTGCGCCGGGCACGCGGCATCCCGCGACAACCGCCTCACCGGGCACGCGCACGACGAAGGGCGCCTCCCCTCGACGGAGAAGGCGCCCCTCATGGAGGTGTCAGCGGGACGACACCGTCTCGCGGGACTTCGCCTCGTGTGCCTCGCGCATGACCAGCTCGTCGTCGAGCCAGTTGGGCGCCTTGTTGCGAAGGGCGAAGATGTAGACCGCGAGCGACGCCGCGATGATGACCGTGACGTACACGATGAACATCGGCACCTGCGAGGTCGACTGCGCTCCGGCGTACAGCAGGGGCGCCGTGCCGCCGAAAAGCGAGTTGGCCAGCGCGTACCCGAGGCCGACGCCCAGGGCTCGCACGTGCGTTGGGAAGAGCTGCGCCTTCACGAGCGCGTTGATCGAGGTGTAGCCGGTCAGGATGACGAAGCCGCCGAGCAGGATCGCGAAGGCGGCGAACTCGTTGGTCTGCTGCGGGAGCATCGTGATGAGGAACCACGTGTAGAGCACGCCGCCGACGCCGAAGAAGACGAGCAGGGACTTGCGACCGACCTTGTCGGACAGCCAGCCGCCCAGCGGCTGCATGAGCATGAGGGCCGTCAGCGCGATGAGGTTGATCACGGTACCGGTGACGACATCGCCGCCCGAGAACGCGGTCTTGACGATGTTCGGCCCCGTGACCGAGTACGTGTAGAACGCGACGGTGCCGCCGGCCGTGACCGCGAAGCACAGCAGGAGCGGGCGCCAGTTGTTGACGAGCAGATCGCGCATCGAGCCCGAGTCCTTGGCGCGACCCGCCTTGTTGTCGTCGAGCACGTGCTTCTCGAGGGATTCGTCCATCGTGCGGCGCATCCAGAACACGGCCACGGCGGCGACACCGCCGATCGCGAAGGCGACGCGCCAGCCCCACGCGGTGATGGCCTCGTCATCGAGGGTGAGCACCATGATCAGCAGCGTGGTCTGTGCGAGCACGTGACCGCCGACGAGGGTGACGTAGTGGAACGACGACAGGAAGCCGCGCCGACCGGGCATGGCGGCCTCGGACATGTAGGTCGCGCTCGTGCCGTACTCGCCTCCGGTCGCGAAGCCCTGAACGAGACGGGCGAAGACGAGGATGATGACGGCACCGACGCCGATCATCTCGGCTGTGGGGGCGAAAGCGATCACCAGTGAACAGAACGCCATGAGCGACACCGACACCGTCAACGACAGACGGCGACCGTACCGGTCGGCGAAGCGGCCGAAGAACCACGAACCGATCGGCCGCATGAGGAAGGTGACGGCGAAGATCGCCCACACGTAGATGGTGGAGTTCTTGTCGTCGGAGCTGAAGAACTGCGACTCGAAGTACACCGCGAACACGGAGTAGACGTACACGTCGTACCACTCCACGAGGTTGCCAGCCGAGCCTTTGAGCGTGTTCGAGATCGAACGCCGCAGACTCGTGGGGATCGTCGTCGTCGTTGACATGAGGAATCCGATCGGTCGAGGGACGTTGGTCGTCTCGTCACCGCCGGCGGAAGAGGCCTCCGGCAGCGGTGACGAGGCGTATCGGCCATCGTGGCCGCCGCCGACGCCGCCGGGCGAGATCCTTACAGTCGCCTTACATTCGTGGGCCGCGACGCCGCGGAGCCTATGCCTACGATGGAGCATGCACGTACTCGTCGCCGAGGACGACGGCTCCGTCGCCGCGGCCCTCGTCTCGGCCCTCGGCCGCGCCGGTCACACGTGCACCCGGGTGTCACGCGGCAGCGATGTGCTCCTCCGTCACCGAGACGCACAGGCGGTGCTCCTCGACCTCGGTCTCGAGGATCGCGATGGACTCGATGTGCTCCGCGACCTGCGCGAGGTCACCCAGATCCCGGTGATCGTCGTGACAGCGAGAGGCGACGAACGCTCGACGGTCCGCGCGCTGTCACTCGGCGCCGACGACTACCTCGTCAAGCCCGTGCGTCTGCACGAACTCCTCGCCCGACTGATCGCCGTCACACGCCGGTACAGCCCGCCCGAGGAGCCGATGCGCGTCGAGACCTCCCAGGTGTCGATCGCCGTCGACGCCCGCCGCGTCCGCGTCGCACACCGCGAGGTGTCGCTCACGCCCAACGAATTCGGCATCCTGCTGTCCCTCGCCCGTCGCGCGGGGACCGTCGTGAGTCGCCGGGTCATCCTCGACGAGGTGTGGGGCGACGCGTACGCGGCGTCGTCGCGATCGTTCGACGTGCACATGGGCCAGGTGCGGCAGAAGCTCCCCGAGGTGACGATCACAACGGTCCGCGGGTTCGGATACCGCCTCGAGGATGCCGGGTGAAGCTGCGCGTCCTGCTCCCGTTGCTGGTCTTCGGGCTCATCGCCGTGATCGCGGTGCTCATCCCCGTCGCCCAGTCGATCGCCGACTCGCGGACGCAGCAGGTCGCCCTGCAGCGCCAGGCGTCGCTCGATCAGGTCGTGCAGCGCGCCCGAACGGCTCTCGTGCAGGGCGGGACATCGAGCCTGCAGACCTACGTCGACCGGTTCCACGCGGTGTACGGCGAGGCCGTGCTCGTGCTCGACGAGAGCGGTGACGCGGTGGCCTCGGCCGGGGGCCTCTCGCCCGACGTCGATGTGCGCTCCATCGCCGGGGCGGCGTCGCGGGCCATCCCGCAGGTGTCTCTTCCGCGCGTCACCCCGTGGGCGCCGGACACCGCACTGGTCGCCGTCCCCGTCATCGCCGCGGGCGATCTGTCGACCGGTGTGGTGGTGATCGAGGTCGACCTCGCACGCGCGAAGGCCGATGTCGGTGCCGCGTGGGCGCTCGTGGCGGTCGTCGGCTTCCTCCTGCTCTCCGCGCTCATGGGGGCATCGTTGCTGTGGACGCGGTGGATCCTGCGGCCGGTGCGCGCCCTCGATTCGGCGGTCGCGGCGCTCACCGCCCACCGCGAGCCCGTTCCCCTTCGTCCGACCGGGCCGCCCGAGCTCCGCCGGCTCAGCCGGGCGTTCACGACCATGACCGACGAGGTCGAGAACACGCTCGAGCAGCAGCGCGGCTTCGTGGCCGACGCATCGCACCAGTTGCGCACTCCCCTGGCCGCCATCCGCTTGCGCGTGGACTCGCTCCCCCGGGATCCGGACGCCGCTGACGACCTTGCCGCGGTCGACCACGACCTCGATCGGCTGGAGCACACCGTCGAACGCATGCTGACACTCGCGAACGCCGAGCACCGAGCCTCGGCCTCGCGGCAGGGGTACGACGCCGCGCGCGACGAGGGGGCGGAGCGCGAGTGCCGGGTGTCGGCATCCGAGCTCGGGGATCTGCACCGGTGGCGGCTCGACGAGGCGGGCGTGACGCTGGAGGACGCGGACGACACGGTCGTCGCGGTGCCGTGCGGCCGAGCGGACCTCGACGAGATGGTGCAGGTGCTGCTCGACAACGCCGCCAACTACGCCGGGCGAGGAGCCCGTGTGGGTCTGACCCTGGACGACGCCGGTGAGGGCGTGACGCTGCGCGTCGACGATTCGGGCGCGCATCTCGCCGACGCCGACCTCGAGAGCATGGGCACCCGGTTCTGGCGCGCGGGCGCCCACCGGTCGACACCGGGGACCGGCCTGGGCCTGGCGATCGTCGCCGAGCTGATGCGGGCGGCCGGCGGCACCCTGCACCTCGAGCGCTCGGCCAGGGGCGGCCTCGCCGCGCGACTCGAGTGGAGGCGGCGGTGACGACTCTGACCCGACGCGCGTTCTTCTCGGTCGTCGCGGGTGCCGGCGCCCTCTCGCTCGCCGCGTGCTCCACGCCCGCATCGACGCCCCTCGTCCTCGGCTGCGGCGAGCCGGGCGGCAGCTACCTCGAGTTCGGTCAACTGCTCGCGGCCGCGACCGCGTCGTCGACCGCGGTCTCGGTCTCGCCGCTGCAGAGCGAGGGCAGCATCGACAACCTCCGTCTTCTGCGGGAGCGCCGCGTGGACCTCGGGCTCTCGCTGGTGGATTCGGCAGCGGATGCCGCGGACGACATCGTCGCGATCGGACGCGTCTACCAGAACTACCTGCAGTGCATCGTGCGCGCGGACGCGGGGATCTCGCGGCTCGCCGACCTGGCGGGGCGCACGGTGTCGCTCGGCGCCCCGGGGTCGGGCGCTGCGGCGACGGCGAGACGGGTGCTCGACGCCTCCGGACTCGACCCGCCGACCGGTGCGGGACCCCGGACGGTGGAACGCACGTTCCGCGGTGCCGTCGACGATCTCGCCGCGGGACGGATCGACGCGTTCTTCTGGTCGGGCGGGGTGCCGACCCCGCAGATCGCCGCCCTCGCCGAGCAGGTCCCGGTCTCGGTGATCGACACGACCCCCGCTCTCGCGGCGCTCAGCGCGCGGTTCCCGGACGTGTACGCCGCCACGACGATCCCCTCCGGCGTCTACGGCGCCACCAGGGCCGTCCCCACGATCGGCGTCGCGAACCTCCTGCTCGCGCGCGCCGACCTCGCCGATTCGCTCGCTCGCGCCCTCGTCGACGCACTCATCGACGACGCCCCCGAGCTCGTTGCGCCCGATGCGCTCGGCATCCAATATCTGACGCCGGCGAGTCTCATCGACACCTCGCCGATCGCCCTGCACCCGGCCGCCGAGCTGCGGTACCGCGAGCGGTACGGCTGAGCACGCCTCAGTTCACGCAGGGCACCGACCCCGCGCGCATCGGCTGCTGCGAGTCGGTGTACACCGACGACGTCGGAGAGGGGGACGCCGCGGGAGCGCTCGTCGCGGGCGCATCGGTCGGGCCCGGCGTGGCATCCGTCCCGGGGTCCGTCGTCGCCGCGGGAGCCGGGTGGAGCAGGGCACCGACCTGAGCCGCGATGGCCTTCTGGTCGACGATGTTCACGCTCTCGCCGTCGACCGTGCCGAAGCGCTCGACCGGGAGCGTCTGGAACGTCACGTCTCCCCCGGCGAGGCGCTGGGCCGTCGAGGCGAGGCTGAGCAGGTCGAAGCCCTTGTCGACGGCCACGTACTGCTTCGCGGTGTCGAGCAGGTCCTGCAGGCGCCCGAAGTCGGTGAAGGTCTGCGCGTCGCGCAGCTTCAGCGCGAGCGACACCATGAACGCCTGCTGACGGCGCGTGCGGTCGAGGTCGGTGAGGAAGACGTCGTCGTACTTCGTGTCGCGACGCTGGCGGACGAACGCCATCGCCTGTGCGGCGTCGATCTGCTGCGCCCCCGCGACGAAGTCCGCTCCCGAGTAGGTGTCGGCGGTCGCGTGGTTGAGGCACACCGAGATCGGCTGGACGGCCTGTGCGACCCGGTAGAACGCCGCCATCGTCACCTCGACGAAGTGGTCGATCGGGACGCCGCCCAAGAATTGCGACACGGTCTGCATCTCTTCGGTGCGTGCGGCGTCGCGGGCCTGCTGATAGGCGTCGTCCTCCGAGACGCCCGCCGCGCGGAGCTCGTCGTTCTTCGCGGCGAAAGCCCGCCCGTACGCCTCTTTGATCTTGCCCTTCTTCGTCCCACCCGGAGCGCCCGCGTAGTCGACGTAGTCGTCGCGCGGGATCGACACGGCGACCGCTTGCCCGCCGCCGGCGGGGATGTGCACGTACATCAGCACGTTGGTGTTGTAGCCGCCCACCGATGCGTCCTCGGCGTGGATCGCGTCGTAGATCTCCTGGGGGTACGGCTTGCCGTCCTCGTCGACCCGACTGTCCAGGCCCATGATGAGGATGTTCTGCTCGCCCTCGTCTTGGGCGACTCCCGGAGCGGCGGTGGGCAGCTCGGCATCGGAATGATGGATGCCGTTGGCCGCGCCGGCGAGATTGACCGCGACGAAGGCCACGGCGCCCACGACGGCCGTGGCGACGACGGCGGCGACGATGAGCAGGAGCCGACGCCGGTTGCGGCGGACGCGGTGCGAGGTCGGTGACACCGACCCAGCATGCGCTGTCGCGTCTATGAATCCGGCGTACGAACGAGAACGCCCGCTGCCGCGGGGGCAGAGGGCGTCGACGGCAGGATCGTCAGTCGGTGGCGTTCGCCGGGGTCGGCAGCTCGATCGGGACGACCGGGCAGTCCTTCCAGAGCCGCTCGAGGCCGTAGTAGACACGCTCTTCCTCGTGGAAGACGTGGACGACAAGGTCGCCGAAGTCGAGCAGGACCCAGCGGGACTCCTGTCGGCCCTCGCGACGCACGCGCTTGTGGCCGTGCTCGAGGAGCTTCTCTTCGACCTCGTCGGCGATCGCGGCGACGTTGCGCTCGTTGCGACCGGTGACGAGGAGGAAGATGTCGACGAGCGGGAGGGGTTCGGACACGTCGAGCGCGACGATGTCGTCGCCGCCCTTCGCGTCGGCGGCGAGAGCGGCGATCTGCGCCATCTCGCGACCGTTGTCGGTGGCTGTCATCGGAAGACTCCTGTCGTGAAGGCGAGGCCGAGGGTGACGGCCACCGCCAGGAAGAGAGCACCGGTCGTGATGATGAGCCCGATGAGGAGCTTGCTCCCCTTCTCGGGCGCCGGCGGGCGGATGATCTCGCCGGGCTGCTTGACGGTGCTGATCGCGGCACTCGCCGCAATCGGGGTGGGGGACGAGGCGGGCGGAAGCTCGCCGTCGAGGAGCACGGCGTCGGCGTCGCGGCCGTCGGTGGTGCCGGGAGCGTGACCGACCGAGCCCAGACCCTCGGGCAGCTCGAACGTGCCCGTGATCATGACCTCACCGGTCGCCGTGACGGGACCGACCAGAGGAACGCCGGCGGGGGTCTGCGACAGGATCAGCGCGTTCGGGGTCGACACGGCGCCGCTCGCTGCGGCGTTGCGCGAGATGAGCTGATCGAACGACGCGGGGAGCGAGACCTCGGGGTTTGCCCCGTCCAGCAGCTCGGAGCCGAGCGCGGGGTTGACGACCGAGGCGCCGGGTCCGGTCTCGTCCGACGAGATCGGGCTCTCGGCGGTGTCGGGGGCGGCGGGACGGAAGATGGCGGGCAGAGCGGACTCTTCTTCGGCCTGCGGTGCCGGAGCGGTGTTCTGGCGCGACATCGACGACTCGAGGTCGGAGCTGATGACGGGGACCGCGGCCGTGCGGATCTTCTCCTGCGCACGGACCTGTCGACGCGTGAGACCGGTGACACCGAAGTCGCCGTCGCCCAAGGACCCGTCAAACGCGTCGGGGCGCAGAGCGGGCGCGAAGGGTTCGTCGCGCTGCTCGACGGGCGCGGGCTCCTCGGACACGGCGGGCTCGTGCTCTGGCGTCGCGGGCTCGGCCTCGGCGTGGTCCGACGCGGCGTGCTCCTCGCCCGCGCTCTCGTCGGCGCCGCGCTCGGGCACGCGATCGACGATCGGCGCCTCGGCCGACTCGATCGGAGCGGCCGGGGTCTCGGCATCCGGAGTCTCGCCCTCGGGCTGCGGAACGATGATGGGCGTCGCGCCGGTCTGGCGGAGCTCGCGCAACTGACGGCGGGTCAGCGCGGGAGTCTCGGGGTTCTCGGGAGTGCTCATGCTGTGCTCCGGTAGAGGTGGTGCTTCGCGATGTACTGCACGACGCCGTCGGGCACGAGGTACCACACGGGGTGGCCTCGGCGCACACGGGCGCGGCAGTCTGTGGACGAGATCGACAGGGCGGGGATCTCCAACTGGCTCACGTTCTGGGATGGGAGCCCCTCGGTCGTGAGGACGTGACCCGGCCGGGACACCGCCACGAAGTGCGCCAGATCCCAGAGCTCCTGGTGGTTGCGCCAGCTGAGGATCTGCGCGACCGCGTCTGCGCCGGTGATGAAGAACAGCTCCGCACCGGGACGCTGCTCCTGCAGGTCGCGCAAGGTGTCGATCGTGTACGTGGGCCCCGCGCGATCGACGTCGACGCGGCTCACCGTGAACTGGGGATTGGATGCCGTGGCAATCACCGTCATCAGGTAGCGGTGCTCGCTCTCGGTGACGTCGTCCTTCTGCCACGGACGCCCCGTCGGCACGAAGACGACCTCATCGAGATCGAACGATTGGGCGACCTCGCTGGCGGCGACCAGGTGACCGTGATGGATGGGATCGAACGTCCCACCCATGACCCCGATGCGAGGGGCGCGCGTCACCGACATACGGTGGGCCTCAGTGGCCGTGCGCCTCGGGGGTGGGCGTCCCGTGCTTCTGGGTGTACGCCGCCGCCTTGTGCGCGTGACGGTTCGACACGTTGCGGTACGACAGCGTCACGAGGCTCAGGGCCACGAAGGTGAGGAACGCGACGGCGCCGTACCAGAAGGTCTGGGCCTGCACGTTGCCACCGTGGTGGGCGCCTTCTTCTGCGGCTTGGGCCAGAAGTGCGACGAAAGTCATCAGTGCTCCGATCAGAGGTCTGCGCGAGGCGCGCGTCTCATTTTAGGCGGTCAGGCGCGTACCTGGCCGTCGCCGCGCCCGAGCCACTTGGTGCTCGTCAGCTCGGCGAGGCCCATGGGTCCGCGGGCGTGAAGTTTCTGGGTGGAGATGCCGACCTCGGCCCCGAAGCCGAACTCGCCTCCGTCGGTGAAGCGCGTCGAGGCGTTCACCAGGACCACGGCGGAGTCGACCTCAGCGAGGAAACGATCGGCGGCCGCGGAATCGTCGGTGATGATCGACTCGGTGTGGTGGGTCGAGTAGCGGCGGATGTGCGCGAGGGCGTCATCGAGGTCGTCCACCACGCGGACGGCGAGGTCGAGGGTGCCGTACTCGAGCGACCAGTCCTCGTCGGCGGCCGGCACGACCCGCGCATCGTGCGCGCGCGTGTCGGCGTCGCCGTGCACCGTGACTCCGGCGTCGACGAGGGATGCCAGGAGCTCGGGCAGCAACCGGTCGGCGGCGTCGCGGTGTACGAGCACGGTCTCGACGGCGTTGCAGACGCTCGGCCGCTGCGTCTTGGCGTTGAGGACGATGTCGCGGGCCCAGTCGTCGCGGGCCGTGGCGTCGAGGTAGACGTGGACCACCCCGGCGCCGGTCTCGATCACCGGCACGGTCGACTCGGTGACGACGGTCTCGATGAGACCGGCGCTCCCCCGCGGCACGAGCACGTCGACGAGCCCGCGCGCGTTCATCAGGGCCTTCGCCCCGTCTCGACCGAAGTCGTCGACGCTCTGGATGGCCTCGGGGCTCACCCCGTGTTGCGAGAGCGCGTCGCGCATGACCCGGACGAGCGTGGCATTGCTGCTCTGCGCCGCCGATCCCCCGCGCAGGACCACGGCGTTGCCGGAACGCAGGGCGAGCGAGGCGATGTCGACGGTCACGTTGGGTCGGGCCTCGTAGATCGACCCGACCACACCGAAGGGCACCGCGACCTTCTCGAGTTGCAGGCCGTTGGGCAGGGTCCGGCGGTCGAGCACGCGGCCGACCGGATCGGGAAGCTCCGCGACGTCGCGGACCGCCGCGGCGAGGGCGGCCACGCGCGTGTCGTCGAGACGCAGCCTGTCGAGGAGCGCTTCACCGATGGCATCGTGGCGCCCTCTGTCGAGATCCTCGGCGTTGGCCGCGACGATCTCCGACGAAGAGGTCTCGAGCGCGTCGGCGACGGCGTGCAGGAGCGCCGTCTTGCGCGCGGAATGGAGCAGACCGATCTCTCGCGCCGCGTCCTTGGCCAGACGCAGGCGCTCGTCGACGGAGGCGGCGATCACGGTCATGCGCTCAGTGTACCGGCGCGGGTCACGGCGCCCACGGGGCCGGTCGCCAGGGTGACAGGGTCGGGATTGGGAGCGAACCAGGTGCCGACACCCTCGCCCGAGAGAGCGGATGCCACCAGGTCGGCGCTCGTGACGAGCACGCCCACCCCCGCGGTCGAGGCGAGCTTGGCCGCGGACGCCTTGGTCGCCGCTCCCCCGGTGCCGACGCCGTTGACCACTCCCGCGCCGAACTCGAACTGCGACAGGTCATCGCCCCACGCGACGTCGGTGATGGGTCGGGCGCCGGGCTCGCTGGGCGGGAGCGTGAAGAGCGTCTCGATGTCGCTGAGGAGCACGAGGACGTCGGCACCGATCAACTGGGCGACGAGGGCGGCCAGTCGGTCGTTGTCGCCGAAACGGATCTCGTGGGTGGCGACGGTGTCGTTCTCGTTCACGATGGGCAGGATGCCGAGACCCAGCAGGCGTTCCATCGCGCGGCGCGCGTTGGAGCGGTGCGTGGCGTTCTCGAGGTCGCCCGCCGTCAGCAGCACCTGACCCGCGAGCAGACCGAAGCGGTCGAGCGAGGTCTGGTAGCGCCACATGAGGACGTTCTGACCGACCGCCGCCGCAGCCTGCTGCGTTGCAAGGTCGTTCGGACGGCCCTCGAGATCGAGCAGGGGCAGTGCGGTGGCGATGGCACCCGACGACACGAGCACGACCTCGGTGCCCGCGCCGTACGCACGCGACAGGGCCTCGACGATCGTGTCGATGCGGTGGGCACCGTCGCCGCTGATCGACGACGAACCGACCTTCACCACGACGCGGGCCGCGCCGGGGATGTCGGCGCGCGTCGTCGCGGTCACCGCTCCTCGTCCTCGAACTCGAGCCGGGAGGAGTCGCCGTCGGGGGTGATGCCCGCGGCACGCGCCGCGCGGCGCTCGGCCTCGAGCTCGGCGCGGGCATCGGCCTTGGCATCCATCCGCTCGTGGTACTGCTCGCGACGCTCCGACGAGGTGCGGCGCGGGTTCTGCACGAGACGCGGGTCGGTGCCGCGCGGCGCGGTCATGAGCTCGGCGGCCGAGGTGAGCGTGGGCTCCCAGTCGAAGACGATGCCGTCGCCGGGGCCGATGACGACGGTCGCACCCGCGACCGCCCCGGCGCGGAACAGTCCATCCTCGACGCCCAGACGGGCGAGACGATCGGCGAGGTAGCCGACGGCCTCTTCGTTCTGGAAGTCGGTCTGCTGCACCCATTTGACGGGCTTGTCGCCGAGGATCCGGTAGACCGGCCCGTACGTGCCGCCCTCGACCTTGATGGTGAAGTCCTTCTCGGCGCCGCGGGGGCGGATGACGACGCGCTCGGGCGGCGTCTGATCGATCGTGGCGAGGCGGTGCTCCTCGACGATCTCACCGAGAGCGAAGGTGAGTTCGCGCAGGCCCGCGCGGCTGACGGTCGAGATCTCGAACACGCGGAAACCGCGGGCCTCGAGATCCGGACGCACGAAGTCGGCGAGCTCGTGCGCCTCGGGGACGTCGACCTTGTTCAGGGCGATGATCTGCGGGCGGTCGAGCAGCGGAACCTGGCCCTCGGGAACCGGGTAAGCCGCGAGCTCGGCGAGGATGATGTCGAGGTCGCTCAGCGGGTCGCGGCCGGGATCGAGAGTGGCGCAGTCGAGGACATGCACGAGAGCGGTGCACCGCTCGACGTGGCGCAGGAACTCCAGGCCCAGGCCCTTGCCCTCGCTGGCGCCCTCGATGAGTCCGGGCACGTCGGCGATCGTGAAGCGCGCGTCGCCCGCCTGCACGACACCGAGGTTCGGGTGCAGCGTCGTGAACGGATAGTCGGCGATCTTGGGGCGCGCGGCAGAGACCGCGGCGATCAGACTCGACTTGCCGGCGGAAGGGAAACCGACCAGCGCCACGTCGGCGACGGTCTTCAGCTCGAGGACGATGTCGCCCTCGTATCCCGGGGTTCCGAGCAGGGCGAAACCGGGTGCCTTGCGCTTCGGAGACGACAGCGCCGCGTTGCCCAGGCCGCCCAGGCCGCCCGGAGCGGCAACGAAGCGCATCCCAGGGGTGAGCATGTCGACGAGCACGTTGCCGTCCACGTCCTTGACGACCGTGCCGAGCGGCACCGGAAGCTCCTGGTCCTCGCCGAGCGCACCGGAGCGGTGGTCGCCCATGCCGAACCCGCCGTTGCCCGCGGAACGGTGCGGCGAGTGGTGGTACGACAGCAGGGTCGTGGTCTGCGGGTCGGCGACGAGCACGACGTCGCCGCCGCTGCCTCCGTTGCCGCCGTCGGGACCGGCCAGCGGCTTGAACTTCTCACGGCGCACCGAGACGCAGCCGTTGCCGCCCTTTCCTGCACGTAGGTGCAGGGTTACGCGGTCGACGAAGGTGACCATGGCGGGTCCTTCCGGGTGTGGCCGGCGAAGCCGACTCGAAAAAAGAAGAGGGGGTGGGCAGCCGCCCACCCCCTCGTGCGCCGAAGCGCGGGAATTACTCCGCTGCTGCGGTGACGATGTTGACGACCTTGCGGCCGCCCTTCGCGCCGAACTGGACCGCACCGGGTGCCAGGGCGAACAGCGTGTCGTCGCCACCACGGCCGACGTTGGCGCCGGGGTGGAAGTGCGTGCCGCGCTGGCGGACGATGATCTCGCCGGCGAGGACGACCTGGCCGCCGAAGCGCTTCACGCCGAGGCGCTGTGCGTTGGAGTCACGACCGTTACGGGTGGAGCTTGCGCCCTTTTTGTGTGCCATCTCTGCGTCTCCTGGCTCTTACTTGATGCCGGTGATCTTGACGCGCGTGAGGTCCTGACGGTGGCCCTGGCGCTTCTTGTAGCCGGTCTTGTTCTTGAACTTCTGGATCACGATCTTCGGACCGCGCTCCTCGCCGAGCACCTCGGCCGTGACCGAGACCTTCGCGAGCTTGTCGGCGTCGGTCGTGACCGCGTCGCCGTCGACGAACAGGACGGCGGGCAGCTGGATGCTCTCGCCGATCTTCGCCTTCTGGCGGTCGAGCACGACGACCGTGCCGACCTGGACCTTCTCCTGGCGGCCGCCGGCGCGCACAACTGCGTAAACCACTTCACACCTGTTTTCGTTCGGGAGCGCGGAGCTCCGGTTGTCTGATGACGTCGGGAGGGTCTGACGACCCAAGTCTCGGTGCGATCCGGCGAGCAGAGCCCGCGGGGTCACGCTCCTGTCAGGAGTGGACGCGACGCACCAAGGGTCAAGTTTAGCTCACCCGGAGGCATCCGGCAAAAGCATTCGACCCGCGTGTCGACCGTAGGATCGCGGAATGGCAATCCTGATCGATGATCCCCAGTGGCCCGCGCACGGACGTCTGTGGGCTCACCTGGTCAGCGACAGCGATCTCGACGAACTGCACGCCTTCGCCGCAGCGGCCGGAATCCCGCGCCGTGCGTTCGACCTCGACCATTATGACGTGCCCGACGAGCGCCACGCCGACCTCATCCGCGCGGGGGCGGAGTACGTCGGCGGCAAGGAGCTCGTGCGGCGCCTGCGCGCCTCGGGACTGCGGATCACCGCACGTGAGCGCCGCCCTCGCCCCTGAGCGTCCGGCTCCACGGGCTTCATCCCTGACGACGGGAGCGAGTCCGCGGCGTCCGTCCCCGTTCGCACACACGCGTGAGGGGCCGATCTCCGTCGCCGGGAGAGATGCTCGGCGACGGAGAACGACCCCTCACGCGGGATGAGCGGGGCTCAGGCCTCCGCCGAAGGCTGAGCGTTCACCGGGGTGCCGGTGAGGGCCGCGGTGGTGACGCGACGACGCGAGCGTCCCTGGCCGGGCGCCTTGGGCTCGGGCAGAGCCTCGAGGACCGACTCGAGCAGGGCGTCCTTCTCGGTGCGGGGCGCCTTGGGCTCGCGCTTCTTGCGGGGGCGCTTCTCGCGAGCCGGGGCGGGCGCCTCGGACGCCGACTCGGTCTTCGCCTCGAGGACGGCCTCGACCGATGCCACGACCGCCGCCTCGACGAGGGCCGGGTCGTCGATGGTGGGCTTGACGGTCGACGCGGCGATCTGCGCGAGAGCGGACTTGACGCCCTCGGTGATCACGTGGGTGCCGCCGACCTGCGCCGCCGCTCCCCCGTTGCCGTTCGCCCCGCCGTTGCCCTGCGCGGCGCTAACGCCGTTGCCGCCACCGGTCGACGCGTTGCCGTTCGAGCCGCCGTTGCCGCCGCGTCCGCGACGGTTCGACGATCCGCCGTTCGCGTTGCCGCCACCGTTGCTCGACGAACCCGCGGGACGGTGCTTGACGACCGGGTCGTGGTGCACGATGACGCCGCGACCGGCGCAGACCTCGCACGCCTCGCTGAAGGTTTCGAGCAGGCCGAGACCGAGCTTCTTGCGGGTCATCTGCACGAGCCCCAGCGAGGTCACCTCGGCGACCTGGTGCTTCGTGCGGTCGCGGCTCAGGCACTCGATGAGGCGGCGCAGCACGAGGTCGCGGTTGGACTCGAGCACCATGTCGATGAAGTCGACGACGATGATGCCGCCGATGTCGCGCAGGCGCAGCTGGCGCACGATCTCTTCGGCCGCTTCGAGGTTGTTCTTGGTGACGGTCTCTTCGAGGTTTCCGCCCGAGCCGACGAACTTGCCGGTGTTGACGTCGACGACCGTCATGGCCTCGGTGCGGTCGATCACGAGCGAGCCGCCCGAGGGCAGCCAGACCTTGCGGTCGAGCGCCTTCTCGATCTGCTCGGTCACGCGGAACGCGTCGAACGGGTCCTGCTCGCCCTCGTACTTCTCGACCCGCTCGAGCAGGTCGGGGGCGACACCCTGAAGGTACGACGAGATCGTCTGCAGCGCCTCGTCGCCCTGGATGAGCATGCGGGTGAAGTCCTCGTTGAAGACGTCGCGCACGATCTTGACCAGCAGGTCGGGCTCGGAGTGCAGCAGGGCGGGCGCCTGGATCGTCTTGACCTGGCTCGAGACGTGCTCCCACTGCGAGGTGAGGCGCTGCACGTCGAGGGTCAGCTGCTCTTCGGTGGCGCCCTCGGCGGCCGTGCGCACGATCACGCCCGACGACTCGGGGAGCACCTCCTTGAGGATCTTCTTCAGGCGCGCTCGCTCGGTGTCGGGGAGCTTGCGCGAGATGCCGTTCATCGTGCCGTTGGGCACGTAGACCAGGTAGCGGCCGGGGAGCGAGATCTGGCTCGTCAGACGCGCGCCCTTGTGGCCCACGGGGTCCTTCGTGACCTGCACGAGAACGCGGTCGCCCGACTTGAGGGCGAGCTCGATGCGACGCGGCTGGTTGTTGGTCTCCACGCCGTCCCAGTCGACCTCGCCGGAGTACAGCACGGCGTTGCGGCCGCGACCGATGTCGACGAACGCGGCCTCCATGCTGGGCAGCACGTTCTGCACGCGGCCGAGGTAGACATTGCCGATGAGCGAGGCGTCCTGGTTGCGGGCGACGTAGTGCTCCACGAGCACGTTGTCCTCGAGCACCGCGATCTGGATGCGACCGGCCTTGGAACGCACCACCATGACGCGGTCGACGGCCTCGCGGCGGGCGAGGAACTCGGCCTCGGTGACGACGGGGCGACGGCGCCCGGCCTCGCGACCGTCGCGGCGACGCTGCTTCTTCGCCTCGAGGCGCGTGGAACCCTTGATCCGCTGCGGCTCGGTGATGACCTCGACCGCGCGCTGACGCACGGGGGGCGCGGCGGGAGCCTCGGGGGCATCGTCACGGTTGTCGTTCGGTCCCCCGCGGCGGCGGTTGCGACGGCGGGCGTTCGCCGAGACGCGCTCGCTGGGGCCCTCGTCGTCGCGGTCATCGAAGTCATCGCGGATTACGACGGGCGGAAGCGCGGGCGCGTAGAAGTGCAGGGCCGTCGAGACGGCGGACACGAAGTTCTCGGGGAGCAGGCCGAGCGACACGGCGGTCGGACGGGCGGGCTTCTCGGGCTCGGCAGGGGTCTTGAGCTGAGCCGGAGTCTCGGGCTCGGCGGGATTGACCTCGGGCTGCTCCGTCGCCGCCTCGGCGGACGCGGACTCATCCGAAACGGAACCGGATGCCGGCACCTCGGCCTCCGCGATCGACTCGACCTTGTCCGCGGCCGGTGGGGACAGCTCCGACGCGTCCACCTCGGACGGGTCGTCCGTGGCGGCGGGGATGTCCTCCACGTCGAGCACCGCGGGCGCCTCGGTGTCGTCGGCGGCCGCGTCTTCGGCATCCTGGACCGCCGCCTCTTCTTCGTCGACCGCGGGGGTGGAGTCGGAGGTGGCGGTGTCCGGAGAGATCGGCGTCTCGTCGGTGGGGTTCTGTTCGTCTGTCACATCGGCCATGTCGGGGTACTCCCTGGCGGACGACACCGCGCGTCGTCCGACGAAATCTCATGCAGCGCCGCACCCGGCGGGGCCGCGAACTCACTCGGTCTGCAGCCGGCCTGCGGCTCGTGCTGCGAAGGGCGGTCATCGCCCGAAGTCTTCTGGGTGATGTTCCTGCGGCGCGGCCGCGGTCACATCAGCCTTCATTATCGCACGAACCGCCGAGAACGCCCACGACGGCGCGGTCACCTGCACTTATCCACAGAGACTTCCCGCACCAAGCGGGGGCTCGATACGGTCGAAGCTCTGGCGAAGGGGGCCACCATGACCTTGTCCGACGACTCACTCACCGCCTTGGAGCAGGCACGCGCACGTGTGCAAGCCCAGACGGCGAAAGCGAGAGCACTGTCGCACGATGCTGCTCGGATGGGCGATGACGTCCGGACGGTGACCGCAACGCGTAGCTCCCTAGGGCGCGAAGTGCGTGTATCGGCTGCTGCGGGCGGACGGGTCGATCGCATCGATGTCTCGTCGAGCGCGATGGACCTCGATGCGGCGACGCTCTCGCGCATCATCACGGAGACGGTTCGCGAGGCGCAGCGGGATGCGGCGGACGCCGCCGTCCGACGGATGTCGGAGAGCCTCGGCGCCGATTCCCCGCTCGTCGAGTCAACGCGGCGACGTGTCGACGAGGAGTACGCCGGGCCGACGAACGGGAGGGGCAACGCATGATCGATCACCTGGAGGTGACGCCAGCTCGACTCGCAAGCACCGCACAGAACGTCAAGGCCGCTGGTGCCCAGATCGATGCGCTCATCGAGGCGTTGACGCGCGAAGCGGCGATGCTCAGCACGCAGTGGAGCGGGGATGCCCAACAGGCCTACGCGTTGGCCCAGGGGCGGTTCGGGGTGAGCCTGGCCAGCCGCACCGCATTGCTGACGAAAATGTGCGGCGCATTGGACGACCTCGCGACCGCATACAGCGATGCCGACCTCGCCGGGGCACGCGGGTTGGGGCTGACAGCGTGATACGTCGGGGGCGGATCGCTGCGATCGTCGGCCTGGCATTGGTCGCAAGCGTTGCGGCCGGGTGCAGCCAACTGCCGTCTCACGACGATTCGTACAAGACCGACATCCCCGCCGCACTGGAAGCGGCCAATCTCGGAATCTCCAATGCCTACGCCGACGTCAGCCTGGACGGGTTCACCGAGACGCTGACGATTGGCGGAACCGTCGACCTCCCGGCCGCCGAGGAGACGAAGGCATCGCCGGAGTTCGTGCGCGACGTGATCAGTGTTGCACTCGACGGGCGCGTTCTGAACATGAAGTATGTCGATCTGGCCTTCCGAGACAGCGACAAAAAGAGGATCGACGTGAAGTCGGCCCTGACCAGTCTGGGCGCAGCGCCCAATTACGACGGCAGCAGCATCACCATGGACGAGGCCAGGACGATTTCCGAGGAGGCGGGACGATGACCGCAGCGAATCAACACATCGAGGTCGACGGTGGCGTCCTGAAGAAGCAGGCCGCGCTGGCTCGTGATGCATCCCGTGCCTTCAACTCGGCGGGGCACGACGTGCGAGCGGATCTACCCGAGGACGCTTTCGGTCTTCTGAACAGAGGCTTCGTCGTGCCCCTTGCGAACATGGTCGCCGCTCGAGCGCGGGAACTGCTGACGTCGGCGCAGGATCTGGCAGATCGAGTTGCCGACGGGGTGGACAACGCCTCGATGGTCTTCTCCACAGTGGAGCAGGACGCGGTGGACGCTTTCGCCCGGAGCGACGGATGACCGCGGCATCCGCTGTCAGTTCGGAACTCGCCAGTGGCAATTGGACGAGAGGCCTCCCGACCAGCGGCCCGGGCGGAGATGCCTGCGCTCAGATTCCAGGAGTCGTGGGCGTCGTCCTCCAGTACGTGCAACCTCTGCGCGAATGGTTCGACGAGTTGGTGGGGAACCCCTCTGCGACGGCTGCTGTAGCCGCGGCATGGGAAGACGCCTCGCGATCGCTGGTGAGCATTCCCGAAACCGTCCAGCACGCACGATCTTCACTCGGGGAACTTGATGGACGGACGGTGAGGGCGCTGCGGGAGCGCCACGAGGACCTCCACCAGGTCGCCCTCGACGCCGCCGAATGGACGGCCGCGACGGCAGCTGCGCTCCGCCTCGCGTCTCGGATCGTCGAGGCCACTCGGTCGTTTGTCTGCGACGCTCTCGTGCAACTCGCGCGCTTCGCTGACGAACTCTTTTCGTTCACCCTGAACCCGTTCGAGGTCGCCGAACGCGTCGAGGATTTCGCGCGTAGTGCGTACGACCTCATCGAAGCGACCGGCCGTCTCGTCACCGACCTTCTCGAGGCTCTCGCAGCCCTCGGGTCACTTCTTCAGAAGCTCTTGCCCATCATCGCCGAGGGACTCGACGCGCTCAGGCAGGTCATTTCGCAGATGCTCCCCTCGATGGCGTCTCTTTCCGGGGCACCGTTCGGTTACTTGGGCAGCGCTGTCGGTCTTGTTCTCGGCGGGGCGGCCCAGAACTTCCTGCAGAACTCGACGGACGTCGAAGAGCTCGACCCCGCGACACTGACCGGAGACCGACTCGAGGCATGGGAAAGGTCGCAGGAAGTCATGCGAATTTCTTCTCTAGCCGACCTGGTTTCGGTGAACGGTACGACGGACACGATGGGTGGCGCCGACCAGACGGTCGTTGATATCAAGAAGGTTGTGGGGCCCGACGGGGTGGAACGCTGGGTCGTCTCGCTGCCCTCCACGCAGGACTGGCAACTCGGTCCGGATGAGGGCGCACTCAACGATCGCGACTCCAATGTCGCGTTGATGATGGACAACCCGGCATTGCGGACGGCCTACGAGCGGGCCGTTCTCGAGGCGATGCGCGACGCAGGTATCCCTCCGGGAAGCGACGTGGTCCTTACGGGATTCAGCCAGGGAGGGATCATGGCCGCCAACCTCGCTTCTGATCGCACGTTCCCCTACAACACCGTCGGTGTCGTGACGAACGGGTCGCCCATCGACTCCTTCGACATCCCCGAGCACATTCCCGTTTATGCCTTCCAGCACCTCACAGACGTTGTGCCTAACCTCGACGGGAACACGTTCGACGAAACGCCGCCCAACGTGAACCGGGTGCTCATGCCCGGGCCCTTGAACCCGATCGACGCCCACAACAACAAGGCGTACACGAACTCCGTCACGGCGTGGGAGGCCCAATATGCCGCGGAGCACGGCGGGCCTCCTCCCAGTCTCGACCTGTTCACGGGTGAGGTCGTCGACCACAGTGTCTTCACGACACATGAGTGAACCTGCCCGAAGTGCCCCTGTGGCGGCCAGGTGAGAGAGTCGCGGCATGGGCGAAGCGGACACGCCCACGTGTGCACCCTCCGAAGACGAAGGCGTGAGGAGATCGGAGTCGGCGCAACGGTGACCACGTAAGCCGGCCTCTCGGCGCAGGTCGTAGACCACATCGTTCACCGCACTCACGAGCGAGCGCTCCTGGACCGTTGCTGCGCTCGGACGCGACATCGCCTGCCGGCCCCGCGACGGCGCGAGTCCATCGTCAGACGAACCAAGGTGGAGCGACCGCCTTCAAAGCGACCCCATAGGGCGTCGGTGAGAGAATCGCGGCATGAGTGAAACCGTCACCCCCCGCCGTCCGGTCGTGGTCGCGATCTGGCTGATCTTCGCGGGGGTCGTGGGCTGGTGGGCGGCGTTCTCCCTCACCATGGAGCGCTTCCACCAGCTCGAGAACCCGGGCAGCGCGGCATCCTGTGACTTCAGCGTGCTGGTCCAGTGCTCGACGAATCTGCAATCGTCGCAGGGCAGCGTGTTCGGCTTCCCCAACCCGATCATCGGGCTCGCCGCGTGGATCGCGCCGATCGTCGTCGGAATGGCGCTGCTGGCCGGCGCGCGGTTCGCGCGGTGGTTCTGGGCGCTGTTCTGGGTCGGCTTCGCCTTCGCGCTGACCTTCGTCATCTGGCTCATCTCGCAGAGCCTCTTCGTCCTGTCGACGCTGTGCCCCTGGTGCATGGTGACGTGGTCTGTCGTGATCCCGTCGTTCTTCGTCGTGACGCTGCACGTGCTGCGCGAGGGCGTGATCCCTCGAGAGCGGGTCCGCGAGATCGCCGACCGGCTCATGGCATGGGTGCCGCTCATGACGATCGTGGCGTTCGCAGTGGTCGCAGTGATCGCGCAGGTGCGGCTGAACGTTCTCGCCCAGCTCTGACCTGGTGGGCGCGGCCCCTCGTGTCCTCGCGTCGAGGGATGGATGCCGTGAACCCACTGATGCCCGCCGCGTACGACCTCGTCTGGTCGGCGGTCGCGCTCGTGGCATTCGGTTTTGCCGTGTCGGCCATCGGGAGCCTCTCCCGGCGCGCGAGACACCTCCCGTCGACGGTCGTGCTCATGTGGGCGCTCGTGATCTCGGTGGTCCCCGTACTCGGACCGGTGTCATGGTTGGCGGCGGGACGCCGGGCACGCGTCTCGCGCTCCTGACGGACCTGCTCCGCGGGGGCCCGTTGCTCTGACAGGCTCGGCGACCTCGCGGTGCTCAGCCACCTCGCCCTCGAACGACGAAGGCCGCCACCCTCGCGGGGCGGCGGCCTTCACGGCATCCGGGATCAGGCGAACCAGATCGCGAGCTCGCGCTCGGCCGACTCGACGCTGTCGGATCCGTGGACGAGGTTCTGCTGCACCTTGAGGCCCCAGTCGCGGCCGAAGTCGCCGCGGATCGTGCCGGGGGCGGCGGTGGTGGGATCGGTCGTGCCCGCGAGCGAGCGGAAGCCCTCGATGACGCGGTTGCCGGCGAGGCGGATCGCGACGGAGGGGCCCGACATCATGAACTCGAGCAGCGGCTCGTAGAACGGCTTTCCCTCGTGCTCGGCGTAGTGCTGGGCGAGGGTCTCGCGGTCGGGCTCGACGAGGCGGATGTCGACGAGGGCGTAGCCCTTCGCCTCGATACGGGCCAGGATGGCGCCGGTCAGGCCGCGGGCGACGCCGTCGGGCTTGACCAGGACGAGGGTCTCTTCGGTAGCCATGGGTCATTCTCCGTTCGAGAGGTCGGGGGAAGCGGCGCGTCGTGCGTTCTGCCGATCGAGCGCCGCTCCCTTGATCGTCGCATACGCCCACATGCCACCGAAAATGACGGCGACCACGGCCGGAACGAGCAGACCGCCGAGCAGCAGGATCACCTGCAGAGCCCACCCGGCGAACAACGCCCACCGGTGCCGGAGCGATCCCGACACCGCCACCATCGCGATCGCCATGACGACACCGCCGACGATCCCCCACCACGGCTCGATGCCCGCGGGGAGCACCTTGAGGCCGTAGACGACGAGACCGCCGAGGAACACGATGATCGACTCGAAGCCGAGGACGACGGCACCGAGCGACTCCTGCGCACCGCGCTGACGACGAACGCGGGGAGCACGGGGTTCGCGCGGGCTCACGCCTGCCACCCCGACTTCCAGTCCTCGAGCTCCGACAAGCGCAGGGCCTCACCGGCGAGGACGACGGATCCGGCGATGACCACCGCACGGCGGTCGGACTCCGCGGCCCACGCGCGCGCCGCGTCGGCGGCGTCTTCAAGGGTCGGGTGCACCGTCACGGGAAGGTCGGCGGCCTCGGCCACGTCGGCGATCACGTCGGGGTCGGTCGCGCGGTCGCTGTCGGGCGCCGTCGCGAACACCCGGGCCACGGCGGGCACGAGCGCCGACATGATGCCGACGGCGTCCTTCCCGTCGAGGATGCCGACCACCGCGCCCCACTCGTCGATGTCGAACGACTCGTCGAGGGCGGCGACCAGGGCCCGCGCGCCGTGCGGGTTGTGCGCCGCATCGACGAACACCGTCGGCGCGGTGCCGACGAGCTGCAGGCGGCCGGGAGAAGTCGCGTTGCCGAGGCCGTCGGCCACGACGTCGGCGGCGAGGGGCTGGGTGCCGCCGCCGATGAGCGACTCGACCGCCGCGACGGCCAGGGCCGCGTTGGAACCCTGGTGCGCGCCGTACATCGGCAGGTAGACCTCGCGGTACGTGCCCGCGACCCCGCGGATGTCGAGCTGCTGCCCGCCGACGGCGAGGGTCTGGCCCTCGAGGGCGAAGCCGTCCGGGGCCACCGCGACCGTCGCTCCCTCTTTCTCGGCGCGAGCGCGGATCGCGCGCAGGGCCTCGTCGGGCTGGGCGGCCGAGACGACGGCGGCGCCCGGCTTGATGATGCCGGCCTTCACCGTCGCGATCTCGGCGATCATCGACCCCAGGCGGTCGGTGTGATCGATGTCGATCGGCGCAAAGACCGCGACGTCGCCGTCGGCGGTGTTGGTGGAGTCCCACTCCCCGCCCATGCCGACCTCGAGCACGAGCACGTCGATCGGCGCGTCGGCCGCGACGACGAACGCGAGCACCGTGAGCAGCTCGAAGAACGTCAGCGGGGCGTCTCCGGCGGCCTCGAGCTCGCCGTCGACCATGCCGACGAACGGCTGGATCTCGTCCCACGCGTCGGCGATCGCGGCGTCGGCCACGGGCTCTCCGTCGATGAGGATCCGCTCGGTGAAGCGCTCGAGGTGGGGGCTGGTGAACAGGCCCGTGCGAAGGCCCATCGCGCGCAGCAGACTCTCGATCATGCGGCTGGTCGACGTCTTGCCGTTCGTGCCGGTCACGTGGATGACGCGGTACGTGCGCTGCGGGTCGGCGAGCAGCTCGAGCACGCGGCGCGCGCGCTCGACGCGCGGCTGCACCCACTGCTCGCCCTGTCGTTCGAGCAGCGCCGCGTAGACGGCATCCGCCCTGGTGCGATCGCTCATGCGGGGGCTCCGATCCGGGCGACGGCCACCGTGACGGCGCCGACGTTCGCGTAGGTCTTGGCGGTGAGGACGTTCTCGAACTCGGGCTCGCCCACGTCCCCGCGCTCGATGAGCCGTTCGGTACGGCTGGCCAGCACGACGCCTTCGGCGAGGGTTTCGGATGCCACTCCCGCGACATCGAACGCCTGGGCCACGGCGGCCGCGTCCCCGGCGTCGTCGAACGTGAGGGTGAGGGCGATCCGGTCGCTCACGTCGAAGCCGGCGGCCTTGCGGGTGTCCTGGATGCCGCGGATCATGTCGCGCGCCAGGCCCTCGGCCTCGAGCTCGGGGGTGGTGACGGTGTCGAGGAGGAGGAAGCCGTCGGCGGCGTTCAGGAGGGCCACCGCTTCTCCCTCCGCGAGGCGCGAGGCATCGGTCTCGAGGGTGCCCTCGGTGGGGCCGAGGACGACTTCGCCGTCCGGCGTCTGGACGACGATGCCGCGGTCGGTCTCCGCCCAGTTGCCGGCCTTCGCGGCCTGGATGACCTGCTGCACGCGCTTGCCCAAACGCGGTCCCGCGGCACGAGCATTCACCACGAGGCGCTGCGCGAGACCGAACTCGTCGAACGACTGCAGGTTCAGCTCCACGAGCTTCACGTCCTTGACGTTGAGTTCCTCGCGCACGAGGTCCTCGAACTGGGCCAGGCCCGCGGCATCCGGAGTCACCACCGTCAGACGCGGCAGCGGCAGGCGCACGCGCTTGCCCTCGCGCTTGCGCAGCGCGTTGGCGACGCTCGAGACCTCGCGCACGGTGTCCATCGCGGTGCGGATGTCTTCGGCGGCGGGAAACGCCGCGGCGTCGGGCCAGTCGGTCAGGTGGACGCTGCGCCCGCCTGTCAGGCCCTGCCACACGCGCTCGGTGACCAGCGGCAGCAGGGGGGCCGCGACGCGGGTCAGCGTCTCGAGCACGGTGTAGAGCGTGTCGAAGGCCTCGCGGCTGCGCGGGTCGTCGGTGACGCCCACCCAGAAGCGGTCGCGGGAGCGGCGGATGTACCAGTTGGTCAGCACCTCGGCGAAGTCGCGCAGACGCTCGGCCGCCGTTGTGGAGTCAAGCCCCTCGAGGTCGGCCGCGACGTTCGTCACGAGGTCGCCGGTGAGGGCCAGGATGTAGCGGTCGAGCACGTCGGTGGAGTCGGTGCGCCACTCGGCTTCGTACCCGCCTGCGCCCGAGGCATTCGCGTAGGTCGCGAAGAAGTACCACGCGTTCCACAGCGGCAGCAGGAACTCGCGCACGCCCGAACGGATGCCCTCCTCGGTCACGACGAGGTTGCCGCCGCGCAGCACCGAACTCGACATGAGGAACCAGCGCATGGCATCCGAGCCGTCGCGATCGAACACCTCACGCACGTCGGGGTAGTTGCGCAGCGACTTCGACATCTTCTGTCCGTCGTTGCCGAGGACGATGCCGTGGCACGAGACCCCGGTGAAGGCCGGGCGGTCGAACAGCGCGGTCGAGAGCACGTGCATCACATAGAACCAGCCGCGGGTCTGCCCGATGTACTCGACGATGAAGTCGGCGGGGGCGTGCTCGTCGAACCACTCGTGGTTCTCGAACGGGTAGTGCACCTGCGCGAACGGCATCGATCCGGAGTCGAACCACACGTCGAGCACGTCTTCGATGCGACGCATCGTCGACGCGCCGGTCGGGTCGTCGGGGTTCGGACGCGTGAGGTCGTCGATGTAGGGACGGTGCAGGTCGACCTCGCCGTCGGCGTTCACCGGCAGGCGGCCGAAGTCGGCCTCCATGTCGGCGAGCGAGCCGTACACGTCGACGCGCGGGTAGTCGGGGTTGTCGCTCTTCCACACCGGGATCGGCGAACCCCAGTAGCGGTTGCGGCTGATCGACCAGTCGCGCGCGCCCTCGAGCCACTTGCCGAACTGGCCCTCCTTGACGTTCTCAGGCACCCAGGTGATCTGCTGGTTGTTCGCCAGCAGGTCGTCCTTGATATCGGTCACGCGCACGAACCAGCTCGACACGGCCTTGTAGATGAGGGGGTTCCGGCAGCGCCAGCAGTGCGGGTACGAGTGCTCGTACGAGGCTTCGCGCAGCAGTCGGCCGTCCTGCTTGAGCAGGCGGATGAGGGGGCGGTTGGCCTCCATCCACAGCTCGCCGGCGACGTCGGTGACCGCGGAGAGGAAGCGGCCGCTGTCGTCGAGCGAGATGATCGTCGGCAGGCCCGCGGCATCCGCCAGGCGCTTGTCGTCCTCACCGTAGGCGGGAGCCTGGTGCACGATGCCCGTGCCGTCGCTGACGGTGACGTAGTCGTCGACGAGGATCTTCCAGGCGTCCTGCGTGCCCCAGACGGAGGCGTCGGCGTAGTAGTCGAAGAGGCGGTCGTACGACACGCCCTCGAGCTCGGAGCCCAGGATCATGGACTGGACGGCCTCGCGGGCGGCATCCGCGCTCTCGTACCCGAGGTCTTTGGCGTATCCGGGCAGCAGGTCCTCGGCCAGCAGGTAGCGGTGGGCGACAGCCTCGAAGGCCTCGTCGGGCGTGCCGTCGGGAGCGCGGTGCACGTCGGCGGCGCCGTTCGGTCCGCCCTCGATCACGGCATAGCGGATGCCGGGACCCACGGCCAGCGCGAGGTTCGTCGGGAGCGTCCACGGCGTCGTCGTCCACGCGAGCGCGCGGACGCCGGTGAGACCCAGCGCCTCGGCCTTGGCCCCGACCAGCGGGAAGGTCACGGTGACCGAGGGGTCCTGACGCATCTTGTAGACGTCGTCGTCCATGCGCAGTTCGTGCGTGGACAGGGGCGTCTCGTCGCGCCAGCAGTACGGCAGCACGCGGTAGCCCTCGTAGGCGAGGCCCTTGTCGTGGAGCGTCTTGAACGCCCACAGCACGCTCTCCATGTAGGTCGTGTCCAGCGTCTTGTAGCCGCGCTCGAAGTCGACCCAGCGGGCCTGACGCGTGACGTAGTCCTGCCAGTCGCGCGTGTACTCGAGCACCGACTCGCGGGCCTTGGCGTTGAAGGTCGCCACGCCCATCGCCTCGATCTCGTCCTTCTCGGTGATGCCGAGCTGCTTCATCGCCTCGAGCTCGGCGGGCAGGCCGTGCGTGTCCCACCCGAAGACGCGGTCGACCTTCTTGCCGCGCATCGTCTGGAAGCGCGGGAAGACGTCCTTCGCGTACCCGGTGAGAAGGTGCCCATAGTGCGGAAGGCCGTTGGCGAAGGGCGGGCCGTCGTAGAAGACCCACTCCTCGGCGCCCTCGCGGTTCGCGATCGAGGCGCGGAAGGTGTCGTCGTGCGCCCAGAAGTCGAGCGTGTCGTTCTCGATCGACGGGAAGCGGGGGCTCGGAACGACGGATGCCGCGTCGGCAGCCGGGCCGAAGGATGAGGGGCGTGGGTAGGTCATGTCTCTCCGCAGGTTGGGATCCACCTGCGGGGACGATCCGTGCGGACCGCGGTACCACCCCGCCTTGCGCCGCCCCCGTTCGGGACCGGTGCCACTCTCACTGCGGCTGTGACGGGCCTGCCCCGCGCGGTTCTACTCCGGGCCTGGACCCGTTTCTTCCGCGTGCTCCCCGGTGATGGCCGGATCGGTGCGTGTACGTCCAGTCTACGCGAGCCGCGCGGGGTGCGCTGCGGGGTGTGCGCGGCCGTCGAGCGTCCGAGAAACACGGACGCAGGGGCGGACTCGTCCGGGTGTCGTGGACACTCGGCGCAGGCAGAGGCCGGACACGACCCCCGGCTCACGCGCCGGGCGCGCCCAGACCGGCCGCGGCCAGCAGTTCCCGAGTGAACGGATGCCGCGGGGCGGCGAACACGCACGACACGGTGCCCGAGTCGACGACGCGCCCGTCCTTCATCACGATCACGTCATCGGCGATACCGGCGACCACGTCGAGGTCGTGCGTGACGAACACCATCGCGAGGTCGCGTTCGGCCTGCAGGGCGCGCAGGCGGTCGAGGATCCGCGCGCGCACCGACGCGTCGAGCGCCGACACCGGCTCGTCGAGCACGAGAAGCTCCGGCGTCACGGCGAGGGCGCGGGCGATCGCGACGCGCTGGCGCTGTCCCCCCGACAGCTGCGCGGGTCGGCGCCGGACGAACGCGGGCGAGAGGCCCACCTCTTCGAGCAGGGCGGCGACGGCAGTGCGACGCTCGGAGCGCGGAACTCCTCCGGCGGCTACGGCCTCGGTGAGCGTGCGGCCCACCGTCCAGCGGGGGTCGAGGGCTCCCCACGGGTTCTGCTGCACGAGCTGCACGCGGGTGCGCGCGGCGCCGCGGGCGACCCCGGAGGACCAGGGTCGTCCCGCGAACGTCATGGTCCCGGCATCGGGGTCCGCCACTCCGACGATCAGGCGCGCGAGGGTGGTCTTGCCCGACCCCGACTCCCCCACGACCGCGAGGGTCCGACCGCGGCGCACCTCGATCGACACGTCGTCGACAGCGGCCCGGTCGCCGAAACGTTTGATCAGCGCGTCGGCGGTGAAGATCGGGGCGTCGGTGCGCGGTGCCCGGCGGAGCGGCTCGTGCGAGACCGCCTCGACGAGCGCGCGCGTGTGGGGATCACGTGGCGACGCCAGCACCTCGGCGGTCGGCCCGGTCTCGACGACGCGTCCCTCGTGCATCACGACGACGCGATCCGCCACACGTGCGACCGCCCCGAGGTCGTGGCTGATGAAGACCACGGCCACACCGTCATCGGCGATGCGGCGCAGCAGATCGAGCACGCGGGCCTGCACGGTGGCATCCAGCGCGGTGGTGGGCTCGTCGGCGACCAGTACGGCGGGGTTCGCGGCCAGCGCCGAGGCGATCAGAGCGCGCTGCCGCAGACCGCCGGACAGCTCGTGGGGGTACTGCCGCGCTCGCGCGTCGGGCTCCGGTAGCGAGACGCGCTCGAGGCTGTCGCGCACGCGCGCGGCGAGCGCCGCTCCGCGCACCTCGGGCTCGTGGATGCGCACGGGCTCGGCCACTTCGGCGCCGATGCGTCGCAGCGGGTCGAGCGAGACGAGGGCGTCCTGGGAGACCAGGGCGATCCGGTCGCCGCGCAGCCCGCGCCACTGCCGCTCACCGAACGAGCGAGCGTCGACGCCGTCGATCTCGAGCTCGTCGGTGCGCGCCGTGAGGCCCGCGGGCACGAGCCCAAGCAGGGCACGGGCGCTGACCGACTTGCCGGTGCCCGACTCCCCCACGATCGCCACGCATTCGCCCGGGGCGACGTCGAGGTCGAGTCCGCGCACGATCGCACCGGTCGGGCCGTCGATGCGCAGGCCGCGCAGCCGCAATCCGCTCATGCGTCGCGCTCCTCGGCTCGAGCCCGCAGGATGCGGCCGATCACACTGACGCTCACGACGGTCGCGGTGATCGCGAGCCCGGGGAACACGGCGACCCACGGCGCCTGCAGCAGCAGGTTGCGTCCGGCCGAGAGCATGAGGCCCCATTCGGCGATGGGCTCGGTCGGGCCGAGGCCGAGGAAGCTGAGCCCGGCCGCCGCGAGGATCGAGGTGCCGATGCCGATCGTGGCCAGCACGCTCACCGCGCCCAGCACGCCGGGGAGAACGTGCCGAACGTGCACCACCACGGTCGGCACCCCGATGATTCGCGCTGCCTCCACGTGCTCGGCGGCGGCAAGGGTTCGGGTCTGTGCCCGCGCGAGGCGGATGTACACGGGTACCGCGGCGATGGTCACCGCGACCGCGACGTTCACCGGGCCGGGGCCGAGTACCGCGACGACCAGTAGGGCGACCAGGAACTCGGGAAACGCCAGCAGCACGTCGACGATGCGCATGGCCGCGGCATCCGCCCATCTGGGCGCGACGGCCGACAGCGAACCGGCGATCACCCCGACGACCAGGGCGAGTCCGGTGGCGAGCAGGCCGATGCCGACCGACCGCCCGGCGCCGTAGACCACGCGGGAGTACACGTCGCGGCCGCTCTGATCGGTGCCGAACCAGTGCGCCGCGCTCGGCGGCTGCAGGGTCGCGCGCACGTCGGTCAGCAGCGGGTCGTGCGTGGCGAGCAGCCCCGGGGCGACCGCGCCCACGGCGATGACGGCGAGCACGGCACCGGCGATCCCGAGCGCCACGGCCTGGCCGCGGCGCTTCACGAGGGCACCGCCGCTCGAGCGGCCAGCGCCGGGGCTGCGGTCCGCAGCCGCGGGTCGATCAGGGGCACCACGAGGTCGACCACGGTGTTCACCACGACGAAGACGAGCGCGCTCAGGAGGATCACGCCGGTGATCACCGGCAGGTCGCGGTCCGTGATCGCGGTCAGCGTCACGCGCCCGATGCCGGGGCGGGCGAACACGGTTTCGACAAGCACGGCACCGCCGAGCAACGACCCGACGAGG
>Ga0308158_10000611_pt1 | contig 52161 bp, 43 predicted proteins | sample PhyBR2_FD_201038 | JGI IMG/M metagenome (GOLD analysis project Ga0308158, IMG submission 201038) | Phyllosphere microbial communities from UC Gill Tract Community Farm, Albany, California, United States - DLSLB.R2 | ecosystem: Host-associated > Plants > Phyllosphere > Unclassified | place: USA... | reverse complement strand
AGGTGACAACGTTGAAATGTCAGTAGAACTAATTCACCCAATCGCAATGGACCCAGGTCTACGTTTTGCGATCCGTGAAGGTGGTCGTACAGTTGGTGCTGGTGTAGTTGCTAAAGTAACTGCATAATCGCTGATTGTGTAAAAAGAGCGCTCCTTTGGGGCGCTTTTTTTTATGGATAAAATAAAGCGTCTATAAATTGTTAGACAATACCCATCAAAAGCTGTCCTTAACTGATATTTGTGTGACCTAATCTGCAATTATTAAACTTTCATAAAAACGTAATATAAAGAAAGAGAAAAACAAACATAAAGAATTTAAGTGAAACTCACTTAATAGGAGGAATCGCAATGAATGCAAAAGTGAATATTTCAAACCGTGCTGGTGCATCTTTCCCTGTACGTCGTATGGATTTTAATTTTGACGATGTACCTGAATATTGGGCAAGTGGTTCAGCGGGTATTACACATTTCATGACTGCATTGTCAGCATTGTTCCCAGATGGTGAAAAACTTTTTATCGATTCTGTGCGTGCGGTACGTTATCACCCTGCGATCAAGGACAATGAAGCATTACAAAAAGAGATTAGTGCTTTCATTGGTCAAGAAGCTATGCACACCAAAGAGCATGAAAACTTTAATGCTTCAGCAAAAAAGTTTGGTCATGATGTTGAGAAATACGAGTGTGAAACAGGTGTGTTAATTCAAGGCGCACGTAAATGGTTTGCACGTGTAGTCAAGCCTTTTGGTATGACTCAAGAAATGGTGGATTTAACCGCGACTACTGCATTAGAGCATTTTACTGCAACAATTGCTTCGCAACTGCTGGTCAATGGGCATATCCAAAAGTTAATGACTGATCCAACCATGTCGTATATGTGGTATTGGCATGCTGTGGAAGAAAATGAACATAAAGCAGTGGCTTATGATGTTTATGAAGCGGTGTTTGGTAAAGGTATCAAGGCTTATGGCTTACGTACCACGGCTTTAGTTTTTGCAATGGTACTCATCTTTATGGCGCAATCATCTTTTGTGGTGCGTTTATTAAAAGAAGATGGCAAGCTCAACCTAAAAGAGCTCGGTATTATTTATAAATATGCTTATAGCCCATCTAAAGGCATTATCACAGGAATGACCAAAGAAATGTTGGCATACTTTAAGCCAGGTTTTCATCCAAATGATCTCGATACAGTGAGTTTGCTTGAGACATGGAAAGCGAAACTGGGTCTGTAACGCGTTTTAAAGTCAGCATTTTGATTAAGGAGCAACAATTGTTGCTCTTTTTTATTAGACTTATTGGTTTAATTTCTTATAATTCATTTTTTATATTGAGTTGATGAACGCAGATGATTCGTTTAATGCAATCTTCAGATCTGCACGCTGTTTCTCAAATTGAAGACTTGGTACAAAGTCATCCTTGGAAAAAAAGTCAATTTGAAGAGTCTATAACAAGTTATCTAAGTACGGTGATTGAGCAAGACCATCAAGTGGTGGGCTTTTGTATTCTGCAACCTGTTTTAGATGAAGCCAATTTATTACTTATGGCCATTCATCCGAGCCAGCAGGGTAAAGGATTAGGCTATCAACTGTTAGATGAGTCGATTGCATTATTAAAAAATAATCCAGTACAAATCTTTCTTGAAGTGCGTGAGTCAAATAAAGCTGCGATTGCGCTCTATGAAAAAGCCAACTTTCATCAAATTGATTTAAGAAAAAATTATTATCCGAATCAACAGGGCGGCCGTGAACATGCAATTATTATGGTCAAAGCCTGTAGTGATGATTTTTCAAAATTATTTAAATAAGCCTAAGCAATATCGAGAATGCGAACAGCGAAAGCCGATTATTTGATAATCGGCTCATTCCATTCTGAGGGCAGGGTGGTCATCAACATATCGCCCAACTCTTGAATTTCTTTGGCTTCCAAATGACGATTGATCCGTCGCCATTGTCCATCTAATAATAATTCAAATGGTGCATATTGAGATTTGTAATTCATTTTCTCGGCATGTGGAACCCAATACCCGAGGTAAACAAAATCTAGATTCAACGATTTTACATATTCAATTTGTTTGAGAATCGCAAAAACCCCCAGTGAACGCTTACTTTCATTGGGATCAAAGAAGGTATATACCGCAGAAACGCCATCATCCAATTGATCACAGGTAGAGACACTAATTAAACGATCATCTTTCCACAGTTCAAGGAAAAAGCTGTTGGTACAACTGTGAATCAGGAATTTTTCAAATTGGTCATAACTGGGTGGGAACATATCACCATCGGCGTGTCTTTCAATAATATAACGCTCGTACAGATGATAATGCGTTTGTGTGGCCTCTTGGGTCGAAATAATTTTAACGGTTAAATCTTGATTGCGTTTCCAGGCTTTTTTCTGAGCACTGCTCATTTTAAATTCAGTCACTGGCACCCGACAAGATAAGCATTGGCGGCAAAGATGACATTCAGGGCGATAAACAAAATCACCACTGCGTCTAAAACCTACACGCGATAATTCGGAAAGTGTGACAACATCAATACGATGTACAGGGTCGAGAAACACCATACGTGCAGATTTATTTTCTAGATAACTGCAATCATGCGGTGGTGTAATATAGTACTGTAAGTCGTTTAATAGGGACTTAGGATGATAAGAATTCATAAATCATGTCCCTCCTTTTATTTTCATTCCATTAAGCGCGATAAAATCGCTATTGTTTTACTTGAAAATACACGCTCTTGATAACTTTTCCAATCTATAGAGGGTTGTTTTATTACATCTTGTAACGATTTAAGGTATTCATGGCGAGAAAGTGTACAAGCACCAAGGCTGAGTAAGTGATCATTGACCAACTGACAGTCAATCCACGGTAAATTATTTTCTCGGCCCAATAACATCAGTGTGTAAAAAGCCATTTTGGAAACATCAGTTTGAGTGCTAAACATCGACTCACCAAAACAACCATGGCCAATTGTCACACCATACAGCCCACCTACAATTTTGTCTTGATCCCAGACTTCAACACTATAGGCATAGCCAGCTTCAAATAGTTGGCAATAACCGTGAATAATCTCCTCAGAAATCCACGTTTCATCCGCATAGCTACGTGGGAGCGAACAAGAACGAATGACCTGTTCAAAAGCATGATTGATGGTAATTTTATAATCAAACTTTTTCATATTTCGCAGTAGTGATTTACTTGGGTGATAATCCTGAGGGCGAATGATGCAACGGGGTTCTGGACACCACCAACAAATTGGTTCACCTTCGGAAAACCATGGAAATAAGCCATGCGTATAAGCTTCATATAATGTAGAAGGCGCTAAGTCTGCGCCTATACAAATCAAGCCTTGTTCATCTGGATCAGCTTCTATTGGATCTGGAAAAATAAATTGTGAAAGGGAGAGTTGATTCACGAGAATTCATCAATAAAAAAGATCAGCTTTATCTTAGCTGATCATGTGATTAAATGTCTAAACAGACCTTATGCAAAAAGTTTCAAATGTTTTGCAATTTTGAGTTTGTCACTATCTAGAAAGAATTGGGCTTTTTCTTGAATGACTTCAAGGCTTGTTTTTGGATCTGAAACAGTGTTGCCTTGTTGATCTAATACTAACCAGCCTAATTGAGTCAGCACGTCCCAAACATATTGTGCAAATTGTGCGGCAGACTCTAGCCCATCGATAAAGTGAGCGCGGTAGAAGAGTTGGGTAAACTGATCGGCTGGAATACCAATCCCTGTGAGTGGACAGGCCAAGACTTGATAATTGGTATGATAGCTGGCTTGCTCAAGGAAATAACGATTTAATTTCTGAGCATGTTCAAGCATATCTGGATTTGAAGCCGCCTGACAAGGTTGTGCCAAACCTAAGTGACATAAAATCACCAAGGCATTGAGCAGCTTAGAATAGGTAATATTAGGGATGGCCTGTTCAAGCTCTGCAATCGTCTGTGGCTTATAGTCACATTGCTTAAAATAAGCACCGAGTGGTTGATAAATTTCTTGGATTAAATCGAACTCACCTAAGTATCCTGAAATTGTTTTTGGTAATTTTTCTGGTGCCGTTAATAAGACAAAGGCTGTATTTCTCAAGCGATGCTGAATTTCTAATGCAGTTAAGGTGTTTTTTCCGCGGATATATAAATCTTTTCTAAATTGTGTATTGGCAAAATAATCACGGCATTGCTCTTTAAAAACAGGATGTTCAATGGTGTTTAAAAATTGCTGATGTTGTTCACTAAAATTAATGTTATCTAGATGCGAATTTAAATCTGTTGAACCCGCATAGGTCAGTTTAATTTCTTCTAAAATTCGCACGACTTGTTGAAAAGAAAAACACTGCCAATCTTGATTTAAGTATTCGTGGATCAAATAGTTTGGATTTTGTTTTTTTAAATCTTGCACTTTGTTGAGTGCATTTGGATTTCTCTGAGCAAAGAGGGGATTTTGCGCTAATAGCTCTTCACTAAAGTTAAGTGAATCATTTACTTTTTGTAGCGGGTTGGTACTGGTGCTATTAAATTTAAAATGACTGTGAAATAACTCGCGGACTGGCATATTGGCAGCCCAACCGGTCAGGCAGTTATAGCTGATATAGACAATCCCATTGGGACTTAAAAATTTTCGGATAAATTGCAAAATTATATGTTGGTTTTCGTGGCTAATCCAACTCCAGATTCCATGTAAACTAATCGAGTCAAACATCGGTAAGTCTTTGTTGAGTAACTCTTCAAAACTTGCATCATAGAAGTGATGCGGAACTTGATTTTGTTCAGCCAAGACATTGGCATGGGCAGCATGAGCAGGGTTAAAGTCTGTACCAAAAAATAAACCAAAACTGGATGCAGCATGAATATTTAGACTGACACCTTGACCAAAACCGAGTTCACAATGTTTGTGACGTTCATTGGTGGGCGGGCAATCAACCCCATTGAGTAATAAGCAAAACTTTTGGTAATTCGGGCTTAAGTCTCTATAGTAACCATAGGTGTAATTTACTTCTGTCTGGTAGCCATCGGTCCACGCTGTTGTCATGTTTTTTCCTATAATTTGTATTCGTTTAAAGTCATTGCTCTTGTTTATTTATAAATCAAAAATAAACAAACCGCCATGTAGGCGGTTTGTTTTTACACAAAATAAATCAATTATTCTAAGCCATCTAAATAGCGGTCAGCGTCAAGTGCAGCCATACAGCCTGAACCTGCAGATGTGATTGCTTGACGATAAACATCATCAGCAACATCACCCGCAGCAAATACACCCGCTACAGATGTCGCTGTGGCATTGCCCGCAGTACCACTACGTACTTGAATATAGCCATTACGTAGTTCAAGTTGATTTTCAAACATTGCCGTATTGGGTTTGTGACCAATCGCTACAAACATACCTGATACGTCAACGTCTTGAGTTGAATCATCTTGGGTAGACTTAATACGTACAGAGGTCACACCAGAATTGCTGTCACCTAAAACTTCATCAACTTGATGGTTCCAGATGATCGAAATTTTACCTTCTTTAACTTTTTCATTGAGATGGTCTTGAAGGATTTTTTCCGAACGTAATTTGTCACGACGGTGCACAAGGGTAACGTGTGAAGCGATATTAGAAAGATATAGTGCTTCTTCAACGGCAGTGTTACCACCACCCACAACCATCACTTTTTGGTTTTTATAGAAGAAACCATCACAAGTTGCGCAAGCACTTACACCTTGACCCATATAAGCCTGTTCAGACTCAAGCCCTAAATATTGTGCTGTTGCACCTGTTGCAATAATTAACGCATCACAGGTGTACTCGTCCATATCGCCTTTAAGCACGAAAGGGCGTACCTGAAGATCAACTTCATTGATATGATCGTATAAAATCTCAGTACCAAAACGTTCAGCATGCGCTTGCATACGATCCATTAACGCTGGACCTGTTAAACCTTCAGCATCGCCAGGCCAGTTCTCAACATCAGTCGTGGTGGTTAATTGACCGCCGAGTTGCATACCTGCAATTAAGGTTGGTTTTAAATTTGCACGCGCTGCGTAAACAGCAGCACTATAACCAGCAGGGCCAGAACCTAAAATAATTAACCGAGAGTGACGAGCGCTCATGAGTCATCCTTTTTTATGAAAAATATAGAAATTGTTTGAATTATACGTGAAACTTTATCAAAGTTGTGTGGCTTCAATGTCGATAATATTGATCATCTAAATCGAATTGAGCTATATAGAATAATCAAATAATATTGTTTGGCATTTTTATCGAAATAAAAGCTTAAATTTCTAACAATGCTTTACAACACAAGTAAATAATAGTGCATCTTTTTTTTAAGAACAGGTGCATAATATAAAAATTTCTTCTCTCAAGAAAGCTGATCAAGCTTCAGAAAAGAGTAATTTGAACAATTGGTTACAGGATAGTATATGACTGCGGTGTCAAATGTTTATGCACAGCGCTTTTTAACAACAATATTCTTGATTTCATTTGGGATATATCTGTTCCTTGCAACAGTGACATATACCCCATTTGATCCAGGCTGGATGCATATTTCGAGTGATACACAACAGGTTTCAAATGCCAGTGGTGTAGCGGGTGCTTGGATTGCTGATTTGTTGTTTGGTTTTTTAGGTTGGGCAAGTTTACTCATTCCTGTATTTATTTTTATAGAAGCAGTGCAAGTGTGGTGGCCACGAAGTTTTGTGAGTCGTCCGTTTCGTTACGCTGCTCAATTTTTTATTTTGCTTGCGACCTCAAGTCTATTGTATTTGCTTTGGAATGTACCAGCAGACACATTAGCCAATGCTTCTGGTGGAATCATTGGTTATGAACTTGGTGAAAGCCTATCTCAACTGATGAGTATTTATGGGGCAGTTGTATTTATTTTGCTCTTGCTCGTTATTCTATTTACCTTAGCATTTGGTATTCAATGGAATAGAACGTGGGCAACACTAAAAGCCACGCCTGCTTATTTACAAGATTTGTTTTATAAAAATGTTCCTGAAAGTGAATCTGCTTTTGATTTGACCTCACCGCAGAAAAATAAAAACCATGCGCATACGCATAAAGCTGAACCAATAACAGCTCAAGCTGAATTCGTCGAAGCTGATGATCAGGCACCAGCAAAAGAGCATTTGATTGTTAAAAATAGCAAACACAATCAAACTGCAGAACGCTTATTTGATGACATGATTGAGCAAGAAAATAAAACTCAACATCATGTTCAATTTGATCAAGACGATATTGATGATTTGGAATTAGAGCGGACTTTAGAAAAAGCACATCGTCTAGAACAAGACAGTCAACGTACTGTTTCATCTGGTGAAGTATGGAAGGCCTTACATCAAGATCAAGACCATAATCGTGATATTGATGCCTTGATCAAAGCTTCAGAAGATCAAACTGAAGATAAATATGCAGATCATTTGCCACGCGCGCATCAACATGATGTTGATCATGTGCAGATCAATAAAAAATCTTCGCTTGATTGGGATGATGACCAAGTGTTTGATGAACTGTTGTCAGTTGTACCAAATGGACAAACTGCCACAGATATCCATAGCCCATTTAATACCACTACAGCGCAGACTCAAGCTGAAGCTGCTTATTATGTAGATACTGCTGTTCGTGGTGGGCAAAGCGCTGCGAGTGGTGTCGCAGCAGCGACAACTTCAGGCGTGGCAATACAAAATTTAGCCAATGAATTAGATGAGCTTGCATCGCTTGCAGATGAAGAGCTTATTGAAAGTCCAGCTGCGTACCAACAAAATCAGCAATCTGCAGATGTTCGCACAACCAGTAATTATGCTCAATCTACGCCATTTACCCGTGCCAATATTCAAACCAATTTAAATGCATCAACCTTGGTCAGTGAAGAAGAAAAGTCTTTAATTGCTGCAGATAAGGATGCATTTAGAGATGCTTGGCAAGAAACTGCGGGTAAACCTCAAGACGAATTGCAAAGTGAGTTTGCAGAACTTGAAGATGATTTCGACTTAGATGCACCATTAACAGATGCATTTGGTCGTCCGATGTCACGTGCAATGCAAGTTGCAAATAAGCGTCGAGACTTACCAACATTGCCAGGTTATGAACTGTTGGATAAAGTCGATCCAAATAAAAAAGTCAACTTTACTGCAGAACAACTGTCACGTTTGTCTGAACTGTTAGAAATTAAACTTCAAGAGTTTAATGTCAAAGCTAAAGTGATCGAAGCCCAACCTGGGCCAGTGGTTACACGTTTTGAGTTAGATTTGGCACCTGGGGTAAAAGCCTCGAAAGTGACCAATATTTCCCGAGATTTGGCGCGTTCTATGTCAATGGCATCTGTACGTGTGGTTGAAGTGATTCCCGGAAAACCTTATATCGGGATTGAAGTGCCGAATAGCAGTCGTGAAATGGTACGCCTGATTGAATTGTTAGAAACTCCCGTTTTTAAAGATCCAAATGGTTTGCTTTCAATGGCAATGGGTAAGGATATTTCTGGTAATCCTGTGATCACTGACTTAGGTAAAGCGCCGCATATGCTGGTTGCGGGGACAACAGGTTCAGGTAAATCAGTTGCTGTAAACTCAATGATCCTGTCGATGTTGTTGAAATATACACCTGATCAATTGCGTTTGATTCTGATCGATCCAAAACAATTGGAATTAGCGAACTACAATGATATTCCTCATTTATTGACACCTGTTGTGACTGACATGAAAGATGCTGTTAGTGCATTGAATTGGTGTGTCAATGAAATGGAACGTCGTTATAAGCTGATGTCTTTTTTAAAGATCCGTAAATTAGCCGACTATAACCGTAAAGTGGAAGAAGCCATTGCAAATGGTGAGGATCTGATTGATCCAACTTGGAAACCAAGTGATTCTGCGACACAAGACAGAGCACCACGTTTGCAACCATTGCCTTCGATTGTGATTGTTGCCGATGAATTTGCAGATATGATCATGCAAGTGGGTAAAAAAGCAGAAGAAATGATTACTCGTCTGGCACAAAAATCTCGTGCAGCAGGAATTCATTTACTGTTAGCAACACAACGTCCATCGGTAGATGTCATTACTGGTTTGATTAAAGCCAATATTCCAACCCGTGTGGCATTACGTGTAAACAGTAAAATTGACTCGCGTACTATTCTAGATGGTGGTGGTGCAGAGGATCTCTTGGGCCATGGTGATATGTTATTCCTCGGTCCAGGTAAAATTGATCCTGAGCGTGTACATGGTGCATTTATTTCCGATGATGAAGTCAACCGTATTTGTGACGCATGGCGTGAACGCGGTGAACCGAATTATGTTGATGAAATTCTCACGCCGTTTGACGAAGAACCGACCACACGTGGTTTCGAAGATGGTGATAGCGATCCGAACCGTGATGCACTCTATGACCAATGTGTTTCATTTGTCTTAGAAACACGTAAGGTGTCTGTATCTTCACTGCAACGTAAGTTTAGCTTAGGTTATAACCGTGCTGCCCGTATTGTTGATCAAATGCAGGAGCAGGGTATTGTCAGTGAACAAGGACCAAATGGTAAGCGAGATATTTTGGTCTAATTTAAACAGCTTGCAATGAGCTTAGGCTCATTGCAAGCTGTTTAGGCTATAGAAATAGTCCGAGTAAATACAAGCACCAAAAAATAGAAAATAACACGATAAGTACCATTTGAGCTTTACTAAATTTCTTTTGTTCAATGACCACAAATTGATTGGATTGTTGTTTGGCAAAATTGAGAGCCTTAAATGCAGGTATTAGAAAAATGAAATTCAATACAGTTATCAGATCATAAGGTTCAGGCAGTTTAATCAGTACTGAAAAAACCATAAATCCTATAAACATCCAGCCTGATGAAAAATTCTCTGTATATCCTTGTTGCTTGGCATAGTTATTTATTTTTTTAAACAAGGAGTATAGGAAAAAAATATAAAATACTGCCCGAAAAGCCGGCATGATGTCTAATTTGTCTTTTTGCATAAAGAAGCGCCACGCTTTAAACATCCACCAAATCTGATATAAACCCATTGTCAAAAAGCACAAGAGCATAAATTTATTGATGCTGATGATCTTTTGCATTTCTACAGGATGATGTGGGGGTTGTTCAATGGGCGTGGTTAAATCTTTTTCTGAATTAAGCATGATTTATTTTTAGGTTGGGTTTAATTTTTGATTATAAAGATAAAATATTATTTTCTCCAATAATCAAAACTATCTTTTTAAAAGATCGTTGATGTTTTACTTGTGATATAGGTTCATTGACGTTCAGCCTAAAGGATTTTATTGAAGTACAGATATCGAGGGAAAAACATGAATTTTCACACTAATATAAATCTGTCTCGCTGAACGGAATCTAGTCCATGTTGATTGCATTATGTACATTAATCTTTATTCATTTTTGTGCCCTGATTACACCAGGCCCTGATTTCTTTCTGGTCTCGCAAACTGCGATTAGCCGTTCAAGAAAGCAATCTATTTTTGTGGTTTTGGGGATTACCGCAGGGGTGATGTTTTGGGCTTTTTTAGCCTTGATGGGGGTGAATATTATTTTTGAAAAAATGGCATGGTTAAAGCAAGTGATGTTGGTTGTTGGTGGGATTTATCTGTGCTGGTTAGGCTACCAAATGCTTAGATCTGCTTTGAGTAAGAAAGAGAATATATCACAGCATCATTTTGAGTTACCGCAAAGCAATCTGCGTTTCTTTCTCAAAGGTTTCTTAACCAATTTATCAAATCCGAAAGCGGTAATTTATTTCGGTAGTGTATTTTCAGTGTTTTTAGCCAATCCACATTTAGATGGGGTACATTCATTATTATTTATAATTGTTTCCGTGGAAACGCTGATCTGGTTTAGCTTTGTTGCCTTTGTATTTTCATTACCTAGCTTTAAAGCCGCTTACCAAAATGCCTCAAGATGGATTGATGGTATTTCAGGGGGTATCTTTACGCTTTTTGGTGCATATTTGATTGGCCATCGCTAAAAAGCTTGCTCCCAAATTTAAAAAACCTGCTTGAAGCAGGTTTTTTATTATGCTGTTATTCGGAAATAATTTTTAAATTATTCCACGTCTTTGGTTAATTGATAAAGTTCAGCATTTGGACCTTCAATCTTTTCGCCCGTTGCAAAACTACGTGCTTCTAAGATATTTTCACCAACAAAGTATTTACGGTTATCCGCATTTTTATCTAGAGCGATAATCGATCCAGATTCATCAAAACTGAAATGACCTTGAGTTTTAAATTCTTTGCCTTTACCTTTAATGCCTTCATATTCTTCAGTCAGTTCATAAGTGTGATCTGATTTTAGGATGAGTTTGGTTTTGATTCCTGAGCAATCAGCACACGGAAGTAAGCCTTTGTATTCACCAGCCCAATCCAAGCTATTTTGAGCATTGTGTTCTGAATCAATCGTTGGGGTTGCTGCTTCATGCGATGCAGCAGCCTGTGTTTGTGCTGTCGCTTTGATATCCTCTGATGCATTATGAGTCGGTTTAGAACAAGCGCTTAATGACAGTGCTAAAATAGACATGACGAAGAGTGTTTTTTTCATAACATAACCCAAATGAATAAATAATTATATGTGAATGATTTTATCCAGAATATAAATTATCTCCCTGATATGAAATGTGAATTATGTAAGAAATTGCTGAGTAATGTAGTTCGATGTTAAAAAGTTAGGCTATTATAGAAACTCTCTTATGGTTATATTTTAAGTATTGGAATCTATGTCTCATTTGGCTGAATATGTTGCTCGTATTTACAATGAAAAAAACGACAATCAAAAAAGCAATGATCAAATCAAAATTGAAAAAGTCCTTTTGCAATGCGAAAAAAATTATGAGCAAGATATAGAGATCACTCAGACCACCAAAATTTATACATTTTCAGATGGCACACAATTGAAACAAAGCATAGAACAAGACAATCAGTTGTTTGAAGTGGAGTCTTGTCTAGAAAGCTGGATTGAATATCAGGTCATCCAGCAGTCAAATGCAAATATTCAGCCACAAAAAATTCATTTTGATAATCATTGTCGTGAATTACATTGGATTAACTATTTTAACCAAACGAAAAATTGATATATGCAAATTCATTGCAGAATTTAATCAAAACTGAATTTTTACTTACAAGTTTTACATCGAATTAATTTTATACATTTATATATTAATTGCTGTTTTTCTATACGAAGTAGATTTTTATCTGATCTATTGGTTGCTACAATCCAGCGCAAATTCTTTATATTTGGGTGTGCTGGGTGTTTGAAAAATTAGCTGAACAAAGTTTAGGTTGGATGGGATGGCAAATTGATAACCATTGGGATTTAAACATCGACCAATGTGTCATGATTGCAGCACCGCATACCAGTAATTGGGATGCACTATATGCACGTTTAGCACTGAAAGCTTTGGGTGTTCATGTGCGTATTACCATTAAAGACAGCTATATGAAATTGCCTTTTGGACCTTTTGTGCGTGCTATGGGCGGAATCGGGATTGATCGCCGTCCCAAGCAGGATGGTGAGGAACGTCCAAGTATGGTTCAGCTGATGAGTGATCTGTTTAAGACCCATCCTAAATTGGTGATGCTGGTGACGCCAGAGGGTACGCGTGCAAAGCAAGAACAGTGGAAAACAGGTTTTTATCATGTTGCCGCCAGTGCTGGCGTACCTATTGCACTGGCGTATATGGATTATAAAAACAAAAAAACAGGGATTGGTAAAATTGTTTATCCGACTGGGGACTATGAACAGGACATGGCTGAAATCATGGAATTTTATGCTCAGATCAATCCGAAACATCCAGATTTATTTAGTATAGATACTAGATTTATTCCATAAGCTGAGTTTTGTTTTGTAAGTATCTTTGTAAACTCAAATACAATGAATTTAATTTTGATATGGGAAGGGTGGTTTTGCTCATTCCCATATTTTGTCGGTCTTAAATATTTGCTGTTGTCCCCTTGATACACCATCTGCGCATTTTGATATTATTTTATAAATAACCTATTTTTTAGCTCAATTAAAACACTACTTTAATAATTCAAAAGATCTACATCGTTATTTAAAAATTACTTAATTTTTTAAAATGACGTATATAAATAAATTGTTGAAATTCGCTTTAAGTTGTAAACAGCTTAAAGCAATCGCGTAAATAATTCTAAAAGTTAAATTCAACATTTATTGGGCATAGACAGGGATAACAAGATGAATAATAGCGTCTATTACAATGCAAAATTTCATACCGTGAATCAATCCCAACCTTGGGCAGAAGCCATGTGGGTAAAGGACGGTAAAATTTTAGCGATTGGTGATCAGGATGAAATTCTGAGTTTGGCAGAGGATGCTGAGAAATATGATTTAAAAGGGAAATTGGTGATGCCTGGCATTCATGATGCACATACTCACCTTTTAAAAGCGGCACTTCTGAGACTGGAATATTCTTGCCAATTAAATGATCCACAAACCTTGCAAGAATTGGCACAGCAACTCAAAACATATTGGGAAAAATATGCCTCCAAACGAACATGGATTTTTGCAGGGCTCTATAACCCATTGATTTTTACAGCTGAGCTACTGACACGAGAATGGTTGGATCAAATTATTCCAAATGTGCCTATTGTGATTCATGATTTTTCATTTCATAACGTCATGGCGAACAGCCAAGCACTACATCTTGCAGGAATCACCCGTGATACACCGAGTACGACCCGCGCAAAAATTGAAAAAGATCCTGTAACAGGTGAACCCACTGGAATTTTGCGTGAAGGTGGATGGGTGAAATTATATATGGTCGCACCCACAGAGACCGATGAGGAAAATAAGTTCGCGCTTAAAATGGCGGCAAGTATATGTAATCAATATGGTATTACTTCGGCACAGGAAGCTTCAGCAACAAGATCATTCCTGACAGCAGCTAAATCTTTGGATGATGACGATGAGCTTACACTGGATTTGATTTGTCATATTCCTTGGAAAGCAGAAATTATGTCATTGAGTGGTCGTGAAGAAGATGAAAGGGTGATCGCAGAACGAATGCAATATGCATCAAAACGTGTCATGGTGAATGGAATCAAAGTGATGCTAGATGGTACATCTATGGCACCCACCTTTAGCCATGTCCCCTTAGATCCGATTTCAGATGAACCTATTACTTACAATTTACTTCTCGATTCTAATGAACTCACTGAAAAAATTCGTGAATGGACCGAAGAAGGTTTGATCGTTAAATCACATTGTACGGGTTATGGTTCTGTGCGTATTGGTTTAGACAATTATGAAAATGCCAACGATGTTGAACGTCAAACAGGGCAATTTCATGACATTGCACATGCCCATTATGTTTCTGCAAAAGATCGTAGCCGTTTTGCAGAATTAGACATTATTGCTGAAATGTCCCCCGCGATTTGGCATATCCCAGAATATCAACAAGCGCTTGGCAAAGCCTATGATTTTCGAACCTTGTATGATGCTGGTGCAACCATGACGATTGGTACAGATTGGCTTTTGCCACCTACGCCAAATCTCTTTCCCGCACTGGCAGGTATTTTACAGCACGGAGATGAAAGTGTGCCTTTGGACGTGGCAGTCAGGATCATGACGTTGAACGGCGCAATTGCTGTTGGGCATAGTCATCGTACTGGGAGTTTAGAAGTGGGTAAGGAAGCAACATTTATTGTTTTGGATCGCAATATTTTTGAATCAAGCCCTGAAGAAATTGCTGAGACTCAAGTCATCACCACAGTATTACAAGGTCAGCATGTGTTTCAGCGTGCTAATTAATCTACTGGGTTAAATTATCGTTTATGTGCGTAAGGGAAGACATATATGAGCGGAATAAAACGTATTCCTGTGACCTTACTGACAGGTTTTCTGGGGAGTGGTAAAACAACATTGCTGCATCGTCTGTTGGCCGATGATCGCATGGCGCACACGGCAGTGATTATTAATGAAATAGGTGAGGTTGGCTTAGATCATTTATTGATAGGTCGACTTGACGATGACATTGTCTTGCTAAAAAGTGGTTGTGTCTGTTGTAGCATGAAAACAGAACTTTCAGAAACACTTAAACTTCTTTACTGTCGTGCTGAGGCAGGGGAAATTCCTGTTTTTGACCGTGTTATTGTCGAAACAACAGGTATGGCTGACCCGATTCCCTTGCTTAAACTTTTGCTAGCAGATGAAAGTGTCGCGACTTTATTTAGTGTGCAAACTGTAATTGCTACGGTTGATACCCTATTGCCCTTACATACCCCGCAACAGCGGACGGAAAGGCTACGTCAAATCGCTGTTGCAGATAAAATCATTTTAACTAAAACAGATTTGTCGCATGCCTTTACAACATTTACCAAGCGTATCCGTACTCTGAATGCGAGTGCTGAAATTATTGATGGTGCGGATGTGGCAGCTGTTGCTTTGGTTATTTTTGATCGTGAAAAGTATCCAGTTACACGTAATTTACCTGATTCGCAATGGTTTATGCATCAGACAAATCCTCAAAACGCTTTCAATAACGCACCGCATCATAATATTTTTACCTTGTGTTTATATGCCAACCAAGCTTTGTCTTGGGCGCGTGTGACCTATTTTCTTCAGAAGCTGGCACGACTTTATGGCGTGAACTTGCTCCGAATCAAAGGATTGATTCAGGTAAAAGAGTCGTTACGACCTGTGATATTACACGGTGTTCAACATTATCTATTTCCCGAATCTTATCTAAATGCGTGGCCTGATGATGACCTCAGATCAAGAATAGTGGTCATTTTTGAAGGGGAAATTCATCAACAGATCCAAGCATTATTTGATGCCATTGTGCTTGAGCCAATGACCACATAGCAGAACGCCTGCACCCATAATCCTCAGCATTTTCAATTGCGCAATTTAGGCGTAGGGGGATTTGCATCTTAAAAAAAATTTGGTTGATCGTAATTTTTTAACGATTTCTCTATTAGGAGACACTCATGGAAGACAAATATGTTCACTCGATTGAACAACATACCATTCAGCAAATCCCATTAAATGCGCGATACGGTAAGGCTCGGGATCTATTCACACTTTGGTTTGGTGGAAATTTGATGCTACTGACGTTTGTGACAGGATCAGTTTCAGTCACCATTTTTCATCAATCTTTTGTCTCTGCTATTTTAAGTATTATTCTAGGGACGCTTATTGGTGGCATCTTTGCCGCACTCCATGCCGCTCAAGGACCGCATCTCGGTGTCCCTCAAATGATTCAAACCAAAGGGCAGTTTGGTGCATATGGTGCGCTTCCAATCCTTGGAATCGTGGTCATCATGTATGTCGGCTTCCTAGCTTCAAATGCGACGCTGGCTGGACAAGCCATGAATTTGCTTATTCCCTCATTCAGTCAGTCATCCGGCATATTATTCACTTGTGTCGTTGCAGTGATCGGCACAATCGTTGGTTATCGATTAATTCATCTATTTACAAAAATAACTTTTGTGATCTCTGGTTTGGCTTTTTTGGCAGCATATGTATGGGTGTTTTTTATTCAAGGTTTACCTGCAGACTTTTTCGCGCGTAATTCTTTTTCAGCTACAGGGTTTCTCGCTACACTTTCGATTGCTGCACTGTGGCAGATCGCATATGCACCCTATGTCTCTGATGCTACTCGTCATTTACCAAAAGAAACAGGGGCAAAGGCAGCGTTCTGGGCGACATATTGGGGATGTGGATTGGGTACCATCATTCCGATGTGTTTGGGGGTAACAATAGGATTGGTGACACCAAGTGGAGATGTTATCGCTGGGATGATCGCTTATGTGCCTAAGATGGGGAGTGTGTTTATTTTGATTTTGGTCATTTCCATCTCTGCTATTAATTCAATGAATTTATATTGTGGTGTACTGACTTTAATTTCTTTTATCCAGACATTTATTCCATCATTTATGCCATTGGCTAAGGGACGAATTGTGATTTCATTTTTGTTAATTGCTATTGCGCTGTGGATTGGAATCAAAGCATCCAGTAATTTTCTGCCCATATTTATTAATTTTATTTTCTTGCTCATCTACGTACTTATCCCTTGGACGGCTGTGAATTTGGTTGATTATTACTGGGTTCGTCATGGGGAATATGATGTCGATTCGTTTTTCCATCAAGATGGGGGAATCTATGGAAAATTTAACCTCATGGCCGTTTCTGCATATATTTTTGGTGTCATTGTTCAAGTGCCTTTTATTGCGACAGACTTGTATACAGGTCCTATTGCCAAGGCGCTTGATGGTGCAGATGTTTCGTGGGTTGTCGGTCTAATTTTAACCTCTATTTTTTATCTGATGGGGATCAAAATTTTTGGTATCAAAGACCATTCATACAAGGCAAAAAAATAAATTACGGCACGGCTATTGTGATGATGCAGCCATCATATCACTTTGCCTATATTAGGTTTGCTACAGCCACTATTTTTACTGCTTCTAAGGCTGTTTGATCATCAGATAAAATCTGGAGATGAGATCGCTATGTTTCACTAGAGGGTGTATTTAAAAACTCAGCAGTATAGAGGATGGTCTAGGTAATTTTAAAAATGAACGCTGCTCATCATGATTTACGTTTATGATTTTAAAACACGGTATTTTTAAGATCATAAACGTTTTGCAGTATTCAAAAATAATCGGCTTATTTAGCGTTGCTTGTTGTTGAGCGTTGCACACCGCCAAGGGATTCACAGGCTGTTTTATAAATATCGTATTGTTGTTGAACCACTTCATCAAGAGGAATTTTAAATAATTCATCTCCAGATTTATAGCGATCGACGTACTCCGTGGCTTTTTCTTTACTCACCGCAAGTGAGCGTTCATGATAAGTATTAATTGAACTGTGGGCCAATTCTGCTGTTTCAATATTATTACATTGAAATTGGCTGAGTAGTTTTTCCGCAGTTTTAATTTCACTAGATGTGCCAAGTACACATCCTGTTAAGAGAATACTGGCACTTAACAAAAATGAGTTTTTCATCACAGATATTTAAGAAAAATGAGTGGCGGAATTGTAGGATGAATCGGTTATTAAAAATAGAGCCGCTCGGATATTGTTTTCACTTTAGTAACCAATTGCTGAATAAATAGCCAGAAAAATTTATTCAACTTTCTCTTTCTTTGTTAAAGCAATGATGTCAGTAATAAGAAACAACCTGAGGCAAATAATAAACTCAGCACCAATTGTTTAAATTGTTTTTCTGATATTTTATAAAACATTTGCGCACCAATCAGCGCTGGAATACTCACTGTGAGAATGATCAGTGCAAAATAGGGGAGATGGACCTTGTGGATGGTTCCTTGGCAGAGATAAATAATAATCGTAAACAACTGAATCGCAAAATTAAAATGTCTTAAAATATAACGCTGTTGTTGTTTAGGCAGATTTTTAAGCATCACCCAAGCTGATGGTGCTGCGCCACAAAAACCACCAAGACCACCTAAAATACCGCCTATAAAACCAATGCTTCCATCTGCAAGTTTCCCCAATGCTTGAATACGAGGAAACACAGGGGCAAAGAACATGGTCGGACACCAAATCACTAAAAATAATCCAAGGATGGTCTTAAAGGTATTTCCATCAATGAGGTGTAACAGATAGGTACCGAGAGGTACACCGATCAATCCTGCAATGATATAAGGAAGTACTAGGGAAAACGGGAGTTGATGTTTTTGTTCTTTTCCCAATGCAATGATATGGCTCCATAGAGAAGCAAATACCACCAATGGCGCTGCCAGCTGTGGCGGTAATACCCAAATCCAAAAAGACATCGCAATCAAGGCAAAGGCAAAACCAGTTAAACCTTGGACAAAGCCTGCAATCATGGCACCGAGAATAAAAATAAACCAAGTCATTTTTAAATTAAACAAAACTGAATAGGGTTAGAGCATAGCATTGAGATAGTCGATCTTGGTTGAATCAGCTGATTTTAAAAGAAATCGTGAGTTTCCATCATGACTTATTGAGATAAGCATATCTGTATCGTTAACATCTATACCATTAAAAACGATCAGGTGTATTAGATCATGAATAAAAATCCATGTAATAAAAAGCCTCTGATGACAGAGGCTGGTAATTAAGCGAATAGGAGATGATTTGTATTAATCATTACTTGGTTTTAAGGATTGCGTTAAACCATTAATATCACCGCCTTTAATGCCTAACTCATTCATTAAGCTATCAATCAGTGGGGCTTGAGAGCGATAGCGCAGCGCACTATTCACCACTTGATCAGATAAAGCGATTTGATTTTGTTCACCAGATTCACTTGTTGTATTTGAACCTGCCATACCGCCTAAACCATTGACTTGAAGAATCTTGATATCATCAATATTTTCCATTGGCTTAACACTTTCACGAATGATTTCAGGTAAGTATTTCAATAAAGCTAAACGAATTTGCATCTCAACTTGTTCTGTTGATAGTACATTGTTGGCTTCATTGACTGCACGTGTACCTTCAGCATCAACTTGATATTGCTTTTCTTGTGCCGCAGCAAGCAACATTTTTGCATCTGCTTCACCTTTGGCTTTTAGACGTATTTTTTCAGCATCCGCTTGTGCTGCAATACGCACTGCTTCAGCATCATCTGCAGCTGCTTGTTTAGCTGCTTCTGCTGCTACAGTAATCGCAATTGCATCTGTTTCAGCGACTTGCTTCGCAGCCACCAATTCAACGGCTTTTAAACGCTCTGCACGCTGAGTTTCACGAACAGTTGTCACTTCTTCTTCCGCTTTTACCGCTTGTGCACGTGCTTGGTCAGCCAACGCTTTGGCTTCAGATTCAGCACGTGATTTTTCAGCAATTGCAATTGCACGATCTTGCTCGGCCAATTCAATGGTTTTCTTCTGTTCGACTTGGGCTTTTTGGATCAACTGCGCTTTTTGAATATTTTCATTTTCAACATCACGTGCAGATGCAATACGCTTTAATTCGACTTCACGTTCAGCAGCAATTTGAGCTTCTTCTGCTTCACGTTTTTTTGCGGCTTCTTGTGTTGCAATTTCTGCCGATTGCTCAGCTTTACGAATGGCGATTTCACGCTCTTGTTGAAGTTTTGCATATTCTTCTTCACGTAGAATTTGCAAGCGTGCTTGTTCTGTTTCTAAGTTTTTTGCTTTAATGGCTAAGTCATTGTCTTGTTCAATGTCATTGCGTTTTTTACGGCGGTCTTCAATGGTTTCAGTCAGTTTGGTTAAACCTTCTGCATCGAAAGCATTTTGTGGGTTAAAATATTCAAAACTGGTCTGGTCTAAACCTGTCAGTGAAACCGTTTCTAATTCTAAGCCATTTTTAAACAGATCTTCAGAAACCACTTGTTGAACTTTTTGAACAAAATCAACGCGCTTTTCATGTAACTCCTCCATTGCCATTTCAGCAGCAACAGCACGCAGTGAGTCTACAAATTTACCTTCCACCAAATCTTTGAGTTCTTGTGGAGACATGGTTTTTTTACCCAATGTTTGGGCAGCTGTTGCAATAGATTCAGCAGTTGGTTTAACCCGTACATAAAATTCAGCCATCACATCTACACGCATACGATCACGAGTAATCAACGCTTGATCTGTGGCACGTTTGACTTCAAGACGAAGGGTATTCATATTGACGGGAATCACTTCATGTAAAACCGGCAATACAATTGCACCGCCATTTAAAATGACTTTTTCACCGCCAAAACCAGTACGGACAAAAGAAACTTCTTTACTTGAGCGTTTATACAGGCGGGCGATAATAACCCCGATGACAATCAGTGCCACCAATATAATGCCTGCTAAAACAAGGATTTGATATAAGTTTGAATTCAACATTTTATTATACCCAGGTTTGTTATTGAAAAATTAAAGTGGCGTTGCTTGAAAGCCTAGTTTTGTTCTTTGTGTCAAAATCACACTTTGACCTTGTTGAAAGATTTCATCTAATTCTGGTTCAACCAAAATATAATGGGTCTGTCCAAATTGATCGATGACTTTGGCTTGTGCAGGGTAGTTTTGTTTTGCTTCACCTAAAATAATCTGAGCAGTACGCCCAATCAGTTCATCACTGTGAATCGCAGTGGTTTCATCTTTCGGTAAAATTTTTGCAACGAGTGCTGCACACACTCGGACAATTGGCATAGATAAAAAAAGACTGGCTGGCGCAATCAGCCAAATAGAAAAATAATTTCCAGTGAAATTGAAAAATATACTTTGCACAATAAAACCAAATAGCGCATAAACAGTCAGAAAAATGATCAACCAAACCAAGACCGGGACACGACCAAGATAGAGCCAATCTAACAGTTGCACTAAAAGGTTGTGATCTGTATGGATGTCTAGATCCGCATGATGGGTTTCTAACAGTTGATCTGGAATAAATTGGTCTAAAAAACCTTGTGAGGTTGAACCAATAATAAGGAGTAAACACTCCACAAGACCCAATAAAAACATCAGGCATAGACTGACACTAAACAGTAAGTTGGATGAGTGTGTAAATAATTCCCACATATTGTTCTACTCAAAATTATTGTTGCGCGTTTTTATAAATAAAATTTTTAATTTGAACTGAATAATTAAATGATCATCAGTTAATTCAATTAATAAATTAAGTTTATCGGTTTTGTCGTAGTATTGCAACAAAATATTTTATGATATTAATTAAAATCAATATCTTATAATTTAATATATTCTTTTATATTTTGGAAATTGCTTGAAAAGTAATGCTTGCATTTTAGCCAACTATTCCTTATAACTGATTGAGTTTACAGAGGGAACTGAAGACAAAAAAATACGCAATGATTGGGGTGATCACTGCGTAGAACAACGAATCTGCTTTCACAGTTCGGTTAAGGAGAAATGTTATGAACTTTGGGGATTGTTCATAACTTAAGTTTGATAGTAGAGGTTCCCCTCTGTAAATTCATTGGTATTCACGTAAACAAGTGTTAAATCTCGTAAACATGATTGAAATGTGAACAACATCAAATAAAAACAAGATGTTAATCAATGTTTTTAAACATATTATTTAAAATAAATAAATTTTGCGCTGTATTTCCTCGATTAATCTTTTCTCTGCTTTTTCATGCAAATGTGACAGTTTTTATCAGCTATTTGAGTTAATTTTGCTATCGTTTAAAGCTTAAATTGCAGCTTTCAAAAGTGCTGATTAGTCTATGCTATTGAACTCAATTTACTCTATCGCATCATGTTTGAGTATGCTGATTGAGACGTAGAAATACGATTTTAAAAATCAATACGCTATAAACTGTGATTTAAGGCTAATTATTTAATTTTTTACGAATTTATATTGTTGTCGTAACGATTATGCAAAAAATAAAACAACAGTATTTTTTGTGAATTTTAATTCAAAAATTATATTAAAAATTTCGTTCTCAATTTTAGTTCTGGTTTTGCTTGCAATCATGCCGTATTTTTTCATAATAGCCTTTCCTGTCTTGATTAGCTTTTTACCATGTCACCATTAGAAATATTCGCGGTTATTATCAGTATTATTGGTGTCACATTGACGATTAAGCGAAATATGTGGTGTTGGGTATTTAACTTCTTTGCCTTTGTTTTATATGCCTATTTATTCTTTGAATTTAAATTGTATGGTGAAACAATCTTACAAGTGTTCTTTATGGTGGTGAATTTTTATGGTTTTTATCACTGGCTAAAAGGCAAGCAGCAAGATCATGAGATTCGAATAGAGCCGATAGCCGTACAAACCGTGATTCTGCAAATGATCATCGCAGCTGCTGGAGGGGTAATATTTGGTTTATCGCTACACTATTTTACTGATGCTGCTTTGCCTATGTTAGATTCCCAACTGGCTGCATTTAGTTTATTGGCAACCTATTGGACCAGCCGTAAACATATTGCGACTTGGGTGCTTTGGGTCTTTGTTGATATCGTCTATGTAGGGATGTTTATGTATAAAGAATTATTCCTAACAGCTGCTTTATATGCAGCGTTTGTTGGACTGGCTGCTTTTGGATGGTGGCAATGGGAACAGGTTAAAAAGAAACAATCGGCGAGCATGTATAAAGGAATTTAACATCATTATTTAAGGGGCTGCCATGATTATTGATTTTGTTCAAATACAAAAACAAAAGTTTGAAGAACTTGTTGAAAGAATCATGGCTCAACCTGAGCAATATCTCGACTTTGATTCAGTCTCTGATTTTTACAAAGCCCCATGGTTAGATCAGTTCCCACAGGGCACAATGTGGAGCACTTCTGGTTTAGATGATGGCGCAGAAGAATTTTGTATTCAGATCAAATATAGAGAGTTGGTGTTCAATATCGAAATTCAATCAACGTCTATCGGTTTAAAATTTAACAGTAAAACTATCAGAGTTTATAAAAAAATATAAAGCCAAGTTTTTTGGTTAAGTCTTTGAAAAAATATTTTATTTAAATCAAGCTTAAAACTGAATTCAAATGATTTTGGGGGGTGCTGACACATTGATGTGTGCACTGAATTTAAATGACCATATTGATGGTGTGCAGTTTAAAACAGTATGACAATCAATACAGTGATTTAAGCCAATCTCATTGGATATTTCCAGTTTTGATTCTGCTAAAATGATGTTTCAAATTGTGAGCTTTAAAATTGATTTTTTGAGTATGTTTAAATATAGGTTAAAAATAAATTAGGATAAATTAACAATAAAATTATAAAGGTGAAAAATCTTGTTTTTAAAGTATCTGTATCTAACTTGGCGTATAGCCTAAAATAAGTTAAATGTTGACGGATATATCCAGTAAAATAAAAAACGATTCAATTCTGTCAGCGGAAAAACTTTTTTTTATTGAAATATTGGGAAAAAATTAAAGTTAAAATTGATAAAATAAATGTGATAAAATGATTATTCTTCAGAAAACATTTGCAAATAATATAAAGGATTAATATTCTAATTGGCAGGTTTATTTAGAATAAAAATCTATATTTTAGAAATACACTTATATAAAATTACTGGAGTGTTATATTTAACTGATGAGCAAAGATAAATAAAGCGACGGATAGAAGTTCACAATTTTATGGATTGGTTATTATATGGAACAAAAAAGTAGGATGGCAACACAGTCCTCAACGGAACACTTCATGCATGATGTCATGATCATGAATTGGAGTAATCTCAAGAAGTGTAGCCTTGTTCTATTCTTAGGCGGTATTGCTGTTTTATTGTGGATTGTATGGTGGTTTTTTAGCAACGCTCAAGTTGAGCTACAAGCTTGGATTAATCAAGATTTTTACCCTATTTATCTACGATTATTATTTTTTGCAGCAATTAGTTTCTTTGCACTTATTTTTATTATTCGTGCTTTAAATAAAAATTCTATTTTTGAAATTATAACTCCGTATATAACCATCGGATATTTTGGTCTTATCTTTGTTTTTGGTGCGCATTGTATTGGCATTTTTAGCCCAGCATCGGTTGCTGGTTATGTCAGCTTGGTCACGGTTGCATTGGTATTATTTGAACGAAAAGTGGTGTATATAATCGTCATTCCAATCACTTGTTTTATGTTAATCAGCCTTGGATTAAGTCTGATGCATAAAATAGCCTATGCACCAATTTTTAGTGAACACTTACAATCCATGTCGGTATATAAAAATACATTTTGGGTGTTTTGCATGTTGTATTTTTATATTCCGATCTTTTTAGCAAGCCTGATTTTATTTGAAATTCTTTTGACTCAGTGGCGCAAAAGAGAGCAAATGATTCAACAAATTAGTGTACTCGATCCACTTACAGGCATTTATAACCGGAGGAGAATTGGTGAGAATATTGACTTATTGAAACAACAGCAAAGTTCTTTTGCGATCGTGTTATTAGATTTAGATTATTTTAAGAGTGTTAATGATCAATATGGGCACGATATTGGGGATGCTGTTTTAAAACAGGTTGCAAAAATTTTAACTGAAAATATTCGTGAGCAAGATGTTGTTGGGCGATTTGGGGGTGAAGAGTTCATTATTCTCATGAGCAATGGCGCATTAGAAAATGCAATGAGTCTTGCTGAACGATGTCGCCAAGCAATAGAAAAAGAAAAAATTCGATTAGATCATCAGCAGACCATCAAAGTGACGGCAAGTTTTGGTGTTGCAGTATCAACGAATCCTTTTTTAACAACAAAAGAGGAGTTGATTCGTCAGGCTGATCAAGCTTTATATCTGGCAAAAAACAATGGGCGTAATCAGGTTTGTCATTTCTTTGAAATAGAGCTTACCCCTTCATTTGGATACAAACAACGCCGTTAAACCGTTTCAAATTTTTTGCGATAAACGACACTTGTGATAAGGGTAATTAGACAAAGCACAACAATATAGTACACAGCACCAATATCGCGATATAAACTCAACCATTGTACCAATGGCAGGGTTAAGCCACCTGCAATTGCGTATGCAACATTGTATGAGAATGAAATTCCTGAAAAACGAATTGGGGCAGGAAACATCTTGACCAAGCTATAGGAAACTACACCGACTGTGCCAGAAAATAGACCAAGCAACATGTACAATCCGAAGATCGTTGAATGAGCGGCATGACCTAAACTGTAATAAAAAAGACCTGCAGTGATTGCCACACTGAGCGATCCTAAACAAATTACGCGCCCAGCACCAAAACGATCAGCGAGCAAACCTGCCAATATACAACCCAACATTTGCATCAGAATTGCCATGCTTTGCATTTGAAATGCATCCGCACGTTGAATATTAAATGTGGTGGTCAGCAAATTAGGGGTAGATAGGATAATCACCACAACACAACCAGTCAAAAACCAAGTAAACAGCATTCCAATGACAACGGCAGATTTATGGGATGCCAAAACTTGCTTGATGGGTAGATCTTTTGAGAGTTCTTTACGCGCTTGCATTGCTTTAAATACAGGGGTTTCTTTCAGATAACTTCTTAGATATAAGGCAATTAATCCAAAAACTCCGCCGACTATAAATGGGAGACGCCAAGCCCAAGCATGGATTTCTGCTTCGCTAAACTTAAGCGAAATAAACAGCGACATCAAAGCGCCCAGTAAGATTCCCAGTGACAAACCAGCGGTAAGCAAACCATTGGCAAAACCAATTTTCTTTGTTGGTACATGCTCTGAAACAAATGTCCATGCTGCGGGAATTTCTCCACCAATCGCAATGCCTTGAACCACGCGCATCAACAACAGTAGCAGTGGAGCAGCTAAACCAATGTCTGCATAAGTTGGCATTAGACCGATGAACAAAGTAGGAAGTGCCATCAGTAATATGGATAAACTAAACAGGCGTTTACGTCCGACGAGATCACCAAAATGTGCCATGATCACGCCACCTAACGGACGGAAGAAATATCCTGCGGCAAAAATTCCGTAAGTATTCAGCATTGCCCAAAAAGGACTTAAAGAACTAGGGAAAAATAGTTCAGCAATGATTTTTGCGTAAAATACATAAATGACGAAATCATAAAATTCGAGCGCACCGCCCAGAGAAGACAATGCAAGCGTTCTTTTTGCTTCCTTATTGAGGCCCAATTTTTCGTCCATGATGATGCAATGCCTTAAAAGAGATATTGAATGTGAATGTAATCATTTTAATTGACTATTTTTTACTTAAAAAATCAATATTTATTTTTATGCATCCTACTTATTTTTATAGGTGATCGAGGCGACTTAAAAATCATTTTTGCTTTAAAAGCATTGCGATAAGCTAGATTCTAATAGATTTAAATATTGATCACTTACAGGCGAATCAGCCATGGGATAACACTCAGAATAATACCGCATACAGACATAATCATTGTATTTTCAATAAAATAAGGAAAAATCATCAAAGTGATGCCACAGATAAAAGGCATATTCATTCTTTGCTTTTTCCCATAGATAAAATAGCCTAAGCCAATTGAGCTAAAGATCAAGCCTAAGAATAGGGGTGCTGTATTCATTATTTTCAACGATAGACTGGACGGTTGTTAATTACACGATCATGATTAAAAATGGCTTAAAAGACAAGCTGTCATTTGGCTTGGGTAAATAGAAATTCATTTGTACATAACCTACATACTTTTGCACAATAATTGAATTGGAAACCGTATTTCAAATGCTAAACTCATATTTATTCAATTTACATTTGATCAAGGTACAAGACAATGAGTGGCGTGTTACCTGTCGCCCAACGTGGTGAAGACGTTTTAAAATTAATCGCAGCGCCTGTGGCTGAAGCTGAGTTTTCAAGTACTTGGCTAAACGAATTATCCAAGACCCTACAGGCCACCATGTTAGAGCGTAATGGTGTTGGGATCGCCGCACCACAAGTGTATGTTTCTAAACGGGTGATTATTGTTGCTTCAAGAGCGAACCCTCGCTATCCAGACGCTCCTGAAATGGATGCAATCACAATGATTAATCCTGAAATCTTAGAGCAGTCTGAACAGACCATCTTGGGTGAGGAAGGATGTTTAAGTGTGCCCAATGAAAGAGGGCAAGTGGCTCGTGCTGAAGCAGTTACTGTACAATTTTTCACGCTGACTGGCGAAAAGATTATTCAGCAATTTCATGGTTTTCCTGCACGCATTGTGCAACATGAAATCGACCATTTAAATGGAATACTGTTTGTTGAAAGACTTTAAACTGAGTAAGCTTGGCTAAAATTTCACCTTGAATTTTATCTTTAATTTTAGCCAAGCTTTTCTAAGCAGAATTGCTAATTGGATATTGTTAATTGGACTTCGCGCGTTGCAAAGCACCATTCCATAAGCTTAAATGATATTGTCTTTGGTCTGAGCTCATCTTCGGCTCAAAAGCACGATCTAATTGCCAAGATTCTGAAATTTCACTGAGATTACTAAAAACACCTGCCTTTAATCCTGCCAATGCGGCAGCACCCCAAGCTGTAGATTCTAAAAGTTTAGGGCGTAGCACAGGTACATTTAAAATATCTGCCTGAAATTGCATCAGCATATCATTTTGGCTTGCGCCACCATCCACACGCAATTGTTTTAAGGGTTGTGCGATATCCGATTGCATTGCAGTTAAAACGTCTGAAACTTGGAATGCAATGGATTCTAATGCAGCTCTGGCAATATGTGATTTATTGGTTCCACGTGACATTCCGCAGAGTAAAGCACGTGCCTCACTGTCCCAATGTGGCGCTCCCAAACCTGTAAAGGCTGGAACCAAAACGACACCATCTGTAGTGTCAACTTGGCAAGCTAACTTTTCAACTTCAGCACTATTTTTGATAATTCCTAAACCATCTCTTAACCATTGCACAATCGCACCAGCCATAAATACACTGCCTTCTAAGGCATAATGAGATTGGTCTTGGCACTTCCATGCTAAGGTGGTGAGTAATTTATTTTTGCTATATTGAATATCTGTTCCTGTATTGAACAGCATAAAACAGCCTGTCCCATAGGTGTTTTTGGCTGTTCCAGCTTCAAAACATGATTGCCCAAAGAGTGCAGACTGTTGATCACCTAATACGCCACAAATTGGAATTTCCGCGCCAAGAAGCCCTGTGGCGGTATTGGCAATATAACAATCGGATTGGATAATTTTAGGCAGAACACTCGCTGGGATATTAAATAATTCAATTAATTCAGTATCCCATTGCTGCGTTTTTAAATCCATCAACATGGTACGTGAAGCATTACTTGCTTCGATGACATGCTCGGAACCTTGGGTTAAATTCCAAATCAACCAACTGTCGACTGTACCGAATGCCACATGATTTTGTTCAGCCAGTGCTCTTAAGCCGTGTACATTTTCCAATAACCAAACCAGTTTTCCAGCACTAAAATAAGGATCGATTCTTAATCCTGTTTTATTGTGAATTTTTCCAGATAAATTGTTTTGAACTAACTGATTGCACCAGTCTGTAGCGCGGCGGTCTTGCCAAACGATGGCAGGGGCAAGTGGTTTACCTGTTCGCTTATCCCAAACTACAGTGGTTTCACGTTGGTTGGTTAAACCAAGTGCTTTAATGTCTTTGGCCAATAGTCTTGCCGATGCGATTGCTTGCTGTACGACGGTGATTTGTGTGGTCCAAATCTCCATGGCATCTTGCTCAACCCAGCCCGAATGTGGGGTTTTAATTTGGGTTTCCCGTTGAGCAGAGGCATATACCTTTCCGTGCTCATCGAAGATAATTGCTCTGCTAGAGGTCGTTCCTTGATCAAGTGAGAGTAAATAGCTCATCTTTTTTATATTTGTCCCTTGAAAAATAGTGATAGTAGCGCAATTATAGAACTAGGCGCATCATTTGATATAAATGTAGTGAATTATCTGCTTAATTTGCAACAATTATGTTATGATGGCCGTGTTATCTGGGGATGTTATTGGCTTCGACGCCGATGATGAAGCTCATAGATGCATGCCGAGAGCGCATTTTCTCTCGTAAATCAAATTTGCATATTTTAGTCGCAAACGACGAATCTTACGCTCTAGCTGCCTAAGGGCAGCTTGTCCGCTTCACTGAATACTTGTGGTCAGTGGACCCGACTGTAGCGCACGCACACAAGTCCGTATAAAGTCAAGCCTCGGGGCTTTATACTAAACTTAGAGGATCGCGTTTTGTACCCTGTTCGTCGGGTCACTTAATGTTAAAATAATTGACGATATCTAAGCATGTAGTATTCTCGAGTGTAGTGTTGGCGGACGCGGGTTCAACTCCCGCCATCTCCACCAAAATTCAATTCAGAGAAGTTTGACTGAATGTAAAAAAGCCTTTAAGTTCAATACTTAAAGGCTTTTTTATTTGCCTGTTTGTCCGATATCATCCGACTTGATTTGACCTAATTTTTGCCTTCTCTGGGTAATTATTGGGAAAATTTACCCAATTATTTTAGTCTAGATAAAGGGTAAATACTGATGAAGCTTACCGATACAGAATGCAGAAAAGCACAGCCAAAAGAAAAACGATATCGCCTTTCGGATGAGAATGGTCTATCACTTCTCGTAACGCCATCAGGGCAAAAATACTGGAACATACGCTTTACTGTTCTTGGTGAGCGTAAGTCAGAGTCACTTGGTCAATATCCTGATATGAGTTTAAAGAAAGCAAGGGAGCTTGCACTTGAACTGAAATACAAATATTCCAAGTCAGTGTTGCAGGAGGAAATTAAGCCATTTTTTAAAGAGGTAGCAGAAGATTGGTTTGATAATCAAAGAGAAACTTGGTCATCCAAACATATTAGTAATGTGCGAGCATCTTTAGATGAGCTTTATATTGCTCTGGCCAATAAACGTATTAATCAAATTCAAGCTCCAGAGATTCTGCAAATCATTAAAAAGATCGAAGCTAGAGGCTCATTAGAGGTGGCTAAGCGTACTTTGTCTCGTTGTGGTATGGTCATGAAATATGCCATAGCTCATGGCTATAGATTCGATAATCCGGCAAGTGATTTGGTTTATGCACTCAAAAATAAAAAAGTGAAGAACCTAGCTTCATTATCAGAAAGTGAAATGCCTGAATTTTTAAGAAAAATTAAAACTTATCCAGCAGATGCCCAAACTCACCATGCAATAATTATGATCATGCTTACTGGTGTTCGAGTAAGTGAGTTGCTGCAAGCACGTTGGGATGAATTTGATCTGGAAGAGCGTAAATGGGATATCCCTGCTGAACGTATGAAGAACGGTTTACCCCATCGTGTACCCATAACAGATATGATGATTGATGAGCTTCAGGCACTGCGTCTGACACATAATCAAGATCTACTATTTCCACATCGTTTAAATAACAAAGAGCCTATGCGTAGTGAATCAATTTTAGCTGTGATCAAACGGTCGGGCTATGCGGGTCGAATGACCACGCATGGATTTAGATCGTTATTTAGTACAGTAGTGAATGAATCGAATTTATTCAATCCTGATGCAATTGAGCGGCAACTTGCCCATGTGCCACAGAACCGTATTCGCTCTGCATATAATCGAGCGCAGTATTGGGACGAACGTGTAAAGATTATGGAGTGGTATGGGGAGCAAGTAAAAAATTGGTTGCTAAAATTATAGCGTGAAAAAAGAGGCTGAAAAGCCTCTTATCTTTAGGAGATTAAATAGTTATGCAACGTGAAACAGATATGGAGGAGGAAGCTGTATTTTCAATTTAATGTATCACCGCTATGCCATTGAATGTGACTTCTAACCGTTGCTAAAGTCAAAAGTCGATCTAGAGGAACTTGCTAGTATTTTAACTTCCCATCCTCATCACACATTTCTTTTAAATACATTTGATGAATTAATTCCTCTAATATTTCGTTTTCAGTTTTATTCTTGAAATCGGATAGTTTTTTTAATTCTGATTTTGCTAACTTTGTTAGCGGTAAGTGATAAGGTTTTTTTATTTTATCTGCTGCTCTGAATTTCCTTTGACTCCAAGCTTTATAAAGTTGATTTGTTAATAAATAATGATAATCTTTGTCGAAATATAATAGATAATCAAGAAAGGAGACTATTAAATTTTGATAATCATAATTTTTTTCTGGAATAAATCTTATTCTCCTAAAATCTTCATTTTTATCTCTTAGATAAGAATATGCCCATATTAGAAAGTCCTTATCTTTAAGATTTTTAGAGTTATTGTGATAATTTTTGGAAATTATATTCAAATTTATTTCTTTAATACTATTTATTTCTGATATTGATGTTCTTCTTTTATCTATAGTTAATTGATAAATAAGATAGAAGTATGGGGTCTGAAAATATTGAAAAGTAGATTCTGATCTTCTTCTATTTATTTGATCATTATTTATGTAGTTCAAAGCAAAACTGCATAAACGTGTATCTTCTTTTAAAAATATAAAGATATCGATGTTATTAATAGATTTTTTTGTTTCATCTATGTTTTTAAAAAAAGATTCTAATATTTCTCTATCATTAATTTCTTTTAGTTTTATTTTAATAAGATCTTTTATTCCATCAATACTTTTATATTCTTCAATATCTCTAAAGGAAAGGTTTTGTCGTTCATATCCACGTCTTCGGTTTGAGTCTCTACTGGATGAAAGGTCAGTTCCTTCTGCATGTTTAAGAACTTCATTATAGATCCAGATCATATCTTCATCATCGTACTTCTTTAACTTTTCGTCGATGATATCAGGTATAGAGCTTTCAACATTAAACCCAGACATTAAACATTTCCTTTGTAGTATTATGCGTAGTATTTATAGTAATATTTTAGCATAATTTTAGATGTATTTTACAAGTTTTTTATGAAGTTTGTTATATGCGTTATCGTATGTATAGCAACATATTTAATAAATTTTGCAAATAGAAATAACTTTGTTGACATAATTTTTTATGATTTAGTTTTTTCTTATTAATCTTTTTAAAGCCTCAGGAATTGATCAAATTGGTAATAGTAGGAATTTAAAGTTTCAAGAATTATCGATGCATCGAACTTATCTGATTGTCAAAGTTAGCTATCTAAGATCGTATTAGCCCAATATTTCTACGTTATGCTAAGCAATCGAGTCAGGAGTGAATTTTCGAAATATCATGATAGGTTGGCTTGAATTGGATTTATTTTTGGAAGAAAAAATGTATTGATAGTTAGATATAAATAAACTGGGTGACTAAAGTCATTAGATTTATGCCGATAATATTTATCTAAATAACGGATAAAATACGCTTGATGCTTTTTTAGTTTTTATTGTGATATTTTAGTGTTTTAATTTATTTTAGATGGTTTTAATGTTTTGTCTTGATGGGTGTTGTGATTTTTCATCAAGGGTTATTAATGTTATTATCTTAGCTTAATCAATTCCACTTAGTAAGTATACTCTAATACTACTAGTATCTATTCTTATATCTAATAGGGTTGAAATAATAAGTAAGTTTTAAGTTTAGCTATACATGACTTATACAAACAGTAAAAGATTACATGATGGTTATTTCTATGAGATAAAACTTTCATAGGTAATCAACATGTGTGAATCAGTTAACGAATCAAAAGTATTAATCGAGATTGAGTGTTTTGTAGAAGATATAGTAAGTAAAAAGACTGAGCCTAAAAATTTCTATAAAGACCTAACAGACCTACTGATTCAATTTAATCAAATCTATAGTCCACCTTTTTATTATTCCGCTTCCATTGGAGCGTTCCTTAAGTTAATTAATGATTTTGATGAATGCCTAGAGTCAGGTTTCTACTCTTTGTTACTCAATAAATTAAAACAGATCCCCTTTGATAAAATACAACAAAGTTTTAAAAGACATTACCGCATACATGAACGCCGATTGCGTGATCATCGTTATGGTGAGTCTCGAAATACAAAGCAGTTAATTGCACGTATGAAAAAAGTCAGTGATGATTATTCTCGTATCTTGGTTGTACGAGTTGATTTAGCCTATCCGCTTAAACATCAAGTTCAAGTAGGTATTAAAGAATTTAGTCATCATATGAAGATATTAAGAAAAAGAATAAATGATCAAGATAAAATCTTTAAAGGATTGATCGAATCTGCTTGGGCATTAGAGCAAGGCACTGATAAGGGCTACCATTGTCACTTATTATTGGTCTATAAGGGCAGTGAGCGCTGTAAAGCCTATGGTATAGCAAAACAGGTGGGTGATTTATGGAAGTCCATTACGGGTGATTTAGGCTGTTATTTCAATTGCCATGATCCTAACTATCTCAAACAGTTCTCTGATCGAAATACTTTAGGGATTGGGATGATTCATCGTAAGAATAAGGATGAAGTGAATAATATGTTGAATACCGTGAAATACTTAGTTCGACCTGAAAAAGAAAATCAGCATCTACGCGTGAAGTGTAAAAAACATATTCGGACATTTGCATAATTAAAAAAATCTTAGACCTACATTATCAAAAAGAGAAACACTTGTTCTCAAACAGGTCTGTACTACTGCAAACCTGTTTTGACTAATTCTGAGATAAATATTATGCAAATTCATTGTCCTTATTGCCACTCCGATCAAACCCATCGAATGACTCAACATGTTCCATACGAACGTAATGAGAACCCGAAATCATTGAATGCTTCAATCAATATGGCGAGCATCGGTGCTACCTTAGCCAAAAACTTACCGACGCCTATTCCTATTACCCCATGGGTAGGAGGTCTAGCCGGTGCAGTGATTGGCGGGATTTTTAGTAGAGTATTTGAGCCACCTGTACATTCAGCACCTATACCTATGAGTTACTTTTATTGTGCCAACTGTCAGCAAAGTTTTTATTGAATGCAGTTCGAAACTTAGAGTTTAGGTGTTAAATAAAAAGAAGCCGATTTGTATATTGTACAAGTCGGTTTGTTTGAAAATAAAAAAGAGCCAATAGTTCTTTTTTTGTTTGAGAAACTTGATCTCAAGCAAAATAATGAAGACATAGTTTCTCAAAAGCTAGTGTAATGTTAATTTTGTTCATTATTTTGGATACGATCACTTATTTGAAAAATTATGATATGAGCATTCATTGCATATTTTTTAATTTGAGCAGAACTTGAACAACTAATTTCAAAGGGTAATCTATATGGGGTACGATACAATGGGGAAGCATAAACATTTTAAAATAAAAACAATCAAGGATTGGGAAGGTGAAGACTGGGATGTGTATGAAGAATATAAAACTTCATCTGGTATTATTCTTTATAGAGGATGGAATTACGGTACGGAATCACTATTTGGTGCTGGGAGCATGTGCTATATTTTGACATCTGAAGTTGCAGAACTTATAAAACATCATAGTCGGTTGGATGGTGCAAAACTTTTGGGTATAAGCGTTTATTTAGTCGGGAAGTTTCGTCGACTTTTAGAGATTCAAAATCAAGTTTTCACTAGGGATGATGTATGGCTAATTGAACACCAAGATGAAATTTTATATGACAGCTTAAATACCTTAAGAGAAAAATATAGTTTAACAGGAAACCAAGTCTATAAGCGGAGGAAATGGTTAGCTGAACTTATACAACTTCCTGAAGGAAGAAGAAAATTACGAAAAATTCCAGCAGATGATTTATTAGAAAAAAATTTCCAACAGCATAGAGAAGCCGTTTTAGGTATGAACCTAAAACAAATCATGGCAACGTTTAATGTGCGTAAATATATTGCCATTAAATATTATAATCGTGCACGACAAGAGTTAGGTGAATTAAGCTTTTCTGAGCAAATAGAAAAAGATAAGAATGAAAAAAGTAACTGGATGCATCAACACCGTACTGAACTTTTGGATTCAAATTTAACGACTGAGGAATTAGCTGATAAATTTAAAACTCCTATTCATCAGATATATACCATACAAAAAAAATTAAAAGAATTTTATAATATTCCAACATACCAGGAAGATAAAACTCAATGGCTTTTAGATCATCAAACAGATTTACTAGAATTAAAGTTAAGTAACCAAGAACTAGGTTTAAAGTTAGGTTTACGTTCTGAGCAAATTGCATCAAAACGAATACAACTAAAGAAATTACTTAATCTTCCGCAACGGATTGAATCACTCTATGCTTGGCGAGAAGAACACCAAGAAATAATATTATCAATGCAACTTAGTATTCCAGAGATTGCTAAAAAGTTAAATCGAAGTGAGGAATATATTGAGCGAACTCGAATGGAAATGCGTAAAAATTTAAATATATCGGTACTTGATCAAAAAAGAGAATGGGTCAAACAGCATCAACATGATCTACAAACACTGACGATTGCTCAAATGAGAGAAAAATATCAATTAGGACGCTATACCGTTCAAACTTACCGTAAAATATTAATAGAACTGAAACAAAATGAAAACGAATAGAATTTGAGCATAAATAACCATTGTGCTAATATTTCCCTATTAATAATAAGGTTATAAATAACAATGTTAGATAACATTTTTGGCATTTTAGACAAATTAGGCTTCGGAACACAAAAACGTGCAATCAGTGCGCAATTTTCAAATTCACAACTCAATTCTCAAATTATGTTACAGCGCATTGATGGTTACCATGGCATTAATGAAGGGATGTCAGCAGAACTGATCTGCCTATCAACGAATCCATTTATAGAATTAAAACAATTCATTGGTTGTCAAATAGCTGTTGATCAGGTAACCGATTCAGGCAGATTATTTAGAACTACAGGTATTATTACAGGCGCTTCACAAGGACAATCTGATGGTGCTTTGAGTCTATACCGTTTGACCATGCAAGATCCTACAAGTTTATGGCATAAACGACGTAATAGCCGTGTGTTTATGAATAAGAATGTTATTGAAATTGTTGAAGTAATTTTCAGGGAATGGCAGTCAAAAAGTGCTTTATTTGCTTCCAGTTTGAAACTAGACACCAGTGGTTTAACCAAGACTTACGATGTCCGCCCTTTTTCTATGCAATCGAACGAAAGTGACTATACTTATTTAACGCGATTAATGCGTGAAGAATCAATTAATTGGCTTGTTGATGAATCGAATTATATTGTATCAAGTAATAGTCAAAGTATTGAACCACAAAAACTTCGTTTAGTTGATGACAATGCACAATTTAAGGCAATTGAACGCAGAAGCATACGCTATCATCGGTCGAATGCGACAGAACAGTTTGACAGTATTACGAGCTTTATCGCACAACGTAGCTTACAGCCTACAGCTATACATGTACAACGCTGGCAGGCTGATAGTTTAAGTCAAGAAGATGCCAGTGGATCAGTACTCAGTACACATAAACACAGTTCTAATAGAGATAATGAGAGTCTAAGCTTAGAACAAGCTTGGAGTATTTCGCCTGCATGGATTAGTGATCTTAAAGGAGAGGATCAATCCACAAAATCAGGTAATAATCAACTTGATAAGTTGAATAAACAAATGAATCAGTACCAAGCTTTACAGTCTAAGTATTTCACTGCACACAGCAGTGTTCGAGATACTCAAGTTGGCTTTTGGTTTCAGCTACTGGATCATCCTGAGCTTGAGAAAAATCATGCTTCTAATGATTGTGAGTTTTTGATACTCAATAAACATTATTACAATCAGAATAACCTTCCAAAAGATTTAAAAGATCAATTGGATAAATTGCTGAAACTTAGCCATTGGGAAACAAGTAAAGATAGTGAGCAAGAACGCCAAGCCAATGAATTAATGGTTGTTCGTCGAAGTATTGCCGTTGTTCCTGAATACCATCCATTACAACATCGTCCTGTTGCACATGTACAAAGAGCTAAGGTCACCACAGATGGTGAAGAAATTCATGTGGATGAATGGGGGCGCATTAAAGTTCGTTTCTTATTCACTCGTACAGATGATCATAGCCATGATGGAGGTGCAGGTTCAAATGATAATGATACAGACTCTGCTTGGGTAGATGTACTCACTCCTTGGGCTGGTGAAGGTTACGGTGCTCGATTCTTACCTCGAAAAGATGAAATTGTAGTTATTGACTTTTTTGATGGCAATATAGATCGTCCATTTGTCACAGGTCGTATTCATGAAGCACATCGAAATCCAACCAAGTTTGATATCAAAGGACAATTGCCTGATACCAAAAAACTCAGTGGAATACGATCAAAAGAAGTGGATGGTGAAGGATTTAACCAACTGAGATTTGATGATACGACTGGCCAAATAAGTACCCAACTTCATAGTAGTCATGGCGTAACACAGCTTAATCTGGGGAATCTAAGTCATCCTAAGGAAACTGCTCAGAGTGATGGTCGTGGTGAAGGATTTGAGTTAAGGACGGATAATTGGGGAGGGATTCGTGCTCCAAAAGGGATATTGATAACAACTGAAGAAGATGGTGATGCTGCTAATCATCAAATGTTACGAACCGAGTTAGAAAGTGCTCTATTGGCTGCACAAAGTAATAATGAAAATATTCAAGAATTAGCAAAATCACATAAGGCTCAAGAGCCCGATTTAGAGTTACAGAAAAAAATTAATCAAGATATTCCTAAATGGGATGGAAGCGATGAAACTCCTTTCATTGTTCTACATTCAAATGATCATTTTATTGTAAATAGCTCCAAAGGAACATTGATCCAATCTGCTGACCATATTGAGTTATCAACTAATCGTAATGTACAAACCTTTACTGGGAATAATGTACTAACAAATGCTTTAGGTAGTATTAGTTTATTTGCTCAACAAAAGGATATTGATTTAAAAGCAGGCCATGGGAATGTAAATATTCAATCTCAAAGTGCTGAAATGACTTTGGCTTCTCAAAAGTTGATGCATGTCTATGCATTGGATGATTTAGTAAAAATTGAAAGTGGGAAAGGAATTCTTATTACTTCAGGAGGCGGTTACATCAAAATTGAGGGGGGTAATATAGATATTGTTTGCCCTGGTACAATTAGTCTTAAAGCTGGACAGATTTGTACAATGTCAGGTAGTAGTTTAAATAGTGAACTAGCTCAAATGCCTCAAGCCCAAGCCTCTTATGATGAACAATTTATTGTCAGAAATAGAGCAGGCGTTGCCCAGCCTAATGTTAAGTATAAGATTGTTACTGAGGATGGGAAAACGATCACTGGTGTAACGGATGCAGAAGGTAAAACACAAAAAATATCCTCTCTTTCAATGGTTAAGGCAGAGCTTGAAATTTTAGGAAAAAAAGATGATTAAAAAGTTACTAATTACTTTATTGGTCACTACTGCCCTGAGTATTTCAGGTTGTGGTTATGCAGCAAATAACAAAGAATCAGGAAAAACAATGATTGACTTAAATAATATGCAAGATTGGTGTGTTGGGCGTTATACTTTTAAATTACCTAAAGATGCAGAAATTATAGATGAAACAATAAATTATGATACATTTAAAATTGAAACAATGACAAAGGTAACCAGGGGTGAATTTGATGAAGCTATTCGAGAAATAGAAAAAAAGTATAATACGAAAGAGGATTTTATTAAGGATAAGACTCCTTTAGAAACAAATGGCAATATTATTTCAAAAATTATCTGGGGGCATTCAACTTTTGCTAATGGAAGACTACCTGTAGATGTTTATGCTTTTGTTTATGATCAATCATTAAATACTCTTTTTAAAATTACAGGTTCTTATTCCAAAAAAAATGAAGATAAAAGTATTAATGGAATTAAGTATCTTGTAAAAAATTTGAAGGCTCGAAATAATAATAAAATACCATTGGAATCTGGAATTTGTTTTAAAAATGGATTTATTAAAGATGAAGGTAAGGCATATAAATTTACTAGACAGAAAGTAGGTTTTAATTTTTCAAGAGCTCCTTCAGTTACTATTATTGCAGAAACAGAAGCAATTTATAAAGCAGAAGATAATTTAATAATTCGAACCGAAAAAAATCTTCAAAAAAGTCCAAACTATTTAAAAACAAAAAATAATTCTCAAGATATAAGGAGTGGTGCCAAAATTATAAATCAAAAAGCACCAATCAATGGACTTGAGTTGGTTACTCAAGTACCAATGGAGGGCGGTACAGGAATAATTGCTACTTGGGAACATGCTGGTACAGTTTATTCAGCTTTAGATCCTTTAATTTCTATCACTGTTGATACAGCTAGTACAAATAACAATGCTAGATCCTCAAGTATACCTAATCACAATGGGCTTCAAATGTATGAAGCTATTATAAATTCTTTAAGAAAATTTTAGGATAGTGAAAAATGAGCTTTGAACATGATCCGTATAATACTGAAAACAATGAGAAGTTTGTTTCTCAAACAACACCAACTAAGACAGAAACCTTATGTAAAGTAACTTTACCTGCAGAGTATGTTATTCCGATAATTTTTATTCCTGGAATTATGGGATCGAATATTAAAGACAAAAATACTGGACAACATGTGTGGTATCCCCCAAATACTACTAAAGAAGGATTAGATGCCTCTACTGCTGGAGAGCAACGTGATGCGAGAACAAGACAAAGAGAGTTAAATCCTGAAACTACTATAGTTGGACAAGATGGTTTTATCGATGAGGATGATATAGAGGATATTAAAGGCTTTGATAGAACAAAAGCATTAAATAGAGGTTGGGGCTCTGTATGGTGGAAAGGGTATTCTAAAATACTAATTTATATGGAAACATATTTAAATCAAGAAATAGTAAAAGGTACTCCCAGCGCTAAAGATTTAAAAGATCCTGATTTTTTTTCAGGAACTAAAGAGTGGAAAAAAATAGTCGCAACTAAATCAAAGTCATGGTTTGGTAAAAGTGATAAAAGTAAGCTTGAAGATATAATAGAAGATTGGGGGCCTCTTAAAAAAGATATTGAACTTTTAACTAAAGAATTACACGGTAAGTTAGCCAACTATAGTTTTCCTGTTTTTGCAATTGGCTATAATTGGTTACAAGATAATGATCAATCTGCAAGATATGTAGCAGAGATGATGAATCGCTTTGTAAAACCACAAATTAAGAAAGAATTTCCAAATCAAGAGTTTAAAAAATTTATAATTGTTACCCACTCTATGGGGGGCTTAGTTACGCGGGCTTTGATTCAAAATGATTCTGTTAAAGACGATATCTTGGGTGTGATGCATGGTGTAATGCCTGCTAGTGGCGCTCCTACAGTTTATCAACGAATTGTTAGAGGTTGGGAGGGAGGAGAAGTCGTTGATGGAATGTTAGCTAGTTATATAGCAAATAAGAGTAGAGAGGTTTTTGGGGCAACATCTGAACGACTTATGCCTGTTTTAGCCAATTCTCCAGGCGCTTTACAATTATTACCATTCGCTAATTTTTTACAACATAAAGATCAGCAAGGTCAACAGTCTAAAGCATGGCTCACTTTAAGCGCGAGAAATCGTAATGGTCAAGTGGTCACTGCCCGTTTACCTAAAGAAGACCCTTATGGAGAAATCTATACACGTACAGACACTTGGTGGAGTATGATTAATGAACAGTTTTTAGATCCAGCAGGTATTTTAAATGCACAAATAGATCAAGAAAATGGAATAGGAATAGCTGATTTTTACTTAATAAATGTAAAAAAGGTACAAGATTTTCATATCAAAATATCAGACAGTTACCATCAGAATACTTATGCACACTATGGGCGAGATGAGGAGCATCTTGCTTATAATGAAGTCCTATGGAGTACGGAGCAAAGTCTACCAATAGATACAGCAGAGGATCTGATTGAATATCGAGGTTATGCAAAGCATGGAGCAGAAAAAGAAGAAATTGAAGATGAATCACAAATTGAAATTTCACCACCTCCAACTGATGAAGACATTGCAAGAACAATAACGCTGGAACCAATTGTAGTTACGGCTAAAGCACATGATGGTTTCGGACACTTGTTTGAGAGAGATAGTTTTAGAACAATCGAAGATACAGAAGGTAATTTAGTTACATTTAATATTAGAATAATGCCTACTTCACCTGGAGATGGAACTGTCTGTGGCGAGTCAGGCGCAGATGTTGAAAAAAGGAATTTGAAGCAGGTGTTTGTCATGCGTGGTTTAGACCATGCGGCAAGTTATGATGATAAAAATGTGCATAGAAGTACCATTTTTTCAATTGCAAAAATAATGGAAAATATTTGTTAGTATTTAAATTTAGTATGTAAATATGATTGTAATTAGTTTTTTGTGATTAAAACTAATTTAGAAGACTGGTATTATTTTTAATAAAATAGTCCTCTTGCTTTAGTTCAAATTTGATGAGGTATTCCCTTTGCTTTATAAAGCATAACTTAATGACTAAAGCATCTATTTGTTAAGAGGTCATAATTACTGTTGAATTTAAAAAATTGAAATTTATGTTGGAGATGAAATGAAAAAATATAGTTGTCTTATTATTTTATATGGAAATATTATGTTGTTATCGGGATGTTCAACATGGTCAGGAGCATTTGGATTTTAGTTATTAAGATTATGAGAGCTCTTGCGTTAGTCAAAATTTGGTCAATTGTGATCTTTGATTTGTAAGATATTATTTAAAGTCTAAATGACCTCCTTTCGCAAGAGGTCTATTGTATGTTTTGAGCTTTGTTCTTATTTTCTAAAGTAAAAACTATTGAAAAAGATAAGCAAAAATAAACTGATGTGTTGAAATACATTGGTTTATTTTAGTAGAAATTTTAATTTTTTTGTCTGAAAAACTAAACGAATCGGTAAAACTTTCCATTAATTTTTATATCAACATGTTTGACCTGTTTTTCTGGACAGGGCATTAGTGAAACATTTAGCCCCATATCAGTTAAAGTTTCACCATCTAGACTCCATGTATCTACTTCACATGAATGACCATCTTTGGCTGTGATTTTTACTTCATCAATCAGCATATCTGGATACCCAATAGGTTTACCTAAACTTATGGATTCAATCAAGGTAGGCTTATCCAAATTCATACTGTACATAAAGTATAAACGTGGGACAGAATCGTTATAACAATCCACACTGTATTCGTTAGCACCACAACTTTCAACGACTGGGATGGATTGAGAATCTGACTGTGTATTGGCTGTTTTTGAGTGTTGTAATTCAGCTGCTGTAATAGAGGGGTTAGTCTCCAGAGTAGATAGTTGACTTGCTTCAGGTTGAGAGACTTGTGATTGAGCAGGATTAATATTTGCTGGTGTATTATTTGCCTGTTTGTTTTGTTTAGATTGATTCCATACAAGATAAGCTATTCCAGCAAGGGCAATAATAATGATCACATTGAAGATAAGTTGCAGGTGGTTTTTCATGTAATTATCCTTTTGATATTCTATAAAGTTAGATCACGTTGAAACTCATTTAGAACGAATAAAATGTGTCACCCATCATGAAGAAAATAAGCAACCCATTCATATACAGAAATAAATAAGCAATTGTAATGATTCATAATGTTGAGGTCTTTGCCATGGATGACTCAGTATTGTTCTAAGGTGGAGTTACCTAGGTTTTTAAGCCTAGGCATGCCTATTTCTTTTTTGATCATGGATATAAGCAATAATAGAATGAGCGCAACGATTAAAAATTTGAGAATTATAGTGAAGCACAAGTCTCAACTAGTTCTTTAGCAAAAGCTTTATTGGCTTTTGTAGATATGAACGAAGCCATTTTTTTATTGTTAATAAAAACATCAATTTTTTTGGCTTTTCCTAGATGAGCGATAAGTTTATCCCAATCATTTCCATTCAGTCTGGATAGTGTTTCATTGGGTACTTCAAGTGCTTTTCCATCAATGATAAAGCTGAAAGATGATTGCTTGTTAAAGCTTGCATACGCTTTACTTCCCATTGACAGTTCCACTGAGTGATCAACGTTTAAAACACCGCCACTGTTACATGAAATGGTCAATTTTTGGTTTTGACTATTTTGAAGGGAATACAAACTAAAGCCTTGTGCAAAATTATCTTGCCAGATATTGGGCGCTGCTTGAGATGTGGAATACATGCACAGTATGAATGCCATTAATGTGAATTTTTTCATGAGAAGATCCTATAGATATTTTTAGATTGGAATTTATTTAGACCGAAGGACTAAGCCACCGATGATTACAAGAATAAGTACTCCACCAATGAATTTACCCACTGATGGGAACATAACCGCTGGCCAAATCACGCCTTGCCCTAAGTGATAGGCAAATGATTTATAACTATGTTGACCCCAAAAGTTTTGATAGATGGCAAACAGTAAGCCGATAATCAAATAAGAACGGATTAACCAAGAAGTAATAGATGTATTCATTTATTTCCACCAAACGCATATTGAGCAAGTAAGTAAAACAAACCAAAAACAATCATCATGCCGATGAATGGCAGTCCCAGAAAGCAAATGACTGCAACAATACAGATGATTCCAGCAATAGCTCTCATCGCTTACTCCCGCATACATTGCAAACTGGTTTGCACCATATCGTTTTGAAAGGCTTCAGTCTGGCTGAGGGTGTAAAGATTGTTTTTAAATCCTTCTTCTCCGTATTTAGCTTCAAGTTTTTGATAGACACATTTGCAGGCGGATCGTTCCATACCTGTAGATTGGCAACCCCCAAGAAACTCCCGTTCAGCTTTACTGGCACAACCGAGCGTTATGAGTGAATAACCAATGATTAAAATTGAAGTTTGAATTTTCATCATTCCCCCTAATTTATTGTTATTGCTTATTTTGGAATTGATCATTTCAACAGCATGACAAACTGCAAAGACAAAGGTGTCCTATTCCAAGGACAAATAAGTCTTTAGATTGAATGTCTGTTGAATGAAAAACTAGCTGTTATGCCAAAGGCAGGGCAATAGCTGATAGGGTTTTAGAGAAAAGAGTAAAGAAAGAAAATGCTTAGTCATGGCGACTACTCCTAGATGTAATTAGAAGTTCTACCAAATTACTGCTAAATAATGGTGGCAGAACGAAAAGGGGTTAGCAGACTGGACATCTAGAACCAGCACGCGCGGACGCGTCCCCCTCCCGTTCTACCGCAAAGGGGGACGAGAAGGTTTTACGCATAGAAGATACTCAGAAGAGTACACCCTGATGCGCTAGATGAACGGTCTGCTAAAACCGACTGACAATGTAGGTCAGCAAGCAAAGGATAGATGCTGAAATTTGCTTAGTCAACATGTGACTAATCGATTGAACGAAAATAGAATATATAGATGGTTTTTATTATCTTCATTTAAGAATTTAGCTTTACTTCATGAAGAATTATTTATTAAATAAGCTATTAACTTTTAAATAATAAAATATAAACAAGGGGTAACAAAAGTGTCTGAGACGTTATACACAAGCAATGAGGAAGCGTTGCCTTCAAGTTCTCATGCTCCATTAGGGCTATTGGCTATTTTAGGAGGGATTAATTTTTTTTATACAGATTGGACGGTTCTCTATACCTATTCCGTGTTGATCATTTTTTCTTTTTTTTATTTTATTTACTATATTTTTTCCTCTGGTGAATACCAAAAGATTTTAGCGAACATGTTGCTTGCTGTACTCGTCATGTGTTTGGCAATTATTCCGATTATTGGCTGGATCATTCTAATATTGTTTATTTTATACAATATTTCCAAGGCTATAGATGGGATAAAGAACTTATTTCCAGAGGCTTGCTACAGTTTAGCAATATACTTTTTACTTGGTTCAAAAGAATTATTAGATCTGAATATCATCGGTTCAATTGTTGCATTCATTCTGTATTTAAGCATTACAACGACATACTTTAACCGTCTTTCTAAATCTGGTTTAGATACAAGGGGCGTGCTATTTCGGGTGTCGATCATGTTGTTATCGATTCCTTTGTTGATCATGTTGGTGATTTCCATCATGTCAGCACTTCGGAATATATTTTCTTTTAAGGTTACGCCTCAACAAGTATCAATCAAAACGCCTCAGCAAGTATCAGGTTATACAAGAGTTTCAGGAGTAGAAGTCGCAGGATATACACGACAAATAACTACAAACGTTACTCAGAATGTAGTAACCGCTAGTGCAGGCTCAGGAGCGATTACATCGACAATGACCCGAGCCATTACTGAAAGTCTGAATGAGCAAGATAACTCTGACGATGTGCAAACACCAATTAAAACTGTTTCTGGAAGTGATTCTGAAATAGGGGGATGGGGTAAGAAAAGCTTCTCAGAAGATTTTTTAAAAAATAATATTCCTCCAACAGATAAAAATCTGAGCTTCTATAGATTTGATGAGTTAGATAATAAAAAAATTAATAATTTTATTGCGATTACCAAGAAAATTGCTAACTGTCCAATGTTCACAACTCAAGATGTCATTGTTTATTATGACGAAACTGTATTCGGAAAAGGTGATCAAGGAATCGTAATCACTGCACACTTTTTAATTGTTTATGTCAATCTATGTGATGCTAAATTTTATATTCCACTGAATGAAATTTATAATTTGACAATTAGTGGAAGGTTAAATAAAAAAATTAAATTTTGGGATGCGGACAATCAAGAATATGAGATTGAGTTAACGCAATCAAATGAGGGGGCGAAAAATATATTTAATACTATTCACTTACTTAAATAAGAATTATAAAAAATTTCAGATATATATCATCAACATGAATCCATGATTTAAATCAAATTCTGGTTGATTACACTTTGGCTTACTCCTTCAGTAAGCCTTTTTTTATGCCTTAAATTTAGATTTAAACAATTTAATCTAATCCTAAAAGGAAATGAATATGTCACATCTTATTGAACAAATGGCTTATGTGGGTCAAACCCCTTGGCATGGCTTAGGCAATCAACTGACGCAGAACCAACCTATTGAGATCTGGGCGCAACAAGCAGGCATGGATTGGAGAATAGAATCTTCAGATGTCAGCTATATGGCACAGAATGACCGTGGACAAAGTATCATCATGCCCTATGAAGAACAAAGGGTACTTTATCGTTCTGATACCCATGCACCTTTATCTGTGGTCAGTCAGCGTTATCAGGAAGTTCAGCCTCAAGAGATTCTACATTTCTACAAAGACTTAACAGAACAATCAGGCTTTGAACTTGAAACAGCAGGCGTACTTAAAGGTGGTAAGAAATTCTGGGCATTGGCGAAAACTGGACAAACGACTGCACTTAAAGGCAAAGATGTCAGCAATGGCTATATTCTATTAGCCACGGCTTGTGATGGTACACTCGCCACCACTGCACAATTTACGTCCATTCGTGTGGTGTGTAATAACACGCTTGCGATTGCACTAAAAGGACAGGATACAAGTCGAGGTGTGGTTAAAGTTCCACATAGCACTAAATTTGATGCTGAAAAGGTCAAACAACAATTGGGTATTTCAATCCGTGCATGGGATGAGCACATGTATGAAATGAAACAGCTCAGTCAACGAAAAGTCACTCAACAAGAAGCCGCAGCCTATTTCGATGCCGTATTTAACAATACGAGCCTAAGTATTGCTGAACAGGATGAAAGCATCATTCAGTTTTATCGTAATGTTGCCAATCAAGCAGACTCGAATAAAACTGAACCGAACGGAAGAGCAATGTCTAAGGTTATGACCATGTTTAATGGGCAAGGGCGAGGAGCAACACTTTCCTCAGCCAAAGATACAGCTTATGGATTATTGTGTTCTATCACAGAATTTGCTGATCACGAACGTCGTGCAATGAGTCAGGATCATCGACTCGATTCAGCATGGTTTGGTGCAGGCGCAGGCTTAAAACAACGCGGTTTGGAACAGGCTTTAAGGATGATGGCTTAAACAACTATTCAATTTATCTAAATAATGAATCTTTAGTTGAAGTAATACTTTACAATTGCATAAAAATAGCAGACACTCAATACGGATTTATTCTTAAATCGCCTGTAGTTTCTCTTTTATAGCCACATCTTCGGATGTGGTTTTTTTATGCCCAAAATTTAACAATAACAGGAATGAAACTATGAATAACCACATCAATATCAATCCCCAATCCACTCGACCCATCACATCAACAACTGCTCAAACATTTATCACCCCAAAGCTCTTTAGTGCGAAACGCTTGGTCAATACCAAACAAATGAGTCAAGAAGAATGGCTTGAAGTAAGAAAACAAGGCATTGGTAGTAGTGATTGTGCCGCAGCCTGTGGACTCAATCCCTATATGTCGATGTTGGAACTGTGGATGATTAAAACAGGACGTATCCAACAGAATATTGAGGATGAAAGTGAAGGGCATGCACCACTCTATTGGGGTAAACGCCTCGAACCGTTGGTGGCTGAATATTACAGCATGCACACCAACTATAAAGTACGTCGAGTCAATGCGGTACTCCAACACCCTGAACCTGATAAACACTTTATGTTGGCAAACTTGGATTACTCGGTGGTGGGTGATGCAGATGTACAAATTCTCGAATGTAAAACCGCAGGAGAACATGGTGCTAAGCTTTGGCGAGATGGTGTACCTCTGTATGTACTTTGCCAAGTACAACATCAATTGGCGGTGACAGGTAAGAAAGCAGCACATATCTGTGTACTGATTTGTGGGCATGAAACCCGAATCTTTAAAGTGACTCGTTCAGAATCGGTGATCCAACACATCATCCATGCAGAACGACACTTCTGGGAGTGCGTGGAAAAAGATACACCACCTGATGCCGATGCCAGTGAGTCGGCAGCCAAAGCCTTACAACAGCTTTATCCAGAACAAGTGCCACTCAGTACCACTGACCTATCCGAAGATGAACAAGCCAATCAACAATTTGAGCAATTGATTCAAGCACGCCATCAAATTGAAACTGGTCAAGAGACATTCGATCTGCTGAAACATCAACTGCAAGCCAAGATGCAACAGGCTGAACGAGCCACCTTTAAGACAGGTACAGTGACGTGGAAAAAGTCTAAGGATTCAATCGGCTTGGACACTAAGGCATTACTCAAACAGTACCCTGAATACCTCAATCAATTTCCACAAAGTAAACAAGGTTCTAGGCGCTTCAACATCTATACAAACGATGATTGAAAGGAATTTAGCCTAAGTAATTTGAAGTGAAATAAACAATTAAAAGTCCCATGCCAGAGTGTATGGGATTTTTTTTATGTCTCATTAACTTATTCAAAAGAGAGAAACACCATGATTAAAGGTTTAGCGATTACACCACCCATACTCGGTAGAATCAGCATTGGTAAAATTGTTGAAAAGAATGGTAAACGACTCCCTGAAAAGGATGACCAATTTACCATCACCAGCCAAATCCAAGGAAAAGATGGCTGGATTAAACATCCACTGGATGAACAACTCCGAGCCAAAGCACCCAATCAAAACCAAAAACTCAGAACAATTCCAGTACGGATGATCTTTAATGATCCTGAACTCAACCTTAGAGCGGAATACACCTTATTTGATCGCCAAACTGGACGACCTGTATGTATTGGCAATGGTGAGACTTGCCAGAGACAAACCAATCAAGGCGTAGAACAACATCCATGTCCATCACCTGATTTATGTCCATTGGCACAAGGAGGGAACTGTAAACCTTTTGGACGCTTGCATGTCAACTTAGATGAGTCGGATGAATTGGGTACTTTTATTTTTAGAACGACTGGATTTAACAGCATTCGGACTTTGGCAGCACGCTTGTCTTATTACCATGCGGCATCGAATGGTTTACTTTCATGTTTGCCTTTGCAATTGACGCTACGAGGCAAGTCCACCACACAAAGTTATCGAACACCTGTGTACTACGTGGACTTAACGCTCAAAGATGGTGTCAATCTTCAACAAGCCATTCAAATGGCAAAAGAGATTGATCAACAAAGCAAAGCAACTGGATTTAATCAAAATGCTTTAGATCAGATGGCACGGCAGTGTTTTAGTAATGCAAGATTTGAGGTGAATTCTGAAGAGGGTTTGGACTTGGTGGAGGAGTTTTATACAGATGAAGTTACTGAGTCTCAACAAGCACAACCTGAGTCCAAATCTAAAGTTAAGCCTAAGCTCAATCAGGGTGATGGGTTTGTGCAGGATATTCAGCAGGGATTGCAGGGGAGTGTGAGGGCAGTGAACTGAATGAGCTCAAAGGTTAAAAAATTACAGACCTTGGGGTTATTTGAGCAGTAGCGCTCGCATCAATGATCAGGAGTAAACATCATGAATGCGTTCACAGGTCAAACTTTTCAAATGAATCAAATTATTAATATTAAGCAAGTTGTCTTATTTACAGGTGTTGGTCGTTCAACGATTTATGAAATGATGGATGAGTTTTCACCGTATTATGATCCAACTTTTCCAAAGAAAGTGAAAATCACTCAGAACCGTATTGGATGGTCAGCTTATGAAATCCATCAATGGATTGAAAATAAGTTGGCTAGTCGTGGATAGAAAGGGAGCTTTTGCTCCCTTATTTTTTTGTTTTCTTGTAGACTGAAAAGATCTTTTAGCCTAATTGTCCGTAATTAAAACAATAGACTACTACAATAAGCATGCAGAAGAATTTACAGCTTCAACGTTTGAAGTTGATATGGAAAGTTTATATCAGCCTTTCTTAGCTGAGTTGTCTGAAGGTAAGGTGGTTGAGTGGGCTTATAGTCAGGCTAAGAACAATAATTATCTATGTTGGAATGGATAAAATAATTGCGTGACTAAATTTAATATATGGTAAATTTAACTATTTATTATCATGTCGATATAAATTTATTTTTTAGATTTACTACGATGAGACCTTGAACTTAAAGTAACATACGAAAGAGCAAAATCTGAATGGAAAATACAATCCATACATTACAAAATATTTTTAAAATCTCAATTTTTAGTATTCCTCAATATCAGAGAGCTTATGCTTGGGAAAAGGATAAGCAGTTACCAACATATTTGGATGATCTGAGACAGCAAGCTTTTGCAACTGACCGAAATAAAGATAAATGTTACTTTCTAGGAACGCTATTACTTCATCAGGTTGATCCTCTCAACAACGATAAAAACATTCATGTAGTGGATGGGCAACAACGCTTAACTACCTCGGTTATATTTATTGCAGCAGCATTAAACTTTTTAGAAAAAAATAAAGGGTTTATTGATGATACTAGTCTAAAAATTAAATCCTTATATAGAAATTTTATATTTGATGATGATGAAGAATTGCATAAGTTTAATACTATTCAAGAAGATAATGCGTTCTTTAGGTCAGGGATTCTACAAACAAGTAAAGGTAATATTACTGAAGGATCACCTTCATCGAAGCGTCTGAAAGATGCATATGATTTTTTTGCCAATGAGGTAAAGCCTGATGAATGGGCTAAATTATTAAAAATTCTTATAAATGCAAAAGTAATGGTGTACTCAGTTCAGGATTCAGCTGATGCTACACTGATATTTGAATTGCAGAATGATAGAGGTAAAAGGCTTACCGATTTAGAGGCCCTGAAAAGTTATTTGATGCATTTGGTTTACCTTCATGCCAAAAGCCCGAATGACAGTCTTTCAATTGTGCAGAATCACTTCTCAAATATCTATCGCCATATTGAAAGACAATTAGAAAATAAGCTTATTCCAACTGAAGATTCTATTCTTTCTTACCATGCTGTCAGTTATTTAAATTGGCAAGCAGATGAATGGCGTCATCCAAAAGAACTTATAAAGAAGATCATTCAACGGATGGAGCCTGATTCCATTCAAGATTGGGTTCTAGAGTTCGTATCAAACCTCGAAGAGACCTATAAAGTATTCACCAAACTTTTTGATAGTCTTGATACTTATACTGAGTTTACACATCTACTTATGGTTAAGAAGATGGCAGTATTTTGGCCACTTGTGATCAAAACATTTGTCTTAGATAAAACAGAGAATAAAAGTCAATTTTGTTTAGTTATGCGTTTAATGGAGGTGTTTGCAGTAAGAGGATACGCTTTAAGTGGTATTCGTTCAGATGCAGGTTTATCAACACTTTACGCAAATGCTAGAGATTTCACAGGAAATTATAAGGAATTACAAGATTTACTATTTTCGATGTCATCATGGTGGGACATGGAAAATAGATTTAGTAATAGTATAGAAAGTCCTACTTTCTATAATCAAAATAGAATCGATGCGACATATATTCTTTGGCGTTACGAAAACTATTTACGATCTCAAACGGGTCGGAAAGTTGAACACTTGTCTTGGAAGCACTATTTAAAGCCTAAAGATAACGCAACTAAATTAAGTTTGGAGCATATCGCAGCCAGAAATAATCCTATAAGCGATAAGATGGTTGAGTGGAATGAGGGAGAGCAGAAACATTTCTATGAAGTTGCTACTCACCGAATTGGGAATTTAGTGATTGATTCCATTTCAGCAAATTCTTCAAAAGGGCATTATGATTTTTCTGACAAGTTGGAAGCTTTAAGCACCAACTCTACATTTCTCAGTCAAGGCGAATTAACCAAGTACGCACTTAAAGATGATGGAATGTACCATTGGACACTTGATTCAGTCAAAGAGCGTCAAGAAAAGCTTATAACTTTTATAAAAGAGACTTGGAATCCTGAAAAATATTATCAGTCTGTAGATAGTATTGAGGAAGATGAGTCTCAGGGTATGGTTGGTGATTCTGAAGTTGTATGAAATTGTGATTGATTAGCTTTTTGATAAGGTCCTTTGCAAAAGACCTTATCGATATTTTAAGATTTAAAATGGTTACCTAAGTGTGTAGTAAATTCGTCCACACTATGACTTTCCTGTGTAACTGGCTTTACTATTTCAATTTTTGAGTCTGCAGAATATCTTTTATTGTTAATAAGCACCTTATTAATTAGAAATTTTATTTAATCTGTGTCGTGAACATGGCATGAGTTCCGCTACATTTTATAAATGGAAAGCGAAATATGGCGGTATGGATATTTCCATGATGACGCGACTTAAAGAATTAGAAGCTGAAAATGCTCGTCTGAAG
>Ga0308158_10000610_pt1 | contig 52226 bp, 45 predicted proteins | sample PhyBR2_FD_201038 | JGI IMG/M metagenome (GOLD analysis project Ga0308158, IMG submission 201038) | Phyllosphere microbial communities from UC Gill Tract Community Farm, Albany, California, United States - DLSLB.R2 | ecosystem: Host-associated > Plants > Phyllosphere > Unclassified | place: USA... | reverse complement strand
CGGCCAACGTCTCGGCGGACGACATCGAATGGATCGAGGGAGACGTCGTCCCCGAAGCCGTCGAGGCGCTCAAGAAGAGCGGCTTCGAGCCGATCGAACCGGGCAAGCTCACCGTGGCGGTCGCCGCGTACGTGCCGCCGCTCGCGTACGTGCCGGAAGGGGAGACGCTGCCCGCCGGCACCGAGCCGAACATCGGCAGCCTGATCGCCGAAGGGCTCGGCCTGGAGTACAACCCGGTCGTCGTGGCCTGGGCCGACTGGCCCCTCGGCATCCAGTCCGGCAAGTACGACCTCATCACCTCGAATGTGACGGTCACCGAGGAGCGCAAGGAGCTCTTCGACTTCGCCAGCTACCGTCAGGACCTGCTCGGCTTCTACGTGAAGGCCGACAGCGACATCGAGAAGATCGAGGAAGCGGCCGACATCTCGGGCCTCAAGATCGTCGTGGGCTCCGGCACCAACCAGGAGCAGGTGCTGCTGAAGTGGAATGAAGAGCTCGAAGCCGATGGCAAGGCGCCCGCCGAGCTGCAGTACTACGACGACTACGCGGCGTCTGTTCTCGCTCTGCAGTCGGGACGGGTCGACGCCACCTTCGGCCCGAACGCCACCTCCGCGTGGGCGGCGCGCGAGACCGGCGACACCAAGCTCGTCGGCATCGTCCCCGGCGGCTGGCCGCTCGCGGCCAGCATCGCGGCGGGCACGGCGAAGGGCAACGGGCTGATCGAGCCGGTCAGCATCGTCATCAACAAGCTCATCGCGGACGGCACCTACGCCGAGCTCCTCGACGCCTGGGGCCTCGACTCCGAGGGGATCGAGAAGTCAGAGGTCAACCCGCAGGGACTGCCCAAGTCCTGAGCGGACGGTGCGGACCGGCGCGGGGGCGCCGGTCCGCACCTCCCTTTCCCGCACCACCATCGCCCTGCATCCGCCGTATCCGAGAAGGACACAGACATGACCGAACGCGCGCCACTCAGCATCCTCGATCTCTCCCCGTTCGGCGAAGGGTCGACCCCGGGCCAGGGGCTGCGCGACACGATCGAGCTCGCCCGCGTGGCCGAGCGGCTGGGATATCAGCGGTTCTGGCTCGCGGAGCATCACCTGAACCCGGGCGTCGCCGGGGCGGCTCCGCACGTGCTGCTCGCCGCCATCGCCGCGGCCACCGAGCACATCCGCATCGGGACCGCGGCGACGATCATCGGCAACTACGCCGCGCTTCAGGTCGTCGAGGCCTCAGGAGTCGTCGCCGCTCTGCACCCCGGTCGCTTCGACCTCGGGATCGGACGCTCCGGTTCCAGCGGTGCCGCCGCGACGCCTCCTCCCGCCGCAGGCGCTGCTCGCGTCGTCGACGGGCTGCTGCTGCCTGCAGCGAAGCCCTTCGCATTCGATGCCGCGCGCTTCACGGCCCAGGCTCGTCTGCTGCGTCGCACGGCGGGCGACGCCGACCGCTTCGAACAGGACGTGCTCGACATCCTCGCCCTGATCGCCGGCGGCTATGCCGCCCCCGAGGGCGTGCCGATCCACGCCACCCCGGCAGAAGGACAGGACATCCAGGTGTGGCTGCACGGCAGCACGGCCGGGATCAGCGCTGAGCTCGCCGGACGTCTGGGTCTGCCCTTCGGCGCCAACTACCACGTCGCCGGCAGCTTCGTGCTCGACGCCGTCGACGCGTACCGTCGGGCATTCCGCCCCGGAGCGCTCGACGAGCCGCGCGTGATCGTCTCGGCCGATGTGCTGGTGGCCGACACGGCGGCCGAGGCCGAGCGCCTCGGCCGCGGTTACGCTGAATGGGTGCACAGCATCCGCGCCGGCCAGGGCGCCATCGCCTATCCCCGCCCCGAAGACGCGCTCGTCGAGCCGTTCGAGCCCGACCTGCTCGACGTCGTCGCCGATCGTCTGGACACCCGGTTCGTCGGAGATCCGGATGCCGTCGCCGAACGGCTCGCGACATTGCAGCGCGTGACCGGGGCCGACGAGCTGCTGGTCACCACGATCGCACACGATCCCCGCGACCGCGTGCGCTCCTTCGAGCTGCTCGCCGAGGTGTGGGGGCTGAAGGCCGACGTCGAGCCTGCGCTGGAGGTGGCGCGGTCGTGACGGCATCCGCTCCGGAGCAGACTCTCGTCATCAGGATCGCGAACCCGCACGAGTACGACCTCGTCGGCCAGGTCACGCAAGACGCCTACCTCTCCAGCTACTCCGAGCTCTCACCCGCCTACCTGCAATCGCTGCGGGATGTCGAGGCGCGCGTCGAGCTGGGCGACGTCTGGCTCGCGGAGGACTCCGACGGTGCGATCGTCGGGACGGTCTGGATCCCGAGGCCGGGCGAGCGCCTCTCCGAGCTCGCTCGGGAGGGAGAACTCGACTTCCGCCAGCTCGCCGTAGCGCCATCAGCCCGCGGCCGCGGGATCGGCGAGGCTCTCACCCGACACGTGATCGCGCTCGCCGAGAAGCGCGGCGCTGAGCGCGTCGTGATGAACAGCGGCCCCGAGATGCTCGGTGCCCACGCTCTCTACGCGAAGATCGGCTTCCGCCGGCTGCCCGAGCGGGAGCACCGCATCGAGGTCGAGCCGGGCAGGTTCCTCGACCTGCTGGCCTTCGGGCTGGATCTCCCGTCCCCTCCCGGTCGTTGAGCGAGGGAGCCCCCCCGGGTCGTTGAGCGAGGGAGCGCAGCGACCAGAGCTTGTACTGAGCGAGCGAAGCGAGTCGAAGTGACGAAACGCGTGTTTCCGGCGTCGAGTTCGGCTCGCGACGTTTCGTCTCGCTGCGCTCGCTCAACGACCAGAGACGATGCCGCGACCACCTTGCGACCAAGGAACCGGTCGTTGAGCGAGGGAGCGCAGCGACCAGAGCTTGTGCTGAGCGAGCGAAGCGAGTCGAAGTGACGAAACGCGTGTTTCCGGCGTCGAGTTCGGCTCGCGACGTTTCGTTTCGCTTCGCTCGCTCAACGAAAGAAACCGGTCGTTGAGCGAGGGAGCGCAGCGACCGAGACGAAACGCGTGTTTCCGGCGTCGAGTTCGGCTCGCGACGTTTCGTCTCGCTTCGCTCGCTCAACGACCAGAGAACGTCAAGGGGTGCATGAACGCGTTTCGTCTCGCTGCGCTCGCTCAACGACCCGTGGGGGATCCGCTCGTTGAGCGAGTTGAGACGAAACGCGTCCTTCATCCGCTGGACTTTCGTGCGACCGCCCGTGTCCGGGCGCTCCAGCTCTTGACGGCATCCAGACCTCCTTCGATGAAAGCCATGCGCTTGGCATGACTCCAACCCTGGATGCGCTTCTCCCAGGCGAACGCCTCGTCGATGCGGGAGAAATCCTCGCTCCAGATCAGCTCGACGGGCAGGCGACGTTTTGTGTAGGCGCTGCCCATTCCCGCCTGATGCTGCTCGAGCCGGAGCGACAGGTGAATCGTGCTCCCGACGTAGAGGGTGTCGTCCGCGCAGCGGAGGATGTACACGTATGCCATTCGCGCACCGTACGCGCGGCGGCGGACATCGGCTCACGCGACCACGTCTCCGGTCGTTGAGCGAGGGAGCGCAGCGACCGAGACGAAACGCGTGTTTTCTATGTCGACTTCGGCTCGCGACGTTTCGTCTCGCTTCGCTCGCTCAACGACCAAGGAGGGTGCTGTGCTCGCTCAGGCGGAGGGGGATGCCGCGGGCACGATCCCGACGGCGGAGAAGACGCCCTCGACCCGCGCCGCCGGCGTCTTCTCGCCGGAGGTGACCTCGATGCGGAGGTGGTTCTCCGCGGGCGGCAGCGGGCAGGTCGCGAAGTCCGTGTATGCGCACGGCAGATTCACCGCCCGGTTGAAGTCGATCACGGTCTCGTCGCTGTCGTCGGACACCTCGATCGTCACGGTGCGATTCGCCGCGTAGGTCGTGACGCCGCTCGTCGCATCGGTGAACAGCACGAACAGCGACCCCGCCGTATGCCCGGGGAATGCGAGCAGCCGGAACGTCTCGCCGTCGACCTCGAACTCGACGTAGCCCGGCGAGTCGTACACGTGCGCCAACGAGTCGACCGCCGCTCCCACCTCGATCGCCCGCGGCGCGATGAACCGCACGAATCGCGCCGGGATCCGCCACTTCGGGTCGGCCGCGAAGGCGGCAGTCCCCGCGTACGACGAGAGGAACGGGAAGTCAGAACGTCGTGGCCGCAGGATGTCGCGTCCGCCGCGCTTGGCGATCTCGACCACGCCTCCGTCGAACGCGACAGTGATGCCGTCCCGTTCCGCGATCGGCCCGAATCCGTGCGATCCGCTGATCGGCGTCTCGCCGAACCGCAGCGTCTCGTCGGGTCCGAGCTCGACCACAGGTCCGTCCACCCCGGTGCTCCACGCTCCGGGCAACCCCGGCACCCCGGTCGGCTCGTCGGTCAGCCAGAACAGGCCCGTGACGGCGAGGAAGCCGTGCGGATCCGCGCGCTTCTTCTCGTGCGCGCGATGCCAGGCCTCCCACTCCTGAACGAAGTCGTCGCGCGTCTCGAGCTCGGCCTGCAGGGTCATCGCGCGGCCTCGGTTCCGGCGAGCTGTGCGTCACGGGCGGGAACCGGAAGACCGAGGTTGTCGCGCAGCGTCGTGCCCTCGTAATCCGTCCGGAGCGAACAGCGCTCCTGCAGCAGCGGCACGACCTGGTCGACGAACTCGTCGAGACCGGCCGGCACGAGGTGCGAGCCGATCACGACGCCATCGCCTCCGTCCTCCTGCACGAATGCGTCGAGCTGATCGGCGATCTGCGCGGCGGTGCCGACGTACGCGGCCTTGCCCGAGACCTCGTGCGCGAGTCCGCGCAGCGTGAGCCCGCGTTCGTCGGCCAGCTCCCGCCACTTCCGCACGGTCTCGAACCGATCCTGGAACACGAAGGCGCGGCCCTGGATGATGGGCGCCGCTTCCGCATCGGGATCGATGTCGGGCAGCGGCCCGTCGGGGTCGTACGCCGACAGGTCGCGGTTCCACACCTGCTCGAACGTGACCTGGATGGTCTTGTCCGTCAGCTGCTGCTCGCGGATGTGCCGAGCCTTCTCCTCGGCATCCGCCTGAGAATCGCCGAGCACGAATCCGGCGGCCGGGAGGATCTTGATCTCGTCGGGTCCGCGGCCGAACCGAGCGGCGCGCTCCTTGATGTCGGCGTAGAACGCCTTGCCCTCGGCGAGGCTCGCGTAGGGCGAGAAGATGGCGTCGGCGGTGGATGCTGCGAAGTCGCGCCCCTGAGGCGAGACCCCCGCCTGCACGATGACCGGGCGGCCCTGGGGGCTGCGAGGCACCGTGAAGCGGCCGGCGATGTCGAACTGGGTGCTCGTCTGCAGGAACGCTCCGGCGCCGGCATCCGCGAGGAACTCGCCCGAGTTCTTGTCGGCGACGATCGCGTCATCGGCCCACGAATCCCACAGCCGTCGGATCGTCGCGACGGTCTCCTCGGCACGCACGTAGCGCTCGCTGTGCGGCAGGAAGCCGCCACGGCGGAAGTTCGCCCCTGTGAACGCGTCGAACGAGGTGACGACGTTCCAGCCTGCTCGGCCGCCGGAGAGGCGGTCGAGGCTGGCGATCTGCCTGGCCAGCTCGTAGGGCTCGTTGAACGTCGCGTTCAGCGTTCCCACGAGGCCGATGTGCGAGGTGACGGCCGCGAGCGCGGCGAGCACCGGAAGGGTGTCGGGTCGGCCGGCGATGTCGTGGTCGAAGACCCGCCCGGCGCGTGCGCGCAGGGCGAGCCCCTCGGCGAGGAAGAAGTAGTCGAATCTGCCGCGCTCGGCGGTCTGCGCGACGTGGCGGAAGGTGGAGAAGTCGATCTGGCTCCCGGCGTCCGGGTGCTCCCACAGGGTGTGCTCGTTGACCCCGCCGACATACGCGGCGAGGATGATCTGCTTCTTGGTCATGTCAGCTCCAGGGGTCTCAGACGGTGGCGTAGCGGCTGGGGATGTTCTCGGGGAGTCCGAGCAGGCCGCGGAGGGTGTCGGCCTCGTAGTGGTCGTGGAAGAGCCCACGTGCGCGCAGCTCGTCGGCGAACGCGCCGGCGATGCGCGGCAGGTCGTCGGTGACGACGCCCGGGCGCAGCCGCACCCCGGCGTAGCCGATCGCTCCGAGCTCCGCGACCAGATCGGCGAGCTCCGAGGCCGAGCCGGTGAAGATCCGGGTGTCGCTCGTGAGCGGGCGGCCGAGCGCGTCGAGGCGCCGCAGGCGCTCGTCGGCGCGTTCGCCACCCGGCTCGTCGAGGAAGACGACGATGTCGGCGAACACCAACAGTGTCTCGCCATCGCGCTCGCCGGCCGCCACGGCATCTGCGGTTATGCCAGACACCTCGTCGATGATGCTCTGAGCCTGGGCGGCGCCCGCCGGAGTGACGAAGACCGCATCCGCCGACCGCGCCGCCAGGCGGTACGGGATGTCGTTGTGCGCGAGGGCGACGACGACCGGCTGCCCCTGCGGCGGCCGAGGCGTGATCGACGGCCCGCGCACGCTGAACCACCGCCCCACGAAGTCGATCTCGTGCACCTTTTCGGCGTCGAGGAAGCGGTCGGTGTCGACGTCGCGGATCTCGGCGTCGTCCTCCCAGCTGTCCCAGAGCCGACGCACGACCTCCACGGCATCCGCCGCCTCGTCGAAGAGCTCGGTGGCGAAATCGCGGAACGCCGGCGACGTCCACTCGATCTCGGTGCCGGGGTGCTCGCGGCGGCCGAAGTGGGCGGCCTCGTCGGCCCGGCCCGAGACCTTGACCTGCCAGCCCGCGCGCCCCTCGCTCGTGTAGTCGAGGGTGGCGATGGCCTTGGAGACGTGGAAGGGCTCGGTGTGCGTCACCGTCGCCGTCGGGATCAGCCCGATGCGGCCGGTCACCGGCGCCACGCGCGAGGCGATCAGCACGGCATCCAGTCGTCCTCGCACCTCGTCCGTGCGCTCATCGGACCCGACGAGGTCGGAGGACTGCAGAGCGAGGGAGTCCTCGATGGTGGCGAAGTCGAGCAGGCCCTGCTCTGCGATGCGCACGAGGTCGACCCAGTAGTCGGGGCTGAACAGCTCGGCGGGCCGGGATGACGGCTCCCGCCAGGCGGCGGGGTGCCAGCCGGCGCCGTCGAGGGCGACGCCGATGCGAAGTCGTGAACTCATTGTGTGCTCCTTCTGCGTGGTGCGGTCTATGCGACGGTCGTGGCGAGTGCGGATGCCGTCGGCACCCAGCCGAGGCGGGGGAGGACGGCGTGACGGATGTCGGAGAGGATCTGCCGGTAGTCGTCCAGCGCGAGGGCGTAGGGCAGGGCGACGCGCAATTCGGTGCGTCCGTCGATGGCCGGATCGGCGAGCAGGCGATCGACGATCTCTTCGGCGGTGCCGAACAGGTCGCGCTGGAAGACGTGTCCGTTCACGGGCTGCGTCGTGCGCTCCTGGCGACTGTCGGCGAAGGCGGTGTACCGCTCCCGCTGATCGGCGGTCGCGCTGTCGATCGGCAGGATCACGCGCTCCACGCCGACGGCCGGCTCGCCGGGCCCCGTGAAATGCGCGTAGTAGTCGTCGATGTGCACACGCTGCGCGGTCTCGAACGCGTCGCCGTTGTCGGCAGAGGTGATGTCGCGCTCTGCGCGCGAGGTGATGTTGCCGAGCAGGAGCTTGAGACCCTGCTCGGCCGCCCAGCGCACCGAGCGCGCCGAGCCGCCGCCCAGCCACACCCTGTCGCGCAGCCCTGCGATGTGCGGCTGCACTCGCGGGGTCTGCGGGCCGTAGGGGGTGTGGATGTCCTCGCCGAGGGCGTGACCCTCGAGCGCTTCGAGGAACCTCGCGATCAGCACGTAGGCGTCGACGTCGCCGTCTCCCTCGAGACGGCCGAGGTGGCGCAGCAGCGGTCCGTGCGGAGCGGATGAGCTCACCCCGACGTTGAGACGTCCCTTCGACAGCGCGTCGACCGTGCCGAAGTCCTCGGCCAGCCGGAACGGCGTCTCGTAGCCGAGGGGGACCACCGCGGTCTCCAGGCGGATCGTCTGGGTGCGCTGGGTGGCCGCGGCGAGGAACGTGAGCGCGGACGAGACGCCGCGCTCGAGGTGGCGCTGGCGGATGCCGGCCACCTGCAGGCCGATCTCCTCTGCGAACTCGAACAGCTGCAGCGTCTCCTCGAGACCGGCCGCCGGGTCGGCCTCGGGGTAGTTGCCGGCGAGTGTGAAACCGGCGTCGACGATCTTCGGCTCGTTCATCAGCTCGCGTCCTTCCATGCGCCCACGAGCGAGTCCAGCCGTGAGTCGGCGCCGAACGTGACGCCGTGCACGATCGACTGCGTCGAGAGGATCGAGGTGAGCTCGTGCACCGGGATCTGGTAGTACTGGCTCGCGATGCGTGCCTGGGCCTCGGCGAGGATCTTGTCGCGCGCGGCCTTGTCGCCGGCCGCGAGCTGGCCCTGCAGCAGCGCTTCGAGCTCGGGATCGTCGATGTTGAGCTTGGTCGTCGCGGCCGAGTACTGCGTGCGCAGCACGTCGCCGTCCGCACGGGACAGGTTGCCCCAGACGATGTCGAAGTCGCCGGACGCCTGCTTCTCGAGGAACTCGGGAACCGTGCTGCCCTCGAGAACGACGTCGACTCCGACGGCCTTGAGCTGCTGCTGGATCAGCTCGAGCGACGTCTGGTTCGGGCCGAAGTTCGTGATCCAGGCGAGATGCAGGGTGAGCGGCTGACCGTCCTTGGTGCGGATGCCGTCGGCGCCCTCGGTCCAGCCCGCGTTGTCGAGCAGGTCGGCGGCTCGATCCGGTTCGTACGAGAAGTGCTCGCTCTCGTCGGCCCAGGAGGGCGTGTTCTTGGCGAGCGCGCTCGTGGCGACGTTGAAGAGGTCGTTCAGCGCGGTGTCGCGCACGATCTTGGGGTCGATGGCGGCCGAGATCGCCTCGCGCACCGCGATGTCGGAGACGGCGGGACGTGCGAGATTGAACGACAGGCCGAAGCTGATGCCGGGGTTTCCTCGCGAGACCAGCGGGTACCCGGCGTCGTCGAGGGTCTGCACGTCGTTCGGCTGCACGCCGCCGATCACGTCGACCTGATCCGAGGTCAGGCTTCCCGTGCGCACGCTCGCCTCCGGCACGATCTGGAACGTCACGGTGTCGAGGTGGGCGCGACCGTCGTTGCCGAGCGCGTCCGGCGCCCAGGCGTAGTCGTCACGTGCGGCGAGCACGGTCTCGACGTCCTTCGTGTACGTGTCGAGTGTGAACGGGCCGGTGCCGACCACGGCCTTCCCGTCGGCCCGGTCGGCGAAGGGAACCGCGAGGGTGGCGTCTCCGACGATTCCGAGACCGACCGCGGCGGTGGAGTTCGGGAACGCGGCGTTCGGCGTGTTGAAGTCGACTTCGACGGTGTCGTCGTCGATGACCTTCGTCTCCTGGTAGCCGACGAAGCTGCTCACCGACTGGCTCAGCGCGCCGGCCGCGATGATGTCGTCGAAGGTCGCCTTGACGTTCGCCGCGGTGAACGGCGTGCCATCCGAGAACGTGACGTCGTCGCGCAACTCGAACGTGAACGCGGTCGCGTCGTCGTTGGCCGTGTACGAGGTCGCGAGCCACGGCTCGAGCTCCCCGGTGTCGGGGTTCTGGTAGAGCAGCGAGTCGACCAGCTGCCGGGTCACGTACCAGGTGTCGTTGCCCGAGCCGATGCCGGACGGGTTGAGCGAGATCGGGTCGTTCGCGATCGCGAACGTGAGGTCTCCGCCGTCGACGGGGGTCGCTGCCGCGTCGGGGTCGGAGGTGCCGGCCGGTGCGGCGCCGGCGCAGGCGCTGAGCACGAGTCCGGTCGTCACCGCCAACGCGGCGACGAGGGTGATGCGGGTGCGGTTCATGGAGGCTCCTTGTGCGTGCGGGGGTGCGGGGTGCGGGGGTTACAGGGGGGTCGCGAGGCGACCGGGGATCGCGTCGAGCAGAGTGCGGGTGTACTCGGCGCGCGGGTTCTGGAAGATCTCGTCGGCGGTGCCCGATTCGACCAGCCGTCCGCGCTGCATCACCCCGACGGTGTGTGCGATCTGGCGGACGACCGCGAGGTCGTGCGAGATGAAGAGATAGCCGAGTCCGAACTCCTGCTGGATGCCGCTCAGCAGCTCGAGGATCTGATGCTGGATCGACACGTCGAGCGCCGAGACCGGTTCGTCCAGAACCAGGAGCTCGGGCGAGATGGCCAGCGCTCTCGCGATCGCGACCCGTTGCCTCTGGCCGCCCGACAGCTCCGACGACCTGCGGTGCAGCACCGACGACGGCAGGGCCACGACGTCGACGAGTTCCGCAGCGCGGCGGCGTCGCTGGGTGGGCGTGCCCAGCTGGTACGCCCGCAGCGGGTCGGTGATGATCGCCTCGATGCTCAGACGCGGGTTGAGGGCGGCGTACGGGTTCTGCTGCACGAGCTGGATGCGGCGGCGCAGCTGGCGGAGGGCAGACCCGCGCAACCGGGTGACGTCGACGCCATCGATCAGCACGGCTCCCGATGTCGGGTCGGCCAGGCGCAGCGCGAGTCGCGCGGTCGTGGTCTTTCCCGATCCGGATTCGCCGACGAGGGCCAGGGTGCGGCCCCGTTCGATCGAGAAGCTGACATCGTCGACCGCGCGCTGCACGCCGCGGGCGCCGCCGGGAAGGGGGAACTCCTTGACGAGCCGGTCCACGCGCAGCACCGGCTCGCCGGCGGACGAGGTGGAGGAGAGCAATGCGAGAGACGCCGTCTCCGCGTCGCGCTCGGCGAACGGATCACCGGGGCGGCCCTGCAGCACGAGCGACGACCGCCTCGCCTCGGGTGAGGGCTCGCGATGAACGACGGCCCCGCGCGCGTTCAGGCTGGGCGCCGCGGCGATCAGCTGCCGGGTGTACGGATGCTGGGGCGTGAGCAGCACCTGCTCGGGGGTGCCCTGCTCGACGATCTCACCCTGTGACATCACGACGATGCGATCGGCGCGGTCGCCGGCGACGCCGAGATCGTGGGTGATGAGCAGCAGGCTCGCGCCGCGTTCGCGCTTGAGCTCGTCGAGGTGATCGAGGATCTGCCGTTGCACGGTGACGTCGAGCGCGCTGGTCGGCTCGTCGGCGATGATCAGCTGGGGGTCGGCGATGATGGCGATCGCGATCAGCACACGCTGGCGCATGCCGCCGGAGAGCTCGTGCGGATACTGCTGTGCGCGCACGGCGGCATCGGGAAGGCCCGCCCGCTCGAGCGCCTCGACCGCGAGCCGGGCGCTGCTGCGGCGATCGGCGAGCCCGTGCACCCGCAGAACCTCCGCGACCTGCACGCCGATGCGCTGCACCGGGTTCAGGCTCACGGTGGGATCCTGCGGCACGAAGCCGATCCGCCGTCCGCGTACGGCGCGCAGCGCCGGCCCCGACGCCCGCGCGAGGTCGGCGCCCTCGAAGCGGATCGATCCACGGGTGATGCGCGCCGCATCCGGAAGCAGGCGGATGATCGCGTGCACGGTGGTGGATTTTCCTGAGCCCGATTCGCCGACGACGGCGACGGTCTCCCCTCGGCCGATCGAGAGGCTCACCTCGCGCACGGCATCGATGCTGCCGCGAGGAGTGCGGTACGCGACCGAGAGGGAGTCGATCTCGAGCAGCGGCTGCAGGGCGTTCATCTTCTGCCCGTCCCTTCGGAGTCGAGCCCCCGTGCCAGCCGGTTGGCGGCGAGCACGGTGAGGGCGATGGTGAGGCCGGGGAGCGTCGTGAGCCACCAGGCGCCGCGCAGGTAGTCGCGGCCGCCGGAGACGAGAGCTCCCCACTCGGGTGCGGGAGCAGGGGCGCCGTAGCCGAGGAAGCTCAGCGCCGACACGGCGAGGATCGCCCCGCCGAACTCGAGCACGCCGAGCACGATCACCGGCCCGGTGGAGTTCGGCAGCACGTGCCGCAGCAGCACGCGCAGCCAGCCGTTGCCCGAGGCGCGCGCGGCCTCGATGTACGCGGAGGTGCGCACCTTGATGACTTCGGAGCGCATGATGCGCGACACGGATGCCACGCTCGCGATGCCGACCGCGATCGCCACGTTGACGGTGCCGAAACCCAGAGCCGTGATGATCGCGAGCGAGAGCAGCAGCCCTGGAATCGCGAGCAGCACGTCGGCTGCGCGCATGATGACGGCATCCGTTCTGCCGCCGGCGAAGCCGCTGACGAGACCAAGCACCGAGCCGACGACGAGGCCGACGACCACGGCGATCGATGCCGCGCTGATGGTGAGCGATGTGCCGTGCACGACGCGCGTGAACAGGTCGCGGCCGATCTGGTCGGTGCCGAACCAGTGCGCGGCCGACGGCCCCTGCAGGTTCTCGGCGGGCACGCCCGCGAGCGGATCGCCCGGCGCGATCACGCTCGGCCAGAGAGCGGCGACGAGCACGACGAGCAGCCAGAGCAGGGCGAGGGCGGCTGCCGGACGCCGCGCGAACCAGCGGAACCTGCTCGTCCACGTCGGTCGCGCGGCAGAGCGGGATGCGCGGTCGGCGACCGCGTCCTGGAACCGGTCGCCCGCTGTCGCCCCGAATCCGTCGCCCGCGTGCTGCGCTGTGCCCGGCAGCAGGGCGGTTGTCTCGCTCATCGTGCGGCCTCCAGTACGGCGTCGATGTCGGGGGCGGGCGCCGCGGTCACGGGATCCTCGGCGTGCGCGGGGACAGAGGGCTGACGGCGGCGGCGCGGTGCCGCCGTCAGCTGGATGCGCGGATCGAGCAGGGGGTAGACGAGATCGACCGCGAGGTTGGCGAGCACGAAGGCGGTGGCCGCGAACAGCACGATGCCCTGCACGACGGGGATGTCCTGCTGCTGCACCGCGGTCGCCGTGACCCGGCCGATGCCGGGACGGGAGAAGACGGTCTCGGTGACGACCGTGCCGCTGAGCAGCTGACCGACGATCAGGCCGGTCATCGTGATGGCGGGCAGGGCCGCGTTGCGCAGCGCGTGCCGCAGGTGCACCCGACGTCGGTCGGCGCCCTTCGCGCGTGCGGTGTCGATGTAGGCCTCGCCGAGGGCGGTGGCCAGGCTCTTCGAGAGCAGCTGCGCGATCATGGCGCCGGTCGGCAGCGCGAGGGCGATCGACGGCAGGACGAGCGAGGCGACGCTCTTGTCGCCCATCGCCGGGAACAGCGGCAGCTGGAACGAGAACCACTGGATGAGCATCAGTCCGAACCAGAACGAGGGGATCGCGACGCCGAGAGGCGGCAGGCCCAGCAGGAAGGTCGAGAGGGAGCGCCCTCGGACGTAGGTGGCGAGCACGGCGAGACCGGCGCCTGCGAGCACCGCGATCAGGAAGGCGAGCCCGGCGAGCTGCAGAGTCGGGGAGACGGCTTCGCCGATGACCTCGGACACGGGGCGGCCCGTCGCGATCGAGGTGCCGAAGTCGCCCCGGAGCACCCCGCCGAGACGGAGGAGGTACTGCACGACGAGCGGTTGGTCGAGGCCGTACTGCGCGGTCAGCTCGGCGAGCTGCTCCGGCGTCACGTCGGTGGCGTCGCCGCCGGCGAGCAGCGCCACCGGGTCGCTCGGCAGCGCGTACAGCACGATGAACGACACGGTGTACGCGGCCCAGAGCACGATCAGCGACTGGCCGAGCCTCGAGGCGATGTAGCGGACGGTAGACGATCGGTTCGTGGTCGTGGCGGGCATGACGGGGCTCCTTCCGTGGTTGCACCGGGGGTCCGGCGGATTGCCGATGGGCGATGTTCTCACCGCCTCGAGGCGCCGCGGGCGCCGGCGGTCATCCGCTGACGCGCGTGGTCAAAGACCGACGCCGATCGTTACGCGCCGACGTGTTCGGTCATGAGACGACACAGTCGGCGGCCGCCGGCCCTCCACCCCGCGGTGTGCTCCTAACGTGGGGTCACCCACCTCGACACCCGATGAAACGGAACGACCCATGTCGCACACCGCACCAGGAGACGACGTCCTCGACAACCCGGCCTGGCACGCGCTCACGGGGCCGCACGCGCCCTTCGCGATCGGCGACGACCTTGTGCGGCGTTATCCCGCAGAGGTCGCGCCCTTCGTCGCGGTCCGCAGCTGGGAGGACTCGCGGGTCTGGCAGGCGCTCACGGAACTCGTCGGCCCTGGTGAGGAGATCGGCATCTCGGGTGCCGACCCCGAACTTCCGGACGGCTGGGAGGAGCTGGGCCGCGGCGCCGGCGTGCAGCTCGTGCAGACGGATGCCCTGCGCCCTCGTCCCGACGAGGAAGCGGTGTTGCTGGGCGTGGATGATGTGCCCGAGATGCTCGCACTCGTGGAGCGCAACCAGCCGGGGCCGTTCCGCCCTCGCACGCACGAGCTCGGCCGCTACATCGGCATCCGGCGCGAGGGGCGGCTGATCGCGATGGCGGGGGAGCGGCTGCATCCGGAGGGATGGACCGAGATCAGCGCGGTCGCCACGGATGCCGAGCACCGCGGGCAGGGCATCGCTTCGCGCCTCGTGCTCGACGTCGCCTTCCACATCCAGCAGCGCGGCGACCGGGCACTTCTGCACGCCGCGGCGGCGAACGTCGGCGCGATCCGCGTGTACGAGCGTCTCGGCTTCACCCTCCGTCGGCACACCACCTTCTTGGCGGTGCGCACGCCCGTCGACGACCGCGTGCTCGCGGGCTGACCAGACCCTCGCGGGACACGCGTCCTCGTGATCGAAAGGAACCACAGATGACTGAGAAGGTGCACATCGCCGTCGCGCTCGACGGAGCGGGCTGGCACCCTGCCGCGTGGCGCGAGCCCACGGCCAGGCCGACGGAGCTCACGACGGCGGGATACTGGCGCGACCTCGTGCGCGCGGCCGACGACGCCGGGGTCGTGTTCGCGACGATCGAAGACGCGCTCACGCTCGAGGGGCGGACCGCGGAGCCGGATGCCGGCATCCGCCGCGACCGCGTGCGCGGACGGCTCGACGCATTGCTCGTCGCCTCGTTCCTCGCGCCGCTCACCCGTCGGATCGGGCTGGTCCCCACGGTGACCACGACGCATCCCGAGCCGTTCCACCTGGCGACCGGTCTGCAGACCCTCGATCACGCGAGCCTCGGTCGAGCTGGTGCCCGCATCGTCGCCGGGTCCTCTCCGCAGGAGCGGGCGAACTTCGGCCGACGCGGCGACGGACCCGACGGGTTCCCGGCCTCCGGCCGCGTCGAGGACGACCCCGCCTGGCAGGCGGCGTTCCGCGAGGCCGGAGAGGTCGTCGACGTGATCCGCCGGCTGGCCGACTCCTGGGAGGACGACGCGATCATCCGCGACGTCGAGTCCGGGCGGTTCCTCGATCGCGAACGCGTGCACAACGCCGATTTCGAGGGGGAGTTCTTCTCGATCACGGGCGCCTCGATCGTCCCGCGCTCGCCGCAGGGCCAGCCGCTGATCACCGCCCTCGCGCATCAGAGCATCCCGTACCGGTTCGCCGCGGAGCACGCCGACGTGGTGTTCGTCACCCCTCGCAGCGCCGACGAGGCTGCAGCGATCATCGCCGAGGTCGAGCAGGCGGCCGCCGAGGTGCGCGACGAACCCGAGCGGCTGCGCGTGTTCGCCGACCTCCTCGTGCTGATCGAGGAGACCGAGGCGGCCGCCCTCGAGGCCTGGAACCGCCTGGAGGAACGCGCTCCGATCGCCACCGATGCGCACATCGTCATCGGCACGGCGGCGACGATCGTCGACGAGCTCCGCACTCTCGCCGCGGCCGGGGTCGACGGCATCCGCCTGCGCCCCGCTCGCCTGCCGGCCGATCTCAGCGCCATCACCGAGCAGGTGATCCCGGTGGCACGCGCCGCCGGCATCCTGCACGACGACGACGTCTCGCCCACCCTGCGGCAGCGCCTCGGCCTGCCGCGCCGATCCAGCCGCTTCGTCGCACAGGAGGTCTCCGCATGAGCCGCCGCATCCATCTCGCCGCGCACTTCCCCGGCGTGAACAACGCCACCGTGTGGACCGACCCCACCGCCGGCAGCCAGATCGACTTCTCGTCGTTCGAGTACTTCGCCCGCAACGCCGAGCGGGGCCTGTTCGACTACCTGTTCCTGGCGGAGGGACTCCGCCTCCGCGAGCACCGCGGTCGCATTCACGATCTCGACGTCCTCGGGCGCCCGAACACCCTGGCGATCCTCGCGGCGCTCGCCGGAGTCACCGAGAACATCGGGCTCGTCGGCACGCTGAGCACCACGTTCAATGAGCCCTACGAGCTCGCCCGCCAGCTCGCGACCCTCGACCACCTCTCGAACGGCCGTGCAGGGTGGAACGCCGTGACCAGCTCCGACGCGTTCCACGGTGCGAACTTCCGCCGCGGCGGGTTCCTCGACCACGGCGACCGCTATCGCAGGGCGGCCGAGTTCGCCGAGTTGTCGAAGCGGCTGTGGGCGTCGTGGCGCGACGATGCGATCCTCGCGGATGCCGACACCGGCGAGTTCCTCCGCCGGGACGCGATCGAGCAGGTCGCGCACCGCAGCGACCTGTTCGACATCGACGCGCGGTTCGACGTGCCGCGATCGCCGCAGCACCGCCCGCTCATCGTGCAGGCCGGCGACTCGGCCGACGGCCGCGACTTCGCCACCGCGCACGCCGACGTGATCTTCTCGCTGCACACCGAGTTCGAGGATGCGCAGGAGTTCTATCGCGATGTGAAGGGGCGCCTCGCGGCGGTCGGTCGGCAGGAGGACGACCTGAAGATCCTTCCCGCGGCGTCGTTCGTGCTCGGCGACACGCTCGAGGAGGCGCGCGAGCGCTCGCGCGAGATCGCCCTCGCCCAGGTGCGCCCGGAGACGGCGATCACCTACCTCGAACAGGTCTGGAATCGCGACTTCAGCGGCTACGACCCCGACGGGCCGCTGCCCGACGTCGAGCCCGACACGGGGGCGGAGTCGGCGCAGGGCTTCGCGAACCGGCACGCGGCGGTGCGCAGCAGGATCGCCAAGCTCCGCGAGGTCGCCGAGGCCGAGAAGCTCAGCATCCGCGACCTGATCATCCGGCTCACCGCGAATCACACCTTCGTCGGCACGCCCGACCAGGTCGCCGCCGACATCGACCGCTACGTGCAGGAACGGGCGACCGACGGGTTCACGGTCGTCGGCCACCTCACACCTCACGGGCTCGACGAGTTCACCGACAAGGTCATCCCGCTGCTGCAGGAGCGCGGCACCTACCGCACGTCCTACGAGGACGGTGCCACGCTGCGCGAGACGCTCGGTGTGGCCGGGGAACGCGCGGCCGTCGGGGTCTAGTCCTCGAGCGCCTTCTCGATCGCGGTCTCGAGATCACCCCAGGCGGTGAGCTGGAGCAACTCCCCGTCGATGAAGGACGACGGGGTGCTCTGCACGCCGAGGGCTTCTCCGTCTGCCTTGTCGGAGCGGACGCGCTCGAGCATCGCCTGATCCGCGACCGCCGCATCGTAGGCGGACATGTCGAGGCCCAGGTCCTCGGCGAGCGACCGGAACACCTCGGGGGTCTCTGTCGAGCGCCCGCTCCACTGATCCTGCGTCTCGAACAGAGTGCGGTACATGTCCTCGAAGCGGCCCTGCTCGGCGGCGGCCTCCGCAGCGAGCGCGGCCTGGGTCGAGTTGATATGACCGGGCAGCGGGAAGTAGCGCACGACGTATGTGATGTCGCCGTCGTGCTTCTCGCGCAGGTCCTCCACGATCGGGAAGAACTGTCCGCACGACGGGCACTCGAAGTCGAGGAACTCGACGACGGTGACGGCATCCGCCCCTCCCTCGTCGAGGACATGCGAATCGGGACGGACGATCTCGCCGTCCCCGGCGGGTTTCTGAGCGTGCTGGTTCATGGCGTAGACGATGGCGGCGACGGCGAGCAGGACGATGACGGCGATGGTGATGATGACGGCTTTGAACGAGGTCTTCATGGGGTCTCCAGCCACAGGGATGAGTGATTCGGGGCAGCGCGGAGCGCCCGGAATCAGGTCCGTGAGAGGGAGAGCTGCGCGAGAGTGAGGGCCGGAGGGACGAACGTCGGGCCGGCGCGCGGAGGAGCGGATGCCGTGGCGCCCCGCTCGATTCGGAACGCCGTTCGCGGGCTGAGTAGTCGCAGCGCGATCATCACCAGCAGGAACACGACGAGCGCGCAGACGCCGACGAGTCCGGCGTCCGGGGAGGCGACGTCGGATGCCGTGATCTCCTGATGGTCGGAGACCGAGCTCGCCGAGACGCCCGTCGCGAGGCAGAGCGCGGAACCGGTGCGGCTCTCGCCGTGCGAGTTCGACCAGGCGCCCACGAGCAGCAGCACGGTGAGGCCGAGCGCGATGGCGACCCTGACGATCAGCATCCGCTCGGTCCGGTGCGACAGCTGCGGGCGAGGCATGATCCGCGCAGTCTAACAACGCGGGGTAGGCGGTCCCCGGGCGCTGTGACGCGCCTACACTGAAAGGGTGGCGAGACTGTTGATCGTCGGTGGGTTCCTGGCCGCCGTGTTCTGGGTGTTCAGCATCGTCGACTGCGCCGTGCAGCCGGCGACGCGGCACCGCGGCGTGCCCAAGGGCGTGTGGATCGCGATCGTCATCGTCGTCCCGGTGATCGGCGGCATCCTCTGGTTCACGATCGGTCGCCGGCGCGCCGGCGACCAGGACGCACGTCCCTACGCACCCGATGACGACCCCGCGTTCCTGCGGAGCATCGACAAGAAGGAGCAGGACGCCCGGATCGCCGAGCTCGAGGCTGAACTCGCCCGTCTCGAGGACGAGGGCGACGCCCCGGACGCGCGTCCGTGACGGCCTCCCCGGCGACGGATGCTGCGGCCTCCCTGATCGCAGACCTCATCGCGCACGGCGTGCGCGATCTCGTGCTCTCGCCCGGTTCCCGCTCGCAAGCGCTCGCGCTCGCGGCGGTCCACTTCCACGGACGCGGCCTGCTCCGCGTGCACGTGCGCATCGACGAGCGGGTCGCCGGCTTCACCGCCCTCGGGCTCTCGCGCGAGACCGGCGCGCCGACGGCCGTCGTCTGCACCTCGGGAACGGCCGTGGCCAACCTGCTCCCCGCCGTCATGGAGGCCTTCCATGCCGGAGTCCCGCTGCTGCTCCTCACCGCCGATCGGCCGCCCGAACTGCGCGGCATCGGGGCGAATCAGGCCACGATCCAGCCCGGGCTGTTCGCCCCCTTCGTGCGCCTCTCGCTCGACGCGCCGGTGCCCGGCGACGGGGACTGGTCGGGCCTGGCGCCCCGAGCGGTGGCCGTGGCGAGCGGGGCGGATGCCGAGGGCGTCCTGCCGGGCGTCGCCGGTCCCGTGCATCTGAACCTGCCCGCGCGTGAGCCGCTGTCGGGAGAGGTGCCGTTCGTCGACGTCGAGCCCGGGCCCGTGCCGCCCCGGCCCGCGGCGGCCGCGACCGTTCTCGAGCAGGGACCGCGCACGGTCGTGATCGCCGGCGCCGACGCCGGTGCCGGCGCCGAGGAGATCGCACACCAGGGGTCGTGGCCGCTGATCGCCGAGATCGTGAGCGGCGCGCGCTTCGGACGCCGCATCGTGCACGGATACCGGACTCTGCTGAACGACCCCGCACTGGGCGGACGGATCGAGCGCGCGGTGGTGCTCGGGCATCCGACGCTCAGCCGCGAAGCGGCTCGCCTGCTCTCCCGCTCCGACGTCGAGGTGATCGCGGTGCGTCGCGGGGGAGAGGCGCTGAACCTCAACGGACGCGCCGCGCTCGCGGCATCCGTCTCCGTCGCTGCCGGCGAGGCGGATCGCGAGTGGCTCGGCGCCTGGATGACGGCATCCGCGGCCCTCGCCGTCGATCTCAGCGAGCGCGCTCCGGACGTCGACGGGCTCGCCTCCAAGGACTTCACCGCGCGTCGCGACGCCGTGCAGGCCGAACTCGAGGCGGTGCGCCGCCCGCTGGACCGCGAGCTGCTCGTCGACGCCGTGTGGCGGGCGACGTGGCCGCACGACCGGCTGGTGTTCGGGTCTTCGCGCCTCGTCCGCGTGGCCGACTCGGTGCTCGGCGGCAAGAAGGTGCCCGTCCACGCCAACCGCGGACTCGCCGGCATCGACGGGACCATCGCGACGGCGACCGGGATCGCCGCGGCGTCGCAGGCCGAGGGCGCGCAGGGCGTGACCCGGGTGCTGCTCGGCGACCTCGCCTTCCTGCACGACGTCGGCGCACTGCTGCTGCCGCCCGACGAACCGCAGCCGCGGCTGCAGGTGATCGTGGGCAACGACGGCGGCGGCACGATCTTCGACGGACTCGAGGTCGCGGCGTCCGCTCCGGCATCCGACCTGGATCGCGCGTTCTACACGCCGCACGAGGTGCACCTCGAGCAGCTCGCCCTCGCCTACGGCTGGACCCACCATCGCGTGACGACCAGGGCCGCTCTCGATCAGGTCCTCACGACGCCGGCGTCGGGGCGGCAGCTGATCGAGGTGCCGCTGACGCGCTGACTGGCATGATGTGTGCATGAACGCACATGCCTGGACACGTGAGCTGCAGGTCGGCGAGGGGTTCCGTCTCGCCGATGTCGACCCCGACGGCAAGCCGGGGTTCTCGGGCGGCAAGGCCGAGGGCGCCCGCGCGCTGGCCGCGGGGCTCGACGACCTGAACGAGCTGCAGGAGCGGTTGTTCGCCGAGAGTCGCGCCGGTGTCGCGAAGGATGCTGTGCTGCTGGTGCTGCAGGCGATGGACTCGGCGGGCAAGGGCGGCATCGTCCGGCACGTGGTCGGCGGAGTCGACCCGCAGGGCGTCTCGCTCACGGCGTTCAAGGCCCCGACCGACGAGGAGCGCGCGCACGACTTCCTCTGGCGCATCGAGAAGCGCCTGCCCGAGCCGGGGTTCATCGGCGTGTTCGATCGCTCGCACTACGAGGACGTGCTGATCGGACGCGTGCGTGGTCTCGCGACTCCCGAAGAGGTGGAGCGGCGGTACGAGGCGATCAATCGATTCGAAGCGGATGCCACGGCATCCGGCATCCGGATCGTCAAGGTCATGCTGCACATCTCCCGCGACGAGCAGAAGGAGCGGCTCATGGAGCGGCTCGAGCGGCCCGACAAGCACTGGAAGTACAACCCGGGTGACGTCGACGAGCGGCTGCTGTGGGACGAGTACATGGCCGCGTATCAGACGGTCTTCGAGCGCACCTCGACCGAGGCGGCGCCGTGGCACGTGGTTCCGGCGAACGCGAAGTGGTACGCCCGGCTCGCGGTGCAGGAGCTGCTGCTCGCGGCCCTCGAGGACATCGATCCGCAGTGGCCGAAGGCGGACTTCGACGTGGCCGCCGAGAAGAAGCGCCTCGCCGCCAGCTGAGCCCCGCCTCCCCCGTGGTCGTTGAGCGAGGGAGCGCAGCGACCGAGACCCCCATGGTCGTTGAGCGAGGGAGCGCAGCGACCGAGACGAAACGCGGATTCAATCCCGTGGCGCGGGCCGGAGAACTGCGTTTCGTCTCGCTTCGCTCGCTCAACGACCGGTGCGTTGCAAGGCGTCAGGCGAGCGCGTCGACGAGCGGGCGGAACTTCACGCGCGTCTCCAGCAGCTCCGACTCGGGATCCGACCCCGCCACGATGCCTGCTCCGGCATAGGCCGTGACGGCGATGTCGTCCGCGCCGGCCGTGAACTGGGCGCAGCGCAGCGCGATGGCCCATTCACCGTTTCCGGACGCATCCACCCAGCCGACCGGCCCCGCATAGCGGCCCCGGTCGAAGGGCTCGAGCTCGCGGATCGCCGCGATCGCCGCAGGGGTCGGGGTGCCGGCCACGGCGGCGGTGGGATGCAGCGCACCGACGAGGTCGAGCGACGACTCTCCCTCGGCGAGCTCTCCCTCGACGTCGGTCGCGAGGTGGAACAGATTCGGCAGCTTCAGCAGGAAGGGCTGCTCGCTCGCCGCCAGCACGCGCGTGTGCGGACGCAGCGAGGCGAGCACGCTCTGCACGGCGTATTCGTGCTCGTCGAGATCCTTCGTGCTCGAGGCGAGGTGGGCAGAGGCGAGGGTGTCGGCGTCGGCATCCGCGCCGCGTCCGATCGTGCCGGCCAGCACGCGTGCGGTCACCGTGCGGTTCTGCACCGTGACCAGCGTCTCTGGGCTCGCGCCGATCAGGCCGTCGACCGCGAACGCCCAGGTGTCGGGGTAGCCGGTCGAGAGGGCTCGAACGAGCCGGCGCAGATCCGACCCCGCCGGGATGCTGCCGGTGAGGTCGCGGGCGAGCACGACCTTGCTGAGCTCACCCGCGGCGATGCGGGAGAGCGCGCCGCGCACCGAGTCCTGGTATCCCTGCGGACTCTGCGCGCCGGGGCCGACCGTGCCCGCCCAGTGCGGGCCGTAGGTCTGCGGCTCCGCCGCCGGCGTCGGTGCGGAATCGGACGAGCGGATGCGGGTCAGCCAGCTGCGTCCGCGGTGGCGCCCCACGGCGGCGGAGGGGACGACCAACACGCTGTCGGCGGCGGAGTCCTCGTCGAAGGTGAGCGCGCCGAACGCGATGAGGCCGGTGCCGGGAAGGCCGAGAGGATCGTCGATCTCGGCATCCCGCACGAGCTCCTGCCAGGCCGAGGCGATGATCGCCGAGCGTGCGGTACCGGAGCCCGAGGGCACCCGGATCGCGGTGACCACGCCGTCGCCCACTGCGACGATTCCGTCGCCGCGGCGCAGCCAGGCCAAGGGCTGGGCGGGGTCGGCGTACGCCAGAAGGTCTTCGACAGGGTCGATCTCGCGGGTCTCCACGACCAGCCTCGTGCTCACCCCTCCAGCCTAGTTCGTCGCCTGCATCGGGTCGTTGAGGGCGGAGATGACGCGTTTCGTCTCGTCGCTGCGCTCCTCGCTCAACGATCGGGGGCGGACGGACTGCTGGTCGTTGAGCGAGCGAAGCGAGACGAAACGCACTCGGACGGACTGCTGGTCGTTGAGCGAGCGAAGCGAGACGAAACGCAGTCGGACGGACTGCTGGTCGTTGAGCGAGCGAAGCGAGACGAAACGCACTCGGACCGAGGACGCTTACGCTGAAGGCATGAGCGACGCACGCCCCGCACCCGGGACCGAGATGATCACGCAGTGGAGCAAATGGGACGGCTCGACGCACTGGCGGCACGAGTGCGTCTACGTCGGCGCCGACGACTGGGGCGACTGGATCGGTCAGCCGACGGGCTGGCTCAGCGCACGCCCCGGACGGGAGTTCACCGCCGCGAGCCCGAACGTCACGCTCATCCCCGCGGAGCGCCAGGACTACGCGCTCACCGTGAACCGCGACCACCCCAAGGGCATGCGCATCTACATCGATCTGGGGTGGGACGTGCGGTGGTCCGACGACCCGCTGCTCGCCACCGGCATCGACATGGACCTCGACGTGGTCCGGGTGGTGGGCGAGCGGGGCACCTGGGTCGACGACCGCGACGAGTGGGCGGAGCACAGCGTCGAGTTCGGCTACCCGGCCGAGGTCATGACACACCTCGAAGCCCTGGCGCTCGAACTGGAGCAGCAGGTGCGAACGCAGCATCCGCCCTTCGACGACGCCACGGCCGACGTCTGGCTCGACCGCCTGGCCGCTCTCGGCCTCGGCCGGCCCGCGCAGCCGGGAATCACACACTGAGGTCGCGCCTAGACTGAACGCGTGACAGAGCCCAATCGCGCAGATCTCGGCAAGGACCCCGCCCGCGTCAGCGGCATGTTCGATCAGGTGGCGGCCGGCTACGACCGCACGAACACGGCCATGACCGTCGGCAACGACGCGCTCTGGCGTGCGGCGACCACGCGTGCGGTCGCTCCGAAGCCGGGGGAGCGCATCCTCGACCTCGGCGCGGGCACGGCCTCGTCGTCGGCATCCCTCGCCCGCAGCGGCGCAGAGGTCGTCGCAGCCGATTTCTCGCCGGGCATGCTCGCAGAGGGCAAGCGCCGGCACGGAGGCATGCGCAATCTGTCTTTCGTCGAAGCGGATGCCACGAACCTGCCCTTCGGCGACGCCGAGTTCGACGCCGTGACGATGTCCTACGCGCTGCGCAACGTGAACGATCCGAAGAAGGCGCTGCGCGAGCTGTTCCGCGTCACGAAGCCCGGCGGCCGGCTCGTGATCAACGAGTTCTCCACGCCTCCGGGCAAGCTGTTCCGCGGCGCCTACCGGTTCTACAACGCCCAGGTGCTGCCGCGCGTCGCCCGGGTCGCCGGCACGAACGGCGACGCATACGACTACCTGAACGAGTCGATCCGCGACTGGCCCGACCAGCATGCGCTGTCCGGATGGATCCGCGAGGCCGGCTGGACCGACGTCGCCTACCGCAATCTGTCCTTCGGCATCGTCGCCCTGCACCGGGCCCGCAAGCCCCGGTGATCGCACCCAGGTAGGCTGGAGCCGTGACTTCGAGCCCCATCGCCCCGGGTTCGCGACTGGCGAGCCGTCTCGGCTTCAGCGACCGCATCTTCATCGGCCCGGCCGCGCGCCGTGTCGCCCGCTCCATCGAAGACGGGCTCGAGCTCGTGGAGACGGGTCTCGCCGAGGATGTGCGCGTCGCCGACCCGCTCGCGGACGTCACCAGCCGCTACCTCTACGAGGCCGGAGGCAAGCGCATCCGGCCCGTGCTCACGCTGCTCGCCGCCCAGCTCGGCGAGGGCAACACGGATGCCGTGATCGACATCGCCAAGGCGCTGGAGATCACCCACCTCGGCTCGCTGTATCACGACGACGTGATGGACGGCGCCGACCGGCGTCGCGGCGTTCCCGCCGCGCAGACCGTGTGGGGCAACAACATCGCGATCCTCACGGGCGACATCCTGTTCTCCCGGGCGAGCCAGCTCATGGCACGCCACGGCGACCGCGCGATCCGCCTGCAGGCGGACACCTTCGAGCGCCTCGTCCTCGGGCAGATGCACGAGACGCTCGGCGCGCAGCCCGGTGACGACGCGATCGAGTTCTACATCCAGGTGCTCGCCGACAAGACCGGCTCGCTGATCGCCGCAGCCACGCAGGCCGGGGTCATCTTCTCGCACGCACCCAGCGAGTTCGAAGAGCCTATGCGGGTCTACGGCGAGAAGATCGGCGTCGCATTCCAGCTGCTCGACGACGTGATCGACCTCTCCGCCAAGCCCGAGGACACCGGCAAGGTTCCGGGCACCGATCTCCGCGCCGGCGTGCCGACCATGCCGTACCTGCTGCTGAAGGCCGAGACCGACGAGGCCTCGGCCGAACTGGCGGGCCGCATCGACGAAGGTGTGGCCCTCATCGCCGACGGCGCCGACCCGTCGATCCTCGACGGACCGCTCACCGAGCTGCGCGATCACGGCTCCACGCAGAAGACCCTCGAGCTCGCCCTCGCCTGGACCCGCGACGCCATCGACGCGCTCGCCCCGCTGCCCAAGGGCACGGTGCGAGAGGCGCTCACCCGCTTCGCCGAGTCCCTGGCCGAGCGCTCCCGCTGACCCCATGCCGCCGCGCGCACGCGCAGCGTGAGGAAAGGACCCTCATGACCAAGCTCAGACTCGCCATCGTCGGCGCGGGCCCCGCCGGCATCTACGCCGCCGACATCCTGCTCAAGGCCGAGCGCAAGTTCGACGTGTCGATCGACCTGTTCGAGCAGCTTCCCGCGCCCTACGGGCTGGTCCGCTACGGCGTCGCCCCCGACCACCCCCGCATCAAGGGCATCATCACCGCCCTGCGCGACGTGCTCGACCGCGGCGACATCCGTCTGTTCGGCAACGTGCGCTTCGGCGAGGACATCACCCTCGACGACCTCAAGAAGCACTACAACGCGGTCATCTTCGCCACGGGCGCGATCCGCGACACCGCTCTCGACATCCCCGGCATCGACGCGGTCGCCTCCTACGGCGCGGCGGACTATGTCAGCTGGTTCGACGGCCACCCCGACGTGCCGCGCGAGTGGCCGCTCGACGCCGAGTCCGTCGGCGTGCTGGGCAACGGCAACGTGGCGCTCGACGTCGCGCGCATGCTCGCGAAGCACGCCGAGGACCTGCTGGTCACCGAGGTGCCCGAGAACGTCTACGACGGGCTCAAGGCGAGCCGCATCACCGACGTGCACGTGTTCGGTCGGCGGGGACCCGCGCAGGTGAAGTTCACTCCGCTGGAGCTGCGTGAGCTCGGCGAGCTGCGCGACGTCGACATGGTCGTGTACGACGAGGACTTCGACTACGACGAGGCGTCGAAGGATGCCGTGGCCAGCAACAAGCAGGTCATGGTGATCGACCGGGTGCTGCAGTCGTGGCGCAAGCGCGACTCCGCCAACAACGCCGGCGGCACGGCATCCCGCCGTCTGCACCTGCACTTCTGGGCGCGTCCGGTCGAGGTCCGCACCGACGAGAGCGGCCGAGTCGCGGCCCTCGTCTACGAGCGCACCCAGCCCGACGGCCAGGGCGGCGCGATCGGCACCGGCGAGCTGCGCGAGGTCCCGATGCAGGCGCTCTACCGCGCGATCGGCTACTTCGGCTCGCCGCTGCCCGGGGTGCCGTTCGACAAGAAGCACGGCGTGATCCCCAACCGCGAGGGCCAGGTCCTCGCGAAGGACTCGAACCAGCGCGTGCCCGGCATCTACGCCACGGGCTGGATCAAGCGCGGACCGGTGGGTCTGATCGGCCACACGAAGTCCGACGCGATGGAGACCGTGCGTCACATCATCAACGATCAGGGCTCCTGGTGGCAGCCCGAGGACCCCTCCGAGGAAGCGATCACGGCCCTCCTGGAGGAGCGCGGCGTGAAGTGGACCGACCTCGAGGGCTGGCACCGCCTCGACGAGCACGAGATCGCGCTGGGCGCCCCGCAGGAGCGCGCCCGCGTGAAGGTCGTCCCGCGCGACGAGATGGTGCGGGTCTCCCGCGGCGAGTGAGCTTCGGGTTCCCGAGCCTGCCGAAGCACGGCTAGCCTGGCCCCATGTCTGAGTGGATCGCCGACGTCCTCGGTGACGAGTTCGAGCAGCTCACGCTCGAACTCGCGCCCGACGACCAGGGGCCGGTCGTCGCCACCCTGGTCAGGGCGCTGCCCGCCGAACCGCGATGGTGGGATCGGCCGTTCGGCCGACTCCGGAACCCGTGGTCGAAGGCGCGACCCCTCGAGGACGTCGACGTGCTGTACGTGCACGGCTGGTCGGACTACTTCTTCCAGAAGCGCCTCGCCCGCTTCTGGACCGCGCGCGGCGCGCGCTTCTTCGCCCTCGACCTGCGCAAGTACGGTCGCAGCCTGCGCGAGGGCCAGACCCCCGGGTACATCACCGACCTCACGACCTACGACGAAGACATCGAGGCCGCGCTCGCGGCGATGGGGCGGGGCTCCGAGGGGACGGCATCCGCTCGTCGTCTGGTGCTGCTCGGGCATTCGACCGGCGGTCTCACGCTGAGTCTGTGGGCCTCACGTCACGAGGGAGCCGCGGATGCCGTCATCCTGAACAGCCCGTGGCTGGAGTTCCAGGTGGCGTCCGTCCGTCCGCTGATCACTCCGGTGGCAGGGCTGCAGGCGCGGTTGCGTCCCCTCGAAGCCGCGCCCCAGGTCGATCTCGGCTTCTATACGCGCGCGCAGGAGGAGGTGGCCGACCCCGCCGATCCGGTGAAGGTGAACTTCGCGTGGCGGCCGGTGCAGACCATGGCCGTGCACGCCGGCTGGTTCCACGCGATCCTCGCGGGGCACGCGAAGGTCGCAGCCGGACTCTCGATCGCCGCGCCCGTGTGCGTGCTGCTCTCGGCCCGCTCCGCGACACCCACCCGGTGGTCGGCCGAACTCACATCCGCCGACACCGTGCTCGTCGTCGACGACATCGCCAAGGCGGCGCTGAAGCTCGGTCCGAGCGTCACCGTCGAGCGCATCGACGGAGCCCTGCATGACGTGTTCCTCTCGCGGCACGAGGCTCGTGAAGAGGCGTACGCGCGGCTGGACCGCTGGGTGCGCGGCTGGTCGGCGTCGACTCAGACGTAGTGCATCGCCCTGGCGAGCCTCTCGGCGCGGTCGCCGTCGCCGTCGAGAACGGCGTCGTGGAAGTCGCGATAGACCTGCTGCATCCGCTCCTTGTCGCCCTCGGGGATCGCCCAGTCCCGCAGATTGCGGAAGAGCGTGATGCCGGCATCCTGGATCAGCAGCCGCTGCTGCGCGTTGCCGCACCGATCGCTGAGGTAGGAGAACACGGCCCAGCGGGTGCGCGAGATGTCGCTGCCGACCTGCGCCGTGTACATCTCCTCCACGAGGTCGGCGAGGTGCGCGCGCTCGGCGTCGTCGATGCGGGCGAGCGCCATGCGCGTCGTGACCCCCGCCTGGTAGCCCGCGAACTCGAGCGTCTGCGTGACCACCTCCGGAGTGACCGACGTGACCTCGGTGTACCGGCTCGGGTACATCGTCACCATGCCCAGCCGTTCCAGCCGTTGCAGCGCCTCTCGGACCGGCGTCCTCGACACGTGCAGCTCCTCCGCGACCTCGACATCGCGGATGCGCTGCCCCGGCGCGAGCGTGCCGTCGATGATGCGCGACGCGATGTGCGCGAACACCTCTTCGGCGAGCAGCTGCTTCGTCTCGCCGCGTCCGGACCCCAGTCCTCGTCTATTCATGGATCGCCCCCCAGTTGCATGTCCATATCCGGGCTCCCCATGAATCACCCGGATGGCAACTACATCACGAAGTGCGCTGTATTGCCAACACGAGCCGTTCGATTCACGGCGCGGAATATCCCAGATCGTTCGTAATAAATGTTTCCGTGGTCGGCGGGCGTAGGGGGCGCCCACCGACCACGGTCGATGCATTGCACGGAGCTGTCAGCCGGCCCGGTCCCCACAGGGCGTGAACCACGATCAGAGATCGCAGCGCTGAGCCGACAGCGCATCATGCACGAATTACATCGTTCGTCGCTCCGGATGCGACGTACCCAGTCTTTCCGAACTGAGCCCGTATATCAGTATGGGATTGCGCTGCGCGAAACGGACCGGCCGGATGCTGCGGGCTGTCCCCGCGGCATCCGGCCGGTGTCTGTGTCGAACGAGTCCGCGACTCAGCGGTAGTTGATGAACTGCAGGTCGATGTCGAGGTCGCTGCCCTTGAGCAGCGCGATGACGGACTGCAGGTCGTCGCGGCTCTTGGACTGCACGCGCAGCTCGTCGCCCTGGATCTGGCTCTTCACGCCCTTGGGGCCCTCGTCGCGGATGATCTTGTTGATCTTCTTCGCGTTCTCGGAGGAGATGCCGTCCTTGAGGCTCGAGACGATGCGGAACTCCTTGCCGCTGGCGAAGGGCTCACCCGACTCGAGGCTCTTCAGCGAGATGCCGCGCTTGATGAGCTTGGTCTGGAACACGTCGAGCACCGCCTTCGCGCGCTCCTCGGTGTTCGCGACGATCAGCACCTGCTCGCCGCTCCACGCGATCGATGCGCCGGTGCCCTTGAAGTCGTAGCGCTGCTCGATCTCCTTGTGGGCCTGGTTCAGCGCGTTCTGCGCCTCCTGGTGATCCACTTTCGAGACGATGTCAAAGGAACTGTCAGCCATGCGGAAAAGTCTAGCGACCCGCCCATTTCCTCGCAGTCATGGAAGCGCTTTCACCTTCTTGCAGGGATGCTGGCACGGTCACAGTCTGATATCGACGCAGATTTTCATTGCGCATCACGCCGATGTCGGTGCATACTGTAAGCGCTTGCAGTCCTGCAAGCCACCAGCACTGAGAGAGGCTCACACCAATGAAGGTGAACAAGAGGGGCATCGCCGCCTTCGGCGCGATCGCCATGGTTTCGACTCTGACGCTCGCCGGCTGCGCGACCGGGGGCAGCGGCGACGACTCGAAGGGCGACGACGCCGCCAGCGCCCTGACCGTCTGGGTCGACTCCGAGCGCGTCGACGCGCTGCAGGGCGCCGCCGACTCCTACGAGGAGAAGACCGGTGTGAAGGTCGACCTCGTCGGCAAGTCCGTCGATGACATGAAGGACGACTTCATCCAGCAGGTTCCGACCGGCAAGGGCCCCGACATCGTCATGGGCGCGCACGACTGGCTGGGCGAGCTGTCGACCAACGGCGTCGTTGCTCCGCTCGAGCTCGGCGACTCGGCATCCGACTACCTCCCCGTGGCCCTCCAGGCCGCGACCTACGAGGGCACCGTCTACATGCTCCCGTACGCCGTCGAGAACATCGCGGTGCTGCGCAACGCCGATCTCGTGCCGGCCGCCCCGACGAGCTTCGACGACATGATCTCCAAGGGCAAGTTCGTGGTCGAGCAGGGCGCAGAGGGCAACCCGTACCACCTGTACCCGTTCCAGACCGCGTTCGGCGCCCCCGTCTTCGGCACCGACGACTCCGGCAGCTACGACTCGACCGACCTGCAGCTCGGCAGCGAGGGCGGCTTCGCCTTCGCCGACTGGCTCGCGGCCCAGGGCAAGAACGGCACGGGCAACCTGAACACCGACGTCGACGGCGAGATCGCCAAGCAGCAGTTCCTCGACGGCACCGCGGCCTTCTGGCTGACCGGTCCGTGGAACGTGGGCGCGGCGACCGACGCGGGCATCAACGTCGCGATCGACCCCGTCCCCAGCCCCACCGGTGAGACCGCGTCGCCGTTCGCCGGCGTCAAGGGCTTCTTCGTCAGCGCCGAGTCCAAGAACAAGGTCGCCGCGAACGACTTCCTGGTGAACTACATCGGCACGAAGGACGTCCAGCTCGAGCTGTTCAAGGCCGGCAACGTCCTGCCCGCGCTCACGGCTGCGGCCGACGAGGCGGCATCCGACCCGATCATCGCCGGCTTCCAGGCCGTCGGCGCCGACGCCGTTCCGATGCCGGCCATCCCGGCCATGGGCTCGGTGTGGCAGTTCTGGGGCGTGGCCGAGGCCGCGATCATCAACGGCGCGGACCCGAAGACGACGTGGCAGAAGCTCGTCGACGACGTGACCGCAGCCATCAAGTAACACACCACCAGCACCACCTGCCGGGGCGGACGCAGCCGTCCGCCCCGGCAGCTCCACGACGGGGACGAGATGACAGACACCGCCGAGCCCACGGCTCCTCCGACCAAGCGCCAGCGTCAGGCCGCGAAGATCGCCGAAGCGGCATCCGCGCCGATCGGCTGGACTCTGCTGAAGATCCTGCTGCTCGCCGTCGTCGACGCGATCGCGCTGTACGCCGCGTACGTGCTCTTCACGCACCAGGAGTGGCTGATCCTCAGCGTCGTCGTCGTGGTCGCCGTCCTCGTCAACTGGATCTACTTCTCCCGCAAGATGATCCCGGCGAAGTACCTCACGCCCGGAATCATCTTCCTCGTGATCTTCCAGGTGTTCACCCTGCTCTACACGGGGTACATCGGCTTCACCAACTACGGCACCGGGCACAACGGCACCAAGGACCAGGCGATCTCCTCACTGCTCGCCTCCGCGCAGGAGCGCGTCGAGGACTCGCCGACCTACCCGGTGACTGTCGTCGAGCAGTTCGGCACCTACGGTCTGCTCGTCACCGACCCGGACTCCGGTGACGCGCTGCTCGGCACCGCCGAGCAGCCGCTGCAGGAGGTCGACGCCGACTTCGAGGGCGGCCAGGCGGTCGCCACCGACGGATGGACCACGCTTCCGCTCGCCAAGGTGTTCACACTGTCCGCCGAGCTCGAGAAGCTCTCGGTTCCGTTCAGCGACGACCCCAACGACGGCAGCCTCCGCGCCCCCGACGGCCAGAAGGGGTACCTGTACATCTCGACGCTCGAGTACGACGCGGATGCCGACACCATCACCGACTCCGACACGGGCACCGTGTATTCGGATCTCGGCACCGGAGCCTTCACCGCCGACGACGGCGAGCAGCTGCTGCCCGGCTGGCAGACGACGGTCGGCTTCGACAACTTCGTGCGCGCCGTGAGCGACGAGTCCATCCGCGGCCCGCTGATCTCCGTGACGATCTGGACGTTCGTGTTCGCCCTCGTCTCGGTGGCCTCGACGTTCTTCCTGGGCCTTCTGCTCGCCCTGGTGTTCAACAACACCAAGATGCGGTTCCGCAACGGCTACCGGATCATCCTGATCCTGCCGTACGCGTTCCCCGCCTTCCTCTCCGCCCTCGTCTGGGCCGGCATGATGAACGAGAGCTTCGGGTTCATCAACCAGGTGATCTTCGGCGGCGCCGAGATCCCGTGGCTCACGGATCCGACGCTCGCGAAGGTCTCGGTGCTGATCGTGAACCTGTGGCTCGGCTTCCCCTACATGTTCCTCGTGTGCATGGGCGCTCTGCAGGGCATCCCCTCCGAGGTGAACGAGGCCGCCGTCATGGACGGCGCGAACCCGTGGCAGATCTTCCGCCGCATCAAGCTGCCGTTGCTGCTCGTGACGGTCGCGCCGCTGCTGATCTCGTCGTTCGCGTTCAACTTCAACAACTTCAACCTGATCTACATGCTCACCAACGGCGGACCCCGCTTCGACGACGTGAGCATCCCGGTCGGGCACACCGACATCCTCATCTCGATGGTCTACAAGGTGGCCTTCACCGGCCAGAACCGCGACTACGGTCTGGCCTCCGCCTTCACCATCCTGATCTTCATCGTGGTGGCGACGATCTCGATCATCAGCTTCCGCAAGACCAAGGCACTCGAGGAGCTGAACTGATGAGCACCGCCCGCACCATCACGAACGAGCAGCTTCTCGCGCCGCGCCGGCGCAGCGTCGGCAAGTGGTTCGCCGACACCGGCTGGCGCCACGTCATCGCCATCGTCGTCAGCGCGTTCGCGCTGTTCCCCCTGCTGTACGTGCTGTCGGCTTCGCTGAACCCGAAGGGCACGCTGACCGGATCGAACCAGCTGTTCTCGGCGATCGGCATCGACAGCTACGTGCGCATCCTCAGCGACCCGCAGAACCCCTACGGCCTGTGGTTCCTGAACACGCTCCTGATCGCGGTGATCACGGGTGCGTCGACCGTGTTCATCGGCGCACTGGCCGCCTACGCGTTCTCGCGCATGCGGTTCACGGGCCGTCGTGTCGGACTCGTGACGATCGTCGTCGTGCAGATGTTCCCGCAGCTGCTCGCGGTCGTGGCGATCTTCCTGCTCATGACCACGCTGGGCGACTGGTTCCCGGCCATCGGCCTGAACACGCACACCGGCCTCATCCTCGTGTACCTCGGCGGAGCGCTGGGTGTGAACACCTACCTGATGTACGGCTTCTTCAACACGCTGCCGATCGAGCTCGACGAGGCGGCGCGCATCGACGGCGCCGGTCACGCCCGCATCTTCTTCACGATGATCCTGCCGCTGGTCGCCCCGATCCTCGCGGTCGTGGCGCTGCTGTCGTTCATCGGAACCGTGAACGAGTACGTGATCGCGAGCATCATGCTCGTCGACGTCGACAAGCAGACGCTGGTCGTCGGACTCACGAAGCTCGTCGCGAACCCCCGCTACGCCGACTGGTCGGCGTTCTCGGCCGGCGCGGTGATGGCGGCCATCCCGGTGATGGTGCTGTTCCTGTTCCTGCAGAAGTACATCGTCGGCGGCCTCACCGCCGGCGCGACCAAGGGCTGATCGACCGGGCTACGGTCAGTCGTCGCCCGCGGGCTTCGACTGGCCGCCGCTGACGGTGTCGAGCACCTCGTCCTGCACGCGCTCGAGGGCGAGCCGCCGCGCGCCGTCGAGCACCGGGTCGCCGTCGAGGCCCGACAGCAGCACGGGAGGCCGGGCGACGACGGTCGCATGCAGGTGATGCTGCACGAGGCTTCGCAGGCGCTCACCGCCGGCAAGGGCGATGTCGCCGGCGAGCACGATGAGGTCGGGGTCGACGATCGCGACCACTGCCGAGAGGCCGATGGCCAGGCGCGAGGCGATCTCGTCGAGAGCGGATGCGGCGCGGTCGCCGCCCGCGGCGACGGCATCCGTCATGGCCTGCACGGCGGAGTCGGCCGTGAACCCGTTCTCGGCGAGCACGCGCCCCAGAGCAGGTGCCCCCGCGAGGGCCTGCATGCCGCTCGCGCCGAACTCGTTCGTCTCCTGCGGCACCGGGGCGCCGGGCACTGGCAGCTCGGCGATCTCGCCGGCGCCGCCGGTGAGCCCGCGGTGCACGCGACCTCCGAACATCAGGCCCATGCCGATGCCGTCCGACACCCACAGCTCGGCGAAGCTGTCTTCGCGAGTGGCGACGCCGTGCGCACGCTCGGCGATCGCGACCAGGTTCACGTCGTTCTCGATGTCGACGGGAGCGCCGATGCCCTCCTGCAGAGCCGCGGTGAGTCCGGGGCGCTGCCAGCCGGGCAGGTGCGCGGCGAAGCGCAGACGGTCGGAGGTGGGATCGATCGCGCCCTGGATGCCGATCACGACCCGGCGGATGGCGGATGCCGAGATGCCGGCGTCGGTGCAGGCGCCGGTGAGTGCTCGCTGCACCTGCGCGGTCGGATCCACCTCCGCGCCGTCCTCCGTGTCGACGGAGAAGCTGCCGACTGCGGATCCGGTGAAGTCGATGACCACCGCCGCCGTGCGCTCGGGCGTGACGTCCATGGCCGCGGCATAGGCTGCCGTCTCGTTCGCGCTGAACAGCTCGGCGGCGCGCCCGACGGCGCCGTCGCGGTTGCCGTCGCTCTTGACCAGGCCGTTCTCGCGGAGCTGGGTCAGCAGGTGCGAGGCGGTGGGCTTCGAGACCGCGAGCAGGGCTGCGATCTCGGGGCGGCTCAACGGGCCGCGGTCGAGCAGCAGGCGCAGCGCCGCGCGGGCGTTGATGGCTCGGACGACGCTGGTTCCGGTCGGGGGAGTGGGCACGATGTCCTCGTTGTGTCGTGGTCGGGTACTCCGCATGCTACAGACCCGCGGCGCACATGAACGGCAGGAGAACCGCGCCATCCCACCATTGCGTCACGGACATTCCTCCGGTATAACTCTTCGTAAAGAATGTTTCCTAAACATTCTTTACCCCCCAATCCCCACCGGAGGAATCATGCGTCAACGTCGACCATTGCTGGCTCTGCTGGCTGCCGCAGTCGTGATACCGCTCAGCGGCCTCATCGCGACGTCCGCGCAGGCCGCGACCCCCGTCAGCCTGCGCGACCCCGTCAAGCGCGAGATCGCGCAGGAGATCATCACCTCGGCTGAGAACTCCGTTCTCGACTGGTACAACCGCTACGACTACATCGAGGACATCGGCGACGGCCGCGGGTACACCGGCGGCATCATCGGCTTCACCTCGGGCACGAGCGACATGCTCGAGCTCGTCGAGCGGTACACGCAGAAGTACCCGAGCAACGGTCTGGCCAAGTACTTGCCGGCGCTGCGGAGCGTCGACGGCACCGACTCGCACACCGGTCTCGGCTCCGCGTACGAGACGGCATGGAAGGCGGAGGGCGCCAAGTCCGCGTTCCAGCGGGCGCAGCGCGATCTGACCCGCGAGTGGTACTTCGACCCCTCGGTCGATCTCGGTCTCAGCGACAAGATCGGCGCACTGGGCCAGTTCATCTACTACGACGCCGCGGTCGTGCACGGATTCGACGGCATGCAGGACATCCGCACCGAGGCCAGGAAGAAGGCCAAGACGCCGGCCGAGGGTGGCAACGAGACGACGTATCTCAGCGCGTTCCTCGACGCCCGCGTCATCGAGATGCAGAAGGAGGCGGCCCACGAGGACGTCACGCGCATCGAGACGGCTCAGCGCGTGTGGCTGCGCGCGGGCAACCTCAACCTCGATACTCCGCTGAACTGGTCGGTCTACGGCGAGGCCTTCAGCATCCCGTCGAACCCGACACCGCGCTGGCCGCTCGATGAGATCGGCGGCCCGAACCCGACGTCGTCTCCGACGCCGACGTCGTCTCCGACGCAGAACCCGGGCACGGCGACGTTGATCTCGAAGAACAAGCCGGTCACGGCGTCGACGGTCGAGGGCGCCGGCTTCGAAGCCGCGAAGGCTGTCGACGGCAACGCGACCACCCGCTGGGCGAGCGTCGAGGGTGTGGACCCGCAGTGGGTGCGCATCGACCTCGGCGCCGGATCCACCGTGAACAAGGTCGTCCTGAAATGGGAGGCGGCCTACGCGAGCAAGTACCGCATCGAGACCTCGAACGACGGCACCACCTGGACCACCCTCGTCACCGAGGCCGCGGGCAACGGCGGCACCGACGAGTTCACGAACCTGAACGGCACCGGACGCTACCTGCGCATCTACGGCACCGCCCGTGGCACCGCCTACGGCTACTCGCTGTTCGAGGCCGAGGTGTACGGCACGGCGGGCACGGGCGGCGGCTCCACGCCGACTCCGACTCCGACGCCCACGCAGACCTCCACCCCGACTCCGACGCCGACCACGACGCCGGGAACGGCGACGCTCATCTCGAAGAGCAGGCCCACCATCACCTCGACGGTCGAGGGCACCGGATTCGACGGCGCGAAGGCGGTAGACGGCAACGCGACGAGCAGGTGGTCGAGCGTCGAAGGCGTCGACCCGCAGTGGATCCGCATCGACCTCGGCACCGGCGCCGCGGTCTCGAAGGTCGTCCTCAAGTGGGAAGCGGCCTACGCGAGCAAGTACCGCGTCGAGATGTCGGCCGACGGCACCACCTGGAGCACGCTCGCCACGGAGGCCGCGGGCAACGGCGGCACCGACGAGTTCACGAACCTGAACGGCACCGGACGCTACCTGCGCATCTACGGCACCGCCCGCGGCACCGCCTACGGATACTCGCTGTTCGAGGTCGAGGCATACGGCACCGCCGGCACCGACGGCGGCACTCCCGGCGGCACGACGTTCCGCGTCGTGGGCGCAGGTGACATCGCCGGCACGGGATGCTCGGCGCCCAGCTCGACCTGCCAGCACTTCGCCACCGCGACGCTCGCGCAGTCGCTCAACCCCGCGTTCTACATCACGATGGGCGACATGGCCTATGACGACGGGCACATCGAGGACTTCATGAACAACTACGACAAGTCGTGGGGCAAGTTCAAGAACAACACCTGGCCGGTTCCCGGAAACCACGAGTCGTACGACACCGACTACAACGAGGAGACCGAGAAGGGCGACGAGAAGGCGTACCGCGACTACTTCGGATCCCGCGCCACCCCGCAGGGCACGATGTGGTACAGCTACGACTACGGCAACTGGCACTTCATCGCGCTGAACTCCAACCGTTTCGACGAGCAGGCGCAGATCGACTGGATCAAGGCCGATCTCGCCGCCAGCACCAAGCAGTGCACCGTGGCGTACTACCACCACCCGGCCTTCACGTCGGGCAGTCACGGCAACGAGGGCGTCTCCGACGAGGTGTGGGGCCTGATGGCGAACGCCGGCGTCGAACTGGTCATCAACGGCCACGATCACGACTACGAGCGCTTCGCGCCGCAGTCGGCGACGGGTGCGGCGTCGGCGAACGGCACGGTCGAGATCGTCGCCGGCATGGGCGGCGTGAACCTGACCGGCTACGAGAACATCAAGCCGAACAGTGCCAAGCGCGTGGGCGACAAGTACGGAGTGCTGCAGCTCGACTTCACCGACAGCTCGGTGACGACGAAGCTCATCGCCGTCGGCGGCGCAGTGGCCGACACCAGCACGATCACCTGCCACTGACGCCATGTATCTGGCCGGCAGCAAAGCGCGGCAGGACGAAAGCGGCGCGGCGGTCCACCCTCAGGTGGGCCGCCGCGCGGCCGGAGTCGGCAGCACCGCGATCGCACTCGGAGTCGTGAGCCTGCTCACGGATCTCTCCTCGGAGATGGTCACGGCGGTCCTTCCGCTGTACCTCGTCATCGGGCTGGGCATGACCCCGCTCGCCTTCGGCTTCCTCGACGGCCTGTACAACGGCGTCACGGCGTTCGTCCGGTTGCTCGGCGGGCACGTCGCCGATCGCTGGTCGCAGCACAAGCTCGTGGCAGGCATCGGCTACGGTCTGTCGGCGATCTGCAAGCCGTTCCTCCTGCTCTCGGGCACGTCGACCGTGGCGCTGTCCGCGACTCTCGCCGTCGACCGGATCGGCAAGGGCATCCGCACCGCGCCGCGTGACGCCCTGATCTCGCTCTCGGTCGATGACGCGCACCAGGGGCGGGCTTTCGGCGTGCACCGCGCGATGGACACCGCCGGCGCCCTGCTGGGTCCGCTGGCGGCCTTCGGCCTGCTGTGGATGCTGGCGGATGCCTTCGACGCCGTGTTCATCGTGAGCTTCTGCGTCGCGAGCCTGGGCGTGCTCGTGCTGATCGCCTTCGTGCCCGGGCGGCGCTCGATGCCGGTCGGGGCGCCGCGACCCACGCTGCGCGAGACCGTGCGGATCCTGGGCGAGCCGGTGTTCCGCCGGCTCCTGATCGCGGCCACGATCCTCGGCCTCGCGACGGTCGGAGACGGCTTCCTCTACCTCGGTCTGCAGGAGCGGATGCAGTTGGATGCCGCGTTCTTCCCCCTGCTGCCGCTGGGCAGCGCGCTGGTCTACCTCGTGCTCGCGGTGCCGATGGGGCGCCTGGCCGATCGGATCGGCCGGAGGCTGCCGTTCCTGCTGGGCAACCTCGCCCTGGTCGGAGCGTATTCGACACTGCTGCTGCCGATCGAAGGGCCGCTGCTGCTCGTGCTGCTACTCGCGCTACTCGGCGTGTTCTACGCGGCAACCGACGGTGTGCTGATGGCCCTCGCGGGTCCTCGCATCCCGCGCGAGCGCCGAGCGGGCGGCATGGCTCTGCTGCAGACCGGTCAGGCGACCGGACGGCTGTTCGCGGCGATCATGTTCGGCGCAGCGTGGACGTTCTGGGGCATGACGGCCGCGTTCGCTGCGGCGGCCGTCGCCCTGCTGGCCGTGCTGATCGCAGCCGCCCTGCTGATCCGCCCCGAGCAGCGGGCGGGCGAAGAGGGCGCCGCCGAGCAGCCCGCGGCCGAGCAGTCTGCAACCGGGGAGGGCTTGTGACATCGATGAGAAGGCGCGTCGCACTGGTGAGCGCGGCGGCGCTCGTTCTCGCGGCGGTCGGCATCGGCTACTCGGTCTACGCCGCAGCCCGCACCGAAGCAGGGCAGCAGGCGGTCGGCGAGGTCGTCCCGGCGACCGACGACGGACTGTATCTCCGGGAATCCGACGGCTCGGTCGTGCTTCAGCGAGGAGAGGATGCCGCCACCCGCGCGGGCACCGGACTCGACTGTGTGCGTTTCTACGCGGCCGGCGACACCGCCGTGTGCGTGAGCGTGGAGGGCAGTCTCAAGCCGACGACGAAGGTCGAGGTGCTCGATGCCGATCTCACGCCGACCGAGGCGTTCACCTACAGCGGGGTGCCTACGCGCGCGCGGGTCTCGCCGTCGGGGCGCATGGTGGCGTGGACGGTCTTCGTCACGGGAGACAACTACGCCGGGACGAACTTCTCCACGCGGACGGGCATGTTCGATCGCGAGACCGGCCGCATCGTCGATTCGCTCGAGGGCATCCCGCTCTACATCGACGGCGAGCGCGTGCACCGCGTCGACGTGAACTACTGGGGCGTGACTTTCGCCGACGACGACAACACGTTCTACGCGACGGTCTCCACCGCCGGGAAGACGTATCTCGTCAAGGGCGATGTCGCCGCCTGGTCGGCGACCGCTCTGCGCGAGAACCTCGAGTGCCCGTCGCTGTCGCCCGACGGCACGAGGCTCGTCTTCAAGAAACGCGTGAACGACAGCGTCGACGACCCCTGGCGGCTGTACGTTCTCGACCTCGCGACCATGCAGGAGACGCCGCTGGGCGAAGACCGCAACGTCGACGATCAGGCGGCATGGATCGACGACGGCACCGTGGCCTACGGCGTCGACGGCGACGTGTGGTCGGTCCCGGCTGATGGCACCGGAGAACCCGTGCTCATCGCCGAGGACGCCTCGTCGCCGGCGATGGTGCGCGGCTGATACATCGTCCGGCGTTGCGCGTCGGCGTCGTGCGTGAGCGGACGTACCGTGAAGGCATGGCACGGGTGGGGGGACGCAATCTGGCGATCAGCTGGATCGCCGGTCTGATGTGCACCGGGGTCGTCGCCGGGCTGGTGTGGTTCGCGCTGCCCATCGTACCCACGATGGCGCAGTTCGTCGGTGAGGGGATGCGCAGCATCCTGCCCTGACCGGCTCAGCGACACGTCGGCACGCCTCCGACGGGGCGCGAACGCGCGGCGGTACCCTCGCACTGATCACATCCGATGAGAGGCGCACCCCATGAGTGACCCCGAGGTTCCGAAGCACGAGCAGCCGGCCGACGTGAACGCCGTCGTCGACAGCGCGAATGCCGGTCTCGACGCGGCCGCAGCGGCGAGCGCGGCGGTGCCGGGCCAGAGCCCCGAGACCGTGGACGAGACGGCAGCGGACGACGTCCGCGAGACGGCGGATGACGCGGACGCGACGGAGGCGGACAGCACCGACACCACGACGTCGGCGCAGGCCGACGCCGATCTCGCCGCCTTCGAAGCGGCCGAGCGCGACCACCCCGGCACGTTCTCGACCCCGGCGCTGAACGCGATCGCGGCAGACGACGACAAGACCACCGAGACCCCGGTCTCGCACAGCGAATCCGCGATGGCGGACGCCGCCTATTCGACGGCCGACGACACCGAGACGCGTATCGTCCCGTCCGAGCCCGTCGTCGCCGAGGCCCCGATCGTCGTGCCGCTGCATCAGCAGCCGATCTTCGTGCAGGCTCCCGAGCCGCCGCGCGAGCGCGGAAACCGCGGCACGGCCGGCGCGATCGGCCTGCTCGCCGCGCTCTCGTTCGCGATCCTCTACCTCGGCACGATCCTCGGACTCGGAGCGCTGGCGGGCGACGTGACCGCCGAGAACCTCGGCGAAGCCGCTCTCGCCCCCCTGACGACCTTCGGGTTCTGGGTGCCGGTCGTCGTCTTCTACCTCGGCTTCTGGCTCCTGGGCGCGTTCATCAACCGCGGCAAGTGGGGCCGCTGGGTGATCTTCGGCATCATCGTCGGAGTCATCGCCTACGGCGGTCACATCCTCGGCCAGCTCATCGAGGCGCCGTTCTGGCGGCTCACCCCCTCCGAGGGCGCCGAGTTCGTGAACGGGCAGCTGCTCGCGCCGCTCGCGATCGCCGCGTTCGTGTTCGGCCGCGAGCTCACCATCTGGTTCGGCGCCTGGGTCGCCCGCAGCGGCGCTCGTAAGACCGAGCTGAACGCCGAGGCGCAGCGCGAGTACGAGCGCACGCTCGAGGCGGGCCCGACGCTCGCACGCTGAGGCTCGACATGTCATCGCCAGACCCCCGCAGAGCACCGTCTGCGGGGGTCTCGGCGTTGCTGGCGCTGGTTCTCGCCACGATCGGGTTCTTCGCCCTCGCGGTGTTCGGGCTGGGCGCGTTGAGCTTCGCGACGGATGCCGACATCATCGCCGTGCCGAACCTCGGCCAGGGACCGGGTGTCACCGGGATGGCGGCAGCAGTCGCGACCTTCGCCCTCTCGCTCTGGATCGCACTGCGCCCGCCGCGGCCGTCGTTCCTCTCGGTCCTCACGGTCGCGATCCTCACGGCGCTGATCCACCTGGCCGCCGTCTGGTTCGCGGTGCTGCTCGGCACGAGCGATCTGATCGTCTCCACTGTCGTCGCCGGCGATCTCGTTCGAGGAGGGGCGAGCGCTGTGCTCCTGCTGGCCGCAGCCGTCTCGTCCTGGAGCGGGATCGCTCTGCGGCGCACCAGGGCGCAGCATCCGCACTGGCCCTGGGAGGAACACGGCGACGAGTGACGCCGCGAATCGCGCACGACACGCCCGGCGCGCCGTACGCTTGAGGGGTGGAGCGCTCACTGGAGACGCAGGTCGACCAGGCCGTCGAGGCCTGGCTGCGCTGGGTGCCGCGCTGGGAGCCGGCCACCCACCGCGGTCGCGTCGCGCCGTGCCGCCGCTGCCTGGGTTCCCCCGTGCTCTCGGCTGCCGGCATCGCGTCGAACACGCCGCACGGAGTGCAGCACGGCCTCTCCACCCGCATCAAGGCGATCGTCGACAGCGCGGTCGCCGAGTACACGGCGCGGAATCTGCCGATGCTGCAGCGCGAACTCGATCAGCAGGCCGCCCGCAACAGGGCGCGCAGCTACCGCCCGGCCGAGAACCTCGATCCCGAGTTCGACGGCCTGCCGCTCGACCCCGACCCGGTTCCGGGTGCGCCGTTCCTGTTCACGATCGCGGGAATGGCCGATGACGCCGCCGAGGAGCTGCCACCGCTGCCGCCGCTGAGCGACGAGGCCAAGGCCGCGCTCCGGCAGGAGGTGGCTCTCGCCGACGAGTACGCCAACATGGTCGGCCGGGAGATCTGCGGGCTGATGCTGCGGCACCGCCTGCACATCCAGGCGGCGATCTCGCAGCACGTCGAGCCGCAGATCGAGGCGATGCTGGCCGAGCTCACCGAGTCGCTCGACTCGCCGTTCGGCCCCGACGCGCTCTGACGGTTTCAGCCGCTGACAGCGGCTGACAGCGGCGCGACAGTGCCGTGCAAGCGCGCGAGCGGATGCTGTCCCCATGACAAACCACAACGCAGACTGGGCCGTCGAGGCCGATGGACTCGTGAAGGTGTTCGGACAGAACCGCGCGGTCGACGGCGTCGACCTCCGCGTGAAGACCGGCACCGTCTACGGAGTCCTGGGCCCGAACGGCGCCGGCAAGACGACGACCATCAACATGCTCGCGACCCTCATGCGCCCCGACGGCGGCTCGGGCCGCATCTTCGGCTACGACGTGGTGCGCGACCCGCAGATCGTCCGCCAGCTCATCGGCGTCACGGGGCAGTTCGCCTCGGTCGACGAGACGCTCTCCGCGACCGAGAACCTCATGATCTTCGCCCGCCTGCTGGGCCTCAGCCGCAGCGAGGCCAAGAGCAAGCAGGAGGAGCTGCTCGAGCGCTTCGGCCTCGCCGAGGCGGCGCGCCGCCCCCTCAAGGATTTCTCGGGCGGCATGCGCCGTCGACTCGACCTCGCGGCATCCCTCATCGCGCAGCCGCCCCTCATCTTCCTCGACGAGCCGACCACGGGCCTCGACCCGCGCACGCGCGGCCAGATGTGGGACACGATCCGCGAGCTCGTCGCGACCGGCTCGACCGTGCTCCTCACGACGCAGTACCTCGACGAGGCCGACCAGCTCGCCGACCGCATCGCCGTGATCGACCACGGCAAGGTGGTCGCCGAGGGCACGAGCGACGAGCTCAAGGCGTCGGTGGGAGCATCGAGCCTGCAGCTGCGCCTGGAGGACGCGGCCGACACGGCCGACGCGCTCACCGCGATCGAGCGGATGCTGGGCGTGCGCGGCACTCTCTCGCCCGAGGCCGCGCGCATCACGGCTCCCATGGCCGACCCGAACCGCATCGCCGATCTGCTGATCACGCTGCGTGAGAGCGGCATCCGGGTCACCGAGCTGAGCGTCCAGAAGCCCACGCTCGACGAGGTGTTCCTCACCATCACCGGAAAGCCGGCCACAGCCGGCGAAGACCAGGACGCAGACGCACAGAAGGAAGAGGTGCACGCATGACCGCCATCGCCACGGCGCCCGCAGCGAGCAGGACGATCGTCCCGGCATCCGAGCGCCACCTGAAGAACCGCACGAGCCTGAGCCAGAGCCTGCAGAACACGCTGACCATGGCCTACCGCGGACTCGTGAAGATCCGCCGCACACCCGAGCAGCTGTTCGACGTCACCCTCCAGCCGATCATCTTCACGCTGATGTTCACGTACATCTTCGGCGGGGCGATCTCGGGCGACGTCGAATCGTACCTGCCCGTGATCATCCCCGGCATCCTCGTGCAGACCGTGATCACCACCTCGGTCGTCACGGGCACTCAGCTGCGGGAGGACATGGACAAGGGCGTGTTCGACCGGTTCCGCTCGCTGCCGATCGCGCGCATCGCGCCCCTGTCGGGAGCACTGCTCGCCGACACCCTCCGCTACGCGATCGCGACGACGCTCACGTTCGTGATGGGCTTCATCATGGGCATGCGCCCCGAGGGAGGCATCGGCGCGGTCGTGGCGGCAGGGCTGCTCGTGATCGGATGCTCCTGGGCGATCAGCTGGATCTTCGCCTTCTTCGGCGTGATCGCGCGCACCGCGTCGAGCGTGCAGGGGATCTCGATGCTCGTGCTGTTCCCGCTGACGTTCCTCTCGAACGCCTTCGTCCCGGTCGACACCATGCCCGACTGGCTGCAGGGCTTCGTGAACGTCAACCCGGTGTCGCACCTGGTCACCGCCGTCCGCGACCTCGTCAACGACGGCGTGTTCGGGGCGGACGCCTGGATCTCGATCCTCGGCGCCGCGGTGATCGTCGCGATCTTCGCCCCGCTCACCGTCCGGGCGTACATGCGCCGGGCCTGACACCCGCCTCTCCGTGGAGACCCCCGGCTGCGCACACCGCCGGCCGGGGGTCTCGGCGTGCGCCCGGGTCTCAGCGGCGGGGGAGGTGACGGATCAGCACGTGCAGCGCCTCCTCGACGAGCTGCTCCGAGGGCAGAGCGGATGCCGCGGCTCGCGCCGCCTCGACGGCATCGGCTCCGACCACTTCTCGCGCCTGCGCGAACAGCGAGCCCAGCGACAGGCTGGGCAGATCCTGCCGGGCGCCGAGCGCCTCGGCCAGTGCCAGGCCGCGCATGCCGCGATCCCGCTCCGCCGGCACGGTCAGCGCCCACGACGACCAGCCGGCCAGCGCGGTGCCGATCACCGGCCGGTCGACGTAGGTCGGGTTCATGCGGTGCAGCGCGAGCGTCCGCGTGCGCAGCCGCGTCGCCCAGCGCGCGAGATCCGCAGCCGGGAGGAGGTCGTCGGCGACCGACGCCGTGACGAGGGTGGCCAGCAGCATCAGGTACCACGGCGTGGCGCGCTGATCGCCCGAAGGGAATCCGGCGAGGGACCGCTCGTAGCCCGCGATCGCTCGGGCGAGGTCGCGACGGGCGCGAGCCACCTCGGCGAGACCGAACCAGCCGAGCGACGCGTACTCCACGCCCTGCTGGGTGAGCTCGCCGGTGCGCGTCACATCCTCGAAGACGCGCTCCGCCTCGTCGAGGCGACCGAGGCCGAGCAGCGCGACGCCTCGCGTCCAGTCCTGCTGCACCTGCTCCTCCGACACGTCGAAGCCCTCGGCGCTGCGTCGGGCGCGGTCGAGCCAGACGAGGGAATCCGCGTAGTGGCCCGACTGGCCGGCGACCTGCGCCGCCGCGCTCGCCGCGAGCGTGCCGATCCACGGATCGTCGATCTCGGCGGCGAGCACCCAGGCCCGCTGGGCTGACGCGGCGGCCGTGACGGCATCGCCGGTGTTCTCCGCTGTCTGCGAGGTCAGGAACTCGCCGACGACCCGGGCGGCCGGTTCGGGGGCCTCGCGCAGGGCGGCCATGGCCGCCGTCATCCGCTCCGGGCGTGCGACGTGCACGGTCACGGAGAGGAGGGCGGCCAGGGCGGGACTCAGCAGCACTCCGGGGGTGCGGGCGATGCGGCGAAGCCGGCTGAAGGCGCCGAGACCGCGCGGATCGTCGCCGACGAGAGCCATCAGCGCGCACGGCAGCAGCACGCTCACGAGCAGGTCGTCGGAGACCTCGTGCTGATCGAGCCCGTCGAGCGCCGCGATCACGATCGAGGTGAAGCCGAAGAACTCGGTGAACGAGCCGCGCACGATCCAGGCCGACATCAGGGCCGAGAAGATGCGCACGACGTCGGCGGAGCGGCCGTGTTCGGCGGCGTACCGCAGCGCGGCCACCAGATTGTCGTTCTCGGCGTTCAGCTCGGCAAGGGCCCCGGGGCGCACCGGCGCGCAATCGCCGAACAGTGCGGCGCCCGGCATCCGCGAGTAGCCGCCGGCCCAGGCGAGCACCGCGTCCCACGCCTCGTCTTCGGCGCCAGACGCGGCGAGGCGGGCCAGGCCGAACTCGCGCACGGTCTCCAGCATGCGGAACCGCACGCCCGTCGCGGTGTCGGTCGCCGCGAGCAGCGACTGCGCCACCAGCCGGTCGAGCAGGTCGTCGACGTCTCGCTCGCCGAGCACAGCGGATGCCGACGCCGCCGAGAACCCGGCCGGAAGCAGCGACAGGCGGGTGAGCGCGTTCCTGGCGTCGTCGTCGAGCAGATCCCAGCTCCACTCGATCACGGCCTGCAGGGTGCGGTGCCGTTCCGGCGCGGCGCGGTCGCCGCTCGTCAGCAGTGCGAAGCGGTTCTCGAGGCGCGACTCGATCTGCTCGGCGGTCATGGTGCGCACGCGGGCTGCCGCGAGTTCGATCGCGAGAGGCAGACCGTCTAGCCGATCGCAGAGCCGGGCGACCGTCTCGACATCGAGCGCGGCGTCTGGGCGCACTGCGCGGGCCCGCTCGAGGAACAGCCGCACGGCCGGCCCCGCGCCCTCGCCCGCGCTCAGCGCGGTCAGGGGGTACACGGCCTCCGCGGCGATCGCGACGGGCGTCCGGCTGGTCGCGACGATGCGCAGCGTCGGAACCGCGGCGAGCAGGTCGGCGGCCCACGAAGCCGCGGCGTCGATGATCTGCTCGAGGTTGTCGAGCACGAGCAGCGTGGGACGTTCGCCGAGCAGGGCGACGATGCGGGCGCGCAGGTCGGGCTGCGCTCGCGCGTCGGACAGCCGGGCGCCGGCCGAGCTCTCGCTGATGCCGAGGGCCGCTCCGATCGCGGGTTCCAGATCGGCGTCGGCGCGGATGCTGGCCAGCGGGACGACCGCGACGACCGGCGCGTCGGATGCCGCGGCCACCGCCTGCGCGAGCCGGGTCTTGCCGAGGCCGCCGGGGCCGAGGATCGTCACGAGCCTGCTGGTCGCCAGCAGCGCGCCGATGCGGTCGACGTCGTCGTCGCGTCCGATGAGCTCGTTGGGTGCTGCGCGCAGGCCGATGCGCACGCGTGCGGGCGCCGTGGTCTTCTCGCCGCGGAGGATGCGGGCGTTCAGCGCGCTCGCGGCGTCGCCGGGTGAGCTTCCGAGGTCGTCGCGCAGCCGCGTCCGCAGTCGCGCGAACACGGCCAGCGCCTCCTGCTCTCGTCCCGATTCGACGAGAGCCGTCATCAGCCGGGTGTGTGCGTCCTCGTCGTACGGCTGCGCCTCGGCGAGAGCGGTCAGCGCCGGTACCGCCTCGGCGGCGCGGCCGGACACGACGAGCGACAGCGAGCGCGCGGTGCGGAGGCGATCGTGCAGTGCGCTCACGGCGGCTGCGAGGTCGAGCGCGACGGGGGAGTGGGTGAGATCCGCCCCCGCCTCTCCGCGCCAGAGCGACAGGGCGTGGTCGAGCAGCGGCAGTCGTGCAGCGTCGCCCTCGGGAAGACGCGAGGCCGCGGCATCCGCTTCTCTCGCGATCGCGAGATCGCTGTCGACGGCGACGCCGAGCGCGTAGCCGATCGCGTCGCTGCGGATGATGTCGGCGCCGGCCAGGGAGCGCAGCCGGGACACGAGGGTCTGCACGGATCCGCGCGGATTGGCGGGCAGGTCGTCGCCCCACACGTCGGCGGCGATCGCGTCGATGCTGCGGGAGGCGCCGGCGCCGAGGGTGAGCGACGCCAGGAGGGCGCGCGACGTCGCGCCGGGGATGTCGAGAGGGATGCCGTCGGCCGCGGCGACCGTCACCGGGCCGAGCACGGCGACCCGCGGAGTGCGCTGCATCACTTGGCCAGCATAGAACGGGCGCCGGACGGCTGAAGCGCCCACCGCGTCTGCCGCGGGTGCGCGTTGCGGTCGCGCTTCCGCGTGGGGGCGGCATGTGCGCGCACCTCCGGCACGCAGGCGGGCGTCACCTGCGCATCCGCTGTGAGAAGCGCGGATGCGTTGGGCCCCGCCCATGCAAGTAGCTATCGTTTTTCGATAGATATCCATTGCTCATCGATAGGGTCGTCATGCAGCCTCGCGTCACCGTCATCCTCCAAGTGCTGATCCTCGTCCTGCTCGGACTGCTGATCGCCAGTCAGGTCCTCGTGATCCCCGAGGTCGCCCGCATCACGGCGGTCCGCAATCCCGACGTCGCCCAGCTCGAGATCCCCGGCATCATCGGCGCGGTCGTGTTCCTCGGACTCGTCGAGGTCACGCTCGTGTGCATCTGGTTCCTGCTCTCTCTCGTGCAGGCCGACCGCATCTTCCGCGTCGAGGCTTTCCGCTACGTCGACGTGATCCTCGCCGCGCTCATCGCGGCGGGCGTGCTGATCCTCGCCTCGTACATCGTGATCGTCGCGAGCCGTGCGGTGTCACTCTCGCTCACGCTGCTCGCGATCCTCGGCGTGGTGGTGAGCGCCGCGCTCGCACTGCTCGTGGTCGTGCTGCGCGGGCTCCTGCGCAAGGCGCTCGAGCTCGAGCAGGATCTGTCCGAGGTCGTCTGATGCCCATCGTGATCGACCTCGACGTGCAGCTGGCGCGCAAGAAGATGAGCGTGCAGGAGTTCGCCGACGCGATCGGCATCACACCGGCCAACGTCGCCGTCCTCAAGAACGGCCGCGCCAAGGCCGTGCGATTCACCACCCTCGACGCGATCTGCCGCGTGCTGGACTGCCAGCCGGGCGACATCCTGCGCCGGGTGCCCGACGGACAGGAGCCGTGATGACGACGACCACGCCGGTATCGACCTGGGGCGAGTCCATCGCCAGGCAGCTGCTCGACGACGCCAGCTGCCCGGTGTGCCAGTGGACCCTGTCGGACGGACGCTGTGCACGCTGCGGCTCAGACCTCCGCGGCCCGGTCGCCGTCGAGGTGTGGAACGCCTCGGTCGTCGCCGCGAACGCGCTCCGTGCTCGCGATGAGTTGCTGCGGCGTCTGCCCGTCGTCCCGCTCGCGCCAGTGGGCGCGACTCCCCGCCCGCAGCCGGCGCCGGCGCCACCGCGCGCCGCGACGGCTCCCGCGCCCCCACCCCAGAGCAGCGCGACCCTGCAGTCGGTGCTGGCCACCGCCGGGGCGGGGCTGTTCGCCGTCGCGGCGATCGTCTTCACCTACTTCAACCCCGATCTCGCCGACAAGGCGCTGCGCGGCGTCATCGTGGGGCTCATCACCCTGCTCTTCCTCGGCGGCGCCTGGCTGCTGTCGCGCCGCGGCCTGCGGTTCTCGGCCGAAGCGGTCGGCGGACTCGGTCTCGTGTTCGGCGGACTCGACGTCCATGCCGTCGCCCAGCTCGCCGCCCCCGAGATCGACCCCTGGCTCACCTCGGCCGGAGCGACCGCTGTCGCGGCCACCGTGATGCTGCTCGCGAGCTTCGCCCGTGGCATCCGCATCTGGCAGTGGACCTCGCTCGTCGCCCTCTCGCTCGTGCCCGCGATGCTGGGCGCGGGCATCGGCACGACGCTGTGGGCCGCGATCGGCGCGATCGGCGTCGCGTACGCTGCGGCGGGTCTCGTCGAATGGCTGCGCCCGCCCCGGGTCGAGCAGATCACCCTCACCGCGCTGCAGCTGATCACCGCGCTCGTCGCGCTCGTGCTCGTGTGGCGGGTCGGCGGCGACTTCATGCCCTTCCTGCTCACGGTCTCAGGGCTCCTCCTCCTGATGGCGGGGCACGCGACGATCGCGTCGCGACGGATGCTCGCCCCGCTCTGGGCGATCGGCGCAGGCGGCGCGGCCTCTGCGGCGATCGTGCTGGCGGTGTACGCCCTCGTGGGGGAGTCGGTCTCCGACACCTCCTGGCTGTTCGCGATCGTCCCGGCAGCGGCGGCGGGTGCTCTCGTGCTCGTCGGCGCCGTCGTGCCGCTGCCCCGCACGGTGCCGCGCGGGTTCATCGCCGGCGGGTCCTTCATCGTGCTCGCTCTGCCCACCCTCGCCCTGCTCGGATTCGCCGGGCTGACCGGCGTGGTCACGATCACCGAGGTGATGGAGCGCAGCCGCAGCACGGAGTTCACCGGCGGCGTCATGGGATGGGGGCTGGTCCTGGGGCTCACCGCGGTCTGCGCGGGGCTGGCGACGTTCAGCGCCCTGGCGCGACGACGCGACGGCATCCGTCCGCTCGCGACGGCTCCCGCCCGCGTGGCTCTGGTCGTGGGGGCGGCGGCCGTGCTGGTGCTCGGCTGCGCGAAGGTCCTGCCGCTGCCGGCGTCGGTCGCCGTGCTCGCGGGAGCCGTCGTCGCGGTCGGCGCGGTCTTCCGGTACGTCACGGTCACGGCGCCCGGCATCAGAGTGGTGCTGATCATCGCCGCGCACGTGGCGCTGATCGCCTCCGGGGTCATCGCCTGGCGCGAACCGTCGATCGTCCCGATCGCCGGCATCGGCACGCTGCTCGCGCTCACGGTCCTCGCAGTGGCGCTCCCGGCTCGCCTGCGATTCGTCTACGTCGGAGCCGGCTTCGCCTACGCGCTGACGCTGGTCTCCACGGCGCTGGGGGAGAGCGGCGTCGACGGCATCGCCCAGCTGTGCCTGACGGCATCCGCGGGTCTCGCCGTCGCGATCGCAGCCACCTACCTGCCGCGCATCGGCGCGCGGTCCTGGCAGGCGGTGCTCGTGGTCTCGGCGGTGCCGTTCGGCATCGGGGTCCTGCAGGTCGTCGTCGAGCGCAGCGGCTGGACGGCGCTGTCCACCGGTCTGATGTTCGTGCTGGCCGCGTCGCTGTTGGTCACGCGCCGCCCGGGTCTCACGGTCGCGGTGCGCACGGCGGCCGCGGGGATGCTGGTCCCGACTCTCGCCGTCGTGATCGTCTGCCTGGGGGCGCAGCTGCTGCCGTCGAGCGGGTCTCCGGTGACCCTGCCGATCATCGCGATGCTCGTGGCGCTGGCGATGCCGTCGACTCCGCTCGTCCACGGCGCGCTGCTCGCGAGAGGGCACGCCGTGGGGACGGCCGACGCCGCGCGCGTCGCGATCGAGGCGTCGTCGCTGCTGACCGGCGTGATCGCGATCGGTCTTGCCCTGTGGCGGGATGCGGCAGGACTCGGCACGGCGTTCCTCGTGCTGCTGATCCTCGGGCTGGGCGCGGCGGCCACCGCGCTGTTCGCCGGGCGACGGTACGCGTGGGCGGTGTCGGCCGCCGCGTTCACGGGTGCGCTGTGGTGCGTGTGGGGACTGATCGGCGTCGACCTGCTCGAGGCGTACCTGCTGCCGCCGACTCTGGGTGCCGCGATCGTCGCGGTGCTGCTGACGCTGCGCGGCGCTCGCGCCGTCGCCCTCTACGCATCCGGTCTCGTCGTCGCGATCGGTCCGCTGCTGGCGATCGTCGCGGTCGTCGAGCCCGATGCGGAGGGGCAGATCTCGGTCCCGTGGCGGGTCGGCGGACTGCTCGTCGCCGGGTGGATGCTGCTTGCGCTCGCCCGGTTCTTCGGGCGGACCGAGGCTGCGGGGCGCGTGCGCCGGCTGCGGACGCTCCGCATCCCGACTCTGATCGCGGCGGGTCTCGCGGCGAGCGTCGGCACGATCCAGGGCATCAGGATCGGTCTCGGATGGGACTTCCCGTGGCTGCACGGCGCAGGTCTCTTCCTGACGTGCCTGGGCGTGAGCGCCGTCGCGGCTCTCGCGCTGCTGCTCGCCGGCTCCGGCATCCGCGCGGCGGCGGCAGAGGGGTCGGCGCTCCGTGCGAGCCGCTGGCTGGGCGCGCCCGCCGCCCTCGCGCTCGCCGCGGGCACGTGGTTCGCGATCGAGCGCGACTGGTTCTCGATCTGGGCGATGTGGGCCCTGATGCTCGGCTACCTGCTCGCGGTCGTGGCGACGGCATCCGTCCTCCGCCGACGGGCGACGTGGCTGCCGCCCGTCTGGTTCCTGTTCGCGATCGCGTTCACGACCGCGATCGTGGCGTGGAGCCCTCGCGACCTGCGCGTGGAGTGGTTCTCGCTTCCGCTCGGCGCGTTCCTGCTGCTGGCCGGGGCCCTGCACATGCGGCAGCTCAGCGCGGGCCCGCCGACCCTGAACAGCTGGCCGGGTCGCTGGGCCGGCTCCTGGGCGCTGCTCGCACCCGGCATCGTGACCATGATGAGCGCCTCGATCGTGTCGACGTTCACCGACCCGCTCACGTGGCGGGCGATCCTGGTGATGGTCCTCGCGCTCGCCGCCATCCTCGTCGGTTCGAGGGGGCGCCTGGCCGCGCCGTTCCTGATCGGTCTCGTGGTGCTGCCGATCGAGAACGTGTTCGTGTTCTCGGTGCAGATCGGCCGGGGCATCGAGTCGATGCCGTGGTGGATCACGCTCGCCGTGATGGGCGCCGTGCTGCTGATCATCGCGGTCACGGCAGAGCGGCGCACGGGGGAGAGCGGTTCGGTGGCGGCGCGGATCCGCGATCTGCGCTGACTCATTTGACCGCCACGTTACGCGGCATTACACTTGACCAGGTGTGTGCACGTCTTGACGTGCGCGCTGGGCGTCGGCACCTTGCCGGTCCGCCCCCACGGCATACCCACCACCACAAAAGCGCGTCGGTTCCGGCGCGCCGGTGGGTCATGATGTGAAATCCATCACGCTGTCACCGTGCAGCACTATGAGGAGAGAACGTGCCAACCATTCAGCAGTTGGTTCGCAAGGGTCGTTCGCCGAAGGTCTCTAAGACCAAGGCGCCCGCTCTGAAGTCGAACCCGCAGCAGGCCGGGGTCTGCACCCGCGTCTACACCACCACCCCGAAGAAGCCGAACTCGGCGATGCGCAAGGTCGCTCGTGTGAAGCTCCGCAACGGGACCGAGGTCACCGCCT